>Ga0210011_1000653_pt1 | contig 36473 bp, 67 predicted proteins | sample CryGeymeta201502_FD_183972 | JGI IMG/M metagenome (GOLD analysis project Ga0210011, IMG submission 183972) | Groundwater microbial communities from Crystal Geyser aquifers in Utah, USA - Crystal Geyser metaG 2015-02 (SPAdes) (version 2) | ecosystem: Environmental > Aquatic > Deep subsurface >...
CAGCAGTGTACAGTAGTTCTGTTAGTGAGGATACAGAGCTTAGTAAGCTCGCATTGTACTACAGAGGCACTGTAGTTGATTACAAAAAATATGTTAAAGTGCTCCAGGTTTTACCAGGAGGTGAATACAATGGCGATGCCTAAAAGAGAGCCTTCTAAAGTAGTTCGTGTCCCTCTTGTATTGTCTAACTTACTCGTGTGCATAAGTAATGAGTACAAGCAAGGTAATGTACAACTAGTTGAGGATATTAAGAAAAGAGTAGCTCAGGATACTAAGCGTATTATAACAAGTAGTAGTTAATTTTTTATTGCATGTTGTTACAACTTACTGTATAGTATTTGACACGTTGTTAATAAGTGACACTGTTTAATAAATAAAGGAGACATAATGGACACGACAAATGCACCCCTTACTTCTATTAACAAAAATACTGCGTCAATGATTTGTAATGAAGCTCTTGCTGTGTTGAATAAGCATTTTGCTGGACGTAATGTGCAGTTTACTAGAACCTCCGGTACATACAATGGCACTTCAGTTAATGTGAAGTTCACCGCTACTGTCCAAAAGACAATTTCAGGGGAACGTGTGAAAAATGATGAAGAGAAGCAGTACGATATTCTGCGTCGTAGATACCCTCAGCTACCTGAGATTGGTAGACAGTTCACATCCGGTAATGAGTGTTATCGCGTTATTGGGGCGTCGCTTAGAAGTCCTAAGTATCCTATAAAATGTGTCACTTCCAATAATAAACACTACAAGTTTGCTGTAGACCTGGTTGTGCTTTGTAGTAAATAACATGCTGTAATATTAAAGTGCACTAATGCATTATTTAGTGCACTTTTTTATTGCAACCTGTTACAACTTAGTGTATATATAATGTATAGACAATACAGCAGGAAGCACAAATTAAATATTGTAATAACTACAAAAGGAGCATTACATGTTAGTAGAAAAGCAAAAAAGCACTGCAGAAGCTACTGAAGGTTTCGCCTCTCAATCCCGCACCTACAGTGTTGACTCCCCTGCACTAGTATTTGACGTACTGTGTAATAAGATGTACTCCAATCCATTAAGTACTATGGTTCAGGAGTATCTTGCTAATGCTAGAGACGCTAATGTTGAAGCTGGGTGCTCTGATGTTCCTGTGCGTGTTGTACTCCCTAATGATTTGGATCCGCATTTGTATATTAAGGACTCCGGACCAGGGCTCACTGAACAGCGTATTGATACTGTTTTTACCCGCCTTGGTGCAAGTACAAAAGATCAGGACGATACGTTGCTCGGCGGCTATGGCCTCGGCGCAAAGATTGGCTGGGCTTACGGGGACTCCTTTTCAGTTATTTCAGTTGTAGACGGCGTGCAGTCCACATACCTTGCCTACTTAGGTGATGACGGTGTAGGTCGCATGGATACACTTAGTGTTGACACTGTTGATGAACGTAATGGTGTCACCATTAAGATATTTATTAAGCCTTCCGATAGACGTGAACTCGTTGACATCATTGAGAGGGTGACGTATTTTTGGGACGTGTCTCCTGTATGCACTTCGTACGTTTTTGAGTCACATGGTAAACCTGTCAATACTATGGTGTTGTATATTAAAACGCCGTTTTCAAGTCATGGTAACATATACGCTGTAGTTGGTGGAGTGCCCTATTTTGTTAATAAGTCGCTGATACCAAAGACGTCGTCTTTACGTATGCCTGGCAATAGTTCAGCACTGTTTTTGTTTTTTGACGTAGGTGAGGTTGACGTTGCTATTAATCGTGAAGGTCTGCGGTACAGCCCTAAAACTATCGACAACATTACTCACAGCATACAAAGTGTAGCTGATATGAATTCGGACAGTGTTAAGGATGCTGTTGCACTTCCTTTGTTTAGCGACAAAGTGTCCGCACTCCGTGATTGTTACAAGCTTATAGGCGCACCATCTGAAGTCCTTGTGCCTATTAATCCACTTCTGTTTCTTAGATTCACATACTTTGAACATGGTGGTACACTACTTGTAATGCGTGCTGTAGGGACATCAGCGTCAATGTATGTTGTTTCAAAGACAGGAAAGCTCAGAGAGGACATACAAGTTAAACATTCTACGTATGCTGATGCAATGCGTGAAGCGTACCTTACTGAAGGTGCATATAAAAGCGCAGATATTAGAGGTATTTCAGTCCCCTTGTCTCCGGATGCTTCTAATGCGCCACACTATGTGTGCTTACTTTCAGGTGATGACTTTGCTGCAACTCATAGAGCTCGGTGTAGGACAGCAGTTAATCGTCCTGATATTTACGGGAATGTGCGTGTATTAGCACTGCATAGTAAAGCCACATATGACTTTCTGGTGGGTGTGTTGGGGTACAAATCACTACACTATGTAGAAGAGACTTTCCCTGAAAAAGTAAAACGTGACAACTCGAACAGGGCGTGTAATTTTGTTGACACTGATGTCAAGGACATTTACTCCCGGACACGAACAATACATATCGACGCCCTGATTGCTAGTCCTGAAAATACCATGTGGTGTACTTTTAAGGAGTGTGGGGAAGTGCGCAAGTTTATACAACGGGTTAAGTATGCACTCCCCCAATTTTTCAAGGTGCAGTGTTATTACTTAACACAACCTCAGGTCACATATCTCACTAGCCATGAATCTGCACCGCCGCATTACAAAGAGAAATATAAACAAGTATTGCATGCTGCTCCGATGCTTATGCATCATGCGATAGAGAAGAATTTCAGTGCTGTAGATACTATAGATGCTTTACTGGACACTTTGTCCACGTATAATGTGTTCCGGCGCAATACTTTGATGACTGCGGTCAAAGACAATTTGTCTTTGTTCAATGAAGGGCACATTGTTTATAAGTTTCTTAAGAGTTATGCCACTGTAGCTATTTTTGAAAGTCATGCGGTGTCAGATGCTTATGAAGATCTTAAGAGGTACAGTGAACTTCTTAAAGTTACACATAACCGCAAGTGTCGCATGTACACATACTATTTAAAACGTAGAGATCAAGTCTATGCTGCTCATAATAAGTTATTCCGTGAATTTAATGACGTATATCCGTTACTGTACATAATGTCTACTTCGTTTCATGCAACTTCTACGAAAGGTGTGCATATTGTGAAGCATCTTATTAAATATTTGCAGAACGCTTGCAGTTAGTATGTGACAGTGTACTTTTATACTTGTATTGTTTAGCAGAGTATGTTATACATTGTTGATATCGCCAAACAATACAAGTATTGATGCTTACAGTGTAAAACAGTGTGTTAGCCGACTAACGTAGTACAATAAAGGAGAAGTACATGAGCGAGAATAAGGTGCAATTTATAACGTTGAATAATTCAATCGTTCTTAGTTTCAATAAAAAGTCTGCTACCGTTGTTAAAGGTACTGCTGAATATGCGGAGGTGTGTGCCGCATTGGCTGACGGTCGTTTCGACGACATTCCTGGTATTGTTGACAAGGAAGTGGAGATTAAAAAGACTCTGGTAGGCAGTGAGTTTGAAGTTGTTGAGGGGCATGTGTTTTGTGAAGGTGAGCCTGTTGACAGTTATGTTTCAGGAAGACTCATTGAGTTTTTCAATTCAGGTCTTCCTTATCAGCCTCTGCTTAACTTCTGGAAGCGTTTGCGTAATAACCCTTCCGAAAACAGCGTTAAGCAGTTGTACAAGTTCCTTGAAGTCGCCGAATGTCCTCTCCTGGAGGATGGACGCTTTCTTTCATTGAAAGGTGTAGTTTCGGTGCCTAATAAACCGAACACATTTTGTTCAAAACATGATCATCGTTTTGAGTATGTGTTAAACGTTCCGGCTACTATGCCTCGCGAATCAGTAGTCGATGACCCGGACACTGCATGCGGCCCTGGACTACACGCCGGCTCTTATAACTATGCACGGGACTGGGCAAGCGGTGGTGGAATTATGTTGGAACTTGTCATTGATCCTGAACACGTTGTAAGTGTACCTATTGATTGTGACTGTCAGAAACTCCGGGCTTGTCAGGTACTTCCTGTAGCAGTACACACCGGCGGTAAGTTTAAGAAAGGTGTTGTTCTTGAAGATGTGCCTGAAGTTGATGCTGTTGAAGTTACTACGAATTCTGAAGATCGTAGCGCTCCAATAACTGGCGCTCCTGTATCACCTTATGTTATACATAAGGCTGGGTATGTGGTTTATGAGATTAATGAAAACCAATACGACAACATCACCGCTACCGGAGCAGACGTAGTAATCACAGTTAGAGGTCTTATGCGCTATCGTGCCTCGAAAGCTCCAGCGGCTATCCGTCGTCATGCTGCTGCACATCCGGAGCATACGTTAACGGAAGCGTACACTTTCAAGCTGCCTAAGTACAGTGAACTATCGTTGTTTGCTTCTAAGTGTGCAGCTACCTCAGATGAAGAAGAGCTTCTGGGTGATAAGTACTACTTGTTCATTCATGAGCTGTTGGGAGGTGCCGCAGTACATCAGGCTATCCAGACATATTGCGAGAACCGCAAATCATCAGTAGTTGTTCGTGATGTATTCAATCTTAAGTATCCGAGTCTTTGGTTAGTCACATACTGCAAAGAACAGTATGAAGTCGTTGATGTGGGCACTATCACCATTGATGCATTTATCGCTGATAACTCGGAAGGTGTCGTAAAGTCAGCTACCCAGATTAAACCTTCTAAGGCTCCTGTCGGGCTTAAGGATGCCGTGGGTAATAAGGTAATCTCCCGCATTGTACGGGTCACACTCGCAAACGATGCAGTTGCATTCTTGGTATCTTGTGAAGGGCGCACTTTCCTTATGCGTAAAGAATAAAAGTACCGCAACACATACTAGTTCTAGTACTGGGGCAATAAGCTGTAGGGCTTATTGCCCTTCCTTTTTCATACTCGAGGGAATATGCACAAACTACAAATTATGTATAATGATGTGCTACTACGTATATATGTGAAGTGGTACTTATTTTTTGAGATGATTTTTAATTATGCTGTATAATAAAGCGCTCTATTGCTTTTCGCGCCCATACGTGCTATATTAAAATACAGGAAGCTAAGTCCATTTGTAGTATTTTTTGAGGTATGTATGAAAACCGTATTGTTAAGTAGGGCACTGTTTTGTCCTATTGGAGTAAAAAGTAATGTTAGGATGTTACCCAGTACTTTTATACGCTTGTGTAAATTTCACCAAGAACAAGCTTTAGTAGGAGGTGTACAAGGCAAAGCATCAGTTTCAATAGTGCACCAAAGCGCTTGTGAGAATTGCAATGTTGCAGAACTTATAATGGAAGGTGCAGACCCTGTAAAAGTAGTAGAGGATGTAGAATGGATCACAACCAATGAATTAACACTCATTCAAAATAGATTAACTTCAGTAGTCAGTACTGTCACTGCTCTATGTAGCACGGATGCAGTACATGAAGATAGTACTAAGGGATACACGATGAAAAATGAGTTATTAGAGATACAAGAATTACTACAGCGTATTGACACGCTGTTAAGTAATATATTAAGTAAGGTTCCGGAAGATACTGTTGTCTTAGAACATGCTCCTGCAAAACCTACCGATAGTAAAAGTATCGTACATTTCTCACCCCAGCGTCTTGAGCTTGCTAAGAAGTTATACACCCTAGATTCTGAGGGAAAGAGCAGGGCTGAAATAAGTGCAGAGTTTAATTTAAATCGAAAATATATCAGCCAATTGATTAGAACATATGCAGCATCACTCAGTTGACATATGCTTACATTTGTTTTGTTTCACTATAAAAGCCCTACAAGGGGACATAACGCTTTCAGCTATAATAATGGAGAAATAAGGCCAGTACGTTTTCCCAAGCTGTGTACATCTAGCCAATAATGCGTATAGGTGTATCACCATTACATTGACACCTGCTACAAGTATAAATGATTCAATGTGATATCCATAAAATACATTAACGTATATCCAGGTAAGGTTAATGGCGAGTAGGTGCAATCCTGAGAGAGTAGAAGCTGCTAGTAACATCCTATGTGTTAATCTATCACAGTCAGCGTCTATCCTCTCAGGGTGTCTACCTAACCAAAACGAATGTCGTATTAATGTACAAGCCCATGACATTGCATCATAGCAGATTAGTAACATTATTGCATTTAGTATATAGGGTAATGCGGTGTGTGTTAGGGGAGTCATATAGGTGACCTTATTGTTATAATGAGTCTTTGTTATTTTTTGCTGCGTGCCTCTTCTTCTTTGTGTCTCAAAAGACGTCTGTCGCGTTCCATTTGTTCGAGTTGTACCGTCACCTTAAACACATCTGATTTAACGGCTGATATTGACTTATTTGTATCGTTTTCAAGTTTCGATATCTGCGTGCTTAGTGAGTCTATTTTATTTGAATACATCTCAGTATTCTTTTTGTCTTCAAAATGTGCGTTGAATAGTAGACCTACCAACAATGTAAAGAGTGTACCTATAACACCTAACACACCTGTCATTTTGCTTACTGCTGAAGGTATGTCTTTAAGATGTTCAAGTTGGGACATTGCTAGTTTGTGTTCGTCACAGTAGGCTAATTGTTCAGAGGTACATGTGTCGCACCTCCCTTCGTGTTCGATATGTGTGTGCATTGTATGTGTCTCCATTAGTAAGATAGGCAGGGTGTTACAGCTTTCTTAAGAGTTTCATGTTCTTCTTCTAACTGTTCCAGTCTAATTAACAATTTCTCACTTAACGGGTGGCAAACTAGCGGGGCGTTTCTATGGCTGAACGTGAATTCCTTGAATTGGTTATTCTGCTCTATTATCATTCTATATGTAATAAAAAAGATACACATATTCATTACAATGCACATAAGAAGTATCCAGAAAGGGTGTATTGCTCTATACTTTTCCATTGCATTTGTGCCTTATTGTTAATATAGTGTATGCTACTTTAGTATGTTTTATGCGTACGGCTTTTGTGTGTTAGTTTTTATTTCTAGGAGGTACTGCTGACATGTGCCGTAAATACCTGAACATATTGTATTTACTGATTTTATTAACTGCACTTCTCCCATTTGTATGTAGTGCACGATCTATTGAGGATTTTGCAGCTGATGCAGTTACCATCGAAGGGTATCGATTTATATCAGCTGTGTGCTCTAGTGTTGGACATTTCACTATTAATTGTGTTGTAGAGACTGATAAGGGTCCTGTAAATGTAATGTGTCAAAAGACGATGACTGAAGGTAATGTCCCATATTCATGTTCAGTTATAAAGTATTAGTTTATATATTCCTATTGCACATTTATACGGTTTAGTGTAAAACATAATACACAAATCACATGAAGTGTATTGTACGTCAATACAATAATATAATCCTATAATTGGAGAACGCAATGAAATTTAAATTTTTATGTAGAGTACCTGTAGCTAAGAGAGGTGTCATACTTCACAAGATCAAGAAAGGTAAAGCTTCATATCAAAGAAGAGCGAAACATCCAAGGAAGGTAGGAGATGTTTCGCTTTCCTAGGTATCGCAGTTTCGCGTCGTAATAAGACCAACAAAATATTATCTATACCTGGAGGAGATAGATTGAACCATGTAGTTATCATTGTAAGCTTTTCAATGTAGTGCGCCATATCTTACACATCTAAAAAGATAGCGTGTGGAAAGGTTACATGCCCCGTAATCTGTTTGTTGGAGGATTAGAGACATGCAAACAAAAACCGTAACAATATTAGGAATGTGCATTTCATTTCTTTTAATCACGACAAGTTTTTCTATTTCAAATACCATTACACCTACTATTACATCTGGTATGGTTAAAAAGCACCGTAATACTATATCTGAGACAACATGCCTAGCTAGAGTTATATTTCATGAAGCGCGTGGGCAAAGTTCGAAAGGTAAAACTGCTGTAGCTGAAGTGACGTTAAATAGGGTGCTGTCTTCTGAGTACCCTGATTCTGTATGTGCTGTTATGCAGCAACCTCATCAATATTCAGGAATTAAAAAACACAGAGTGCGAAATAATCCTATAGCACAGGCAGCTTGGGATGAATCAAAGAGAATCGCTTCATTAGTCCTACAAAGAAGAAATACTGTTTTGTCTAGAGACGTACTGTTCTTCCATGCTGTTACTGCACGCCCGGCATGGAGTCGTAAGATGCAACGTGTAGCACGCATTGGTGGACACATTTTTTATAAAAAAAAGCACTAACGGATAGTATATTATTTATTTTACTTGCAGATAGGTCCGTTTCTATGTATTGTGTACTATTATCTTAATACATAGGAACGGAGGTTTTCATGAATAATCTTAATCATAATGATATCATTACCCGCCTTTGTCAGGCAGGGTACCCAACATATCTAGTCGGTGGTGCAATTAGAGACTTGTTCGCAGGTTTTGAGCCCGCAGACTTCGACATCACTACCTTAGCAACTCCAGAACAAATAGCTGAAGTGTTTGCAGGGCGCAATGTAGGTACCTTTGGTAAGACTTTTGGAGTCACATTAGTTGACGGCATTGATGTAGCAACGTTTAGATATGATACATACCCTGACGGCAACGGTGCGAAGAAATGTATCGTCCAGTATGCTGATAATATCCATTCTGATTTAGCTCGAAGAGATCTTACTATTAATTCGCTAGCTTTATGCCCAATTACTGGTGATGTCATTGACAATCATGGTGGCAGGAAACATTTACAGAAGGGTATCTTACAGTTTGTGGGTAATCCTGTTGATCGTATTAATGAGGATCCTAACCGTATTATTAGAGCTTGTCGGTTTTTATCTAAATTCGAAGGGGTGTTTGAATCTAATACGCTTAATGCATTACAGGTTAATGCACACCTTGTAGGCACTCACGTAGATCTTGAGCGTATAGGTATTGAAATCAAGAAGGCGCTAGAATTACCACAACCTTCGTTGTTTTTCAGTGCCCTGCATTTAATTGGCGCATTGCAGTATGTGTTTCCTGGGCTTGAAAACTGTGTTGATCATGAGCACGGTAAGTGGCATAAGGAGACAGTATGGGAGCATTTGTTACTTGCTGGGGATAAAGTATCACCAAGATTCCCTCTTATTCGACTAGCTGCATTTCTTCATGACGCTGGAAAGCCCGCATCGTTTGCTAGGAACAGCGATGGTACTTTTGTTGGTCATGAGGTATCCGGTTCTGACGTCGTAAATAACTGGTTGGCAGCCCTTAAGTTCTCGAATGAGGAGCGTGCTTTTGTAGTAGGCCTAGTACGTTCACATATGTGGGGAGGGAGTGATGATATTAGCCCCAAAGCTGTCAGGAAACTGCGATTTAAACTTAACGAATTAGGTGTAGATGTACATAGCTGGTTGCGGTTGCGTATTGCTGATAGGCACGCCAATCTAATTAAAGATGATTTTAGCCTCAGGGATATCATTGAAAGAGCTAGAAGAGTAGGAGCTACTGGCAGTGTTATAGAGGATGCTCCTTTTACTGTGCACGCATTAGCACTGAAAGGAGGGGACATCATCAAGATTTTCAAACTTAAACCAGGACGTATTGTAAGTCATACCCAGAAGCATTTGCTGGATTTTGTTGTTGAAAACGGCTCTGAGTTTAATACTGTCGAAGCACTCACTAATGAGGCTGCATTTTTTATTAATGCATATAATAGTTAAAGTTTTTTGTACATCTCGTTCAATGTGAGTAACTTAATAGTATATTTAGTAAATAGAAGGGCTGTTTGTGTGTCAGTACAATTATTTTTATACTAACTAAATATATTTTGCATAGTATGCATTTTTTAGTAGCAATTGCACACAATATGGTGTATGCTTTATTTACAGTTTAACAGGAGTGTTACTGTAACACTCTAACCACAAAAAGACTTAAGCGAGGGGGGCCTCATGATTAAGACACAAACTAACACAACTGTACAAGAAACGACACGCCAAAGGGCAAGACGGGCAGCAGCAAGCGACATCGAAGCTCATGAAAGTGGTTCAACAAGTGGTGAAACTGTTGAAATTACTACAACTGGAGCTGCTGATCCTAAAACCAAAAGTGCTGAGATCGTGTATGTGATCGATGTTAACGCCATCAACGGTGAAAAACAGCGCATGTTTAAAGATGCTCTCATTGAGCGTCTTACTTTGCTGTCTGAAGGAAACGCATCAGCTATTTCTGATGCTATGCCTGTGTTTTGTACTACTTATAAACCCAATCCTTTTGGTCCGGATGTTGAACAGTACTGGACTGCTTTTATGGGTGAAGGTTATCCGGAATCTTTTTCCGCGTTTGACATGCTTGTTCCTGATGGTGATGAACCTGATGTTGATGTACTCTCTGATGCTGTTGCAGCGTTCAAGAATGCTGATATTTCGTGTTTGCACTTCATGCCGCTTATGGGACCTAAGCTTAGTCCTGTAGTTCCTGTCTACGCACAGGCAAGAGGCACAGCATCAGATAAGACACCGTTTGTCATCCATACTAAGCCTTTGGGACGGATCATTGCTCGTGTGATTGATGATCGTTTTGAATTTGCTCCTGTAGATGGGCAGATAATCACGGATCACATGCAGAAGATCCTGAATAGATGGTTCGGGGAACAGCTAGCAGGTGCACTGACTGCAGAATTCCTGTGTGCAGTATTCGCCGATGCGGCTGCGTCGTTCCTGTATAGATCCATCAACGTCTCAGGTCTGCGAAAGCAACTGGGCATCATTGAAGAGGTGGGTCGTGACCTTGTTACCCACTTATAGATATACATCTCAAATACGCAGTACCTAAAAGTCTGTAATAGCCTGAATGTTATTACAGGCTTTTATTTTGACATTATTTTCTGCTTGCAAGCTGTATTAGATGTGTGTATACTGACAGATATTACACAATAAGTCAAATAACAATCCATAAAGGAGGTAATATGTCAATTTATGTAAACAAATTAAGAGTGTGTGTAAAATGTGAAGAGGAATTCGATCCCACCCTTCCTCATAATAAGAAGGGTCTTATTAATGTTTGCGGAGCATGTACAGGACGAGATGTCCCTCGTTACGTGGGTATGCGCGATAACGCAGCCAAATCCGGGTCAGCACTTAACATTTTCCGCTCCCCTACAGCAATCTCCCAAGCTGCTAGTGTATTACAGGCACAAAACAGAGCAGGGTTCAACGCTAACATTGGATTAGGGAGTACTACCTCAACATTTGGTGAAAGTGCTGATATATAGGCAATGTTTTTATTTTTTTCTTGCATACTATCACCGATTGTAGTATATTGTATGCATAAGTACATAGATAAGCACAGATAAATACAAATAAGAGGAACACATAATGTGGAATACACCCAAAGCAGCACGTCTTGCAAAACTCCCTACCTTAGGTTCTACTGAAAATGCTCCTAAAGACATCGTCATACACCTGCACTTCTTTATCGGCGGATGTGATTGGTACATTGCTGAGTTTGACGGTGACGACACTTTTTACGGGTTTGCAATCATAAACAATGACTTGCAGAATGCTGAATGGGGTTACATCTCATTTTCTGAATTACGTTCACTCCGTATAGGTTTTTTGCAGGTGGACTGTGAACATGCAAAGCATTTTAAACCACGTAAAGTTTCAGAAATTAATGCTCTTAAAGATCTTGCAGTAATGCAGTAATACAATATTACACTACTTATTTTTAGCGGGAGGAGTGGCACATGATTAAAGGTGAATTTAGGGTAGGTGATCGAGTACAAGTACAAGGCGATGCAGAAAGTTGTTGTGCTGCTGAGGACGCAGGCCTTTTTGGCGAGATAATTAAGATAAAGAACAGCAAACATTTTATAGTAAAGACTACTGCCGGTGAGTGGGGACATTGTCCTGAGTGTATCACATTGTTTGTTGATAGTAATCATGAGAGACGTGACAGCAGTCAGGACTATTGAGGTATCTGAATTTAACACCGTAAATACTTATGGAAATAACACTCGTTAAAAGTAAACAACGCCTTACTAAATCACTAGTAAGGCAGATGCCGTTGGGGTATAAGGCATTGTGTAGCGATCATAAAGCGCTTGGGTATGTGGTGAATATCATAAGCGGTGAAATGAAGACAGCGATAATTGAAGCAGATGGAGAATACTACACACTCCCTCTTGACTACACGCTGTCGAAAACACAGACTTCCTGCATACGGAAAGTGAAAGGTCATCCAATTGAAGTGAAGTTTAGTACTATCGGTTCCAGTGTTTGTAGGAACGAGTGGTGGTTGAAGTACTGCACTATGCGCAACACAGCTTTAAAAACGCACATCTATATTTGCTAAGTTGCTAATTTGTACTTTTTCTTGCATTGCTTTTTAGTAGGCTGTATACTATATTTTAATAGATGATAAAACACTTTATGAGAGGTCGGTAATGGCAAGTAAACCCAATTATGCAAAAATAGCTCTTGAGCTTGTAGCTGGTATCACTACAGACCAAGCATATGAAATACTGTTGCATGTTATTAGAGAAAGACCCTCAGCTGTTGTTAGTGCAGTTGAGAATATCGCAACAGCTCACCCACTTAAAGACAAATTGCATACTATTCGGATAAATACAACGGCGCAGAGTTCTGTTGAAAGGGCTATTATACGATTTTCGAAAGACAACGGTAGGATCCCTTGTATTAAGCGATACCGTGAACTCACTCAAGCTGGTCTCAAGGAAGCTAAAGAAGCTGTTGATGAGATACACATTAAGTACAATCTCAAGTTTGGGGATGGCAATGGTATGTGCTGTTCCCGAAACTAATTAAAACCATTTAAAAGGAGAACCCAATGGTCGCCGTGCCCCGTAAAGTGCTTGTGTTTCAGTATAAGCAACATACATTCTACATTGATCCTTTGGATGACGATGGTGTGTTCACTCATATTGATAATCGGGGACGCTCCGTTGACACAGCTTTCTATGATGAAGAGGAAGCGATTGAGTATGTTGACAATCTCGCAAGAGAGAGTTCACATGCTTGAAGTGAAAGGTGGTATCCTAAAAGATATTATCCCTGGGAAAAACACTGTCATCATACACGGGTGCAACTGTTTTCACATCATGGGGGCAGGTATCGCAGCCTACTTGCGTAAAGAGTACCCTGCTGTGTACAGAGCTGACTGTAAGACAATCCGTGGTATAATGAGTAAGATGGGCACGTACTCGAAAGCGCAAATCACACATAACTTAGTAGTCCTTAATTGTTACACACAGTACGGAATAGGACGTGAAAAGAACAACACACCTCCTGTTAAGTACTCTTCAATTAGGAAATGCCTGCGTAGCATTAATACTGAGTACGATGGGTGGGAGATCCGGACTCCTAAGATTGGGTGTGGGCTTGCTGGAGGAGATTAGGGTATTGTAAAGAAGATTTTTGCTGAAGAACTACCGGACCAAAACGTAATACTATATTATTTATAAAATAACTGAGTACACAAGGGTATACAATGGCTGATAACGGGAAGATTAAAGTAGTTTTCGTAGGTAGGGATGCCCTTACAGATAGCATATTCAATATCGTTAAGATCGGCGTGTACGATATGACTGAAGAAGGTTGTATCAGTGCACTGCGGGACGGTATTCTAGATAAGTACAAACGTGAGGCACCTGAATTCAAATGTCTGGCTTTCGATAAGAATGAGACATTTGTTTCTGATGACAAAGAGCATTCGGTATTTGTTTTCTCATGTTTTGAGTACGATATTGACAATACATCAATTGCTACGTTGATTTCAGGCAGAGCTACATACTCACGTAATTTATAAGTTTTTGTAATTTTATACTTGCATGCTCTAACGGAGTAGTGTATAGTATTTTACATAAAGCAGTAAATAATAAGAAACTTCATAAAGAGGTGTCACGTGAAAACTCAGCTCATCAATAAAGAAGAAGCAGTACGTCTTGTCGAAGCACACAAAGTGTCAGGTAAAGTGTTTGGCGTGCGCTTTGTTAAAAAAGACAATACTGTACGTTTAATGGCCTGCCGGTTCGGTGTTAAAGCATATCACAGAACTTCAGGGACGCCAAGTACTGTAGCGCATCTTCCAAAATACATCACGGTGTTCGACATGAAAAAAGTGGACTACCGCAATGTGAACCTGGACACTTTGTTACACATTGTAGCCGGGCAAGTAAAGTACATACTGGCATAGTTTCCATAAATAAATAACGCAATAAACTACATTAAGGAGAACACAGTGGATAAAGAAGCCTCGGTAGATAACAGACTCGAAGATCTGTACTTCAGGGTAGCTGCCTTGAACAGACAGCATGTACTCACCAGTGCGCGATTGGCGTTGACACGGCAGGCATTAGCCCTACCACCTGTTGAGGATGTGTCTCTGAGTGATTACAAATTTAAGACCTCCAGCGTCGACCTTATCTGCTTGCAGGACATTGCTGTTGATATGAACAGGAACAACCCGGTTGCTGAAGTTGTGTTGCAGGGGGCGGAGTACAAAAAATTCCATCATTTGTTGGTGCACGTTGCTTTGCTTTTGAAAGTTGATGCTATTCGTAAGCACTACGATAAAGTGTTCCGGCTCCCAGCTTTTGACGCAGGGAAATGGGGGCTAGTAGTTAGCCTTGCCAACACACTGACTCCAGTCACACACAGTGTATACTCGCTGGACCTTACAGTGTTTGGGCATAAGTTTTCCGAAGTCATGGAGGCTCTTTTTTGGGCATGGGAATTCCCACTGCATGTTGCCGGAGAAGAAGCGTGTACGGTTATCGTACGTTACAAGTAAAACTACACATATTTTGATACGTAAAGGTTATTGCTTTTTAAGTAATAACCTTTACGTATCCTGAAAGAAAACCCTTTGCTTCAGCTAAGGGATGGAATAAAAATATTTTTACATTACCATAAAACATAATTTATAGATTCCTTTCTGTTTCCATAAACTATGAAAGCATATAAATACAGAATATACCCAAATAAGCAACAGATTGAACTGATGAACAAACACTTTGGTTGTGTTCGGTTTGTCTATAATTGGGGTCTAGAACAAAAGGTTAAATCATATCAAGTAGATAGTAGAAATGTCACTTGCTTTGACTTGGTAAACAAACTCAAAGCAGATCTTAAAGTTCAGAATGTCTGGTTAACAGAAGTTAATAGTCAATCATTACAAATGGCTTTACGTAATCTTGATAATGCTTTTACTAAATTTTTCAAAAAGACTGCAAAATTTCCTAGATTTAAAAATAAACATGACCGTCAATCGTTTCAATGTCCACAATTTTGCACCGTCGACTTTAATAAACATACTGTAAATCTGCCAAAACTAAAAGGAATAAAAGCAGCCCTTCATAGAAAGTTCACAGGTAAAATTAAAACGGTAACAATAAGTAAGACAGCAACTAATAAATTCTTCGCTTCTATTTTAGTTGATGACGGAGTATTATTCCCAAAAACTTGTATTTCTACAAAAGAAAATTCTGTAGGCGTTGATCTTGGTATAAAAGATTTCGCTGTTCTTTCAACAGGTGAAAAGATTAAAAACCCAAGACATCTAAAAAAGTCCGAAAATAAATTAGCAAAATTACAAAAACAGTTAAGTAAGAAAAAGAAGGGATCTAGTAATCGTAGTAAAGCGAGACATAATGTAGCTTTATTATATGAAAAAATAACAAACCAACGTAAAGATTTCCTGCATAAGTTATCCAAAAGACTCATTGACGAGAACCAAGCAATATGTCTAGAAGATCTTGCAGTACAAAATATGTTGAAGAACAAGAAGTTAGCTAAACATATATCTGACGTGTCATGGAGTATATTTCGTTCATTTTGCACGTATAAAGCTGAATGGTATGGAAAAGATGTCCGTATTATTGGTCGATTTGAACCCTCAAGCAAAATGTGTAATAAATGTGGTACCATAAATAGAAACCTAACTTTAGGTGATAGAGTATGGACTTGTATTTGTGGTACAACACATGATCGTGATATTTTAGCTGCAAACAATATACTAAATTTTGCTTTCATTAGAAATAGTGACAGCAAATCTACCGTAGGAACTGCGGGATGTTGAGCCTGTGGAGAAAGTGTAAGACTTCTGGTAGTACCTTGAAGCTGTTTTCTTTGAAGCAGGAAGCCTTTTTCTTTAGGGAAGGGCGGTTCACTTGTTGTGCATTATACTAAATTAGTGTATTGTATTTGAGTAGAATAAAAGCACACAATAACAAACCCTATAAGAGGTGTATCAATGGAAGACAACAAGTTCAGTACTCACCCAAGTTACGGAATGATGGAGATCGGCAGACAGATATGTTCTGGTAGTGTTCCGCTTTTTGGTAGCTCTATTGGTCACCACAACCTGATAAGTTTAAAAATCAAACACGCCTCAGTTAAACGTGATCTTAACAAGGAGTGGGTACACGGAGAAGACACGATTGTTGAAGTATGTATGTCTTATTCACAGTTCACTCAAGCTATCATGTCTCTCAATACTCAAGGTACTCCGGTTACTATTGTGCGTGAGGGTGGTAAAAGTATTCCTCTTGACCGCACAAAAGAAAATACACGTGACACCTTCTCAAGAGAGTTTCAAGAGATAATAACACAGGTTTTGGGTAATGCTGCTAAAGCCGCTAAAGCTGCCGAAACATTTTTATCATCCAGTAAGCCAACGACAAAAGCACAGAGAGAAGAAGTTAAAAATGCTCTGTACAAAATACACCAAGACATTACTTCTAATATGAAGTTTGTAAACGATAGCTTCAATAAACAGATGGACCAAACTGTAACTGAAGCAAAAGGTGAAGTTGAGGCATTTATTGAGAATAAAGTACGCTCACTCGGTATCGAGGCAATGGGCACTCAATTACTTGGCTCAGTCACATTAGAACCCCCTCAAACTACCACGGATTCCAGTGTAGTAGATATGGAGCAGGATGTATGAGATCTCCTCTTGAAAAGATAATTTCCGGTGGACAGACCGGTGCAGACATAGCTGCTGTTGATGCTGCTATCGCTTGTGGGTTCCCTTATGGTGGTGAACTCCCTAAGGGAAGACGCCGTGAAGGAGGTAGGGTCCCTACAGGCTACCTCGAGTTTACAGTCAGTGTTGCCTACGACTACAGAGTACGCACTAAGACTAACGTTCTTAGGGCAGATGGTACTTTGGTATTTAGTAAAGGTAAACCTACGACAGGTACCGCTGAGACAGTGTCGTTGGCTAAGAAGAATGGTAAGCCCTGTATGGTTATCAATACTCTTGACTCTACTGGTATGATTCCTACTAGCGTGCTCATACACAATTTTGTTAAAGAGCATAACATCAAAGTCCTTAATGTCGCAGGTCCTAGGGAGTCCAAGACCCCAGGTATTTACGACGTAGTATTTAAAACCATTACGCAACTGCTGGAGCAAGTACTTTTTAGTTGCAAAGTATATGATAAGAGTGTATAGTGCGTAAAATATAGCAGACCAATAATAAAGTAAATCTTCATAAAGGAGACAGTACTATGCTTCCATTCTTACCGCCAGCTGGATCAGTTGTAGAGTACAAAAACACATTGACAGGACACTCAGCCAACTACGTGATCACTGGGTACAAGGACAAAACTATTGCCCAACTGTATGATATAGATACAGGACGTAATACTTGTATTATTATGCAGTTTCCTAAGTGGTCTTTTAAGGACATGTACATAACGTCAGAGTTTAACCCATACATAACTCTTATGAATTAGTACGGTGATATGGTATCAGGATCTGACGTCGTAATTGTACCTACAAGTAAGGGGTGTTGTAATGCCAAGCGGTGATGTGGAAGTAATAGTTACTAGGAAAGCTGAATATATGCTTTTTGACCTGGGTCTGCCTTATAGAGTAGGTGGTATGACTCTACAAGGGTTTCTTGTAGTGCTATTGCCTGCCTATGATGCAGAAGCTCTAATTGCTTTGTTAAGTGAGGAAGGGTTTGCAGCTACATCACTTCTGGGGTAGTAATTACACAAGGAGAAATCTCGTGCAGTCTAAATCTGGTATGGTGTTCTGAAGCCGTAATAGTATAAAACACACGGCCCTGTAGCCTAGGTAGGCTGTACTCTGTTAACACCTTCCCCGCCGGGAGGAAACGGTAGCATTAGGTCCCCGGAGATTTAGTGACAGAGTATATTGTGCGCACATTAAGGTAGGTTCGATTCCTGCCCAGGGCCATCCAAAAAATCTTAAAGGGAATATATTATGGATATCATGCAACGTTACGAGGAATGGTGTAAAGCATTTGATGATGAAATGAAAGTAAGTATTGAACCTCTTTCCGAGGAACTGACCTTAGTTTTGTTACGCTGTGCTGTGATGGATATGCATGCAGAAAAACCCCCTGCTGACCTGCTTTCCATAGGCATAGTTCAAATTGTTTTACAAAGAGCAGAGTACATGTCCCTTAGTACTAGTCCTTGGGTAGCTATTGTTATGTCAGCATGTTCCCCTTCACCGGGCGCTTGTATAATGCTGTTGAGTTACATGAAATGGAAAGCACAACAACTAGATATCAAACATATCAGTGTGAAAGAATTCAGTTTTATGTTTCCTGACGGTTTCCTGAACCCAAGTGCAATGGAAAAAATGTGGCGAATGCAAAAAATGTCCGATGAATCAGGACTTAATGATAATCTTCTGGATGTAGTATCCTTTTAATTTCCCCCTTGTAAGTTGTAATATAATGGTGTATAGTGTTTTTATAGATGCTGTACACCATTATTTGTTTAGGAAACACCAATAAGAGGAGAGCATAATGCCCAAGTACACTGTCAAATTATACACTGATAGTATTGAAGGTTGTAAAGATTTCGTTAAACATGAAACTGTATACAAGTTGGACAAAAATACTAAATTTGAAGCCGATCCTTATGTAGAAGGTGTATGGCGCATATCAAATCTTAAGTGTGTTAGTAACCATATCCCCCACCAAGAGAACCATACAATCATAATATACATGGCAGGCTACAAGGATCCGTGGGGACAATTACGTGAGAGTAATGATTTCGAGTAGGCTTTAGTGTGTGCTAGTGTTCGATGAGGTATTGCTATCGCACGCCGTAATAGTACTTACAGCTTGGAGAGACTATGGGTCCCGGACAGGAATTCAATAACGCCAAACATTTCCTCAATAATATGATCCTTTCTGAGATGAAGATTAACAGGATAGGTTCAGCAACGTTCTTTAACCGTAAGCCTGCAAAAGTCGAGAGCAGTGCAGCAGACACAATACCCGAAAGTAACATAAACGACGATAGTGAACAAGACGTTGTAGAAGTTCCAGAAGACGTTGTAGAAGTTCCAGAAGTCGTAGTAGAAAGAAACACACTTTGTGAATATCTTTTGAGTCCTGAAATGTTGACGATAATGCAGAAACATTATGAATCGTTGGATTTCTCATGGGCACAAGATGAAGATAAAATTACTATAGCTTGGCAGTAATATATACAAGTTGACAAATACCCTGATTTTCGTAATAGGAGTTGCGGGATATAAGGCACTGTTATTCCTTCCCAGTACTTCTAAAGAGTGTGCTAGGGTATTTGTGTCATCTCATGGGGCATGCTCTTTTCAATTTTCCTGCTGTCCGTGCTAAAAGTATACGGCACTGATCCGTATACTTGACAGTCTTTAGAAGTAACAGAATTAGCACACTTTTTTCTTGCATAGTGCATTGTATTGGTGTATAGTGTTTTTACATTAACTTGTTACACAATAAATCCTTCATAAAGGAGAGCAAAGTGATCCAAGTAAAAATCGCTTTTGTACAAGACGGTGTAGAAGCAGTAGACATAGTTGAGTGTCGCATTTTTACACCTGATTCTTTAGCTACTGGCATAGAAAACAAAGCTGTAGCCCTTACCGGTAAGCACATTGATGTCAATCCCATCCGTGTTATCTATGTTGAGGACAAACTGTTCATTTTCATGTTTGATGCTGACGATAGAGTCATCGCTGGATACGCAATGTGGGTTTCTGGTGAAGAGGAGGCGTAATATGAATATTTGGCAGGATATAGCAGTGCCTATCCGCATTAAGAGTTGGCACATTCACAAAATAGGCAAGCGTGTACATCGTGATTTCACAAATGATTATGGTGATGTTCCTGTAGCTACTTTTAACGACACCACTAAGCAGTTTGAAGCAGTCGTGAACACTCGTGGGCGTGCATATGCAGCTAGAAAACGTTTGAAGTACCGTAAAAGGAAAGGAGAGGTTTATGAAAGGGTTCTTTCTACGAGACTCATTTGAAGATGTTGTAGTTGCTTCTGTACGTAAGATGAATGATGTGCAGTTGGCAGCACTAGCTACTCAGCTGTATAAAGTCCCATGCACTGTGTGTGATCCCCGTGAAGGTGATTTTGTGGTAGATGGTATCGATAAATGTCCTGAGCTCAAAGAGTGCATAGGTACGTAATCTTATTTTATACTTGCAATACACAACAAGTTAGTGTATAGTGTCTTTTACGTTAATTACTACACAATAAACACTTCATAAAGGAGTATTAATTATGCCTACTTTAGACAAAACTTTAACATTACTTGAAGAGCTCATTTTGTCTCTCACAGTTTCAGATGTTTCAGATGAAATACAAGAAGAGATAGAGACACTCAACGATGTTGCAAATACGCTCGCCGTAAAATTCAAGAACGGTGTACGCAATAAAGCACAAGAAAACACATACGAAAAAGAGCAAGCTGCTTTAAAAGCTGTTTTTGATCTGGTCTGCAATAAGAAGAACTGGAAATATCCTGTTCGTGCTTGGGTACCGTCCGAAAAAGCGAGTCCTGAAGAGCTTAGCCGTGCTATAATTCATTTCACCGGTGGTCCACCAACTATTGAAGAAGTAGTACACAAAGGTGTACACGGATACCTCGTCACTGCTCCCGGGTACTATGAGTGCATTGGTGCATAACAACTGTTCTATTATCTAACATCTTACTTAAAAGGAAAAACATGTTTAATCAAAAAGGGTTTACGTTAATTGAAGTTTTGGTTGTCTGTGCTATCGTGCTTATTTTAGCGAGTGTAGTAGGAGGAACGGTACTCAACACGCGAGGAGCCACTGAAAAGCGTGCGTATGAAGCAGCACAGCATTTTATCACCACTAACTCTATTGATGTTAAACGAGTGACGTGTGCAGGCGACTCTGATAGCGACGGGTATGGGACATGTGCAATACTGACAACTGAGAATGAAAAGCTGCATTTAGCGTGTCCGACTGGTTATTTTGATGTTAAATTTTTTGGCGCTACGTCATGTAAAGAAGTCTTCATGTCTATGTCTATGCAATAGCAACTACAATAACATTTGAAACTGGTACGGCCTTCTTGTGCCGTAATTGCTACTTACAGAGAGAACTATATGACTACCGAACTGCAGAAGTGCCGTCTGTTTCTGAGACAGAATGGATGGAAGATTGATGGTCACGCTAGCAAGGGTACTGGGTATACGACCTATGTTAATGGTTCTCTCTGTGCAGTAGACATCAATGATGAGGAAGTTGTCCTTGTTGATGACACAGGTGACTATTTACATTTACCTTTAAATTATTATGCACTTGTTGGTGCACTAATTGAGCATCGCCAGCTTGCAACTAACTATACTTCTTGGAATAGTATTAAGCACTAATGCGTTTTTTATTCTTGCGACCTGTTACAAGTTAGTGTATAGTGTTTTTATAAACAGTGCAGCAGTAATAAATTACTTCATAAAGGGGCCTTACATGTCGTCAATTAAAAAAGATCTAATACTTGGTGATCTTGTACAAAAACTCGTTGACTACGGTTGTAATGTCGCTGACCCTAATACAGGTGAAATAACTCTTGATAGTATAAGTGAGTGGGCAACACTTACTTTTGAGATTGATCAGGATGCTTACGGTGATGAGCATGAAGAGGCATGTTTCTCTTACACTGAACTCTGGGCGATTCAAACATTTGCTGGACGTATTGCTCCTATGCTTAACAGACGGGTAGTAGCTGGCAAAGCTATTATCAACGGAAGACGTGTCGTTGTAAAGAACGGTGTAGTCTTTTTAAGTAACGCTTCAATAGGCACTACTGAACTGACCCTCGCTCCTGATAATAGGCCTGTTATTAAAGTTGCACTACGTGACCCTATTCTTGGTGGGCGCGCCTTTTTTGTTGAACTTACTGACGTCGGTGAGCACTTTGCAGGGTTAATTGATGCTATTGATAAAGGGTTCCCTGAACTATTTATGTAGAAGGGCATTATATACTTGCGTATTTAAAAAACGTATGTTACTTTATTTCTAAGTTAGATGTAAAACATATTTAACTTATAAAGGAATATGATACGGAGTTAGACGCCCGTTGATTCCTGCTACTCAAAGATAATAACCCTCATATAAGATACGCAAAAGCAGGTTTATAAGTAGGAAGTCTAGTGGATGTTTTCGTTATCTTTGAGGTTCGTTCCTATTTGTAAACCTGCTTTTTTGTGGTGTTTGCTTTCATGTTTGACCCAAGTTTTTCAACAGGATAGCCTTCCTGAACTAGACCTCAAAGCGAATTGCATATATAAGGCTAAGTACAATTGTACGGAAAGAACGAGAGATAGTGGCGATATGACCCGATCGAACCTGTAGAGGTATAAATAGGGCGTGTAGTATGTCAATCTACACAACAATGGCACATGTGGGCTAGGACCACATAAGTTGATAGTGACCACGACTGTATTAAACGGTGGGGCCGGCTCGAGTGGCTTCGAGTATAAATAACAGGTGTCCTGATAAACCACCCTCGTCACATTATGCTATTTTAGTATAATGTGTGGTCTAGCAGCTCCCGTAAGACCACTTGGTAGCAGATGAAGAAATTAAGGACCGTAAGACCTAAATCTCACGTGTTTTAACTCTCTTCATCTGTGCCGGAAAACGGGTCTTGATATTTCTTTGACTTATTTTTGCATTTTATACTTGCAAACCGTTACAAGTTAGTGTATAGTTAATTTATAAATACAGCAGTGCAGCAACAAATAAAGTCGTTTATAACAAACGTGGATTGACACACAAAGGAGTAAACAATGGGCATTCACAAAGAGTTGCAACATGCACTTGTAGAACTCGCCAAACAACAAAAACAAGTTTATCCAGATGCAGCTGACTTCAGCATCCCCGTTAGCGGTCCTAAAGATCCTGTGTGCATACGCATCGCAGACTTATTCCAAAATGAACTGTATGCTTTTAAAGGATTGAAACAAGAGCGTGTAGACAACGCAACGCAACATTCGGTTTCCGTTTCCATTAAATTCAATATTCCTTGGGAGTGCGTGGACGGCGACAGCACCAAATTACATTGCTCAAACTGGCACATCACGTATTGGAAAGGAAGTACTGCGAAAATCGGCATAGTCACCTTAACTACAAAAAACACTGTTGTTCCAGTTAGCGATGTGTGGGAGGCATATAGCACATAATTTGTGCATATTGTGTGTCTGTTATACTTTTCTGCTTGCAGGTTTACGTAAAATAGTGTACGCTATATAACATAATAAAAAGCAGTTTACACACGTTGTATAAACTTACAACGTGTGTATATCTATAGTCTTTACATAAGGAGGCGGCATTACTGAAGCGCTTCTTTTTATCACACGTCAGATATAGGCACTAATTAGTGCTAGCTAGTGCTAGCAATACAAAAGCTTTACGGTAAAGGGGTATATTACATGATATTTATGAATGAGAACAAATCATGGAGGGTGTTGACGTGTAGTTACTATACACCGGGGGGTAGGCGGCTAGTGCCGGGGGGAATAAGTCGCCGGATTGCGCACTATGCGTAATGTGTAGTGCGCATTTTTTATATCTGCATCACGCCGTAATTAAGTATTTGCACAATTCTTTTGAGGTACGCCTCACTCACGCCGTAAGTGTGTATACAGCACATCTTCTGACAGACTTCCCTTCCTACCTTTAAGTACCATTCCTTTATATAGTACACATTTTGCTTGCTACTAATACTGTTATAGTGTATAAATAGTACTGTAAATAAGATTACAGGACATTTAATAACCTAAACAGGGGTACATAATGGAAACTACCAAAAAATCCGCTGTAGCACCTGCACAGAAAGAAATCCCATCCAAACGTAGGTTTCGTAAAAGTGTCGTCATTGTCTTCGCATCCTCTATCTTGCTAAGTATGGTAGCGTGCGTGTATGAGCCTTATACCAAAGAAACCCCTATCGACCTTACAGCGTTAACCCAAGTTGTCAAAGTCAATCCTGAAGTACGTGTGGTTGCTAAGTACATGAAAACACGTAACAGTAAATTACCTATTGAGATTGCAGAACTACAGGCCCAGGTACTCGTTGATACTGCTTCTAAGGAACGATTGCCGGTTGAATTGCTGGTAGGGATAACTGAAACGGAGTCAACACCGCCGTTTAATCCGTTTTCTGAATCCTCAATTGGTGCAGCAGGACTGATGCAGATTTATCAGGCGCATAATGTGACGATAGCTCCTGATAAAAAGTTTGATATTAAGTACAACCTAGAGATAGGAAGTGTTATCTTGAAAGGAAAGCTTGCAGCAGCTAAGGGTGATCTTACTAAAGCACTTGCAATGTACTCCGGGCATGCAGGCAACTATGCACCACGTGTGTACGAGTGCATTGGTAGATATAGCATGTACAGAGCAAACATAACGTTGTAGTATTGTGTATCGGAGGTACGGCCCACCCGCGCCGTAATTGTACCAACAACACATTGATTGAGAGAGACATGCCACTTAAACTTACATGCGTATTATTCGGACACCAACCAGAGACAGGTTGCCATGGTAGAGAAGGAGAAGGGTACTTCCAAGTGATTTCTGAAGGTATTGATGGTATAGGCACTACACATGCGCGTCTTATGACTAGGTGTGAGAGATGCGGTACACGATATCAGGTAGGTAAAATACACTTACCTAAAAAAGTAGTAGTTTTTACTTGCAAGTCGTAACAAGTTAGTGTATAGTGTTTGTAATAGTGTAGCAAAACACATTAACATACTTCCATAAAGGAGACACTATGTACCGATTCACAGTTGTTTTTTACGACGAAGACGGAGAGATTGTAGGAGAAGAGGACATGCGTGCTAGCAATATTGATGAGGTCGAAGAATGGGCCGAAGCTAACAAAGAAGAGTACGGTGCCGAGTCTTATATTGTGGCTTAATAAAAAGTGCACTGTGTAAAAGCAGTGCACGCTAGCAATAAAAGGATATTATGAATAGTTTTAGAGTCACATTCGCAGACGGAAATACAATTGACACTGGTATGAACGCTACATTAGCTGAAGCAGAAGAGTACTATGTAGGTAGAGCATTCCAGTTTGGTGATAGGCCTGAACACCCAAAAGATAAGTTAGTCAAAGCAGTGTCTGTTGTGCAACTGGCAGCGGAAAGTGCAGAGGTGTGCTAACCAGTACTATTTTTTACTTGCAAGTTGTAACACGTTAGTGTATAGTAGTAAAACAATAAAGCAGTAAACAATAATAAATTTCATAATGGAGCCTACTATGCCAACTGAATTCCCTCAATACTATATAGCTTTTAAAAAGCTCTCACATGCTGTCCTTTTTAATTGTGAAATCGCCGGGCAGCTTTCTGATGGGTATTGGGAAAATGCCCGCCCGCATAGCCACTGGCATTGGTTGCGTGATTTAGATGCATATGTACATGCACCGGACATGTCGGAACCATTTAAATTTAAGGGTACTCGCAGAATATCACGCAGATATGATTTTGCAGCAAAGGCGCTAATTGACGTTGTTGGTAATCGCATGCTTGCATACGTGCGTTTCGGCACAGTGTACGGTTATGAACACGCCGGGTTGGGTGAGTCAGTACAAGAAATTGAGAGTATAATCCGCTATGCTGCTGACGAGGCAGTGCGTGCAAATCCTGGGACATATTGGGCGGGTGTGCTGCATACTATACGTACTGTTATTGGTGTCGACGACACTTCAGCTGATGCACTGCGTGCGGGTGCTGCACAAGCTGTTACAAAGATGAACGCTGTTCAGTACACAATAAAGGATTTACGGAAAGACTTAAAAGAAATGAGCGAGCTTGTAAATAATTATACATACAGTAGTTAATTTTACTTGCATACCGCTACAGGTTAGTGTATAATGTTATTTAATACAGCAGCAAACAATAATAAACTTCATAACGGAGCCCGCCATGCCCAAAGCACTCAAAACCTACAAAGTTATCCAGCATCGTAACGGACGTGAAACTGCTTTTGAAGGAACCCTCCCTGAGTTGATTAATACATTTGCTTATACGTTGGAGGTCGGCGAATCATACCAACATGAGAAAGGCAACAAGAAAATCAACAGGAATCCAAAAAGTATCACTACCCTGGTTTCTAATTTGACTGCCGCAAAAAACAATGCAGCGGCAAACGGATACAGCGGAACCTACTATACAGTAGCTGAGTAATTTGTGTTCGTACAATAATAATCCATAATGGAGCCCATCATGCTTAAAGCCCTGCTAAGGTACCAAGATTGTTTTAGTGGTAATGCTTGTGTTGAGACACTGTTTATTGCTGAACTGACCGGCGCCTCTTTAGCTAATGCATTGCAAAGTAAAACCCAAGAAGAAACTGGGCTCCCGCATACATATGAATATGTGACGTTCGTTTTAGTTGACGAAAGCACTGCAATTTTCCACATTAAATTTATTGATGCAGACGGGGAAATGGTAAACGATTTAGCCGGAGTAGTTGTGTTAACACGGTAACGTCCCATATATCTGAGGTACGCCTCACTCACGCCGTAAGTGTGTGTACAGCTGAGTGAGGTACGCGACCCCCGCCCCGTAATTGTAGTAACAAAGGAGAGCTATAATGGAAACCGTAAAAGTTGTTATACGCTGTACGGATCTTAGAACCGGTAGAAAAGACGTTATCATCAAAACAGGTAGCTTCCAAAATACTCCCGACAGTCTCGCCTCTGCATTTACTGAAGGGGTGTACGATAAATATGCACTCGTTTCAAAGTCAAGCACGTACACAATTCCTAAAAGCACTTGGGGCGCTCCTAACAAGTACACGTCCTACGGGTTTATAGAGAAACTATCCCCTCAGGGCGCTATTATCAAGCGTGTTATTTTTTCAGCACGCTTAAGCGTAGTGCAATAACGCACTGTGGTTTATATAAAAGAATGTGCATTTTTTACTTGCATGCCTTAACAGGTTAGTGTATAGTTAAGACATAATAAAGCAAAGCATAACGCGATTGCTGCAAGACACAGGGAGTACATAATGGACATTCCTATCTATACACACTTCAAAAACTTGGATTTCGTAGTACACGTCACTGATATGGATTACATCCCCGCTGAGCCTGCTACTTTTAACTCCCCTGGTGAGCCTGCTGTAGTTTATGCAACTGCCGGGTACGTTGAACTGGACGGCGAAGTAACTGATATCGTTGACATCACAAGCGAGGACATGGACGTGCTTGTGCAGCTTACAAACGATAACGCACAACTGTTCGACGACATCGTTGAAAATAACGACACTGTTACACAAGCGCTGTTAGCGTATGCAACTGAAGAGCTTGAATACTAAACAACTATAAACAGCTTGCAATGCTTAACAGCTTGCAAGCTGTTTTGTTTTAAGAGCTGACAATGCATATTATACTGTACAAATAACCTGTAAATGTACAGTATAGTGTACAAATAACTTGCCTATTGACGCGGAGTAAGCCATGTCAGTTGAAATATTCACTAGACAACAGTTTGAGGAGTCACTGCCTGTAAATAAAACTACGGGTAGTGCTCTTTGGATTAGTACTGGATTCCAATTTGGTGAGTATACCTACAAAATCCCTGTCAACTCTACATGCTCAATTGAAGTACGTTCATCCGTGCACGCAAACAACACATCCGCTCCCACAGGAAGAGACTCAATCCGTGCCTGGTTAGTTGGGCCTGACGGTAAACCTGCAGGGTCTAAAGTGCAGTCCTATGTTACTAGGACAGCAGGATGGAATGTTAGAATGGTTGATATGTTGCGTAAACTGTACATCATGGCACAGCACGTAACTATCTGTCCTAGATGCAATAAACTGGTGCAGATATTCAAAGTAAAGAAAGATGGGCCTACCAAGGGTAACTTGTTTACGAAATGCGAGTGCCCTGGAAGTTTTAAGTGGCTGTCGTAACGGAAACATTAGTTGTTTACATTATTATGAATAGCGTGTATACTGCTTTTAAATAGATGGAGGACATTATGGAAGAGACTGTGTTATACGATGTATGCAACGACTATTCTCTTGAAAATGCGAGGATCAGGATAAAGATCTCAGTGCGTACAGAACCAGAAAAATGAGAAAAGGTATCCTGTACATCCATAAAGAATACGACGAACTGCACTATCTGCGAGGGCCAGCAGGACTGGATGGACAGGTAGTACATAAGTAAACAACTGTATTTCATATCAACATGTAGGTAAGTTATTTACGATGTTTAATAGGAAAAAAGTCTGGGAGTATAAGATAATGAGACAAGTGACAGTGATGAGACTTGTGTTGTTCTACGGTGTGTTTATGTTGAGCGGGCTTATTGCTAGTGGTGTGTGCGTGTACAAGTTTGCACACTGTGATTTTAAAGCACCTTACAAGGCTGAAGTATTGTACGGAATAGGTATAGTCCCTCCAATTGGTTTGGTTATGGCCTGGATACCTATCAACGACGGCACAAATTGATGAGGTACGCCTCTACCGCGTCGTAATTGTATAAACAGTTTACTCTCGGAGACATAATGCCAGAAGAATTGAAAATCAAACACTGTAAAGAAGCGCTGGACAGAGAGACAATCATTGGTTCAGGTGTTGCACAGGACGGAAAGACAAAGAGGTTCAGTTTTAACACCTGGGCGAATTCCTATTCCATATTTCATGGGGATGTTTGGGTAGATGGTGGACAGGCTATTGAAGAGTTGCTCAACGAGTACAATGCACTGTAAAACGTGTTATTGAATCTGGTACGCCTCTACCGCCCCGTAATTGTAATAACAGCTCTGAGGTTCTGATATGACCGACGAAGATGCTTTGTACGCCATGGCAGCAGCTATCACTGAGCATGCAGTTGACACTGAAGTAGATAGTGACGGTAATTTTATGCATAACATGTGTATATTCTGCGGTACATCAATGGTTGTGTCTGAGTACTGGACACAAGAACAGTTTGAAAAACATTTTGCGCATGCACCGGACTGTATTGTACACACTGCACGCAGATATCCTTGATGTTAGTGCTACGCAATAATTGTATTTTTATCTTGCGCACCTTAACAGGTTAGTGTATAGTTAATTTATACAATAAAGCAGCAACCACTAATAAACACTCAATAAATGAGGACATCATGGCATATATGAGCCAAGAACAGAAGAAAGCTTTTGCTCCTGCAATTAAAGCCCTTTGCGCTAAATACAAAGTGAAGGGCACCCTATCTGTCCGCAACTATTCAACTATCGTGTTCAACATACGAAGCGGAGCCATCGATTTTCTGCAGCAGTACAATGATTATCGCAGTAAAAAGAAAGAAGAAGGTGACGTTTTTTACCAGAGCTGCACTCCCGCTACCTACACTGACGTACAGGGCGACGAGTCTCGCATTGCGAAAGTGTACGAGGGCGATGCTTGTGCATTCTTGAAAGAAGCGCATGCTATATTGCATGGAGGAAACCACAATAACTCAGACATAATGACCGATTATTTCGACGTGGGGTGGTATGTTGATATTTCCATTGGGCAGTGGGACAAACCTTACATCTACACAGGGGCGTAGTCATTCCCCGTACCTTTACACAGAAAAGTGGTACGACCCACCCGCGTCGTAATTGTAATAACAGCTTAAGGTGATGCAGTGTTTATCCGACTTTGGCAGAGATGTAAAGATTGGTACCGTCGTGGATTCCATTCATATGTTGTGTGTAGAAGGGTGACCTATAACGTAAAGGAACACGGATACCTTGAACCGAATGAAGTTTCTGAGCAATACTGGACTCGTGTAAACAAGTGGTATTTTATCACTTTCAAAAAGACTGAACTTTTTAGAGAGACAGTGCCTTTGTACGCTATACTGGAAAGTGCATGTATGGGTTCGACCAGCTGGAGGAGTGCCGCACCGGATTGGATGTTTAAGGAACATGCTGAATATATTATTAACAAAGAACGTAAAAGAAAAACTTGCAAGTTGTAACAAGTTAGTGTATAGTGTTTATATAAACAATGCAGCAACACAAATAAAACTCCATAAAGGGGAACACAATGGAAGAAGACAAAGACTTCGGTGAGTTACTTGAGCAGTACATGGATAAAAACAACATGCATCATTTTGAAAGTGAAAGCGGTGTGCGTAACTTAACTAAAATTGCTGAGGCTATTGGGTACGGCGATCGTTATCAGGACAGCCTTACAGCCATGCTTTCAGATAATCCCGGCATGCAGCAAGCAATGGTTGACTGGTTGATGCAGCAGGATATTCAGGAGTGGCGGGATAGTTTGTCTGCTGAGCTTCCAGAAAAAGATGAAGAGTAGTATAGTTAAAAGCACTGTGTAAAAAGCAGTGCTTTTTGACTCTTCAGTTGTAAAGGATTACTTGCATACTGAGGTGATCTCGAACAGTATTTAGTATCAAGGGTCCACAAATGAGGTACGCCTCTCTAGCGCCGTAAATGGGGGTGACAGTTATTTTCTATTAGGGGGCGCATCACTACAATAAGTCAAAGGGATTTAACTGCTCCTTGTTAGTTGTTGCAACAGCTTTCAAGGTAGACAGGGTAGTCCTGGATGCTTAAATGATCCGGTTGCGGCCGCAATGTATCGGATGCCCCGCCTAATAGAAAATAAAACAATACGTATTTTTTGCTTGCAAAACTTTTAAAGTAGTGTATAATAAGAGACATAAGCAACAAACACAGTAGAATGTGTAGCGGGGGCCAAAAAAAGTAAACGCCCCTTAATCCAGCCACGGGCGCCGATAGCCCACCGTCTAATATGAGGCCATATATGCCGAGAAGCAGGGACCGACCCTAACGGGTACACACTACATAAACAAAATAGATAATTGAGGGTTTAAGTCGTATACGCTTCGGGCGACTATAAAGAAAGCGGGGCGGGCTATCCTGGAAGCCGCTGTCCAGGGAACATATGTGAGTAGGCGCCTACTCACGCATTGTCGGCTGCCAACAAGACTCCCTTAGCCGGCTACTTCCTGCTTCCTCTTCGCTGGCCATTGTTTGCCGGCTTACCGTTAAAAGAGGTATCTGGGAGCGGGAGCGTAAATGTAAATACAGTTTCCTTTCTTGCCGAAAGCTTTTTTAGGAGATACGCCAATGCATACGAAATAGTACATTTATAGAATAGCAGTACTGCCGGCACCGGTTTTGAGTCCGGGTCGTAGCGCCGCCTTTGGGCACTTGCTACGGGCGGTTGTCAAAACATAGCCCACAAAGGACACTGAGAGGATAGCTTTCAGTGTCCTTTTTTATTTGTAAAATAGTGTACTTTTTACTTGCATACCTTTTTTAAATTGTGTATAGTTAAGACATAATAAAGCAAAGCATAACGCTTGCCGCAAAAGAAAGGGACACAAAATGAATAACTGCCAAGTATACGTAAACTACAAAAACATTGATTTTGTTGTTACTGTCGAGACATTTGATTTCCAGCCTGCAGAGAAACAAACCTTCAACTACCCTGGCTGTCCTGCTTCTGCTGTAGCTACCGCAGGTTACGTTGAGATTGACGGCGAAGTTTTTGAGCCTAACGCAGAAGAGCTTGCAGTAATAGCACAAGTTGAAAGTGATAATGCCGCTTTGTTTACTACACTTTGTGATGCTAACAGCGTATACATTGAAGCAGTGTTGTTAGCTCACGTAGAAGAAGCAGAATAAGTCAACTTATAAAAACTTGCAAGCACAATGCTTGCAAGTTTTTTATTTCTGGTACAGCTCGCTCGCCCCGTAAATATGTTTACAGCTTACTTTCAGTGAGAGATACGCCTCTACCGTCCCGTAAATGTAACTTACAGCTTCTGAGGTACGGCTCCCTCGCTCCGTAATAGTACTTACAGCTTAAGCTCTTCAGGAGATATACTATGGCATACCCTATGACAGAGAGACAGAACTTACGAAAGCAGAAGTGGATGCGCGCTTTTGAAGAGGACGTAGTTAAAGAGCTGCCGCAGCAGGCGGGAAAGATCAATTGGCCCGATGCAGAGTATATGTTCGCTATTGGGTTAACTGCATTTGAGGCAGCTCAACAATATATAAAAATATATAAATAGCGTATTTTTTACTTGCATACTTTTATGAAGTAGTGTATATATTAGTTATAAACAATGCAGCACAATAAAAAACTTCATAATGGAGACAACACATGCCACTCACAACTTTCGGACGCCAGATTGTATCAACTCTTATCCAACTGCAAGGTTGCGCAATTGGTTCTATGGACGCAGTTACCAAAGTAGAGCTCAAGGGTGGTAAGAAAAACCCGATGCAGGGACGGGTCACCAAGCTTGCTGAAGGCGGCAACGTTATGTTTTTCTGCAACAGCAACTCCAATGCATACAACAATATGGTTAAGAAGCGCCTTGCTGCTGAAGGCAAAGCTCCGGAGTCTTTTGTACTTGGACAGCGTGTTTGGGGAGAGCGCATGCCGGACACTCCGTTTATCCAGCACAAGGGCGAACTGTACCTGGAAGCAATTTTTCTCAAAGCTCCTAAAACAGTAACGTACTTTTTGGATGGCGAAGTAATTGACAAGGACGCAATTGAGGGCTTGAAAGTTGACGCCAGCGAAGGCGAGCAGGGCGGACTGGACAATAAAGTAATTATCCGCACCTACAAGCTTGCCTCAATAAAGCAAATCAAAATGGGCGAGTTGTCAGTAGTTGCGCAATAAAACAAAAACAACTTGCAGCTTACACAGTGCAAGTTGTTTTTTTTTGTTTATAGTGTATTTTTTACTTGCACACATTTACATAATACTGTATATAGTAAGTATAGCTAAGTGCATAACGCACTCCGGCACTCAACTTGTAAAAAGTGAGGCATAAAATGAAAGCAATAATGCTACTGGTAGTTGCTATAGTACTTGCAGTCTCCGGATTCAGCGCCGCGCATAAAAGTGTGGGTCTTAGTAATATACAAAATGTTATAAGTGCTCGTAACGCGGCGATTGCAGCAGTTAATTAATATCTTGCCGAAAACGGCCTGCGCACCTGATACGTGCAGGCCGTTTTATCAGGAGATACGAGAGACTCCTGCCGTAAATAAACATACAGGTAATATCGCTGAGGTATCAGAACCTCGTGCGTAAATATATACACAGCTTATATTTCTGAGAGGTCCCTTATAAGTGTGAAACTGAATAATTTTCATATCCTGCATTTTTTACTTGCATAGTATCCTGTTCTAGTGTATTATCTACACATACAGTACAACATTAACATACTTCATAAAGGAGGCTTGTCATGCTCAACACATTAAAATCACATCTTGTCTTTGTTTATGGTACGCTCATGGCAGGCTTTGCAAACCACCGTGTTCTGGGTCCTACGCCTTGTCCACTCGGAGCAGCTACTACGGTGGATAAGTTTACTATGTACACTAACGGGTACTTCCCTGCCCTTACATTGCAAGAGCTGTATACAGTTAGAGGGGAGGTCTACAAAGTTAGCGACAGTGACTTAATCCGTCTTGACAGATTAGAAGGATACGACGTTACTCGAACCAGCAATCATTACGAACGTAAGCTGGTCACAGTTGCATTACATTCCGGTGATAAGGTCAATGCCTGGGTGTACTATCAAAAAGAACCTGGATACAGAATGGAGAAACTCCCTATAGGTTGCTTTGCGGACTATGCTGCCTCGGTTGATTAAAAATACAACATACATGCATTTTTTACTTGCACTGCTATGCAGGTTAGTGTATATTGTTAGACATAAGCAGCACAATAAAAGCGTTTATAACCAGCGCAAACATCTTATAACAGGGGCCTGCCATGAGCGACAAAAAAGCAAAGCGCAACAACGTACTTATTACCATCTTCAATCCTAGTATTTTGCGGAGCGGGATCTTTGGACGCAATGCACGCATAACCTGGAAAAACGACAAAGCCGGAAGCATTGTAAAGCGTGATGCACGAGGCCGGTTCTGCTCGCAACCTTTTATTGTAGCCGGGCGCTAGCACAACTTATAGGGCACACAGCAATCTCATGCCAGCTGTGTGCCCTGTGTCTGGTATCTCAGGCTCGTGCCGTAAATGTAAATACAGTTTATTCGGAGAGTGTCATGCTACCTACTATGTTACCTACTGCAGAAAAAACAATAATTGCCGAAGTGCAGCGTGTGCAAGCAACACCTATTGAGAATGAGTATGGTGAAATGCGGCTACCCAAGGCAATACGTGTTATCTTTTATGCTCCCAATGAAAAGGGCATCGATCTTATTGTAGATCTTTTTGAGTACGATGTCGCCAGAGCCTGGGTTGCAAAGGGCAAAAAACCAGCAGCACATCTCCGTCATGCTATTAACAACCGGCTGGAGCACGCTAAGTTTACAGTTGAGCCTGTGCAGTATACGTCCGAATCCGAGTATACAGATTAGCTGTTTATTGTACTGCTCTGCTTTCTCTGGTACACCCCTCTTACGCCGTAATTGTATATACAGTATACAGGAGGTCAATATGTCTGATTGTGTTAGATGCGGTTATTGTTGCAAAGCATTACTGGTCGTTATTGTTGACAATCCTGATCTCGGGATACGTAGGGATAACCTTATTTGCTATGATGGAAGTTCACAGTGTAAACATTTAGTCGGAGACACTCCCGGAGAGTACAGTTGTGCGATACACGATAGAGAATAGTATCCTAAGACACCTTGCGCTGAGTATAATTCTGAAGAGTTTGTTGACACACCTTGTAAATTGGGTGAGTACATAATCAGCAAGCACAAGCAATCCTTAAAATAAAAAAGTGCAACATTGCACTTTTTACTTGCATACCTTAAAGGTATACTGTATAGTTATGACATACTATAACAGTACAGCAAACTTCATAAAGGAGAAAGTGCAATGGCCCCTCACATGTGTCTCAAACCTGGTATATGTAAAAAATCCGATTCCGAAAGAATTCGTAGAAATGCAGGTAAAAATTTACGCCTTTTGGTGGATACAGTATGCGCCGACTGGTGTGTGCCTCATATACCTTTTTCTTGGTGCAATGTAAGTTCTTTTTACGGACAGTTTGTAATTACACGCATTGCTGGAAAAGTGTTTTACGAGATGCACATTAGCTCAACTGCTTATTGTGCACCTGCTGATTCTCGCACTCCTTTTTTCAAACGTGCTCAATTAGTAGAAACTATTCTACATGAGCTTGCACATTATATAGAGACTGTTATGTACGGCAGCACTAGCCACAATCATCGTTTCGTAGAAATGCTTAACACGCTACGTGCAGCCAATTATCCTGCTCAAATTACAGAAATCATATAGGGTTTTTAAACGGGCTGCGTGTGTATGCGTAGCCCGTTTAAATATTTTATAGAAAACTGTATTCTTAGCTTGCGAAGTACATATAGGTATTGTATATTCCTTCACTTGTTTACCGTAGTATAACGTAGTTAAACCCCCACAGTGAAGGAGTGTAATGCAATGCAACAGTACAATTATCATGTAGTGTACCTCAATGCTCAAAGTGAAGTCGTGGAAGATGTGGTAAAACAGTGTAGTGCAGCGGATCCGACAGAGGCCGCCCATACCGCTCATGAGAGTGCGTTAGTTGATATCGTTAATTATCCTAATGCCGTAAGTTTTGACATCTGTTAAACGTTTTATGAGAGGTATCTGAGCCTCTTGCTGTAAATACACATACAGTGTATATTATAAGAGGTGTTTTGTGGACAAGCTTGCTAGAGCGGTAGTATATGCTGCATTGGTGTACGTTGTTTAAGTAAAAAATGTGCATTATTTGCTTGCAACCTTTTATGGAGTACTGTATAGTTAAAGCATACTATAACAGTATAACAAAACTTCCATAAAGGAGAGTACAATGGCAAGCAAGCGTAAACTTACCCCAGAGATGTTTGTAGCGGGAATAATTGCAGCACGTAAAAACTGCAAGTCTCAAGGGGATTGGGAGTATGCTGTAAAAGTAACACGCGAAGTATGCGAAAAAGAGTTGCCGCATTGTTTAAGCGTATTTAATAATGCTGTAGCTAAAGCGGAGAAAATAGCGTTATAGGAGAATGCACTGTACGAGCTTACACAGCTTGTACAGTGCATTTTTTTTGTTTACAGCTTAGGGAGGTACAGCTCGCTCGCCCCGTAAATAAGTGTACAGCTTAGGGAGGTATCTGAGCCTCCTGCCGTAAATATACTTACAGCGTATATTATATTATAATGAGGGATTGGAAGGGTAATGTTTTGTATTGCGCTTTTTACTTGCACTGATCTACAGATCAGTGTATAGTTAAGACATAATAA
>Ga0210011_1000660_pt1 | contig 36335 bp, 50 predicted proteins | sample CryGeymeta201502_FD_183972 | JGI IMG/M metagenome (GOLD analysis project Ga0210011, IMG submission 183972) | Groundwater microbial communities from Crystal Geyser aquifers in Utah, USA - Crystal Geyser metaG 2015-02 (SPAdes) (version 2) | ecosystem: Environmental > Aquatic > Deep subsurface >...
GTTTCGGAAGTAAAACCCCTAGAGTTTTGACTCCCCCCATACCTATACTTGCCAGATAGGCCAGCCTTTACTGTCATATTTCATTCTATGCTTGACGCGACGCCCTTGTGCTTGCGCAGCCTCTGATTCTGTTTTGAGTTTGTGGCACGATGCGCAAATTGCTTGGACGTTGCTTAGATCGTCTGTGCCGCCGTTTGCTTTTGGCAATATATGATCGCATTCAGTTGCTGGCGAGACTTTGCCATTGCGCCGGCAGGGCTGGCAGAGCCAGTGGTCGCGACGCATCGCTTGCGCTCGCAGTCTACGCCAGGGCGCGCCGTATCCTCTGCGCGATGAGGGCTCTGTGCCCCAAACCATTTCCTATCCGATGACTCAACGTGAACAATCCGGGTAGACACTAGGTCTCCCGGTTTCAATGGCAGGGCGCGGGTCATAGACTGCGACAACGCTGCCGACGATCCTATAGGCCGTAGGATCACTATGTCCGAAGTTTCCGCAAAAGGAAAGCAGAAAATTCAACGCCAATGTTGAAGCCGTCCAGATCGACCAGCAGAGACGATCCTTTGGTTTCAGTGACAGTTCCGTGGTGATTGAGGAACGGTCCGATTGCGACCTCGACCCGTGAACCTGGCCTCATGCTGACCTTGGATCGCGTCCGCTCACTTGCTGCTTGCCTGAGCCCTTGCAGTTCATCGTCTGCGATGACTGCTGGCGCTGTTCCCATGCCAAGCATTCTGTGCACGTGTTCCAGATCAACACCTGCCAGCATGCCGCGACCTAGTGGCCACTGATTGGTGTCTAGGAAGAAAATGCCACCGATCAACGGCAGTTCCAGTTCCTCTACACGTTTACGCCTAGGCACTCGTCGCCGGAATCGGAATGACGGACACTCGGCCTCAACGCCTCTTACTCCGAGAGCAGCCACTAATCCGAGCGATTTTCTAGGTTCGCAATAGCAGACATACCAATTCGTCGCCACGTTCGATCCTAATGCTTGGAGAACACGATATGACAGTATTCCTCATATTGTGTTCTCCCATGGCATTAGTCAACAGCCGTGCCCCACCCCGCCTAGCCTCGCTTCGCCTAACCTCGACCGCCTTGCCTTGCCCGGCCACGCCGCACCAAGCCGCGCCGTTCCTCGCCATGCCCCGCCTCGACCGCCTCGCCGCGCCATGCCCCGCCTCGACCGCCTCGCCGCGCCATGCCGCGCCCAGCCGTGCCCAGCCGCGCCGCGCCGTACCCCGACCGCCTTGCCATGCCCTGCCCAGCCGCGCCGCGCCGGGCCGGGCCCTGCCTCGACCGCCTTGCCTTGCCTGGCCTAGCCGTGCCCCGCCGGGCCTTGCCTTACCCCACCTCAACCGCCTAGCCTTGCCGTACCTTGCCCCGACCGCCTAGCCTTGCCGTACCTTGCCCCGACCGCCATGCCATGCCGAGCCCCGCCCGGCCTTGCCTCGCCGGGCCTTGCCCAGCCAAGCCCCGACCGCCTTGCCCAGCCACGCCACGCCGCGCCTAGCCAAGCCAAGCCTCGACCGCCGTGCCAAGCCAAGCCCCGCCTCGACCGCCTTGCCGAGGCGGGTCCAGCCTTACTCCGCCTCGACCGCCTCGGCCGCCTCGACCGCCTTGCCTCGTCGAGACCCGCCAGACTTCACCGCCTTGTCAGGCTCTGCCGCGCCTGTCCGCCGCTCGCGCTCCTCCATGACCCGCTGAAGCAACGAGGAAGTCTTGTTGTTCGCAGGGACTGGATTCTTCATTGCCTCAACCTGGACCTCTCGCCCTTCTAAGGTGATCGAGTCCCAATCGGATTGAAGATCGCCCATATCGTCCACGCCAGCCACGGAGAAGGAACCGAAACTGCCGCGCCCTTTCTCTTGTCGGAAATCACCAATCCCAACAACGATGCCGGCATTCCGCAAAAGCGAAATCACAGAATGAACCGACAGGGACGGCATGACATAGGCAATTTCGATCTCTGCACACCACCGTGGCAGAAACGCCCGCGTGCGGATGTCTGGTGTCTTGGCCACATCGGCACTTCGCACCACGTCCATTTTCATAAACGGCCTCCCCCAAATGTTGATCTTCTCTTGTGGCAAGAAAATCAACCTGTTGACGCTGCTTTTCGTGACACCAGGTGTTTCAAGCGCAGCAGTCGCCATTGCCCCTTTAACCCCTGGCGCCGGAAAGCAAAGAAGCGTTTCGCCCGTTACCTGCGTGTACACGCTTTCACGGAATTCATGCTCTGGATCGTGCTTGATTTCCTTCTTCTCGGCAGCGGTTTTCTTCGCCGATCCAAGAAGCAAATCACGCTGCGCCTTACTGCTGTAACTGTTGAAATACAACGGCGTGTTGCCGATCATCCTCAGGGTGATTCTCCCTTGCTTCAGGGGCTCGATTTGCAAGCCGCTGATATCGGATTTCTTGATCGCCATAACTTTTTACTCCTTGCGGGGAGCAAGGCAGTGCGTTAGCACTGTGTAGCCCTCGCCTGCCCGTCTCAGGTGGTGGGTTAGGCTGGCGGATTGAGCGTTCCACCGCTCTCCGCTAGCCGCCTCTCATGAGGCACGCAAACAATGCGCTATCGTATATCGTAGGTCAACGCATATTTTTCGCGCGGACGCAAATTTATTACGGGCCACCTCACGTCAACGTTCACCCCATTCTGGGCGCTCTCGCTCACAATCGGCCACCGCCAACATCGCACGCATCAACCAGCGTTTCGCTTCGGACCATAGTCGGCGGCAAACCTCAATCACGTCTACTGGTACTGGCGGATGTTGGCGTGTGATGCTGCAATGCCGGAACGAGGCTCGGATTACCCATAGCGGCCAGTCTCTCAGTGCATCAATCCAAATATTGAGCACTATTTTCGATGGTACAGCGCCGGAAAATGCGGCATCCACTCTGGAACCCCAAATAATCATGCCTTCCTTGACTGACGCCATTATTTCCTTATCTGTCGCCTGTTTTGCCAGCTTACCGTATGTGGCGACATAGGCACGCAAAATCCGATAGTGCCGTTCGTTCAGCCGTACGACCGAAACATAAGAGCGCGGTCTGTCGTTGGACGATTCATCGATACGCGGAAATGTTAAAGACTGACACTCCACCATCCCAATCGTCAGTGGCGGCAGCCTCTCTCTGAGCTCGCCGTTCAGCGCAGATTTCAGCGGCGGCGGCGTCAAATCGAGCATGCCACGCGCGCGTTCGATCGCCTGCATTGCTGTATCGGCTACCACTGCTGCCGGTGTGAACTGTGGCTGTGTCGCCGTGCCATCCGAATTTGTCGCGAGCGTTCCGGCACCAGGTGCGCCAGGCCGCATCAAGATCGAGGAACAGGCTTCCCTTGGCCCGGTGGGTGTCAATGCATGCTGCGACGTTCTGGGCGATGTCTGGGCAACCGCATTCGAGAGCGTATTGGTTTCCGGCGGCTGTAGGCTGCCAGTCCTCTGGGAATTGTTTCTTACGCTTTGCGATGGGCTGTTGACGCACGGCTCCAACTCCAATTGGTCGCTGTTCGACCGTTTGGGCTGGTGTGTGTATTTGGGGATGTGCGGTACCGTGATCGGCGATCGTGTTATCAGCGTTCGATCCGGTGTCGATTTGGGCATCATCCAAAATTCCTCCGAACAGGTCAATTGACAGATTGTCGCATGTGTCCAGCCTCTCGCGCGGGCAAGCGCGCGTGTCGCGCGCGTCTCGACCGATAGGGAGAGAGTTTTTTGTTTTATGTTTTATGTTAGGTTTTAACAAACGGGCGCGCGCGCGCGAGGGAGCGCATGCGCGAGGCGGACCAATTATTTCACCTAAGCTATTGTTTTCGCTGCATTCGCATTCATTTTCGAGCCCTTTGATCGAAGACGATCCAAATTCAGTACCAATTATTTCCGCTAAGCCACTGTTTTCATTGGATTCACATTCATTTTCGAGCGTTTTATCATGCCGATAATCTTGAGATGATCCAAAAACTGTATGCAGCGCATTTTGCAAGCCATTGTTTTCACTGCATTCGGTGCATTCATGAATCCTGCCGACAGATTCAGGACCAATTATTTCTGCTAAGCCGTTGTTTTTGCTGCATTCACGCTCATTTTCAGGCGTTTTATCGCGCCGATAATTTTGAGACGATTTTGAGATGATTCCGCAATCAGCCTGAATCTTGCCGTACTGGATTAGCTCTGCGCGAAGACTTTTCCACTTTCGGACGCTACATCCTAGTACGTTTGAGATGTAGCGGGAATCGTCGGATAGGGCGCCAGCCTGCAAGTAGAGCAGGTCCAAAATCAGACGGTATGCGGCCTTAGCCTCGAATCGCAATTCCGCCGTGTCGGCGATAAAATCACGCGGGCGCACCTTATAGTAGTGACGTTTGTTCATGGTTTGGCCCATCCTTTCTGCTCATATGGATTGGGTGTCGGAGACCCTCCACCTCCCGATTCGAGGCGAAGGGTCTCACAACGTCGCCGTTCCAGCCCTTAATCGCTCTTACCCCAAGCCGGGCGTGTGATGCGCATGGTCGCGAATTTGCCCGCATAGCAGCGCCTTTGACAGCTGACGGGGAGCGCTGCGGCGGGAGGACTGGCATTTGGGCCGAGGCTAATCGGCCACTGGAGTCTGGACCTCCGGCTATCTGAAATAGTGCTGCACGCGATAGCGTCGCGTCAACCGATTGTTGAGTCACCTTCCACGTCTATGGCGGCGGAAATCAGGTCAGCCGGTGAGATGACCCCGCCAGTTGCACGGCTGATCCGGAATTTGGTCTGATCGGTAATCGCGCGTCCGGCCATTAATCCGTATAGCGTTGACGGGGTTACGCCAGCCAGTTCCGCCAGTTTGTACAGCGTGATACCTTCATTGCGGAGATAGTCCGCGAGCGGCTGACACTCTGGTCGACGGATTTGGCGCCATGTTTTGTGCCGTAATTCCTCGACAGTTACGGCGCCGTCCGTGACAGCCTCAATCCGCTCTGCGATTTTTTGAGAAAACCCCGCAGGTGAAGTGATACTGTACGAGACATAGGATTTGGAGCAGCCTACCATATCGGCAAATGCCGAAATCGTTAGGCCGTTCAGTTTGAGATATTCGGTTACGGTCATAGCGTTTTCCTCTCGTTGCGCTGGTCTCGTATATAACCGAACCGCGTTCACGGTACAACGAAAAAAAGTGCATCAACCGTATTTTTTTTCGTTGACGCGATCCGGCACGGCTGGTATATCAGCTTTATCAACACAACGAAAGGAGCCTCACCGATGACTGATCATGCCCTCCCCTCGATGACGCCGACCGGCCACACATACACTGCCCTCGATCGCGCGTATGCCTTCTTCAACAGCAAGTTGTTCGGCGGAGAACTCCCATGCTGCCTGGTCACGCTGCAACGCAAAGCAAAGTCATACGGGTACTTTGCGGGGAATCGTTTTGCCACCCGCGACGGGTCGCAAACGACGGATGAAATCGCGCTGAACCCGAATCACTTCGCATGTCGTACGATCGAAGAAATCCTCTCGACCCTGGTGCATGAGATGGTTCACCTCTGGCAATACCGCCTCGGTACCCCGCCGAAGTCGGCGTACCATAACTGCGAGTGGGCCAATAAGATGTTGGAAGTCGGCCTGATTCCGTCCACCACGGGAGAACCCGGCGGCAAACAAACTGGAACGAAAGTTTCACACTATATCGAGGAAAGCGGCCGTTACGAGCAGGCGGTGCGTGAGTTGTTGGGCGACGGCTTTACCTTGGCCTACGCCGATGTTTTGCAGACCGGGACCCGCGAGAAGAAAGCGGCCTCAAAGACCAAGTACACCTGCGGCGAGTGTGGAGCGAACGCCTGGGCAAAGCCGGGTATCCTGCTGACCTGCGGTGAGTGTGATAACCCGATGGATGAGGCTTAGACGGCTGTCACCCGATGGCGGGCGGAGAACTAGCAGCGTAACACCGAGGAATCCGAAATGACCACCACCAAAATCACCGTCGAGACACTCCACCAACTGGGCGCCAATTCTGCCGCCCGGAGCCAGTTCAAGGCCGTGTTCCCAGAGGGCGCGCCAGATTGGCTCTCTGTGGCACATCATGACGATCTTCCGGGATGGCACGGCTGGATCGCGGCTCACGCGCCCAGCCTCACGTTGACCGAGCGTTTGGAATTGCTCGCGAAGTCTAAAGACATGAAATATTGGCGGCGTCAAATGGCAGTCTACGCCGCCAATCTAACGCTGGAAGAGCGCCTAGTACTGGCCGCGAAGTCTGATAAACCGCGGACCGCGCGAAACCAGATTTGTTCCGAGGTGCCAAACCTGACGTTCGAGGAACGCCAGGCCTTGATCGCCCGGAGCGGCGATCCGCCTTTCTACAGCGGAGCGGTAGCGGCCAATGCACCCGGCTTAACGTTTCAGCAGTGCCAGGAATTGCTAGCGGCGAGTGACCGCCCGCCATTCTGGCGAGGTCCCGCAGCCGTGAATGCCAAAGGCTTCTCGTTGGAAGAGCGTCTGGAATTGATCGATCAGTCCAGCAACCCTCGCCACTGGAAAGGCGCTTTGGCAGTTCTCGCGCCTGACCTCACTCTAGAACAGCGGGAGACCCTTATCGCAGCCAGCGACGCTCCGCAATACAATTACGGAGCGGCGGCTGTCTGCGCGCCGGGCCTCACTCTAGAACAGCGGGAGACCCTTGTCGCAGCCAGCGACGACCCGCAATACAATTACGGAGCGGCGGCTGTCTGCGCGCCTGACCTCACGTTTGAGGAACGTGAAACCCTACTCGCGGCGAGCTTCCAGAAGCGATACTGGCGAGGGCGAACGGCCGTTCACGCCTCCGGCCTCACGCTGGAACAGCGTCGCAAGCTGGCCGCAAAAAGCAACGACCCGAAGCACTGGCGGGCCGAAGTGACACGGCGATACGCGTAATCTCAACCCAGAGGGAACCCGAGTCATGATTACTATCGACACTCTTCGCGAAGTCCACGCCTGCGAAGAGGCCCGCGAAGCTTTCAACCTTCATTTTCCTTATGGCGCACCGGACTGGCTCACAGTGGCGAACCATCCAGAGTGCGAACCAGAGTGGCGCCAATGGATTGCGGCCGAAGTCCTTGACCTCGCATTTGACGAACGCGAGAACATCATCAAGCTTTGTGTCAATTCCAAATACCTGCGAGGCTGGATCGCGGTAAGCCTACCAGGCTTGACCCTGGCAAAACGCGAGAAACTCACTGTTCAGAGCGATCGTCCCGGCTATTGGCGAACGCGGATCGCTCGCGACTACCAATGAATGAAGGCTGAAGAATACTGTCAAAATTCAGCGTAATTCGTTACCCCCTTACTGGGTTACACACCACACTAAGGAGAATGAACGAAATGCCAAAAGCTATCTTCACCAAGCCCACCGCCCTCTACGCGGCCTCGCTCTGCGTTCATACAGAAACAACGCGCTATTCCCTCTGCGGCGTGCAAATTGAACCAGGGCCGGGAGGGGTTGGCGCTCTGATCGTAGCAACGAACGGGCACATTATGTCGTGCGCGTATGACATAGACGCCAGTCTAACGGACTGGCCTGCAACGGGATTTATTTTGCCAATACACAAACTGCAAGCTGGCTTGCTTGCAAAAGCAACCACGGTTGACGTCACTTGGCAAGACAACATGCTAAGCATGACAACAAAACAAGGTCTGGTCATAACGGACTGCACCCCGATTGACGGATCCTATCCAGACTGGAAACGGATTATTCCGAGCAGCACCGACGGGGTAGCGAGACCCCTGGCCGCGAAGTACCTCACGATTCTCGCAAAAATAGCCGCCGCCGTCGCCTATCTCCCGGGAAAGAGCAATCTCGTAATTCAACACAACGGCGAACGCGTCGCCCTCATTTCCGTCGACGGGGTTGATTGGTGGCAAGGATTCCTGATGTCAGTTCGCTCGGACAAGCCCGTCCCCAACAAACCCGCCTGGATCACCGCTACGTAACCTTCTCTTCGCCAGGCTTGACCCTGGCTATTGGCGAGAGCGGATCGCCTGCAGGTACATGGAGGAAACCAAGCCATGATCACCCTCGATATGCTGCTCGACGTCTGTCCGGACCGGTCGATTATGGTCGCATTCGTGCGCGCGTTTCCGAACGGCGCGCCGGATTGGCCGACTGTAGCGGCGCATCGGATGTGCCGCGGTCGATTACGCGATAATATCGCAATTTACGCTGTGGACCTTACGCTTTCAGAGCGCGAGACGCTGGCAGAACGCAGTGATTCCCCCGATCTCGTGCGCAGAATGATTGCCGCACGCGCGCCTAATCTCACGCCAGCAGAACGCCTAGCTCTGATCGAGAAAAACAAAGACCCAAAATGGCATCGAGGCCAAGTCGCCGCCCGCGCACCTGGATTCTCATTCGAACAACGCAAAGAGCTGATCGAGGCGAGCAACGATCCAAAGTATTATCGTGGCCTCGCAGCCCGTCTCGCGCCTAGACTCACGCTAGAGCAACGCTATACGCTAATCGCAGCTAGCGATGATCCAGAATACTGGCACGCCAGTGTCGCGAAGCGATACATCGATAATCAGGAATTTTGATCTAGGCCGCGGAACGATACACCGATAGCTAGCGGCGGGGAGCGACATTCCCAGCCGGGGCGAACTCCGAAATCTCTCGAATAGCCGCGTCCAGTCCAGGCGGCGTAAGCACGGTGTAACCGTGTTTGGTCAGATACTCCCGCCAATCGCGTTGAGCCGCAGTCGTTCGGCCTGTTTTCGTTTTGCACTCGATCCATAGTTGCCATGCCGGCACGAATAGATCGGGCACACCTGGTGACACGCCCATTTTTTTGAGCCTCGCCGCCGTCGCAATATTCCGGCTCCCACCGTTCGGAATGTGGAAAATCCGAACGCCTGGATACTGTAGCCGAAACCATATCACGAGCGTCGCTTGCTCCGATTCCTCACTCACGGGCGCCACTCTGGCGGATCAGGTGGCAAACACGCAATCACGGTCTCGACTGTGAGAGGGCGGGTTGATGTGCGACTGGCAACCAGCAGCGCAAAGCGCAGATAGCGATACGGGATTGCGAGACGGTGACGCCAATTGAACATCCTAGTGTCGTTGTCGCCTATCAGCAGTTCATCCCGCCCAGCCGGCGATAGCCTGCCAGAATCGTATTCATCTTGTACAATCTCATTCCACGCCCGCACGCTGTCGCGAGACGTGCCGCCCAGCAACAGGAAAATTGGGTTTGTGCCAGGTTTTTTCATGTGTGCGAATTTTCCAATTGACGTTGCTCCTATATATCGTGTATGAGAGAGATAGTCAAGCAAAGGAACGGTTCAGAATGATTGTAAAAGCTCTATTCTCGCGGTGGTGGCACAACGCCCTGGATGATCCAGATATTGCACGCGAAATCAATAACCCTCAACCTGGCACCTATCGAGTCAGGTTAGCGAGGGGCGGCCCTTGGGTTGCGCTTTGCATTTGGCGCGAGCGGGGAAAAGCCAGCGACGATTGGATCACTCGCGCGGTTGCTGGGTACGGCACGCCATATTATCCGACAAACGGGATGGAACTCGACGTTGACCGGGTATGGCCATACGCGCGCGCGATCACCTACAGTGAATGGCGCGTTCTATCGGTGCGGAACCGTGCAGATGGAGATCTAGCTGCTATCCGCGTGCGCGGATCAATCCTAGACGTGGAAGCTCAACCATGAGCGATTCCTCACCCGGCCTTGGACACAATCACCCGCCGATCGCGCCTCAGGCTGCCAAGGCAAAATCTATCGCTCTCGCGCAGATCGAGAAAGCGGCAGCTTGGGACGGCATCGAGACTGTCACATCGGATCAGGCTGGCAATTTGTCCGATATGATCTCCGCGCTGGACGAAGCGCAGAAACAGGTCGAATTACGGCGCAAATCCGACAAAGCCCCGCACGCAGAAGCCGCTAAAGCGGTAGATGATGCCTATCGTCCGATTGCTGCGGCGCTGGCTAGGGTGAAATTGAAGTTAACCGCGGTGTTAGCGCCGTATGTCGCAGCGCAACAGCGAGCAGCGGAGGAAGCTGCCGCTGAGATACAGCGGCGTGCCGCGGAAGAGCAGCGCGCGTTGCGCCAGGCCGCAGAGGCTGAACGCGCGGCAGGCGATACGATCGCTGCAGAGGCCGCAGCCGCAGAAGCTAAGACGATCGCTGCTGACGCTGCCAGACGCGCCGCGGCGACGATCAAAAACGCCCGCCAGGTGCAGAGCGCGTCAGGTTTGGGCCGGAAGCGGGCAGTTCGTACCCGCCGCGTCGCCCGGCTGACCAATATCAATCAGGCGTTTATCGCGTTCCGCACTGATCCGCGCGTTGGTGAGGTGCTAACCCAAATCGCTAATGAGCGTGTCCGAGCAAAAACCTACAATGGCGAGCCGATTCCCGGATTCGCAGTGTCCACAGAGGAAACTCTATAGCATGAACCAAGTAATCAAGCGTCCCGCTGGTGCTATCGATGCAACAAACGGCACCGGCAGTAAGATGGATTTGCGACCTAGCAATATGGAGGAATGCTACCGCTTGGCTGGCGCAATATTTCAGTCTGGAATGGGTCCAAAGGGAATAAACCAACAAGCAATCATGATCACAATGATGGCCGGAATGGAACTTGGCATCGGTCCGATCACTGCATTACGCGGTGTGGCCGTAATCAATAACCGCGTGACTATTTACGGCGATCTCATGACGTCTCTTGTACGCCAAAGGGGGCATAAAATCCGATCATGGTACGCGCCAGATTCCGGTCCCGATATTACCGCGCATGCGGAATTGATCCGCGGCGATACTGGCGAAAAAACACTTCGGTCGTTCTCAATACAGGATGCAAAGCAAGCAAAATTAATAGGGAAATCCGGACCCTGGACAGAATATCCAAAGCGAATGCTGATGTGGCGTGCAGTGTCATGGGCATGTCGCGACGGCGCGTCCGACGCACTGCTGGGTATGATGGCGTATGAGGAAGCGATTGATATTCCCGCCACACCTGCGATTGAGGGCCGCGCCACACCGTCGCCAGCCTCGGTATCGAACGAGGTGAACGCGCAGCGAACTCCGCGCGGCAAACCGCAGACTGTTGCCGCGACGCTGGACGTTGGCGAGCTACTGATGCGCCTGCCGTCGGCTCGCGATCCTGGCGGGTGGTTGTTCGAGACATTTGAATCGTATCTCGCGACCGCGGTCCTGCCGTGGATCGAGCAAGACGAAATCCACCAGGCCGCGACAAAACATGCCGATGATCTCGTTCGCGCGCTGGCTGATATCCAGGCGGAGGATGAGGAATGGGGCGCGGCTCAAGTGTTTGAGGATTGGCAGTCTGAGGTGCGAGGGCGGCTGCTGTGACAGCGCCCAACAGAACGCTCGCGGAGACGATTGTCTCACTGCGAGAGTTGCACAACGCCGCCAGCGCAAAACACCTAGCAGTGCAGGCCAGCATTCTATCAGATGCAATACTGCACTTGCAGGCACTGGCAGGCATAGCTGACCCAATCTACACACCGACCAGAGGGAAAAACCAATGACCGCAACGACTTGGACACCCGCGTTCACCATCATAGACTTGCGCAGGTACGCACTTGCGCACTCTGGCAACGCGGAATTACTTGCACGATCCGCCAATATAGCGCTGAACAACGGTGACAAGGCGCAATACGATGAACTAATCGCAGAATCTAACAAAGAAATGATGATCAGGGAGGCAATAATGGAAATGGTGTCGACTTTGGAGGAGGCGATGGAGGCGCAACGCTATAGTCCAGATGTGGACTGGCCGTCGCCTCCAAAGCCCGTGCCAAGGTAAACCTACGCTAACTCATTGATGCACGTCGCGGTTTCAAGCGAATGCAGGGGAAAGTATATCAACGCCAGCCAGGGAGCCCAACCGATGACTGACACCAGAGTCATCCTGGACACACTGATAGAATTTAGGGCTCGCTACCCAACATCGCAGGTACTGGAGTATATTTGCCCGGCCGCACAAGCTGCGTTCCAGCGCGCGTTCCCGAACGGCGCGCCAGATTGGCGAGCAGTGGCTGCGTACCCAGATTGCAGACCAGAGTGGCGCGATTGGATTGCGATATGCGCGCCGGACCTCACGCTCGATGAGCGTAAGGCGCTTGCCGTTCAGAGTGATAACTCTGACTTTTGGCGAGACTGGATCATGGACCGCTATGCAGAAAGGCCGAAGCCATGATTACCCTAGATACGCTTCGTGGTATGGATGCGTGCGCAGAGGCCAGACGCGCGTTTGAGCGCGCCTTCCCCGAGGGGGCAGCCGATTGGCTCGCAATAACAAAGCACCCGCTATGTCGTGAAAGCTGGTATGGCTGGATAGCGGTTCATGCGCCCAACCTCACATCGCCCCACCGCTTGGCCTTACTTGCGAAGAGCGATCACCCAGACTTTTGGCGCGGTGAGGCCGCTGCCTTTGCGCCTGGCCTCACGTTTGATGAGCGTCGGACACTGATTGAAATGAGCAACCATCCAAGCCGTTGGCGCGGGGCAGCTTCTGCATATGCGCCTGGCCTAACGCTTTCACAGCGCGAGGCACTGGCAGCGGAGAGCAATGACCCAGAACGGTGGCTGGCGAAAGTCGCCCAGATGCACAACCCACGACGGATGAGGGCAACCACATGACTGAAGAACGACCCCTGCGCGCTGTCGATCTGTTTTGTGGCGGCGGCGGCTCTAGTGTTGGCGCGCGCGCAGCGCTCATTAACCAATGAGGGATACCAAATGACTAGCTCCAAAATAATCGACCAATATAGACGTATGAAACGGCTTAATCGACAGATGATGCCCCGCGTCACGGCGGCTATATTACTAGCAGCAAATATCGCCGCATTGACAATAGTTACAAGCATTGTGCTTCGATATGAAATGCATCATTGGAACGTGGCACAATGGGAAAGCTATATCAAAGGCCAGTCCCGTCTCCATACCATGTTAATGATGTATAATAATCAACTGGTAAGGACGCTCGAAAGCCGGGAAGGAGACCAAAGGAAGGCGAGAGCCAATCTTGTTTTAGTCGAAATGCTCATGAAAGGCAGCAACTTGCCCTTCCGGCCTGGACCGCCACTCAACGGAAAGACGAATCCCAATGACTAGTTTTCACCAACTCGCCTTGCTGGCAGCACGCCGACGCGCAATTAACGGATTTGACGGCGCGCAACACGGCGGCTGCTGGAACGACGCCGACGAATACGCTGACATGATCGCAGAGATCGAACGGCGGATGCAGGATAACGCCATCCAGTTCCGGCCCTGGATTCCTGGACAGCCCGCAGAGCCGGAGGATTAGATGTGCCGGTTTCGTGTTCGTGCCGGTCTGCGCACAGGTTCAGGTACGGTTTCGTGGCCTGATCGATAGAGGTCGATCTGTTGTCGCTGCCGTGTGTATTCGATCCAAAAATCGAACATTACGCGGAAGCTTTCCTGCTCTTTCACTTGTGCTGCGTCTCTTTGTTCGCGAAGGGACGCAATCTGTTCGTGCCCGCCCGAAACCCCTCCGCGAAACGCTGGAAATAGTCCGTGTGCTCCTGGGACAGTTTGATCTGTTCTCGCAGGTCCGCCGCGTGCGCCATCTGCGATTCCTGAAGGGCGCTCCGAGTCTCGGCCCATCGCCGCCAAAACTGAATCGACAGATAAGCCAGGCCAATATTTCCGCCGAATAGGACTACGCATAGATCGGACCACGCTTTGACCCGCTCAATAATCGCCGGAAGGATTTCATCCATCTCACCAATCTATTGTGCAGGTGCAGGGCTTGGGACTGGTGCACGTTTCGGCTGATCTGTCGGACAGACGATCGTCGGCATTTCCGCGTCCGCCGGCCAGCCTGCCGCAGCTAGCATAGCGTGATATTGACCGCGGAATACCACACGCCGCGCCTCTGGCCGCAGGCAGTATGCTAGCGTGAACTCGGCGAGCGGCTGGGCACTCAGCGCGCCCGCCGCGTCAACAGTCCGCGTCAGGCTGGCCACAGTCCCAGCACACCCCGAAACGAGAAACCCAACGGCTACGACCGCCGGAAACTTGCCAATCATTGGTTTACCTTTCTGCCATTGCCAGCAGCGTAGCGGGCAATTCATCCAACTCCACAACACGAGGCCGCACGCCGGGAGAATTGCGTTGCAGATACGGGATCGTTTCGCCGACGGCATGGATCGGTCGGCCAGTCACGATGCTATTGTGCATATATGCAACGCACCGTTCATGCTTCAGTTCCCAATCGCTAGGCACTGGCCGCACGTCCTTGCGCCCGCGTACAGTCCGATCCCACGGGGCTGTGCCGTTGTTCCAAATCAGCACGCCGCGATCGTCCGCAGTGTTTACGAAGGTGTTGCCGGTGAACACGTGCTTGAACAACAGTGGGTTATCCACGTCGCGATTGTCCACGCCATGGTAGTCTACCTCGACGGTGCCCCATGTCGTATCCTCGACATAATTGAGAGGAGCAGGGTAACGCCGATTTTGCAGGTTCATGAAGTGCGGGCGCGACTGCGGGTGGTTGCGGACGAAAATATTTCCTGCCGCGTAAGTCTCGCCCCACGCGCCGCGATCAAACGGAATCGACAAGCTGTGGAACTCAGGCTCATCTGGTTCGCCCTGCGAAATTGTGCAGTCGCGCAGATAAAGCCATTTAGAATAGCACTTTAACGCGTGACCTTCCGATGCCACTGGTGCCCGGAACTGACAGCGGACAAGCCGCACATCGTTGATATAGCCCAGATATGCGATATGTTCTTCCCCGCTTGGCCGTCCACCGTCACTGAATGTACAATCAGTCGCGGAAATATTGATTGCTCCTGCGCCAGAAAACAGACAATTTTTCCCGCCGGTCACGTGAACCCGCACTAGGGTGACATTGCACGGCCAACGAATGTCGAGCGCGTCCCCGGACCACGATAATGAGTGCAAGGTGAAATCGGAGAGATCAAATGCGACAGGAAACGGTGTCCTATTTGACAGGGCAAGTCCGCCATCCGTCGAGGATAGCACAGTGTCGGCCTGGCCAACGATTCGGATCGTGCGCGGCCCCTGGTACCGCGCGTTTCGGTCCAGCACAATCGCTCCCCAAGCGGGCAAGCGGACCTGCCCCTGCGGAAGCATGATCTCACACCCGCCAGCAATGTGCGCGTAATGTGCCACGCTACCGTTGGCGTCTGTGGTGACGATTCTCCTCGCCTGCAACGACGCGGCCTCATCGTAAAACACCCGCGTCAACCCGCCCGTTGGAGGCGTGATTAGCGGTGGTACTGGCGGCGGCGGTGGTAGGTCAGGTGCTGGCGGCGGCGCGCCTGTTGGGTCCAGGTGAGTTGCCAAATCCAATGTGATTGCCGCGAGAGAGTCTCGGACTTGCAATAACCGTTTGTGAATCGTATTCAAATCTGATGTCATCGGGATAGCGCTCCTACGATCGGAGGAAATTGAAACTCTGACACAGCCCACGCCGCCAGAGCCGCGCAGAACAGAACGCTGGCGACGATTGCCAGGATAGCGGTTGCATTCATTGGCCGCTCACTTCTTGTTCGCAGGCGCAATATATACCCCGATCCCCGTGCAGAGCACCAGCAGTAGGTCGGCGAGGGCTGGCTCAAGCAGGCCAGCGTCAACCCCGAACTGCGTTGCCGCCAACCCTGCCAGAATGCCGGCCAACGCGCCAATCAATTTGCTGTAGTTCGCCATGTGCAGCCCTTTCCGTTGAAGCATTATCCTCGCAGAACCCACTTGAGCCTGTGCTCTGCCCAAAACAAAGTCGCAGTCTCACCGAACGCGCCGTTTAATGTTTTGTCAACGCCGCCCGGCAATATTATATTGCCGACGTTGTGCTTGATGACCAGAGTGCCGGTCGTGCTTGATGGCATGAACCGAATTTCCTGCCCATCCTGCGGTGGTGGCGTGATTGTGATTGTGGAGAGGTTATCTGTACTCGCGCCAGCCTCGTTGCTCACCGTGTAGTATCCGGCTGCCGTGGCGATGGTTAATGTGTCCGCTGCCAATGTCACGCTCGACTCTCGCGGAATCCTTGTTGCACGATGTGTTACAATTTTTCGAGTGAGATCGACCTTGAATAGAATATCAAGTCCGCTAGTGTCAAAAACACCTTGATTGACCTTGATGATTGTCGATGGCGCAGAGTGCAAATACTCAAGATTACCCTGTTTTAGGAACCGTCCAGCCACATCATTATTGACAGCGACAATCTCATTCCCATCCGGGATTTGCGCGCTAGCAGAATCCCACCGATACGGGAGAGGCTCAAACGGGTTCATCTCTGCGCCGACGATCGCATACAATTCGGCCATCCGTGCATCGCGTCCAGCCGGGGTGTCGATCAAAGTCGGTGTTGGCAGCGTGTACGGCGGAATCGGAACAGCAGTTGTATTCCGTTCCGTGACGGTCATTCCGTTCATTACCACGTCACCAACAGATTTGACGTTGCCTGGCCCCTGTGTGCCAGGTGTTGCACCGACTGGCGCAACGTATGTCGTCAAGATCGAATCCACCGCAACAAATCCAGTGTCATTGGCGATTGTATATAGATTGTGCTCGGAAAGGGCCATTCCGCCGGTGCCAACGCGGGTGCCATAGGCTCCGCCGAATTCAATCGTATCGCTGCCGAATTCATCCTGTTGTGTTAAACGGTACACATTCCCGTGTACGTGAGCAAAACACTGTGAGGTGATAGACGGGTTCCTCTGACCTGTGTGCTCGAAAATATTATCGTGAATCGTAACGAACAGTTTAGATGGTTCAGTATCTGCTATAGGACACCAAGACGGTTGACTGCCGACCTGGAAACATGCCAGTGAACCGATCAACATAGTTTTGTTAACGTTGCGATAGATACAACGTCCGATTGTCCCTTTACTATCAATCAACAATTCATTTATAGACGCAATGTCGGTAGCGCCATCGGCACTCTGTTCAATGGTATTTTCATAGAACCAAAACGAATGGCATAGGAACGGATCACAAGTGATGCAATCACGGGGGATCGATTGATTGTCCGGGATTACGGTAATATGGATACGACGAACGATGCAGTTATCTGAATTAATTCTCAGTCCGTTATTGGAGCTTCGCCTAATTATGCGGCAATTTCGTCCTGGTGCATCCAGCGTAGCGTTAGCGGGCAATACGATTTCATCTTCTAAATAGATGTCAATTGGTCTCAGAGGGTCAACAAGAATGCGTCCACCGCCCGCCGCCGTCGCCGCGTCCGTCGCGGCCCGCAGCGAACCGGCCTCTGGATCGAATTTGTTGTCCGTGCCGTTGGTGACCCAAAACACGGGCTTACCAGCCCCGCCTGTTACTGGCACTTGTGCCGCGTAGCCCGCCATGCCGGAATGATCATCGGTCATCGCAATCGCCCGCACCCGCGAGACTGCCCGCAGTTTCGATGCGCCGCGTCCAAGAAAAGTCAGTGCACCGTCAGCCAGGGGCGGCGCGCTCAATAGCGGAAGCGTCGCATTGACGAATTTGTTCGCGAACGCCGGGCTGGCAATATCACCAGCAGTCAAAGTGCCAGAGACGGTTGCGCTGCCCGCCGTCAACGCCCCGGCAATCGCCGCGCTAGGCGCCGTAAATGCCCCGAAAAGTTCAAGCGCGCCGCCCGCACCCAACGCTGCCGCCGCAACGCCGCCGATCGAGAACCCAAGCCGCCCGTCCGTGCGCCGGTAGAGGCCGCTGGACGAATCCGAGATGAACCGTACCGATGGCGCCGCTGCCGTGCCGTCATCCAGGGCAATCTGTGGTGCCGCTCCAGCAAACGGCGCACGCAGCCAATTGCCCGCAAACGTCGCACCGCCGCCCGCTTTCAGCGCCACCAATCTGTCACCCGCCGTGAACACCTGGCCGTCAACCGTGCCGCCAGTAACGACAATCCAGACGTCGCCCTGTTGAATAGCCGTTGTGTCAGGGCGAGTGGTGGGGAACACACCACCGCTGGCGTTGAAGTTTCCGACAATCAGCATGCCCGCCGATAGTTCCGAAATCAATTCCTGCAACTGCGCGACTATCGCATTGATCGCCCCTTCGTGCTGTTCGGCAGTGGCAATATCGCCCGTTATTGTGAGTTGGTAAGTAGAGACCATTTTCCTATCCTTTAGACAACGACCGTTTGTGGTGCCGTGAATGCGGAGAACGCCACTTTGTCGCCCGCGAATGCGCGCGCCCAAACCGTGCCAGAATTGCCGCCGCCGATGGTCCGCGTGCCGGTGACTACAGCATTGGCAGCGCCAAATAGTGTATTCTCTAGCACAGCATCGTTAAACGACGTGCTGTTGAGGGCAAACCAGACCTCTGCGCCGGATACGTCCAGATTGTTTGGCAAGGTGACATTGTATTGCACTCCGAAAAATCCGTCATCGACAGCCGCCAAACCTGGAACATCGACGACAAAATCCTGGCCAAGCGCAAGTACGCCGGTAATCTCTGCCCAATCCGATGTGCGTTCCAGCATGCCGCCCGCAATTGCGTTTGTAGTGCCGTGCGCACGGACGCGGATTTTGTAGGTTTCGCCAGACATCACTTTGAATTTGGCGAACGCTCGACCAGTGGCGTCTAGCACCGTATCGCCGATCGTGCCGCCCGGCCCATAATCGTCCGCCGATAACGCATACTGCCACTCATAGGTATCGACAATCGCCGCGTCCAGCGGATCGAACGAGAACCGAATGAACGCGTCGTTGCCCTCAGCCTCAGCCGCCCCGGACGTTGCGCTCAAATTCTGCGGCGTCGGTAAGGCCAATCCACCAGGCAACGAGGTAGAACCGGCCAGCTCAAACTCATCTGTCGCCGGATTCCACGCGTCTAAATCGTCTGGTTCCTGCACCAATGTCAGCGGTACGCGCATTGCCACGCCGCCCTGTAGATCGTCCGAGAGCCATACAGCAGGTGCGGATTGTTCTACGCGCCAACGCCCACTGATCCGCGCCAAATTCGGAATGTCCAGAGTCACCACGTTGCCGGGTACAGCCACAATTGCGGACGGCGGCGCCGTCAGGGTCAATCGCTTTTGCGCCGCCAATCGGAGCGCTGCAATCTTCTGCACGCGCATTGCCTGTGTCGGCTCGGTGATAAATGGCAAATCAATCGTACGAACGCCATCGTCCCCGATCAGAAACGATCCCGCTTCGATTGGCAGTGCTGGCAATTCCGCGTTCTCCCAGAATCGAGTCGCACTAGTATAGCTCGCTTTGATCGCGCGTGGCAGGTCTTTTCCTGGCCGCAGGCGTGTGAATTCCATCTCATCGCCGATGATGTCGGTGATGGTCAGCAGGCTTTCCTTTGCCTCGCCAGCGGAATAGGCAACTCGCCCGCTTGGCCGCACGATCTCACCAGCGCCCGCCGCCGCCAGTGGCAACAGTTGGTCCATTAACTCGTTACCTGCCCACGCAAGCACACCGTTAGTGGTATAGCGTTTCACTGTACCGCCGGCTTTCAGGGGAACCAGTTCGTCCGCCAGGTTTGCGGCGTCGATAAAGGTCTGTAAATCAATCCTATTCAGCGTGTAGGCGCGAATTGGATTTTGTAACAGCGCGTCCAGCAAGCAAAGCGCCTGATTGTCCGACCATTGCCAGGTGTCAGGATCGGTCACAGATTGAGCGGGATCGCGCGGATCCCATATTCTCGACCAATTGCCTAGCACCTCGACAGCAGGCGGTGTCCGTGGCCAATGCACGGCGCGCGTTGCGGACGGCCCAGCAGGCAGCCGAAGCCACAGCACTGTCAGCCCCCGAAAGCCATCAGAGTCCGCGAACAAATCTGGCACCTCTGCCACTATCGCCGCCGGTGGCCCTGTTTGGTCGCCTAAACCAATCCACGCTTTCGGCGCATCAACACCCGTAGGAAATTTATCCTCAGTTCCAAGCGGCGCCAGAACCGCTCCCGATCCGGCAAAATCGAGGATATCGCCGCTAATCACCTGGGCGGCGCGTCGGTCAAAGAAGATGGTAATATTTCCGGCACTAGGGCGACTGTTCAGCAGAACCACCTGATAAAGAACAGTGCCGCGAACCTTCGGCGGGATCGGCGTTGCAGGTGCCAGCGTTCGACCGTAGACGAAACGTCTAACAACCAAAGAGCTAATTTTCTCCAGGTCGCGCTTTAAATCCGGTTGCGAGATTTTCGGCAATGATGGCGCAAGCAACCGCGATGCAAACGCAATGCCAACAACCAATAATGCTTTGGCAACGCCTAAAGCTGTAATGGTTACGCCGAACACAGGAAACAGAGTTATTGCAGAAAGTGAAGCTGTAATCGGATCTGCCAAAGCATGGACAGATGCCAAAATCGCCGCGGCAACCAGGAATATCAATCTAAACAACCCAGGCTCTCCGCCAGAACGGTGTAGTTCCAAATCCATGTCGCGATTTCACCGCCCAATTGTCGCCGACACAGATGCCGAACACGTCTGTTCCCTGGCGCGTGATTGCTATCCCAATCGCACCTGGTGTCAACACGCTTACCTCTCGCAGGCCAGCCCACTCTGCGAACGTTTCGGCGGTTCCATCGATCCCTCCAAATTCTGCGAGGAACCTATTTGCGCCTGGCCGGTCGCCGTAGCTGCCGCGAAATTGGCGCATTGGATCAATACCATAGAGCGTATGGAAAACAGCGCAGGCGGCTCCGCAGCAGTCCGCAGTGCCCCATTGCCACGGGCGATCCATTATTTCTAGGCACGCCTCTAGCGGCGTCATTCTGGCCACCGCAGCTTCTGCACTGCCGTCTCTGCCTGGATCAAATGCCGGAACGCAGTATCACCAGGGAACCGCTGTTGCTGATCCTCATCCGTGTGATTCAGTTCCGCTTTCGATCTTTGACTAGGACCAGTGGACGCGCTCACAGTAACAACACGTTGTATGCCTGTATCGCTACTCTGAATGCTGTCTGTCAGGCTGTCGATCGTACCAAAGAATATTGAAAACGGCTCACCAATCAAATCATTACCAGCGCGCGACTGAACTACGCCCGTGAATATCTCGACCTCGCGCCCGCGTGCGGTAGCCTGATCCAGGTAGAAATCCAGCGTATCCGGGGCGCCAACGAGAACCAACCGCGCCGACCCCTCTGCGGTTCCTGTCGCCTCACCCGGCGCCTCGACGCGCCCAAAATCCCCTATGCCACGCCACAGGTTGCCCAGCGTGGACGCGTCGCCGACATTGCTATGCACATGCACTGGAGAAAAGGGCCAGTCAATCGACGCCAGAACAATGGGATAGAATGCACCGCTGGCTATTGCGGCCAAAGTTTCCATGTGAATGTTGCGCCCTAGAGCCATGGGTTTACCTCCACGAATCCACCGACTTCATCCGAAAATATCTCCCGGAATCGCCACTGATAGGTCCAATTCTGACCCAAAGGTTGCACCGCACGCGGCATTTCATCGGCTCGGAAAACTGCATTTTCGGCGGCACCAATACTGATTCGCGCGTAGGCCGATCCTGGCAAAGGCTCGATCAATTTTAGGACCGCCTCCCCGGCGGCATTGGACATGGCCACCGTGCGCACCACCCCCACATCGCCAGTAGGTGATCCCAGCAACTCGAACGCTTCCACGAATTCGCCAGGACGTGCGATCAGCGTGTCGGCGGGCAACCCGGAAACTGTGACGGTATCGCCTAGCACTGACAAAACCGTAATCAGCGTGCCAGTCGCCCAGACAAACGGCGCGCCGCCATTGGTCCAGGTGAACGAACCGCCGCCGCTAGTCCACTCGATTAGCTGCAGCCCGCGCAGCCCTTCCAGGCGATTGCTGTCTAGGTGCCAGTTGACTGGTCGGCTGGATAGGCGCACCGCGTGCACGCCACCGTCCAACAGCCGTTTCAGCACCTCGGAATAGCCCGCGCCTGAACGGTCGCCAGACAGGGCGCTCACAACGACAGTCGCCAAACGGCGCCGCCGTCCCATTGCGGAAATATAGTCCGCGCCAGTGACTAGTGACCGCGACCGCTGCACGGGTTGATCGACCGTCCACTCCGAGGCGACGGCAAACACGGGGGGGAAGGCGTAAACTTTGATGCTCATCCGAACGACCTTTCCTCTCTGGCTCGATCGAATGCACCGCTAACGATACCGGGCGTTCGCTGATCAACAACCCTTGTCGCAACACCTCGACTGGTCCGCTCTACGCGAGTATCGAATTCGCCAGACGGCTCAACAAATATCGTGACCTGAACCTCACGGTTGCTGCCAATGCCGCCCGATTCATGATCAATCACAGTCTCGTTGGGATGTAGGATCGCAGGGAACCCGCCGCGCCCGTCCACGCCGCCGGAACGTGGCCCATTGCCGGTGAATCCACCACCCGCGAATCCAAAGAACCCAAGCGGTCCAGAGCCCCTCGCACCGCCAGCCCCGCCGAATAGGCCACCGAGCAGGCTATCCCCAATCCCAAGGATCGACGAAAACAGCCCGCCCCCGATCCCAAGGATCGACGAAAACAGCCCGCCCCCGGCCACTCCACGGAATACTTCACTCGCCGCGACTTGCGCCAGGCTATTCAGCAGCCCTCGCAGTGCGCCTTTTGCCGAATCGGTGCCAGTAACGAAGCCAGTAAAGGCCGACTCGAAGGATCGTTCCACCCCCTGCGTTAAACTATCGGTTTCTTTCAGTCTATCGTTGAGTTTTTCTAATTCGTCAATTTTGATGCTTTTGTCCGGCTTTCCGGGCTTTATCTTTCCGCCTACCGTATCATCAACCTCGCCGCCAATTATTGTAGGAAGTTTTATTGTTGGGCGTGCGACGGCCTTTGCCGTGACGGCATTCAATCGGACCAGCGCTTGAGCCGCTTTGTCAAACCCAAGTGTTGCCAGATCGGACGCGCTCTGACGCAATTGTTCTGCTACCGCCGCCGCAAGCAGGGCTTCATTTTTGAACGCTGAAACGCCCATGCTGGCTCTGCTGCCGGCATTAAACAGCGTGTTGGATTTTTCGTCCAGACCGAACGATCGCGCCTTCTCGGCCAGATCAAGCAGAAATTTGCTCCACAATGCCTGCAAGGATGCGAGCAACCCAAGGAAACTGCTGCGAATTTCCTGCCACGTCGCGCCGAGCGCCAGTGGCAACGCTTCTGCTGACGTGGCAATACCGTCCCAAACACCAGCAGCGACGCGGCCAAGCGCATCCAAGGCCGCGCCGAAAGATCCGGCCGCCTCAACCAGTTTGAATATCTCGTTGGCCAAAACGCCGGCAGCAACAATGATCGCACCGAATCCAGTCGCGATTAATGCACCCCGCAGAGAAAACAACGCGACAATCAATCCATTGGCGGCGCCAATGGCGACGGCCATTCCAGATGACATCAGGCCAAGTGCAAATGTTATAGGTCCAATGGCTGCCGCGACTGCAACGGCGATTCCGATGGTCTGCTTCATGAGTGGAGAAAGACGATTGAACCATGCTGCGACATCTCCCAAAGCGCGAGAAATAGCAGTTAGTGTTGGGGCAAGCGCTACCGCCAGCGTATTGCCGAGCCCTTTGGCAACGAGGCTCAGCGATGACATTGCGTCGTTGGCTTCTTCAATTTGATCCGCGCCAAGCTCGGAGACGGTGACGCCGAAACGCTCCAACTCGGCCCGTGCGGCGTCGATTTGGGAAGCGTCCAGCCGCAACAGCGCCAGGCCTGTTTTGTCCCCGAAAATCTCCGACGCGACACCCGCCCGTTGCGCCTCAGGGATTAGGTCCGCAAGCCGCTGCTGGATCAATTTCACCCGCTCAGCGGCGTCGATATTGGCAAAGTCACTCGTGGCGAGCCCAAGCCGTTTCAATGCCTTGACTGCCGGGCCGGCGCCAGCTTCCGCTTGTGAAAGCCGTTGGGTCATCCGCCTGAGGGAACCGTCCAGTTCCTCCTGCGAGATGCCCGCCGTTTCCGACGCACGCGCCAATACCTGCAACGATGCGACTGTGGTTCCAAGCGATTGCGCAAATTTGGCTTGTGCGTCAATCGCCGACAAGCTGGACCGAACAAGCAACCCCGTAGCAGCGACCAGAGGCAGAGTGAGCCCGGCTGTGATCGTTTTCCCAATCGACTGCAACCGCTGGCCAGTTTTGGCTAGCGATCGCTGCAACCCATCCATAGACGATTGCGCGCGCTTGGCGCCTTTTTCAAACGCTGCGCTATCGAGACTCAACAGCGCGCGGAGGGCGCCAATTTCAACGGCCATTACTGCATCCTCGACCGATCGTGCATTGCCCTCATCCAGGCCCGAACATAGGCATTATCGGCTTCTGATTGTTGATTTGGCGCGGCCTTGGGCAAGCCAGGTTCTTCGGGCATATCATTCGGCTTATGGTAGGCAAATCGCATGTATTGCGCCGCCTGCCAAGCCAAACGAGCATCACGCAACACTGCCGCTTCTGTAATGATGCCGACCTCACGCAATGAGAATTGGTGAAACTGGACAGGGTTCTGCCCAGCCACGCACCAATTACGAAAGAGGGCGTCCCAATCTATTTTGACCGGGACGCCCTCTTTGGGTTTTTTTCCGCTGGCGCCTCCGGAAACGCCGCCTGTGCCACGTCTCCGAGTAGTTCACCCACGCGCGACAGACCGATTTCATCTGCGATTTCAACGGCCCGCGCGATCTCCACACCCGCGCCGTTGTTCGCACATTCCGCCAGTATACGGACCAAAGCACCAATCCGTAGCCCTGTTTGCAGCGATTGTACAATTTCAATCAGTCCCTGCCCAAAATGATCTTCCAGTTCCATCATGGCCCTAGTCGTCATTCGGAAGGTCTCAGACCTGCCATTTACATCAATGGTCACGCCGCTGATCATGCGTTATGCCCCTTGAGTGAACGTGACATTGCCACTGGTGCGGATGTTCAACGACATCGAAATAATTTCACCCACCGCGTTTGTTTCCAGCCGTGGAGAGACGAAGCCCGAAAACACGAACACGTCACCAGTCGTTGCCTGGCCAGTTTCTTTCGGTAGCGTAGTCTTGAAAAAGATCAGTGTCGCGTTTGCTTGGAAGCCAACCGCTGTATTGTAAGCGCCAGAGGTATAGCCTGCGGGAATACTGATTTCGCCAGCGTCTTTAAGACCAGCCACAAATTCGCGGAAACCGCCTGGGCTGTCCAGATTTGTAGCGTCCGGGTATTCTACCTGAATTTCAGGTACTGCCAGCCCCTTTACTTCTGGGATGACCGTATAGATCGTGCCCCCATCAGAAGACCATTCAACCTTGGCACCGTAAACAATGCGTTGCTTGGTCGCCATGACGCAACCCTCCTATCGTTACTAGGGAATGCCGGCGAGCCGGCGGGTTAATCCCGATGAGTGATCGAGAAAGTGAGCGATACGCGGTGCAGTAATTGCGCGTCATCGTCGAATTGATCGCGGACACTATCGAGGAAAGCGCCAAGAATAGGCTCCCCAATATGCCCCTCCAGCACAGAACGAATATCGCGACTGGCTGCAATGGCCTCTGCAAATGTTTCGCCATAGCAGTCAATTTGCACGCGAGACTCCATCAACCCAAGCCCCTGCAAATGCATATCCCGAACGCCGCTCGTTCTATACAGGGACGCGCGCGGCAGGGTTGTGCCGCTGCCCAGCGTGCCCCATGCAATAGGAAAACTCACCGCGCCAGACAGCAGGGCGAAAAGGGCTTCCTCCATTACCGCCCCGCCCGCCTCTCGCGACGGATGATTGTCTTCCTGATCTCTTCCCAAAGCCGATTGCCAAGGCCCGGCAACAAGCCAGCCTTGTGAGCATCCCACGCAGGCTGAAGCATCGGACGCGGCGAGATGGCACCACGGAACGCACCGTTTCGCGTGAATCGAGGCCCGGTGCCGAATTCCAGCAAGTGCGCCTCGTTGTGCCCGTCTTTGCCACTGGTAGCGCCGACGAACAAATTCAGCACGCTGTTGCCACGAATCTGTTGGCTGTCGCGTCGCTGCCGCCGGTCCAATCGTGACGTGATGCGGAATACATCCCTACTTTTGCCAGGCCACAGCGAATTGGCCATATCGGCTATCGGCTGAAGCTCTTTCCGCATGGCGCGCCGTGCAATGCCCTTAGCCGTGCCGCTAGGCAGAGCAAGCAGCGCTCGTTCAATCTCTCGAAACCCTTCAACTTTTAGTTTGATTGTCATGGCGGGTTACTGAAATTCTAACAGGGTTGCAATCAAACCTGTTCCGCCAGTGATATTAATTGTCCCAACCAGGTATTCCTTGATCCCGTCGAGATAGATTGACTTCATCGCGCCTGCCGCAATAGAGCCAATTGCGAAACCAGCGGCGAGGCTCACATTGCCAACGCCTGGGACGTGCACAACTGTTGCGCCGTCACCGTCGATAATCGGCGATAATGCACCAGCAGTAGGATTGCGTAGCGTCAACAGCGCGCGCCGATCCCCGGTGTAAATGAGGGTATCCGTAGTGCCGTTCAGCACCGTTTCTGCGACAGAAACCACACCGAAAGCGCGAGCATCAGTGGAGACGATTGCAGGCATAGTAAACTCCTAATTGATTACTGGACCTTCGACGACGATGAAGACCAATCGTGCGCGCCTTGCCTCGAATGACAGTGCGTCAACCTCGATGATGTTCCAAATCGTGCCGGTGCGGATGTCCCGCATTCGGTGGTCAGTTGTAATCGCTCGCGTTGCTTCGGACGATCGGACCCGAATTTTGAAAGCCGACCGCCCAGCATTTCGCGCCGACTGCACGCTCTCGTCACCGCGGCTATAGAGCCACTGCGCTGCGACTGGCACACCCTCTGCCCAAATCACAGTGACTCCGCCGAAAGCATCTGTAGTGCCGGATGGCGCGTCGAATGCAACGCGCCCTGTCAGAACGCCGGCGCCTCTCAAAGGAGGTTCCTGCGCAATGGAGCAATCAACATGTCGAGACCAAACGGGAGCCTTTCAGCATCGCCCGTTGCCTCCCGATTTTCATACCAGTGCCCGACCAATAGCTGTATTGCGATAGTCAAATTTTCCGGCACATCGGCTGCCGTGCCATATCCAGCCGTGAATTCCACAGTAATCGGGGCGGCCATGTCATTATACAGCGACGGAGAATTGAAGTTCGTCTTGAACAGGATTACCGGTCCGATCGCATCCTCAGCGACTTCAAAATCTGCGGCAGGAACAATCTGTGTCGCGTTGTCCGCATCCTGATAGGTTATCGACACCGACGAAATGTCCGGGAACGGCAACCGCATCCGCCATGCCCAACACGCGAAATTCTGCCGCCAAACCTGGTTGACGATGCAACGGCCAAGTGTTCCGGAATAGCCGTCAAGATAGACGACCGCCGCCCGAATCAGCACGTCGACAAGCGCATCATCATCCGAATGATCGATATTGATGCTGGCTTTGACGTGTGCGACAGATATCGGCAGTTCCGTTGGCGCGGAGACGCGCACGGGTCGAAACATTTTCCCCTCCTACGCAGTCGGCCAGAAATGCATTGGACCCGTTGAAACCACCCATTCGTTGCTCGATGCGTCAGTAGCAATCAGTTGCCAACGATGGACGCCCGTCAGACCGTCGAACGAGCCGTTCGGGATGCGCACCTCAACCTCACCCGCCGCGGCATCTGTGACTACGATTCCCCCACCTGCCGATGTGAGCGTCACCAATGCCGGCGGCGCGACCGTGTCCTGGCTGGCGGCGGCAACCATTACCCAACGGAAAGCGAACCCATTCAGGTCCACCAGGTTGCCGTCAGCGTAGCGCACCGTCGCTCTGAGGGTGATCTGGCTGGCGTTGTGCAGGCGTATGATCGAGTTTTCAGCCACACCTAGACCCTCGGCAAGCGTGCGATGATGTTGGCCGCGTTCCGCAGAGTTGACTGGATGCGGACGAATGGGAACGCGGCGCCGGCTACCGTCTTCGACATTGCGCCAGCAAACACCGATACGGCGGCGACTACGCCAGAGACGGCGCGAGCAACGGATGCATCGGCGGAGAGGCTAGACAATGCAGACATCTGGCCCGTCAAAACACGCGCCCTGGACAACACGCCAGTTGCTGCGGAGACTGCCGCCAGCGCCCCTGCCAGCACTACAGCACCCGCAGAGGAAAGCGTCGCCGATAGGGCAGACGCGGCGGCAAGCTGGCCCGTCAACGACAACAATCTGGCCAGCGTGCCGGTTGCTGTTGAGACTGCCGCCAGCGTGCCGGATGCACCAACCGCACGCGAGAGGGCGCCGGCCAGCACCGTTGACGCGGCCACTATCCCGGCCAAGGCAACCTCACCAGCCGCTGCCAGCGTGCCAGAAAATGCCGACACCGACGCCGACACTGCCGCCAACGCGCGCGCGATCGAGAACACGCCGACAACGCCGCTTGTGCTGCCGATGAAGCCGGCAATACTGCGGAGGACGGTCATCGAACCTGCTACAGTGGACAGTGAGATGAGTTGCCCAGACAGGGCACGCGCGTTGCTGAGCGCAGCGCTGAACACAGACACTGCTGCCAGCGCGCCAGCGAGCGCAACCTGGCCAGCCGTTGCCAGCGTGCCAGAGAACGCCGACACTGACGCGGATGCCGCGGCAAGTGCCCGCGTAACAGACGCCGCGCCAACGACCGCAGACACCGCCGCCAACACGCCGGCGAGTGCAACCGCCCCGCCAGCAGACAGAAATTCCCACGCGCCAATCGTCGGTGAGGCATCGCGGGTTTGGCCCAGAATATCGGTCGCTGTCGCGCTGGCCGCGTCCGCAGCATCTGGCAGTGCGCCGGTCGATTTCGCCCGCCCATCGAATAGCGCGAAGGTGGCGTTCTCCAATTGGTCCGACGGAACCAGACTGCCGATCGTGCCCGTGCCGCCGAACGCGGCGGCGGTCAAATCTGTGGCGTTGTTTGTCAGTACCAGCACGCCGCCCGTGCCCAAGGGCGGGTTGTTGAACCCGAAATGCACACTATTCGTAATAGTGAGGGTCTGAGACCCGCCCGTTTTATTGACGGCGCGAATCGCCGCAGTCTGGGCGCCGGTATTCACGAACGTGGTGTTCTTTATTGTGATTTCTCTGGAAAACACATGCATTATGTCTCTGTCATCAGAGGCAGATACCCAGACGTTGTTGTTTTGCGTTAATATATTTACCGTGCTGACATTACTCAAATTGTGCGATTGCTTGATGATGCAATCTTCAATTCTGGATGCGGCATTGGTATTGGTAATATCGAACGGCCTGCCGCGCGATCCTGTCGTGGAGAACTGCAACCCCTGGATCGTGAGCAATTGGGCTGCGTTGACCGTCATCATCGCGGCGAACGTGCCGGCAAATTCCAGCGTCACTCCCAGCGCCGGATCGACATTCAGCGCCACGGCTCCACGCGTGCGATGATCGTTCGGATGACCTAGTGCGCCGCTGCCCACTGCCGGCTGCATCGTGAGCGAGCCCGTCATCGCCGGCACAGTGAACGCGCTTTCGGCGATTGCCGTGCCGTCGTCGTTGTAGCTCTCTAGCGTGATATCGTCCGCAGCCGACAAGCCCACGCCAATATCCGCAACCGCCGCCGTATGAGAGCTATAATTCCGCCCGGTTTTGCCTACAGTGACAACGATAACGGCCACTACACTACCCCTGTGGCTGTGCGAAGATAATCGACATTCTCAGTCCGAATCTGCGGTCAGTCAGCAGCGCATCGGCCCGATCGTCCGTCAATTCAATCTCCCCATTCGCGTCCAGAGCCGCAGCTTCCGCCCCAGACAATTCAGACAGCGCAAAATTGAAACGCCCAAACGCCAGAATGACAGGGAACTCTGGATCGGTGTTGTCCGTGTGAATCGTGGACCCGCCTGCATATTCTAGCGTTTTGGCCCAATTGTGCAGCGGCACCCGCACAATTACTGTGTGCGCTGGCCAGTCGGCAGCCCTGCGACCCGCCGCAATCCAGGCCGATTTGCGTTCGCGACTGCCCCAGCCGCTGCCATCTGGCCCGCCTATGATCACGTCGCCAGCCTGGAAATCCGGCAGTGCGCCGCGAGAGCGAGCGGCAACCAGATACTCCGACATTTAGTCCAGCGTCACATCGAGCGCGCCCGCACCAAACGAGGCGGTGTCAGTGTTCAAAACGGGTTTTGGCGTGGTCAACGCGCCAGAGCCTAGAAAATTCCCAGCGGTCAGCGCGTCATATAGAACGAAATGCGTCAGGTTAACGCCCGCCAGCCAATTCGCTGTTGCCACAGGGAAAGTGATCGCAGTGGCGTTGTCGATCAGAGACGGATCGGCAGAGGTTGCGGCGTTCCAGCTACCAACAGCAGTCGACACACGCGCATAGCCGCCGCCGCTGGGCTCCGTGACGTTCGTCCCCGTTTCGGTGGGTGCGGTGCTGGACAGGCCGACGAAGACCGTAGGCCGCGTGGCAAGCGCCCCGAACGCCGATGTTTTGCCGAACAGGCTATTCAGCATCGCCTGGGCGGTAAAGTTGGAAAAGCTCATGTCCTAATTACTCCTATGTCTATTTGTTGAGCGGTACCTTGGCGGCCTTGTTTTTTGGCACTGCCTGCGCCTTTACCAGCACCCCGCGCTCGACAAGATGCTCAGCCTCTTTTTCACTGAGGATGCGAGTATCGCCTTCTGCATACCACTGGTCACCTTGGTGTGGCCGTTTCACAATGTATTCCATGATTATTTTCCTACGGTGCGATAGGTGCTGTCCCTGCGGAAGTCACAGAGACGGTCCCGGCCCAATTCTTTCCAGTCACCGTCACCGTCATTACCTTGCCTTGATCCGCGGTAACTAGGGTGTAAGTCCCGGCTGTTGCACCAGGAATGACAATGCCCGTGCGTTTCCACTGTCGCGTCAAAACAGGCGCTTCAATACCTGTCCAGGTGCCGGTGGAGCCAGTCAACACCTGCCCTACAGTTTTAACGCCAGTGATTACAGGGACCACTGTATTGGCGGGCACAGACGGAACACCGCCTTTGGCTCCGATGAAGCCGGCCAGGCTCCGGTGGTGCCGCTCTCTCGTTGCCATGATGACCTCCCGTTTATTGAGAAAAGGAGGCGGGAACACCCCGCCTCCCCTCATTGGCCTACTACGCTACGAAGCCAAGATCGCCGAAAATAAACGCTTCCGGTCGATACACGGCCAGCGCAAGCCGTTCCTCAGCCAGGATCGTTACCAGGTTTTTAGTGAAGTCATCATTTGCATAGCCGACTTCAACGCGAGCCTGCTGGCGATCGAACAACTGCGCGCCCAACCGGAATGCGCCGGTCAGGAACTTGTCGACCGTGATCGCCTGCGTAGTCACTACTGGCAGGCCCCACAGCGACGGCTGTAGCATGCCTTGCGGATTGCCAATAATGTAAAGACCGCCCGCGTCTTTAGTGAGTTCGATCCGCGCCCAATCAATGGGATTCAGCACGTGACCGGTTGCCGGGTACTCGGCCAATGCTGCCTGAAGCATAGCAAGGCGCATCGTGTCGATTGCCGTGGGCGCAGTCGGCGCGAACACAGCCGCAAATGCCGTGGCATTGGTGATGAGACCAGACAGATTCTGGCCCAGGCCATCGCCGTTAAGCAACTGATTTTCTTCGGCAAATGCCAGGCCATAAAGCAGCCTCTGATCAATAATTGACCGAAGCTGCCCTAGATCATCGAGTGCCTGGCGAGACGCTTTCATCCAATGCGCAATGACTCTGGCCGAAGTACTGACCAGATCCAGCTTGATATCAGAAGACGGCTTCGCGGCACCTTCCGCAACGGGGGCGGCGTTGTTCGTGAATCCCGTTTCCTTGACATACTCGATCGTGTTGCCATCCATCTGCCCTGGGGTGAGCAAGTCGCGGACAGTCAAACGTCGCTGTGCCAGCGGCAAAACACCAGGCAATCGCGTCTGGTTGATGCCATCGCCAACGGAACCCGGTGCATCGGTAGTCAGAGACGTCAAAGTTGCCTTGACCTGAAGATCGACTTTACCGTATGTCGGCTGGCGGTTGAGCCAGGCCTTAACGCTGTCCGAGGCAACAAATTGCTCTCCGAGCGTCTGTCGCGTCTCAAGCCCGCCATTGTAGCCGCGAGTGATTTTCTGCTCGATGCACGCGACGGACTCCGCCAACTCGTTCATCTTGACAAGAGCAGCGTCCGCCCGTTCTTTCAAATCAGCGGACAAACCCTCGCCAGATTTGGCCTTATTGAGAGCATCTTCGGCGATCGCCTTAACTGCGTCGATTGATTCTTTGTGCGCGGCCTTAATCTCGATAGCGAGTTGTTCCGCAGTTTTCGGTTCCGGCATTTGAAAAACCTCCGATAGTATTGAGTTGGGTCAGGCCATTAGAGCGCGCAGAAATGCGAGCCCATCATTATCCGCATTGGCAGGCTCCACCTGCCCTTTCAGGTGGAGTCGCGCGGCACGCTCCGCCTGCGAGTTTGAAAAGCCCAATCCCTTGAGCCACATCTCAAACTCTCGCTCTGTCAGCCGGCCCCCGGCTTTGAGCCTTTCCGTGAGATCGTATGCCGCCTTCGCCGCTTTGACGCTGGCAACGGTGGCGTGGCTGTTGGCGCCGATGGAGACGATCGAAACTTCCAGCAGGTCCAATTTCTGAAGTGTCCAAACGCCCGTGTCATCATCGACAGCATGCTGCCGAATCCGATAACCAATTGAAAGGCCGTCAACATCGCCTTCTTTCAGCAGGGCATATGCCTCTTTCCCTCGCTGGACGCCCATATTCAACCTGCCATGCATCAACAGCCCTTTGTCATCCTCTTTTGCCTCAAGCCATTTCCCGATGGGCTCACGCGCATCGTGCTGCCAAAACAGTTTGGGCATGCCATAAACGCTCAAGCTGTCCGAAAACGCGCCCTTGGCGACAACATCGCCGTAGCTATCCGGCTCTCCGCCAAAGGTAGAGCCGTAACCCTCGAACTCACCACCAGGATCGAGTGATTTGATATCCAGGACTGGCTGAGCCGTTTTATACAGCGCTTGCATTGGTTGCCTCCGTAATCGGCTGATTCTGCATCTGCACCCGCGGAATATCGCCGCCAGGCATCGGTGGCAGATTTTCCAAAGACCGCACCTCGTTGATTGTCATCGCGCCGATCATTGTCAATTTCTGGTAGAAATTGGCCCTGCCAATACTGTCAGCCCGCAACAATCCCTCGACGTTGAACTCAATAATCAGCCCGTTCGCCCTTTCGGTCTGTGACAAGAGCGACTTCATCAACGCCTGTTCAATCCGCTTGAGCCGCCGGCGCAGCGTGAATATCTGGAATCCGAGCGTTTGTTGTTCCAGGCCAGTTCCCCAACTGGTGCTGGGTGCCGTATGGCCGATCATGTTCGGAGGGACACCGAAGAACCTGGCAATTTCTTCAACCCCAAAGCCGCGGCTTCCAAGCATTTGCGCGTCTTCAGGGTTGATCGTCAAAGCCTGCCATTTAGTTCCGCCCTCCAAGATCAATGGCCGACCGGAATTGATGGCCCCTGTGAATTTATCGACCAGCTTTTCCTCAGCGATCTTTCTGTTTTCTGCAGAAAGGAATTGATCGAATGTCAACGCACCGCTCGGCCGCATGCCGTTTTTGAACGTGGCACTGGCCGCCCTATCGACCGCACGGGCGAGACCAAATGTCTGTCGCCCGAAATGCAAAGTGGACATGCCGCCAAGCGGAGAGCCGCCAAAGCCGCGAATATGCAGCATGTCACCATCCAATCGGACCTGCTGACTGCCATCACGGACCCAGCGATACTCCAACTGCCCAGACGGCAGTCGACGAACCGATACAATATCAGGCTGAATTGGCACTAACGCAGTAACGCGACCCGCAGTATTGCGTTCGATATCCGCGAATCCGCTGCCCCAAAGTTCAATCGAGGCCTGCATAAATTCCCAAAAATCAACCGAAGTCTGATCGAAATTTGGGCTGTCGTGCAGCAATCGGAACAAGGGATGGCCTCGCGCGACCACACGGGCGGTCCCATTCTGCTGATAGATCATCAGAGGGAGCGTCGCGATCGTTCCAGCAATCAAATTCACGCAGGCCCAAACCGCCGATAGCGCCAGCGCAGATTGATCCGTGATAAGCTCGCCAGAGTCGGAGGCATGCCCCTGGGCAACCCATCCATCCGGTTCACGCACTGTCAGCCGGTTGAAAAGTGCAGCTTTGATTCTAGTCAAAATGCTCAAACTGCCCCCTCCAACGCCGCAAAATAATTGTCGACATTTGATTCTGTTGCAGTGGTCGCAAGAGCCGCGCCGATCGCCATTGCGGCAGCCACTGCCAAATCTATGCGCCCGCTTGCGCGTTGCTTCTCGAACCTGCGCAACCCTGCCGGGCTCTCCCAAAACGTGGTAGCCATGATTGCCGACCGCAGCGCCGGGCTTGCCGCGATCCGCAAGCGGCCCTCAAGTAACAGTTGCTCAAAAGTATTAATACTTTCCGGCATCCACAATGGCGAGTCCTTGCGCCGGTTTGTGCCCTGCGGATGCTCAATCAACGGCAGAGTCACGCCAAGTTCATCGAGCGTTGTCTCGAAATTTCGGATCAACCATCGGTCATAGGCGACTGAGATAATATCGAATTGGCTGGCCAACTCCACAATATCTGAGGCAACGATATCGAACCGAACCACTTTCCCAGGCGTAGCGGTCAAATATCCTTGATCGACCCATAGGTCATAAGGCGCGCGATCATTATCGGCACGGCCCTTGAGTGTGCCTGCGGGAGTATATCCATGCGCGAACATTGCGAATTTGGGGCGATTTTCATCATCTTCCCCGTCGCGAAACACGATAACTCGCGCTGTCATATCTTGAGTCGCGCCTAGATCGAGACCGATCCAACAAGGCTGCCCGTCAAAATCGGACATAACCATGTCCCCATCTTCGCACGCCTCCCAAGTCTCGCGGGCGATCCAGGCTGTTTCGGCGTCTGTCCACTGGCAGAAGTGTAACCGCCTGATGTTATTGGCTTTTCCTGGAATCGCTCGCGCCTGCGCGGCAACATCCGCCAGGTAACTCTCGGTAATGGTTACGCCCAGAAGTGGATTCGCTTTGATCCAGCAGGCCGGGTCGGTCATGGGATCGTCATTTTCATCCAGGGAACAGACGAAAGAGAAGGTGGTATCGTCTGCTACTTCACCGTGCGCGACATTAACCGCGTGTTCATGTTCCTCCCAACAGACGGAATTTCTGTCTGACCCGCTGTTCGTAATCATGAAAATCAGCGGCTGGCGGCGGAATTTAAACCCACGCTCTAACAGTTCCAGCGTGTCACGATTCGGATGCTCATGCAGTTCGTCGAGCAGCACGAAATGGGGCCGCATGCCCGATCCTGTCTTGCCTGTGTCGCGACCGACAGGCCGAAAGAATGAGCCCGTCTTCAGGTCGGCCAAGTTATTGACAGGATTGATTCCGGTCGGTGTAATCCTGGCTTCCAGCATTGGCGACTGACGAACCATGCCAACAGCATCGTTGAACAAGATGCGCGCCTGATCCATTTTGGACGCTGCCGCGAATATTTGCGCGCCTGCCTCGCTGTCTGCCATCATCCCATACAGGCCAACACCACCTGCCAGAGGGGACTTGCCGTTGCCTTTGCCGATCTCAACATAGGCCCGGCGGAACCGGCGTGTGCCATCGGCACGTTGCCAGCCGAACAGAGAACCAATGATGAATTCCTGCGACGGCTGTAGTACGAATGGTTGCCCGTCAAATTGTCCTTCACTGAGTCGCAGCACATCAGGGAAGAATCCCAATGCCCGCGCGGCAGATTCAGCGCTCCAAGCCAGTCCACGTTCTTGCGCTGTTTCCAGGTCTCTCAGATGCCGCGCGCAACTGGCTCGCACATGCGGCCCGGCAACAATATTCCCATCCATGACGGCATGCGCATAGGCCGTCGCAGGATCAACCGAAGTATTTTTGCGCCGGGTCCGCTTGGTCACTATCATCCCTCGCTGGCACCCTAGCCCGTGAGCTAGGCGAGCCACCAAACTCAGCCAGCATCCGCCTGCAGAATTCTCTGCACCGCTCCAAATTGATCGCCCAGGGCGACCTTTGAATCAGGCCATTGGGCGTTACAATCATCGGGCCATCTTCATCAAGTCGAATCTGGGCGTTGATCATATCGGCCCAAGTCTCACAATACAAACGCAACGCGTCACGATCGGACGCAGTCAGAACAATACTCCACTGACTAGCTGCCTCAACCCATTTTCCCTTGGCAACATCATTCATGTCTTTTGGCGGCGGGCCAATCGTGCCGACACCTGGCGCGTCGTTGCGAAGCGGTCGCCTGCCTGGATTGCCTAGCAGCTTGACAATTTTTAGAGGTACTGGCTTACGCCCCTTCACAATATGCTCCGATCAAGATTTACAGTACCCCGATACCCAAAAATGCGACACTCAAAAGAAAGG
>Ga0210011_1000673_pt1 | contig 36053 bp, 39 predicted proteins | sample CryGeymeta201502_FD_183972 | JGI IMG/M metagenome (GOLD analysis project Ga0210011, IMG submission 183972) | Groundwater microbial communities from Crystal Geyser aquifers in Utah, USA - Crystal Geyser metaG 2015-02 (SPAdes) (version 2) | ecosystem: Environmental > Aquatic > Deep subsurface >...
GAGATAGCGGCTGTCCTCGCCAAGACAACTCCGGTGGATGCGGATGTTGCTCTTATCGAGGATAGCGCCGCCGCTAATGCTAAAAAATCTGTTAGCTGGGCGAATGTAAAAGCAACAATAAAAACATACTTCGATACTATATTCGCGCCATTGGCGTCACCGGCGCTCACGGGTACTCCAACAGTTGATGGGAATACAATTTGGCATTCCGGTAATGATGGCGCTGGTAGTGGATTAGATGCGGACACTGTTGATGGATATAATGTTTCCGAGTCAGTCGCCGCGAGCAGTATAGCAGCCAGAAATGCAAGCGGATATTTGTATGCAGTATATTTTAATTCGTCTGCGGCTGCGCAAACTACAGATGCTACCGGATATGTGTATTATACAGCCGACGGGTATTTGCGGAAAAAAACGCTTGTCAATGTGCGACTGGAGCTACATTCGGAAACGGCAACAGCGGGAGAGGCACTGGTCGCCGGGAATATCTGTTACCTGAAAAGCGATGGGAAATATTGGAAAGCAAACGCCAGTGCTGAGGCAACAGCAAGTGGTAGATTGTTAATGGCGATGGCCACAATCGCTGCAAATGCCACCGGTAAGTTTTACGCTTATGGGGGGTATCGGACAACAACAGGGTTGACAACCGGTTCTATTTATTATTTATCAACTACAGCGGGGGGAATTACAACTACAGCACCGGCTACAACCGGTAATGTGGTTAGGGTGGTTGGTTATGCGAGCTCTACTACAAAGTTTAATTTTGAACCGTCTAATTCTTGGGGAGAAGTGGGATAATGGCTGATTTAGGAAAATTTTGTGCTTCATCAGACGCTAAAATATTTTGCGGTGAAAATGTTGGAAGTATTCTAAATTTGAATATTTCAACACTTTCCCCACCAACCGTATATGACAATCTTGGCCTTGTTTATTTTGAGTATCGTTCTTCATCTTCTCCATATTATACAAATTTTTCAATGCCGACTCAATTATCGGCATTTTCTTCCGGTACAGAGGCGAAATGGTTCAAGGTTTACAGACAGACATCAATCCCAAGCGTTTATAATGGGAATAGCACAATTTTCAGAATTTTTTCTGCTGATATTGATTCAGGGAATACCTATGATATTTATACGTATGACAGCAGTATGAATTTACTAAATTCTGGAACTGCTACTACATATTTGATATTGTCTGCCGCTTCGTACGATTTGAACTTAAATTATATATGGGTCAAAGTCACTCCAAACAGCGGAAGCTATGGCACAGCAAATTGCGTGTTTACAGCGGCTAAGATTACCCCATATACCATAATCCCTGGTGGCGGTGATAGGAATATAACGTTCGGCGGCGCGGCTAATACATCGCAAACTTATAGTTGGACAACGTATAATCTTGTAACTGCTGCAATGGTGGGTGTGACGTTTTCTCTTTATTCAACCAGAGATGCAATCAATTGTTACCATAACCCAGCAGGCAATAAATTTAGTGGGAGGCATTATATTTTGTGGGACCCGCAATATGGAAATAATAATACAAATTTATATGACACACAAGTCGACGTGCCAAACTCTCCCGGTTCCGGAAATTGGATTGAAGAGGGGGACGCCACAAGCACAGCGCAGAATTATGATGTTTTTTACTTATGGGGGTCGCTAACTGATGGGAATGTTTATCTTATTGCTGGATTCGGTGGCGAAACGTCTGGAGGAACTGGCGACACTGAAATAAAGGTCAAAGCGTGGACGAGTTGATGGTAATAATACTGTATCCTGGAGTACGTTAAGATGATAACACTGCATATCTCAGCAGACGAGCGAGTCCGGGCATGGCTGGGGTTCAACGATGCCATAGATAGAGTGGTTGGCATTTTCGGCAACATAGGCATCAAGATAAATATCGGTCAGATTGAATCTGTAGCGAGAGACGCGGTTGATACATCAAGCGGAGGCGCCCAGACAATATACGACGGCTGGAAACACATTTCAAACTTGCGTAAAGATGTCATATTAACCCTTGACACGTTCCTCCTGTATATCCCATACTACGAGACGGATGACGCCACAGCAGGCAGGGAGTACCGGTTTGCTAACAACTATGTGGAGTTGTTCACAAACGCAAATTCTCCACGGCGGGGGGTGTTCCAGAATGAGTTCTTCTATCTGTCTGAACAACAAATACTTCTATTCATAGGGCTCATATGCCATGAAATCGGTCATGCGTTCCACGCGGAACACGACATGAGCACGACACCAAAGACAATCATGTATGGCCAAATGTGGCAAGCCGCTTCTGCTGATGAATTGGTGTTTTCGAGTAAATCCCTTGAGGAAATGGGTGCAGTTGGAACGCCGATAAAGGAGGATATGATGAGAAGATACGTGCTACCATTCGACCGGCAAATGGTCTCAATGATACTTAACTACGTCAACCATGGAGAGACGCCGGACTCCACCTCCGGGTACATACGGGACGGTGTTTACTGCAGGACGGCTGACGGTGACGATAGCAAGCCCACGTACTGGCGGGGGCAATACCGGCATAACGCTATTGACTATATGATGCCAGTGGGGTCGCCAGTCTATGCACCATGCGATGGGTATGTCATTGGGGCGAGCTACAGCTCATCGGCTGGCAATGTGCTGGAAATCAGAACAGATGATTTGCCGGATAACAGAGTGTATTTCATGTATATGCACCTTGACGAGATGCTTGTGGGGAAGGACGCGAAAGTTGTTGCGGGCCAACTGGTCGCATACTCCGGCAGTACTGGGTCATTATGCGGGACGCCTCATCTGCACCTTGCGATTGGCACGTCTTCAGGGTCAGGGAATATTGACCCGCTGGTTGACCCACGGTTTCAGCAGTATCTTAGCGGATTGCCATACGTAGTCCGGGAGGGGCACATGTTGCCCCACTTCAAGCCGTTTGTGTCAAATTCGCCCGTGCTCACTATCAACGGGGCGTATGAGACCATCGCATATAACCAGCAGGCATCCACGTTTCAATTCGATATAACTGGTGGAGACATCAGCAAAATACTGCACATATGTAAATATGTTAAGTCAGAATGGCACGATATAGAGGATTACAGCCTCATCCATGAGATGGGTACCCGTGGATGGGTCACACTCGACGGGTCACGATATGTATGCATTGTATTGCAGGACTCAGACCCGGGACTATATTATTTCCAAGCGGTGACCGGGTCCGGGCAATCGTCTAACCCTGTTAGGATTTGGCTACGTGATAGCATGGTGTTATAGGAGAGGAATGATATGGAACACTTCACAGAAGCGGAGGCTATAAAATATTTGCTTTGGGCGATTGGCGGGTTGATTGGTGTTGTTTTCACGGCTACATTGGGCTCACTTCGGAAAGAAGTCAACACGTCTTTGAAAATGATTTCCGGGTCACTCGTGGATATTAAAAAGGGTTTGAGACGCCATGACTCAAAAATTGCCGCGCTGGAAACGTTCGCTACTCAGAGCGCAATGGCGGCGAGGATGCACCACGGCGACTCACCCCCGCTCGTGGAGTTCCCAATGCACGGGGCATCAGTGGGTGGCAGGAGAAGTACTGATGATGACGAGATGTGATATTGGAGGTGGATATGGCTCAATATTTTACTGAGAATGAGATTGCGTGTCCATGCTGTGGTAAGGATAACGCTGACAGCAGGTTTCTATCAATGCTGGACATGCTGCGGTACCGGGTTGGTCATCCTATCCGGGTGCATTCATTCTGCCGGTGTGAGAAGTATAACAAGGAGGTTGGTGGAGTTTCGGACAGCGCCCATCTGGACGGTTTGGCCGCTGACCTCGAAGCCGGTTCGACACATGACCGCGGGCAGATGATATACGAGTGGGCGGACATCATCCGGGCTGAGAATGATAAGGAAGACACCCCGTTTCGAGTCGAGGTCGGGAAGACTTATATCCACCTCGACATTTCCCAACAGAAAGTGGCTCCGTGCGTCTGGCTGAATATTGCGAGTGTCTGCGGGACGGAGGGAGAATAAATGGACAAGCTAAAAAAGGCCATTATACTGCTTGCGCACCATGCCGGGCCGGCAGTTATCCTCTGCGCCGCTCTATGGGTAGTGGTATGGACATTGGAGGCAAGGCTGGAGCGCCAGCAAAAGAAGCTATACGCGCTAACCCAGAACACCATAGAGCAATTCACGGTTATCGCGGATGGTGTGGCGAGAGCAAAGACTCAAGTGGTTGAAAAGCATACACTTAAAAAAGAAGTGCAGAAACTACCGCCAGAGGTTCGAGCTGAATTGGCGAAGCTGAACGCAAAAGTGGAGGCGTTGTTAAACGCGCAGATAGTTGTGCCAGCATCAAGCGGCAGTGGGAACGCAACCCATACTGAGCCGTTGAAGTGGTCGTTCGTTGAGGAAGGCAAGGTGAAGCTACAGTTCACAATTGAAACCCCTTCTATACCCGGACTGCGTGATGAGATTGCTGTCCTCGGCGGAGAGTTCGATTACACGATAGAGCCAGTTCCTATTGGCCTAACGGTTACAAAGGGGGTATACACACATGACGGGATAGACGGAATCCAGCGGTGGTATATCACGGCAGACGACGCCAGATATGGGACACCTCTGGCGGTGAAAACGTTCGATGTGAAAATCCCCAACCTGTACAAGAGGACACGCTGGTGGAATCGGTGGTGGGTAACTATCCCCGCCGGTATCGTTATAGGAGCGGCCGCAAAATGAAAAGCTCACGTATATTCGGACGCCGTAAATGGTTCGGGCTCTGGTTCGTCGTTATTGCAATCATGCTATATTCCATCGTGGCCCATCTCATAGATATTGACAGCGATATCGCCGGGAAAGTTGTTTGGGGCGCCATCACCGCCTATGGGGCATATGTCGCCGGGAACATGACATCAAAGTTCGTCGGTGGTGATGGGCCAAAAGGGTAGACACCGATATTATTGGTCTTTGCCATCTTGTTTTTCCATCACTGTTACTATTTTGCCTCTTATCCAATCGTATGCGACACAGGCGTCGATACCACATATTCGAACCTGATACACGCTACGAGTATTGCTATTTCTCTTAACCAGTATTGCCCGACCGGATGTTATCTCATCTATTACCCGCATCTTCTCCTCATGTGACAGGTCAATCCCGAGACGCTGTTTTGCCCGTGCGAGGGCGTGTATGTCCATAGCGATACCATGACCTCTCGCCCGTTTCCTGCGAAATTTCTCCTTTCTGCGCTTGTCCTCCTTGAGTGCCTGTTGGTACGGCTTCCCCTTTTCGCTCATTTTCTCCTCCCTCTTCTGCTGTTTTTTACAATCTCAATTTTTACCGGGTAGAGCTGTTCCACCATTCTCTTTTTCAGCTTGAACATCCCGGTCTCAACGCCTTTAACATCTATGAAATGGACAGACCCGTCCACGTGGAATTCCTGAAAATCAACAACATAGCGAGTATTGCCCGGAAGGTGAAATGGCACCTGCCGAAGGAAGAACAGCACATCCCCGCCATCGTTGCATCTTAGCTTAAGCTCCTCATAGTACTTGGCTTCCGCCTTGCTGGCGAACCTGAAACCATCATCCACTACTGGTACCGCATGGTATTTGTGATTTTTCATGTCATGCCCCCCCGCAGAAATAATCAATGCGGCTGTCCTCCAGCATGTGGATGATTTCATCCGGCGACAGAGCGGAATCAATGAACCCCAGCTCAACCACACAGTCCCAGTCATCTGTCAGTTCGAACACCTGCACGGTGTCCACACGCTCCCCCACGATTACTTGTACTTGATCGGCAAATTCGTCACATACGTCGCATATGAATTCGTCGGTGCCACGCGGTAACCCCGACAATTTTACCGACACCTTGAAATCATTTCTGTCGTCCATCAACTGCCCCCTTTTCTATCCACCAGCCATCCGGTTCTTCACGGTGGAATTCACCGGCGATTTTATAGAGCCTAACCCCAAGGTCGTAGTCGAACCACACCTCAGCACGGATAGAACCGTCCCCGGAGTCTATCAGGTCAGCCACATGTTCACGCCCGGCATGATATTGATACTGGAATCCGCTGTCTTGCCCGTACACACCCCTTTTGCTCACTGGGAATAGACCTGCGCACAGATATCCTACCACGCACATCAGTATTGCAAGGATAGTTGCGGCCCACGCAAGGCTATTCAGGTCGTCACTTCTCTTACTTATCTGTTCCATATTGTGTCCCTCCAATCAATTACCAGTGGCGGGCGAATTATCTTCTCATCCACCAAGATTCCAGCTATGCGCAGTGCCCGCGTCAGCGGGTAAGCGTGTTCCTCCTGCCCCTCAGGAATGTTGACCACGCAGGAACCCGGCACTGCCCATTCCCAGCCAATAGTTATCCCATACATATAACAGAACATATACACTCCTCACAGGACGTGTCAAAAGCCGCACGGTCGGCATATATCAGCGGCGATTTTGAACCAGTAGTCGTCATCATCGAGACAGGCCAGCATAGCAGACACCGTTAGTTTGTCGAGCGGTGTTACACCATGCTCGTTGTACATCGCATACCCGCTCTTCGTCTGTATCAGCGCGCCGATAGAAAAGCCAATTGATACAGTCCCGATTACGTCCCAGCTGTCAGACAGCTCCCCTCTGATATACGATTTTCCAGCCTCTGCGTCTCTTGTGGCTATCATTTCATGCCTCCTTCTTTTTAGCCCCCACTGCTGCCCGTGGGGGCTTCCCTATACCGATGACTTTTTTTATCTGCATCGTGGGCAGCCACGGATACAGCCACTCCGCTCAGTAGTGATATAACGCTTCAATGTCCGATTCATCTACACCAAGCATCTCTAATGCTCTCGCCCGATACGCCGCATCCATCGCCATGTCCTGGAGGACTGCCCTTACGCGGTATGCCGGCGCGTCCCCGTCAGTCGGGATGGTCTGCCCGAATAGGGTCTCCATGACCCTTATGGCCTCGTCAGGCGGTCGTCTCGTAGGGTCATCCAGCTCCCACGCGGACACCAGGGGCTGGGACACGCCGAGATGTCGGGCGAGTTCCGTCTGGTTCATCCCGGACAGTTTTCTGAGGCGCTTCATCGCCATCCCTGTCGTCTCGCTAGAAGGGCGGGGCATCATCGCCTCCGTCATCAGGGGTTTCCATGTAATCTTTTAATCCCAGTATGTTTACGGTATCGCACTTGACCTGCGTCTCGTCCGTCCATGTGCCGCTGACCTTATCCTTCTTCCGCCATACGTCTATGCGCCCGGATACCTCGACGACAGTCCCTTCCATTACGCCGTCGAAGAGGGCACAATCTTCGCCCCATAGTAGGCATAGCACCTCCATGAAGTCACGTTTTGGGTCGGGGGCGATTTTGAACGCTATTCGCTCAATCCCCTTGTTCTGTGTGCGTCCACGCCAGCACTTCTTCACAACACCAGACAGTACGACGTGGTTTTTATAGACCATTCCTTCGTCCAATTTTTTTGTCATCGTTTCCTCCAATCGTTTCCTGATACTCGTATCCCTACACACATCTGGGCCAGCCTGCTTTCGACACGCGCACCGAATCTGCCCCCGATAGTAGTCCCACGTGCCAGGTTCAGCGTGATGAGTGTTGGTAAGCTCTCATTATACCGCGCCATGATGATGGACTGGACTACATCCGTACGCCAGTCGGTATCCATCCCGGCTCCGAGGTCGTCCAGCAGCACGAGCGGCTCCATGTTTATGTCCGAGATATACCTCGTCGAATTTTGGCCGAACTCCTCTTTTATCTCATTGAATATCCGTGACATATCCACATACCGATATGATGGCGTCTTCTCTGCGACCTCCCTCAGAGCTGATATAGCCAGATGCGTCTTGCCAGTCCCGTTAGGACCTGCGAACAGGAGACCCTTCTTTACCTCCGGGTAGCGTCTGCTCCACTCCCGCGCGCTATCCAGTGCTGTGGCCTGGTCGTCGGTCTGAGGTGTATATGACAAGAAACGACAATGTTGATATGCTGCGGGGATACCGGGCTCCCCCCTCGGCTCGCAGTCGCAGGGCGTGACATACTCCGTGCCGTCACGATAGATGTACTGGTACCCCTTACCATCACATTTTACACACGATTTAGAGCTCAAAACTCACCTCCCAGTAGGTCTCCCATACACGTGTTGATATCGTCCGTGTCAGTAGCCAGTGTCTTGCTATCCGACCTTTGCTTCGCACGGGTTGCCTTAATGCGCAGGTTGGACTCAGGCCCCATGTGGTGCCTGAGCTTCCTATCAGATAGCACCACATCACCCCAACTGAAACCATCTCGTCCAGGCTTAGACCCCTGTATATATTGGATCACCTCCAGTATCTGGTCCGGGGTATGCCCATCTCTGTCTATCATTAGGCGCATAGTCTGTTGATAGCGTGTTAGGTACTGCTCTCTATCCTGCTCCACCCGTTGCTTGTTCTTTCCGGCCATCCTCGACAGTACGTGTGAATACAGCGCCAATGCCAGATTTCGCGTGGTATCCGCATCCACCCCTCTTGTATGCTTCTGGTTCTTCTTCTGGTTCTTCTTCTGGTTCTTCTTCTGGTTCTTCTTCTGTTCCTGCTCCTGTTCCTGTTCCTGTTCCTGTTCCTGTTCCTGTTCCTGATGCCCGAATGATTGGGGTAATGATTGGGGTAATGATTGGGGTAATGATTGGGGTAATGATTGGGGGAATGATTGGGGGAATGATTGGGGGAATGATTGGGGGAATGATTCCCCGAATGCTTTAGTATAGGATTCCATTTTGGAATCTGATACTGAGCTAAGTGTCTGATATACCATTGAATATATTTTGTTCTTCAATTCGCATTCTGGGATTGCGCAAAACGCCTTGCCCCACGCATAGAGGACATTTGGGTTCTGCGGTTTTTGGTAGGACGCACTTTTTTTAAGGACTATCACACGCGCTGCCGTGTCATACTCAATCATTTCGCTTGCTGCAAGCTCGCCCAGCAGCTGCATCACTGACTCCACAGACCAGCCGAGAGTCTCAGCGATAGAGAGCGGCCCCGCGACTACCACCCCCGGTATGATGATGCTGTGCTCACTCGTCAGCAGATATAGCCACAGTGCCTGACCCGACGGCTTTAACCTTGACAGCCGTTGGAACGATGACCCGTACCGCCACATCCGCACGTACACCTTCCGGTAGATGCCTGGGTCATTCATTTTTTCTTTCCTTCTATTGCCTTCTGAATCTTGTCGGCATTGTTTAGGGTCCTCGCCGTGGTCTCCAGAGCTTTTTGGTCGTATATTTCACCCTCGATGTACGGGTCAGGGTCACGGAGACCCGCTTCTATCGCCGTGGACACCCCGACCAGCTTCGACAAGCTGGATGACATGGGGATGTGCCGATGGTACAGCGCATTTAACAGAGTTTTCAGATACATAGCCTCCGTATCCGTCACCCACGGGCCGACAAGTTTACCGCTTTTGTCTCGGGATTTTGACCTGTCCTTTACAGCATCGAGGTCTTGCCTCGACTTAACTTCATGGACTGTGCCACCCGTCATGAGTCGGCATATTGCATAGCCGCAGATCATCTCGCCACGCTCATCCTCATCGAGTATAGGGGTGTGGGCGATGTCCCAGTTCCGACCTGCCCGGTACTCGAACCGCTCGTTTTTGTATACCAGTCGAACATCTTCATCTTTTACTAGGCCCAGTTCATACCCCCTCTTCACCAGCCCACGGTATCCAGGCTGCCATTGAGCCGCGTAGCATCGTCTCGCCCTGTCCCAGTAGGGGACGAGATACGCTTCCCCTGCCGGGGTATTGGGGATTAGGCCCATTTCCCCGGAGTGCATGAACCCGGATAGCACTGAGGATATATCACACTCAAGCAGGCGGGGGGTATTGCGGCAAGCCCCCCAAAACACGAGTGCGAGTCTCTTCGCCTCTCGCGCCGGGTCACGCCCAGCGATGCCGGTGGGGAGCACCTGCGCGAGTTGATTCACGAAAGCTTCACCGGTCAGCTGCGATTTCACCGCTTCGGCCCTCGCGATCTGTGTAGTAGTTCCTCTCTTTTCTAGGTCAGTCATAGCTAGCCCCCTTGATTGTGCACGAGATGGAACGTGACTGTCTCATGTAGCGGTTAGCGACCTCAGGCTCAGCGGACTTCAGGGCCTTCACATCTACCCGGTTGCTGACAAGCTCCTTTATCCGCACAAGTAGGTCATCTCCTGAATACGTACCCGGCTTCAGGTCATTTTTCAGCATAGTCTTTATCTCGTCTTCTCTTGCTTTCGCAGCTGATGCGATCTTGCCCTGCTCCGCGCATTCGATGATGAGGTCCCGGTGAGAAGCGGGCAGTTCATCGTGTGCATCATCCTCTGCCACGGTCTGGCTGATGTCTATCCCCTGCCAGCATGTCATCCGATACCGGCACCGGCGGCACCTATCATCCGACCAGTCGAGGCGCTCCGGATCGCTCATTTCTTCGTTGAAATGTCTTGCCATAGCCACAATATCCGCCATTGTTCCAACATCAACGGGAATCGTCACCGGGAACCCTTCCCACCCATCAGCAGAAAACATATACAGGACTGCGAAGTCGAGACCCGCCAGATATGCCCCATACGCCGCCTGAGCCGAGTACGACGCCGGGATGCCCTCGGTCTTGTATTTCCGATAGACATACGACGCCGGGCATTTTATTTCGAGCGTGCCGCTCTCCCCGTCTATCTCTACTATCCCGTCCACATGCGCGATAGTGGGGCCGTCCCCCACCTCTTTTTGCCGGGAGTGTATCCGTATATGTGGGTATTCCTCCAGCATATTCTCAATCGCCAACGTCTCCAGCTTTGTGCCACGTGTCATCGCCCGCTCCATCTGTATGGTATACTCGTAATCCGGGTCTACGCCCGATTTTACATACCATAATCTGCGTGGACATCCCCAGTCCAGCCCCAGCATATCCGGGATATCAGACCCCCCGATATACCCGATTCGGTTCATAGTGCTCTTTTTGTCTGTACTCATACTGTCCTCCCTTGTTTGTCATTATGGTCACCGTCCGCCGTCCTTGACGTAGCATATACCGCCGTCCTTGACGTAGCATATACCGCCGCGCTGCTCGTTGCTGCCGCCGTCGGATACTTCACATATACCGCCGCGCTGCTCGTTGCGACCACCTTTGTGTATCCAGCATTTCCCGCCGTGCTGGGTACTGCGCCCGCCGTCGTGAACCTCACACGTGCCGGCGTACTGCTCATTGATGCCGCCGTTCTGCACGTTGCATGCGCCGCCGTGCTGGGTGACTGAGACGCCGTCTACTACCCAGTCGCCTGCTTTGATGACCTGGCCATCCTTGGCCCTGCTCCAGCAATTTTTGCTATTCATTGGTACCTCCTATGTTAGATCCATAATATATGACGCTTGTAGCGACATGTCAAGGGAAAATATCGCTTTTGTAAAAAAAAATATGTTGCGAACCCGGGTAAAGGTGCTATACTGTATTGCAGGAGGAGGTGATCATGGAATTAAAAGAATATTGCAAGAAAATCGGGTTTAAAAATATGAAACAATCAGCGCGGTTGGTATCTAACGCAATCGGCAAGGAGATGCCATACACTACATTCCGTGCATACGCCTGTGGGGCGCGGAAGATGCGCTGGGAGACCGCCGTGCTGATCAGCAGGTGGAGTGGCGGGGCTGTCTCTATGGCAGACCTTGGCTATGACATGGACGCGGTCGAGTAGATGGAGGCCTTCACCGGGCTGTACAGACTATCCTACATCGTGACGGGTGTCGGGCGCGAACATCTCCCACCATGGTGGATGCGTGGGAGCTCACCAACTATGTACTATTTTGTGCAAAGGCAGAAGCGCCTGAGGATCATTAAAGTTGTGGTGCCGGATAAAGTCCATGTGGCCGTGCTCTCCAAACTTAGCTGTGGAAAACTGTGCTACGTAGTGGGGATATTGCTTGGCTCGTATCGTATCCCAGTCGCCCACTCCATCCAGCCCCTGGATGACCTCGCCTCGATGGAAGACGCTGCCGCTATCAGGGACGACAGAGGGGCAGGGCTGTTCATCCACAGATGGGCACCCGATAGCGGAAGTGTAGTCATAGGGGACGAAGGGCGGCATTGATTGCCGCCCTCTTTCGCTCTTGCATTCATCGCCTGTCGTCGTTGCGTCCGCCGCTCCGCACCTCACAAGTTCCGCCGTGCTGGGTACTGCGCCCGCCGTCGTGCACCTCACACGTGCCGGCGTGCTGCTCGTTGCTGCCGCCGTAGTGCACGTTACACATTCCGCCGTACTGCTCATTGATGCCGTCTTTGTAGACCCAGCACCGCCCGCCGTGCTGCTCGTTGCGACCACCGTTCTTGACGTAGCACGTGCCGGCGTACTGCTCATTGGTGCCGCCGCTCCACACCTCACATATACCGCCGCGCTGCTCGTTGCGCCCGCCTTCGAAGACATCACACGCTCCACCTTGTTGCTCATTGACGCCGCCGTTGTATACCCAGCACGTGCCGGCGTGCTGGGTACTGCGCCCGCCGTCGTACACATCACACCGTCCGCCGTCCTTGACGTAGCATATACCGCCGTCCTTGACGTAGCATATACCGCCGCGCTGCTCGTTGCTGCCGCCGTCGGATACTTCACATATACCGCCGCGCTGCTCGTTGCGACCACCGTCGTGGGCGTAGCACTTGCCAGCGTGCTGGGTACTGTGCCCGCCGTCGTGGGCGAAGCATATTCCGTCGTGCTGCTCGTTGATGCCGCCCTTGAAGACCTCACACGCTCCGCCTTGTTGCTCATTGACGCCGTCTTTGTATACCCAGCACGTGCCGGCGCGCTGCTCGACATGCCCACCAGTGAGCACGTAGCACTCCCCACCGTGCTGGGTGACCCCGCCGACGCGAACAATCACCCGGCCACTGTCTACATCTTCACCCTCACGGGCCACGGAGAACCCGAACCGGGGGAAAAAGTCATCTGGTATATCCTCATCTGCAGCGATGAGGCGGTAGCTACTGACGCAGATTTGATTCCGATCAATCATCACCCTGTCGCCCCGCCACTCGCATAGCTCGATGGTGGGACGTCTCAAGAGGCCAAGTTCATTGGCTTCTTCGTCTATTCCGAAAACCCCTCCGCATGCCTCGCGATCGGGTGTGCCTGTCCAGTCCGTTGAGTCGTTCCAGATGCCGACCCGGGTTCGCATGAAGCCCCCATATGAGACCCCCCGCTCACTCGCCCGAAGAAAGAGCCTGTCAGGGTTGACCCGGTACCTGCCTATCTTAGTCAGTTCGTGCATTTCCATCTCCTATATGAGAAAAAAGATTAATATTATTAATATCGCTAATAACAGCCGCGTTGCCGTTCTCATTTGCCGCGCCCGACCGGGCTGACGGCAATCAATACCCCCCTGACCGACCGCGCTTGTCTTGCGGCGTCAGCCCGGTCTGACACGTACCACCGTTCCCGGACAAGCTTCACCCGCCCGGCGGACATGATAGCTCTTTCAATTACTGCCAACATCTCAATTCACCTCCTGTTAAAGTATCCACCGCTGAGCACATGGCACTGGCCGCCGTGCTGCTCATCGTATCCGGCTTTCAACACATGGCACTCGCCGCCGTACTGCTCATTTTCGGCGTCCTCAAGGACGTAGCACGTGCCGGCGTACTGCTCATTGATGCCGCCGGCGTGAACCTCACATATACCGCCGCGCTGCTCGTTGTCGCCGTCTTTTAAAACGTAGCACTCGCCGCCGTACTGCTGATTGGTCCCGCCATCAATGACGGTGCACCATCTGCCGCCGTGCTGCTTATTGCTGCCGCAGTCGGATACCTCACACGTGCCGCCGTGCTGCTCGTTGATGCCGCCGTAGTACACGTAGCACGCTCCGCCGTGCTGCTCGTTGATGCCGTCTTCGAGGACGTGGCTTATACCGTCGTACTGCTTGTTGTGCCCGCCGGAGTGAAGCTCACACTCCCCGGCGTGCTGCTCGTTGATGCCGCCGTTCTGCACGTAACACCGCCCTCCGTACTGGTCGTTGCGTGCGCCAAACAACACCTCACACGTGCCGCCGCGCTGGGTGACTGAGACGCCAGCCGCTACCCAGTCGCCTGCTTTGATGACCTGGCCATCTTGCGCCATTTCTCGAGAATTTTCAATGAAATTTGTCATGGCTACCTCCTTCTAATAATATAGCTCAGTGTTTACTGTTTGTCAACAGTTTTTTCGATATTATTACACTTTTTTTTATCTCTTGTGTTCTTCTGCTCCTTCTTCTTTTTCTGTTCCTGATGCCCGGATGATTGGGGTAATCAGTAGGGGAATGATTAGGGGAATGATTAGGGGAATGATTAGGGGAATGATTAGGGGAATCATTATGGGAATGATTAGGGGAATCATTATGGGAATCATTATGGGAATCATTGGGGGAATGATCTAAGTGCCTGATATACCATTAGTTGCGGCACCGTTTAGGGTATATCACCACGTTTTTAGGTGCTTTAAAGAGACAGAGAAAGAGAAAGAGAAGCAGAAAGAGACAGAGAAAGAGAAAGAGAAGCAGAAAGAGAAAGAGAAAGAGAAAGAGAAAGAGAAAGAGAAAGAGAAAGAAAAGCGCGTGGTAAGAAAAAAGAAAGTTGGAGAGAAGGAGAGGAGAGGGAGAGAAGGAGAGGAGAGGGAGAAGGAGAGAAGGAGAGAAGAAGAAAGACAGTCTCTTATATCTTTGAGAGAAGGTATATCTGAGAAGAGATACAGAGAGAGAGGGGGAGAGAGAGGGAGGGAGAGGGAGAGGGAGAGAGCACGCCTCCCCCTCTTTTTCTTCTCTCCTCTTCTCCCACTCCACCCCTCTGGAAGGAGACCCCTTCCCACATCTTCCCTGGCCCGCCGTGAGAGAGTGAGAGCGCCCCTGTCTTGGACCCCCTTCCCGATCCTCAGACAGAGAATTAACACCCCCCCCCCATGGCCCCGTCCCTCTCTTCCCCTATGTATTGACCCCCTCCCCAACACACAGTAATTTATTGACACAGAGCCCATCAGGCCCTATACTCTCAATACCCCCCTTACCCCCGATTGGCCTCGTGGAGAGATTCACGGGGCCTTTCTTGACATTACGGGATGGGTGGGTTATATTCTGCGTGAGATGGCAAACAAATCACTCGGTCGCGAAACAATGATACTCACGAGGCGAAAATGGGTGGGACGTGACCCGTCGGACATCCTGCTTACCCTGCGCGACTCGCATGAGCCCTTACTTCGCAAGCTGATTGAGAGTGCTCCCTTCGCTTTATACCGGGAGCAGTTCAGGTTCGGGCCGGATACCGGATGGGCGTGGGCGCTGCGGTGGATGATTGAGAATCGGCTTGTGTTCCTGCTCAAAGAGGTCATGGGCATGGATTGGATGGGTGATTTCCACATACACGGAGAGACGGGCATGCTCAGGATGTACGAGAAGGCACAGTCCTGCGGCAGATATAACCGTATCCTGTCCATGTGGCCCCGCGGCTATGGTAAGAGCACCTACCTGACAGTTGGCGGTACTATTCAGCGCATCCTGAAGAATCCGGAGATGCGTGTTGGTATTGGCAGCTGGCGTGTTGACCTCGCAGAGAAGTTTGTATTCGCCATCTCGGAAGAGCTTATGGGGAATGACATTATCCGTGAGCTATACCCCGATGTCATATGGGATTCCCCGAAGCAGTCACCCCGGTGGACGGTGCAGAAGGGCCTTCAGGTGATTCGCAAATCACGGGATAAAGACCCGTCCATTATGCCATTCTCGATATTTAACCTGCCAACCGGTTCGCATATGCATATCCTCTGCCTCGATGACATTGTCACACTGGAGAACGCGGATTCCGACGCCATGCAGAGGCAGGTTGACACCGCACTAAAGAACGTTTCCAACTTCCTCACCTCACCCCATGACCCAATCCACTGGACAGGTACGACTTACGGGTTCAACGACGCTGTGAATAAGGCGAAAGAGGACAGGAATTGGCTTCTCCTGTTCCGCAACTGCTGGGAGCCGGGCCTTGCCTGGAAGAAGGCGTCATACCCGGAACGCTATGACATCCCGGAGCTGACTCAGAAGTACAAGGAGGATGGCCCGTACTCATTCGCCGCCAATATGGAGCTTACCCCCGTCATCGATTCCGACCGCACATTAAGGGCCGAATGGCTGACCGAGGTAAAATACGTTCCGCCTGATATTGACCTGTACATGGGCGTTGACCTCGCCTTTACGTCCGGTAAGAATTCCGACCGCTCAGCTATCCTTGTCGCCGGTATCACCCCATCGAGAACGAAGCTGTACCTCGTTGACGGTATCGTGTTGAAGGCCGGTATCGAGGAGGTAATCCAATATCTGGTGTCTCTCGGTAAACAATACCAACATAAGATAATTATGGCAGGTATCGAGCTGATTTCAGGGGCGCAGGGTATTGAGCCATCCATAAGGCAGGCCCTCATCGAGGCGAATGTTCCGCTCCCCATCACGGTTATCAAGGGCTATAGCCAGACCACACCAACGAAGAATGTCAGGATAGAATCCTTTCTCGCCCCAATCATGTCACGGGGCGATATCGTCCTGACAAGACAGTTCAAGGACGCCCACCCCGATATGGAGCTCCGTGTTTATCCGGAGCTGATACAGGAGATTAACCAGTTCAAGCGGAAGGGCCATGACGACATCCTCGACGCCATTGTTGACATCCTTATGGTGTGCCCTCCCCTCGGTAACCACCCTGAAAAATATAAAATAAACGAGAAAAGAATTGACAGAAAGGATTTTTTGCGCATATTATCGTCAAAGGGGCATAAAAAACCCATTAAGCCAGCGCGACATAGCGTGTCAGGGCGTTGGAGGTAGCAAATATGGGCATAAAACAAGCCGCCATGGACAAGGCAACCGGGTTCTTCCGTGAATTCGAGAGCTCTGTATCCCCCGCGAGGGATATTTACGAGCCCACATGGGAAACAAACCTGTCATATTACCAGTCAGAGGAAATGAACCCAGACATCGTTGGCGCGAATCACCTTTTTGTACCCAAAACGAAGGCCCTTGTTGATGTATGGGTCGCAACGAATATGGCGAACCCGCCAAAGACGAAGGCGATACCCCGCAATGAGACGTCCATGACCTTCGCCTCCAATGTATCCCAGTTGGAGTCTTACGCCTACTCACAGCCTTCCTGCCGCCGCGCCCTCTGGGATGTTGGTTGGAGTACCGCTGTTTACGGTACCGGTATCGGGTTCATCTCGTGGCGCCTGAAGAAGAAAAAAATCCGAGTCCGTGAAACTGTGGAAGTACCGGAATTAAACATAGAACAGCAGGAAGTTCTTGAAACTGAACGAGTTGTTGAGGACTTCCCTTCCCTTGAGTATGTGAATCTGTATGATTTTTGGCCTGACCCCAAGGGTGTGTACGCCGATGAGTTCCGGTTCGCGTACCGGAAACGGGTGTACTCCGATGAGGTTTCCCTGAATATGTATCTCGATTTCTTCGACGCGAAGCTTCCGCCTGATGTCAGGTATAAGGATTTGTCGAACCAGAGCCAGACATCCTCGGCCTACTCAAGCGTATCACAATCCACTACTGTCGGTCGGTTCTATGATTACGACCTCGATGAAGTCACGGTCCTCGAACGGTGGAACAGCGACGGCACCCTCCAGATTGTCGTGGGCCAGTATATGGTATATGACGGCCCCAGCCCGTTTGACCATGGCGAGATACCCTTTGCCGTCTGCACAATCAACCGGAACGCCGATGAGTTCTACGGCAAGGGCATCCCTGAGATTTACAGACCCATTCAGGAGGCCCTGAATAAAGAGGTCAACACGACACTGGACAATCTTGAGATTTCCTCCTATCCCATGGTCATCACGAAGACAAATTCGAGGCTATCCGCTTACGCCTCCATTTTTGAGCTTGGCCCCGGCGCCATTATCGAGGATGACGACCCGGCAGGTGTCCAGCAACTTCGTTTACAATCAGTATCTTACGACCATTTCAACATGTTCGGCATGCTGGAGCGTCTCGGTTCCGAGGCGGTGAGTATATCGGCCCCGATGATGGGGCAGGTGGCTCCGGGCACCTCAAAGACCGCGACGGGTATCACCGCTTTGATTGATATGGGTCTTGCCCCGGCGAGGCTGACGCAGGTTCAATTTGATGTACTCTTTTTACGCCGCGTATCACGGCAGTTTTATTACCTGTTCCAACAATACATGCCTGAAGAGTATATTTTTTCAATAATTGACGACTCAGAAGGGGCGAGGGTGATAAAGATGGAGCGGGGTATGATAGCCTCCGACTTCGATTTCGAGCCGGAAGCGGGTTCAATGAATTACATTGACAAGGCAACCCAGCGTCAGACTTGGATGTCCCTGTTGCAGATTGCCGGGGGTATACAGCAGACGATGCTACAGTCCAGCGGGAAGAAGATTGAGCTGGACCGTGTGTTCGCTCAACTCCTTGACGCGTTCGGAATCAAGAACCAGAAGGAATTCGTGGTGGAGGATAAGCAGTTTCTGATGCAGGCGAAGCAGATGGCTGACGAGCAGCAGCAACAACAGCAATTGCAGGCGATGCTTGGCGGTCAGATGGGGGTGCCCCAGCAATGAAGATACCAGCATTCGTGGCGAAGTTCGCGTATAACTTACTGAATAAATGGGTCATACAGGATGGTAGCGGTTCCTTCCCGTATCATGAGGCTGTTATTGACAAGGACGATATGGCGAGGGAACTGATTGAGACGCATGAAATCCTGAAGAGGATACCGGACCCGATGATGGAAGCCATGCACAGGGTGGTTCACGCCTCCGCGATGGGAAGCACATTGGCGCTTTTTGGCCAGAAGGACAGAGAACAGTACCTGTTTGTGTCCGGCGAGGTGTCCGGTATGAGGAAGGCAATCAATGGAATTGAGAAAATAGCGAATATGGACGTTACGCCCCTTAAGAGGCGTATATTGAACAAGGGGGACTAAATGACTGATATGAATGAAGATTTCGTTATGAAACAGGACGCGGACACGGCATTGGGCAACCCGGCTGAGCCGGCCCCGGATGACGACGCGAATCCCGTTTTAACGAATGACGCGAAGCAGGCATCCGATGATTCTGATGGTTCGCTCCCTATAGTGCTACTGGATGACGGCACGGACGCAACTACGGACGGGCAAGGCGACACGCCCCCGGACGTAGACCGGCTCAGCCAGTTGGAAACATCATATCGTGAGATACAGTCGTATAATACGAAGTTGATGGATATGATGGACACTATTAGTGCGGAGAATCAGGAGCTGAAATCGCTTATCAATGGCGATGACAGTAAGGAAGTTGCAGACCCGGAAGACGATAAGCCGCTGACAAGAAAGGAGTTGAAGGAGCTTTTATCCTCACCTGAAATTATTCAGCGGTTTGAACAGACAAAACAAACCACGGCAAGGGATAAGTGGCAGGAGAGAATCGCATCGCAGATTAAGGCCTTGCAGGCGGTCGGGATTGCCCGGCCTGGAACCCGTGTGGCGAAGTACATGGATGAATTTTTCCAGACACACGGGGAATCACTCATCAACGATGATGACGCCGCGAGGAAGGCCCTTGATTTCGCGAAGTCGAAGATGTCCTCAGCTCCACCCGCGCCGACGAAACAGACACCTCCAGCGTCTGGCGGCGGTTCAAGCGCGGCCCATAAGAAGAGCGAAGCCGGTAAGGAGATTGTTGGCACAGGCGCGGAGGCGTTCAGATTTTAGGAGTATATTATGACGCAAATATCAGGAATGATACGGTCTGATAAGACCGAATCGTACAGAAAAAAGACAGCAATCAATGAGAATGTCATTGAGCAGGTAAAGAACATTGCCCGATTTTCGTATCTCTTGCGGAAGCTGGGCAAAAAGCCGGTTGATTACTGGCAATTCTACGTGCAGGAGAACCCGGACAGCACCCGCCACACCGCGGTAAACAATGCCGCCGGGTACGCTATCGGGGCAACGTCCGTTCTCGTGGACGACGCCTCCGTGTTCGGTGTGAATCAGCGGATTTGGAACATTTCCACGGATGACTACACTACCGTAACCGCGATTGATGCCGGCACCAACACACTTACAGTTGACGCGCTTATAGCCGCGTGGGTTGACAACGATGTTCTGGTCGGTCTCGCTCAGGGTGTCCCGGAGGGCGGTACTATCCAGAACATGCCGTTCCATGAGCTTTCGACAGCGTACAACTACACTCAGCAGATTGTTCGCACTATCCCGATTTCATGGCGTGAACAAATTGCACCGAAATACGGCCCGGACGAACTGGCGCTCCGACGGAAACAGGCGTTTAACCTCTTCTACGAGGACATCGAGCTCCAGCTTCTGTTTGGAGATTTGAAGACCAAGTCCGGAAGTGACGGTACCGTAACGACTTATACAGCTGGCGTCGAGAACGTAGTTACCACTCAGTCTCTCGCGGCGGCAGCCGGTTCAGTAACGGAATCGGCGTTTGTCGGCTTTCTCCAGGACCTGGCATATTACGGGTCACAGGAGTTTATCCTCCTGGACGGGGGGCCGCTCATGTCACAAATTGCCACATACGCGATGAATGACCGGGTTGTTGAGAACAAGACATTGACCGGTATGCTGGGCACTAAGGTCACTATGTACGAGAGCACGTTTGGCCGGGTAAATTTTGTTTACCACCCGCTTATGGCGAAGGTGTATTCGAAGCTGACGACTCCGACCTATAAGGCCTTCCTTATCCCGATGCAGGACGCCGGACTCGCTATATATCGTGACCAGATGCACTTAAGCGACATCTCTGACAATGACACCACGGCGAACACGGAAGCGTGGTTCATTGATTGCGGTCTGTGGTATTCACGGGAACCGAGCTGGGGCGTTATTACGGGCATCCAGTAACGATAGTTTAACGGGGGGGGTGATTACGCCCCCCCCATTTACCGAAAAGGAGAAAACATGCTATACAAGTGGAAAGGGTACAAACGGCCTCAGATAGAGATGGAACCGCCAAAATGGGAGGGGGGAAGGATATTAAGCCCCCGGAAGGTAATCAAGTTCGGCCCTTTGCTGAATACGGCAATTGACGGTAAGAAGGTGCGTTTTGACGCGAATGCCGGGTATCTCGATACTGATGAAAAAAATGTGTGGGAATTTATTGAGAGTTTGCCGGATTTCAAAAGGGGGATTATCCAGAAGATTTCGTTCAGGAAAGAGGCGGTATTCGTTGAATCGCCGGTTGAGGAGGTGTCTGAATCCCCCGTGCCGGCTGATTCCAAAAAGGCGGTCGCCGAAAAGAGGAAACCAGTCAACTCAGTCAAGGACTTGTGACATAGGAGTCAGTGGTGCAATTATCAGAAATGTTGGCGGCGGTTCGGAACAACCTGAACGAGGTCGGTATTACGGAGATGTTCTCGGACAGTGACATCACAGAATGGCTGAACGCCGGCACGAAGCTTGCGGCAAGGGTACTTCCGCCGCAACTGTTAATTGATTTGCAGAAAGTAGTTACCGGCTCAAACACTTATGTGGGATTGCCCGATGACTTTTTTCTACCCGTTCAGCTTTTGCTTGGATCAAGGCGTGTACCTATCATTGGCCCATCGGATGGGGGCCATGACCCCGGCCAGGACTTCGCGTTGTTTGACACCTATGGCCTGATGTGGGGCTATACTATCAAGTTCTATCCGGAGGAACCCGCAGGGTACGTGTTCTATTATCTCGCTACGCCAAGGGATATGAGCATATGGATTGGCGAACCGGGTTCGGGCGAATCAACTGACGTACCGGGTATCCCGGAAGCATACCATTATGCGCTGGTGTGTTACGCCACCTATATGGGGGCGTCAAAGGATAGGATGTTGCGGACACAATATCTTGCGATGTTCCGAGAGATACTGGGGGAGGCAAATGAACGCGCGTGAAATGATTGAAGCTGTTCTCTCCAGGGTCGGCGGTGACGCGACATCATTCCCGCGCCATGTTATCGCGATGCGAATCAATTCCGTTATGAAGGAATTTGCCCGTTTCTTCCGCGATACGTTCATGACCACCGCCACCGGTACTGTAACGGCAGGCTCAACCACAATCACTATCCCCACTGATTGCAAGGAGATTGTGTCGCTCCAGATAGGTGATTATATGTGGTATCCAATCCCGCCGGTTGACAGGGCGAATACCTACGCGGATGAGCGTGTGTACTGGGTGCTGGGCGGGGGTATTAACCTCCGGTATTCGACTGGTTCTTCAGCGTCTTACACACTGACCTATTTGAAGATGGTGACAGATATTACTGATAACACTTCTGAAATTGAGTTCCCGGAACATACACGCGAGTTTGTTGTGACGATTGTGGCCTCCCGTCTATCCCCAAAGATGGTTGACCCGTATGAAGTCAGAATGGCTCTGGATGGTCTTCGGATGGATAGCGGGGTACAGCCGGTTATGAAACGGTTGCGCGCGCGTTCCATGCGGGATGGATATGTCCGCAGTTGACCGGGAAGAGGCTCGCAGAAGCTATATACAGCTGATTGGGGACAAGACCGCAATTGTCTCTAACGCTTCGGAGAATGTCGCCCCCCATGAAGTGGCTTACGATATTGTCAATTTCATACCGGATAAAGTGGGCCAGCTTCGTAAGATACCCATCGGGTTCTATCGGCGTCAGTTTCCGGATAATATCGCGAAGATTATTTCATTCCATGAGAAACAGGCATCAAGATTACTCGTATCACTGGATAATGGCGCACTGTACACCCTGCTGAACCAGACAGCTACTCAGTTGACATTTCCCAGCCAGACCCCACTGGTGCATTCCGCTACTGACGAGCCAACCGTAATTGAGGATTACTTCGTCTACCGGAATAAGCTGTTCCTCGCTACCGGAACACATGTGAACTATGTTTATAACGGCTCCTCTCTCACGCTATGGGGTCAGGACGGCGCTATTGAGCCCGTGGACGTGTCAGATATCGTTTCGTATGCGTATGTGTCTCCTACGGCAATTTTGGCGGGCACAGTGACCATACCGTCTACCGATAACGGGTTTTGCTATGAGGTTACAACCGCCGGCACCACATCAGGGACAGAACCTGACTGGCCCACCACGGTAGGCGGCACAGTTTTGGATGGGATGGTTACGTGGACGTGTAAATCAGCGGTTACGCTCAGTGACGCGATGACAACCCATGTAAATTACATTGTGACATGGTGGGATGGACAGTGCGAGTCCAATCCCTCATACCCATGTGCTAATACAGCCCAGCCAACGAACGCTCTTGCCGCTGTCACGCTCAGCACGGGCGGGGCTAATGTTGAGCAGATAAGGGTATACCGGTACGAGTCAGAGACGAAAACATACCGCCTTGTTAAGGGCCTTGATAAAGGTACTTATGGCATATCTGATGATTCAACATACGTGTTCGTTGATGTTATCAGTGAGAACAGCTTAGGCGACGAGGTGGAATATGATAACGACCTGCCGCCCCGTGTGTCGAATGTTGCCGTATTCGCGAATCGTGCATGGGGAGCCGGGGATAAGCACAATCCGAATCGGCTCTATTACTCAAAACTGGAGAATCCCTACGCGTGGCCGAATTATATCGAGGTGGAGGATAGGTCAGGGGATGAGATTATCGGGCTTGTCCCTTTGAAAACGGAGTTGCTCATATTCAAGAAATTCTCAACCCATGTCCTTACCGGCTTCTCGGAAGACACATTCAGCGTAAAGGAGCTGTTCCCGGCTGGCGCGTATTCGAAGAGCTCTATAGTTACGGCAAACGATAGTGTATTTTTCCTCTCCCGTGATGGGTTCTATGTTACAGACGGAATGTCTGTCCGTAAAATCAGCAGTGAGATTGAGGACCATTTCAGGAGAGAGAATATATGGACAATGCAATATACAACATCCCTCTATGTTCCACAGTTCAACGGGATATACTGGAATATCTCTAAGCCATTCGATTCGGCAGGCGGGGTAACGTGGATATACTTGCCTGACAGGCATCAATGGTTCCGAACAACGATGGGTATTACGGACGGTGTCGTCATGGACGGCGAAGCGTATCTTGCTTTGACTGACACTGTCTATCAGATGGTTGATACCGGGTATCCGACCGTGCAGTCTGTATATGAGACACATGACCTGCCATTGTCCACATCCACGGACAAGGCTATCGTCCGTCATGTCAGCGTCACAGGCGGCGGTATGGAGATTGGTACGCTAATTTACTTGTATTATAAAGCGGATTTCTCAGAATCATGGTCTTTGCTTGGGTCTGTGACTATTACCGCGGAGCAGGAGACCCATCGCGTTTCCTGTAACATCCACTGCAACTATTTGAAGTTGAAGCTGGAACATACCGGTGGCCTGAAGAGATTAGTTCAAATCACACTTGAAACAATGTATAAACGTCTTGAGCCGCATGAATAGGAGGCTGTAACATGGCACTGTTTACGAACAATATCACGTCTGGGAGCACAATGGCAGATGTAGCCGCGCAGTTCTCCACTTGGGCGGCGAACATGACGCAGCTGACAGTCGCGGACAATTTCACTGGCAGTTTTTCCGCCAACATTTCAAATATTGTGAATGGTTTATCCGCGCTTGGCGGTACACTGTCCGGTAATCTCGCCTGCGATTCAGGGATACTGATTGACGGGCAAGATGTATCCGAGTTGGGGGACCGTGTTGATGTGATTAAGTCAGTGGTAGACAATGATTCCCTGACGAAGGACGATATTATTGTCATAGGTGGCACCGGGGCGAATGGGGATGACCTGTACTCAGTGTTCACAGCCGCATATCCGACATACTCCACAACCACGCATAATATTTATTATTCAATTACCGGGTTCCAGTTCACGCCTCTGACGAGTACGGACGCGAATTATACAGTTGGCAATTTCAGCGCGTATTGTAATGGTTCTGTTATCGTCATGTCTGGCACTGACAGGAATGGATTGAGCATATTAACGTCAGATTTGGTGGCATACTACCGTATTCTGGCAATCACGAAGTAAGGGGGTGGCACGATGGGATTCTTCTCGAATTTATTGAGCACCGCAGCCCCGGTAGTTGGCGGCTTACTCGGCGGTGCGCCCGGTGCGGCTATCGGTGGCCTTGCCGGTGGATTGCTTGGCGGTTCCCCGTACAAGTTCACAGTACCTGATATTTCCGGTAGGTACAATGAATTAAGCCCTCAGATACAGGCTATCATCTCCCAGTTACAGCAGGGCGGTCTCGACACACGGCCATACGATGCCATGAGGAAGAACAACGAGCTTGGCGCGTTTAACACGGCGAAGAGAATGAATGAGGTTCTGAACCAGAACCTTTCAGCCCGGGGGCTGTCAAATTCGTCTATTAGGACGAGCGGGAATCAGGGCATATACGCGAAGGCTCTGGCTGATATGGCCACGCGGATGGCGCAGATTGACGCTCAGCAGGCTCAGGCTGAGAACGCTGACCGGTTACAGCGGAGCGGCATGTCATTATCAGCTATTCAGAACCTCTTGCGTTCCGGTACGAACCTCGACGCGAACGCGGGTAAATTAGCTCTTTCCGCGCAGGGGATGAATTATGGAGCGGAAGGCGATTACAGCAATCTCCTTAGTTCCCTTGGCGCGTTCGCAGGGCAATCCGGCTGGCTTGACAAGCTGAGGCAACTCCTCGGTGGGGGCGGTGGCGGTGGTTCCGCTGACACCTCATCCCTGTTTAACAATTCAGATTGGATGAGACGGCTGTTGAGCGGGAGCCCGGGGCTGACAACGCAGTACAGCTTCGGCGGGGGTACCCCGTGAACAGCAGAATAGCCCTTGCTTCCTTGAGCGGGCTCTTGCGAGGCAATCAGCAGTATAAGCAGCAGCAGGAACAGGACGCGTGGCGCGAGCAACTTTTCAATACGCAAGAGGATTGGCGCAATAAGCAGTTTGACTCGTTGCAGGAATGGAGGGATAAGACATTCAAGGCGGGGCGTGAGGACAGACAACGAGAATGGGATTATAAAAACACAATAGACCCGGAGGCTACGGCGATTAAGAAACTGTCTGTAATCAGCGCGGCTTTCCAGTTGGCGAGGAATGGTGTACCGCCTAATGTAATATCCAAATTATTTAGTGGTACTCGATTTAGTGGCGACCTAACCGAGGAAAATATTGCCAAGTTCATTAAATCAAGTGATGAGATTGAGAGTAAAAAGGAACAGGCTAAATTACAGCGCATGCGCGAAATGGCACAAGCTCAAGCTGATAGATGGCTTGAATATCAGCGTAACAAGCCTGACAAATCGGGACAAGGTAAATTGACAAATTTAATCGGGTTACAAATGTCATCCCTTTTGAAGACGGTTAATGGAGGGCATTTTGACCCAAACGACCCGAATTCTAAGGCTACAATCGCAAGTATAGAAGCCGCGCTGAAGTACGCGGAGAACGCGGATGGTATGACGACGGAGCAAAAGCAGTTTATAGGTGCGCAGAGGCAGGCGTTTAACGCTCTTATCCAGGAATTAGCTGATACCGTTAGACCCGAACCAGACACAACCACACCTACTAAGGAATTGGAATGGAAAAAGCTATCTGACGAAACTAATATCTTCCAGCGGAGGTGACGACACGATGAGCGACGAACCGGATAGAACGATAGCCGAAGAGGAAGACCCAAACGCTGCATACGTCCAGAATTTCCGTTCATTTCTGGACGATAAGCGGCCTGCGTTCGACGCTATCGCCCATTCTGACTGGTGGGACGACCAGCCTGAGCAAGCGAAAAAAAGGCTGAAACTGGAATATTGGTCATGGGTGAAGTCACAGCCTGAATTTAAGGGGATTGACCAGAAGGCATATAAGGATTACATATTCAAGCAGGGCTTTCTGGACCAGCAGGGCCGTGCGCTCGGTGGCGCTTTTATGGAGGGCGCTGGTAGCGGCGGTCAGCTTCTTGGCAAGGTGTTTAATAAGCTGAACCCGGTTCTATTGCCTGTGACATTGGCAACTCAGACCACTAAATTACTGAACCCGCCTACGGATGAACTGCCGATTGATGTTATCTCTGGCGCACTGCGCGAGGGAGGCAAGGAAGCCTCCAGAATCGGGCAGCGTATGCAAGTGACGAATCGGCCCGAATCTAATATCGCTGAGGGCATTTTAAAGACGGAATCCGGTGTCGTTCGTGGCGCAACGGAATTGTGGAAGTACATGGCGGCTACTATGGCAGGTGGCCCTATCGCCGGTTTTGCGGGGCTTGGTATGTTAGAGGAGATAGACCCAGATATCCCACCTCAGGACCAATGGAAGAAGGTGTTAGAGGCGGGGCTGAGCGCGGCGGCAATGGGGGCTGTGTTTAAGTGGGCCGAACCATTGAAGCCATTGGTGAAGTCACTGGTAGTTGGCGGTTATGGAGCGGCAGTAACGAAGGCGAATGGCGGGACCTATACGGACTCCATAGCGCAGGGGACATCGCTTGTTCTACTCTCTGCGGCAAGCCCACGCAACAAAAACGCTGAGCTCGGTTTTGTTGAGAAAATCGGCGCTGACATACAGGCGGCGAAACATGTTTACCGCAAAGTTACGAACGCCAGCGCAGAACTTCGCGCTAAAGCGTCTAATCTCGCTGGCAGGATGAAGGCGGGCGAGGCGAAGGAGGAAGAGTTTTCCTCATTTGTTGATGACGTGAAAAATGAAATCCTCACAGACCCGGAGACAACCGCTGAGATTGGGAAGGAATTTGATTCCGCTATTACAAACAATTTGACGAACAGACCGGTGAAGGAAGTTTTAGATGCGGCTGTTTCAGCGGACACACATGAGCAGACAGCCAAACAGGAATTTATACAAGAGGCGAAACGGAAGGCTACAAACCAGTATGTGGAAGAATTACCCGCGGGCGTATCCGATACCATGTCAGGGGTGCTGAAATCACTTGGCGCGGAAGCCGCGGATATTGAGCCGGTCATGCTGACTGAGATGGAACGACTCGCTGTTCTGAATGAGGGGCAACCTGAGTTGGTGATAGAGGCGTTGGGTATTGACACTGGATGGTCAACTCGCACTGCGGAGAATATGTTGATGGACATGGGTGTCCCGGCGAGTGAACAGCGTGTCTCGAAAGTAGCGAGGTTAATCAGTGAGCAGAAAATAGCGCCGGAAGACGTTTCCAGCCCCACTGATACTTCATTGCTGACCGTTGTTGACCGTTCAAGAATTAGAGATTATATTGATAGGCCGGGTAATGAACTTGACCCGACTATCCGCAAGGCACTGGACAAGGCTTCGCGCGGCGTCCGTGTCCCGGGGAAGTATGCTAAGAGCGTACTTGATGTTGTTGACTCCTTCAGAGCCGATGCCCGCGCTGATATTAGGGGCAGATTGAAGGGCACCAAAGAAGCGGAAGGCGATTATATACCATCAACAATGATGGATACGTCAGCAGTATCAGAAGATGTTGCAATGAATGCCTTTGACACGACTGTGGAGAAAACCGTTAATCATGTCAGAGGCAACGTTATCCCCGCAGACAATGTGATTATGGTGGTAGACCCTGAGACCGCAAGCGGGTCACTCCAGTTGCCTGATACCCCGATAGGCAGGGGCGCTTCCACAAGGCCAATAACCGTGAAAAGGAGGGGCGAGCTTGAAGATTCCCTGAAACAGAATCTGGACACCGCGAGGTCAGCGGGTGATTCTCCAATCGCGCCTGATACTGTTGTTGAGTTAGGAGGAATGGATATTCTCACGGGCGAAGAAGGGTATTTGAATAAGGAGACGGTCGGGCATGAGCGTCCATTCTATGCACTCGAAGCTGACAAACAGGTGGATGTCCCGGTACATGGCGAGCGTCGCATGGCCCCGGTTGCGGTAATCGCTCCCGTAGAAAGAATATTACCCGGTAAGGCCGGTAAGGGAAAAGTCAGAATTGACCCTGACACCCCGACCAGCGAGCTTTTGTATATGCTGGGCGATGACCCCCGTGTGTATACACGGGACGAAGCACGCGCCGCCATCGAACAGAGGAACGCTGTCGCCGCTAAACATGTTGACGAACTTGCGCCTGCAAGTAGGGCAAAACATAATGTGCTGGTAGATGTAAAGCCGGAATCGCGTGGGCCGGGCGGAGAGCCGATGGTAACGGCGAAGTCTTTAGAGAACGGCAACGTTATCATGCCTGACGGGAGAAGCGTCAGCATGGAGCAGTATCGCGCTGAGTTTAAGAGACATCGAGCCCAGAACCCAACTGTCCGGAAATTCCGGAGAGTTGCAGATGCTATCCGTGACGGGGAGAACGTACCGGACAAAATACTTGACCAGTATCCCGCGTTGAAGGATATGTATGAGGACGAACTCAACGCGATACGCAGCATAAAAGACCCGTCTGAACGGGCAGGCGCTATCAGAGCTATACGAGCGAGGAAAGCGCTCCCACGAGGATATGCCACGAAGAGCAAATTTATGCTTGCTGAAATGGGCGACGATGGCCGTGTCACCGTGTCTGATACACGCATTTTCGGGAGCGCTATTGACGCGTTCAATGCCAGAGGTGGCGAGCAGGTTGTGATTAAAGTATCGCCATCAAGGTTCCCGCCGGGCACTACACACACCGGGGATATTAAGCAGACGAAAGATGGGACTGTCCTCACACTGGAGCAGACACCGCCGCCGGGTTCAATTACAAAGATATGGAAGAACCGGAAATGGCATGATATTAAGGTCGAGGAATCAACCGACCCCATATACCGGGAACTGGATGGTGACGCCAACCGGCAACAGTTTAGCAGAGCGAACAACGATGAGCCGAACCACGTGACACCGGACAAGGCAGCGTACACAACCATGGTTTCAAGGCAGGATGTAGTTGACGCGGTAAATCGGAAGACATTGTTCTCGGTGCGGTCTGGTGTTGAAGGCGAAGCATCTGGCGCAAGTTACGGCAACAAAGTAATTTACCTTAGCCGCTCAGGTGATATTGGAAGGCTGGCGCACGAGTTGGCCCATGGCGCGGAAGATGTCCTGCAACTGAGGTTAGACAGATACGAGTCAATGCTAAAAATCAATGGCCTTCAAAGCAGCGCGGAGGGGTTCGCCGAGTTTTCAAGGCTCTGGTGGACAAACCGCAAAATGGCCAAGAGCATGTTCCCGGAATTTTATGCCACGTTCAAGTCAAAATTCTATGGTCATAATACCGAATTGACGAAGCTCTATAATATTGTGGATGAGTATTATTCAGCGTACCGTAACCAGCCCTATTTTCAACAGTTTATGGCGCAAATCGAATTTGACCCGCACCTCAGGGAGACACGTAAGGCGTCACTGAAAACGGTGTTCGGGCTTGAGATGACGAGCCAGTATTATCATGTGGAGCAACTGGCAGCTAAGTATAGGCTTTCGAGACCTGAATTGGAGTTTATACAAAAGACTCTGTACGTTCTTGCCCCGCAAACCGATGCGGCGGTCATGGGGATATACGGCGTTGAGGGCTACAAGCCGATTGATATAGATATGGTTGAACATCCTGAGATTACGCCATTTTCTTATTTCTCGAACAAGTATTCTGATTTTAGTTGGAAGGCATATTTAAAGTCCGGTGGCGAATATGGGCTTGTCACAAACGATTCCGGCATGGAGTTTTCCGCGTTCATGCAGGCGTTATCAGTATTGCATGAAGGTGTGGATTTGTCAGCCTCTCAATTCTTTGACACGTACTCTGTGACCCGCCAGCAGGCGGCGGATATGGTCAGATATGTAAGGAGCAAGCCGAATGGCAAATCGCTGGAAGCGGAGTATCTGTCTGATGCGAAGAAATTACGCCAGCTCTTTGAGTTTGCGACTGACCAGCTTGTAGATTCTGGGTTAATATCAAAGGAAGAGGCGGACTCAAGAATAAATAAGGGGTACAAATTCCATGCCATCTTGAACCGGGTACAATCCACCATTGGTTCTCCGACTGTGTTCCAACCCGGTAATGTAGCCCCCGATTTTTTCAAGGTTCGGCACGGGTCAACAGAGAAGATTGTTGGTTATCTCGACGCGTACAGGGCGCTGATACCGAAGATGATGAGAACCGCGTTTGAGAACGTGAAGCAGCGGAAACTGGCGGAGTTTTATAGGGGACTGCCAGACAGCGAAGCATTCGTCAAGCATATTAAACCGGATAGTATTCTGGAGAGCCCTTCAGGTGATTCCGGTAAGGTGCTTTCTATTATAGAGAGTGTTGTTGACGGGTCAAAGGATGGTATAAACGTTAAAGCAGTAGAAGAGCTTCTTGAGACAAAGCGCGGTCATTCATGGGACTTATTCGATATGCAAACATCAGGTGACAGGTACATGAAATATTATGATGACGGCAAGCCTGTTGTCCATCAGATACTTGACCCTGACACCCATGCTCAAATGCTGTACTTGAAGCCGGAACATTATGCTGAGGTAAACAAATTCGTCAAGGCTCTCCATTTTATATTCTCGGAGACGGCGAGCCTGAGCCGTGTGGCATTTACAAAGAACCCGATATTCCCATTATGGAATATGCCACGTGACACCGCTACACGTATGGCAACCACCGAGACCGGTGGACTTGGATTACCGACACTCCGCAAGGCCATCAAAGCGATTGCGACGAATGACCCCATCGTTAGGCAGTGCCTGACCGATACGAATATGATGGGTTTCGCTTCACGTTCGCGGTCGAGTATGGACAAGGCGTTGTATAGGACGAAGGGGAGCATCACGGACAAGGTGGTTGCGAAGTATCAGGCATACCATGAGAATATGGAGTTGGTGAACAGACTCGCCGAGTACATCGGGGGGGTTGAGAAGTACGGCAACACAACCGAGGGCAGGGTTAAGGCGGCTTGGGACGCGCTGGACGTAACGTTGAATTTCCGCAGGATGGGTAAGATGGGCGGGAAAATCAACCAGTATGTCCCCTTCTTTAATGCCGGTTTGCAGGAGCTATCGAAGATTGGTCGTCTGTTGTCTGACCCACGAACCCGGATGAGATTTGTCATAAAGGGCTTGCTGACATCAGCCCTATTGCAGGGTACTTTGGACTATGTACACCACGGGAAGGATTGGTATGATGACAGGTCAAAGTTTTTGAAAGCGACAACGTACACCATCGCGAATGTGAATGGATATACCATATTCCTCCCGAAGCCATTTGCTATCGGCGCCATCTACTCTTCTATTGGGGAGTTGGCGGCGGTTCCGCTCACGACTGGCAAGCTTCCAACATTGAAAAATATGCAGAGCATCGCCAAGCGGGCTTGGACGCCAGTTGTGCCGAATCTAAGCGCTCCGGTCCCGTCTGCGGCGCTGGAGCTTGCGATGAATCTGAATAGGTTCATGGGGATACCCATCGAATCCAAGTCAGATGTTGATGACAATGTGCCGAAGAGGTATAGATTCAACTCGTACACGCCAGCGTTTCTCGTATCGTTAGGGCCGATGCTGGAGAAGGTGAATATGTCACCGGCTCAGGCCGACTATGCGATACAGAAGTTCACGGGGGTTATGGGCCGCATTTTTGAAGACGCGGTGGATGGGCTGTATGGCAATCTTGGCGGCGATGTCGCGAAGCCTGCACCGGGTCGCGAGGGCTGGGCGGCTCCATTCGCACGGTTTGCAACACCGGACTATCTGCGGATGAGCGCGCCCTCTTCCGCATTGGCAGAAAGAATAATCAAGCTTGCGCAACTTGAAAAGAACCTCAAGAATAAAGAGTTTGGCGAGTCGTACAAGAAGAATGAATCCGAGAAACTGCCATGGCTTAAGAACAAAGATGGGCGGGCGGTGTTCGCCGCATCTTTCGCAGCGCGGAAGGAGATATTCTCACTCTTTGGCGCGAAGAGTTTTTTCATGAACGCTCGTTCAATGCCGATAGACGAGAAGACTGGTAAGCCGTCAAGATACCGTGTGGCATCGCAGGTAGCGGTTTTGTACAAGTTTTTCAGGCAGGACGACCATTTTTCAGAAAAGCAGAAGCTCGATATTATCTCGGCTATACGGTCGGGGAAACAGTTAGATGATGTTGTGCTCCGCAGGCTGGTATTGTCGCGCCTGACACGGTATGTCAATACCCGCAGCAAATATTATACACGCGCTCTTGATGACCTGATGGGAGAATAGTATGGATAGAGCCAGACTCGAAGACGCCTTGAAACGGATAGAGCGGCGCATTGCTGATATTGAGAAGCGGCATATCGGCGGCCCATTCTCCCAGACGCTACCCGGAGATACTAAGGACGCGCGTGGTCGGCGCATTATTGATATTGGCGGACCCGCTACTGAGACAACAGAAGTGGGCGCGGCTACAGGCCAATCCGATAATGTGACGAACGTTTACCATGTTGGGGGCGGCGGCGGCGGCGGTACTGTGCCTGATGTTGGGGGCGGAGGCGGCGGCGGTACTGTGCCTGATGTTGGGGGCGGAGGCGGCGGCGGTGCTGTGCCTGATTTTTACGCTCATTTTGATAAACCAAGATGTTATCTTATAGGTAGTCGCACCATACAGTTACAGATGACTCCCCCCAATAGCACTGGTTATGCGAGATTTTCAATTAAGAAAAAACGCGATTTAGTTGACATTGGGCGGTCACAACAGTTCGAAGTTCAGGAAGTCACCTCCGGCGGTGCTGCTGTATCTGTCTGGACTGCATCAGAAGCCGTATATAAAGGGTCGAGTTTTCGTTCGCCAACCGTTGCGGACGGTACTGCCTATAGGTGCACACAGAGTGGTACAACCGGGGTGGCCGAGCCAACTTGGGGCGAGGGCACAATCGTTGACGGTACGGCAACATGGGAATTGCAACAGGAACATCAGGCAACACTCACGGATGACTCGCTTATCAATCCCGGGTCGAATGCGGCGGCGGCAGGGTCTTTCCGGCTCATAAATATTGGTGCCTTACCGGCTGGGGCGTGGGATACCGGGTGGGGGCATCAGCCGGCAAAGGAATGCGAGTACCTTGTTCGTTGTGAAGGAAGCGACTCGGCGATCCTGTACTCTGACTCCGGCCATCCATTCAAGCAATTCCGTGTTCGTCCGGCTGAGGGTAATCGTGTTGGCGTTGGCCCGAATTTCACAATAGTGGAAATAGTGTCCGCAGAGTGGAGAATTCAAAACCTTTCGAACCCGCAGTACGATTGGATTTACGGGTGCCCCACGAGTATGCTTGTTAATCGCCCCTTAATTGAGTTGCCGGATGGTGTTCATTTTTTCATAGTCCCTCCTGACAAACATTTGAATGGTGTGAATGAAGACAATATCCCAGTTGGTGTCCCATTCGAAATTTCATCATACGAAATGCGAAGCGATGGCATATACACATGGGTTAGACGTTCCAACATCGCAGCCCCTATCGGTAGCGATACAGATGGGGCATTCACCCATAAGGCATACATATCGCACAACGCATCAGATGAATCGGCATCCGCTTCCCTCAATATGTGGGTTCCGGGCGATGGCGTAATTTTCGCGTTGGCGTTTGATAACGATATTGATGTCAATATACCCATCTATGGGCAGGACTTCTACGCCACAATAAACGCCATAAACCCCATCACTGTAGGCTCAGATATTGGCGCGATTGTGACATTCGTTGGTTGGGCCGCACCGTGGTATACGGGGAACCACTATTACCCTCATCGGAATTTTCTCTATACGTGGAAACCCAACAGCCTGACGCAGAAGGCATTTATAAAAGAACTTCCGATTGAGGGGTATGAATGCGGGTGGCACGGGACTTTAGCATGGGATAGCGTCAATGAGGGAGGATACCCCAATCAGGTGGTGGTGAATACAGGAGATTATGCCGCAGGTCTGACGCTCGTGGGGGATGGTACTGGTTCCGACGGCTACTTCAGAAAATACTTTGTTAGCGAGAATGGCGGTACATTTAAGCTCATGCTATCTGATACTGACGCCGCCGTAACACCATCCTCTCGTATGTGGGGAATTGGGTATCAGGTCGAATTTGGCATAGTGCATACATATACCCGCAATTTTCACCTATGCTTCGTGTATGGTCAGTCACCGGATGACCCGGGATATAACAACAGCGCATTCACCGTTTACAGCTTACGGATGAACGCAGTGCTGTACGCAGGTTCGATTGCTGGCTCATTTGAACATACTGGAGGCGTCACCGGTGGTGACGTAATATTAGTTGGGTATGCGGCGCCGGATATTGGCGGGGATGGCCTCCTGGTGAATATTATCGCTGGAGGCAATAGTTGGGCTTATTGGTCGTTGATGTCCGAGTATACAAGCCATGGTATATCTATGTTCGACTTCTCCGCACAATTCGCATCTTATACGATTGGCGGGTGTCTGCAACCACACCTCTCCGGTAAGGAGATTATGCTTCCCGGAATGAAGGGGACATTAGAGTGTATTGCCCGGCTCAATGTGGTGATTGACGGCTCAGATTTAGGGACATTCGCTGGCACTTATGCGTCTGTCGAAGCGTATAACCTGTGGGAAGGGGAGTCATGGGCGAACAAGAGGGTGGCTCCAGTGCTTGGAGACCCGGGTCTCTGGGTTGGTAATCCGTATAATACAAACACACCCATAGCCAATCCGGGTGGCTACCCTGTAACGTATAATGGCAGACGGTTATTCATCTTCCGATTCTCATCATACGGTGCTACATCAAACGGTGATGAGCTGGGCCGAATAGACGGTACGGTGTTCCATTACCAGTTCCAGTACCCCCCTGTGTCAGACTCATTCACATTAACGGGTTACAACACAAATCTAATCCCAAAAGCGCTTGACACGATACGGCTGGACGAACTGACGTCTATTTCGAGCGATACAGCGAGCGGCGAAGCCAACACCGCATCGAATATTGGTGTCGGTGGCGTGGGTGTATACAAGCAAAAGGCTGGTGTTGACCTTGAGTTTAAGACGATTAACGTTGGCTCCGCAAAACTCACACTGGCGGATGATACTACCAATGACAAGGTCGTGATTGACTTTGGCAGTGTGGCGACTACGGACTTGAGTGATGGGTCATCAATCTACATGGTAGGCGGTACGGATGTTGCCGTGGCAGATGGC
>Ga0210011_1000679_pt1 | contig 35901 bp, 42 predicted proteins | sample CryGeymeta201502_FD_183972 | JGI IMG/M metagenome (GOLD analysis project Ga0210011, IMG submission 183972) | Groundwater microbial communities from Crystal Geyser aquifers in Utah, USA - Crystal Geyser metaG 2015-02 (SPAdes) (version 2) | ecosystem: Environmental > Aquatic > Deep subsurface >...
TGGTTTAACCGCCGTAGGTAGTTATTACAGTAACGGAGATACCCAACCTAATCTCACCGCTACCCTTGGTTTACAAGGACAATTTGGACACTTTTCTAACCCTTTTTTAGACTATACAGGCTTTAATGTTAGCTTTAGTCAAGGCATCAGAGGAGATTTATCCCCTTTCTTCTTTGATCGTGCCGCCGATGATCAAGTATTATCATTAGGATTAACCCAACAAATTTATGGGCCATTACGGGGAGGATTACAGAGTTTTATTAACGTCAAAACCAATCAAGAAATTAGCACAGACTACTTTTTGGAATATAGTCGTCGAACTTATAATATTTTAATTCGTTATAATCCTGTATTACAATTAGGCTCACTTAATTTGCGTATCAGTGACTTTAACTGGGATGGTAACTCCTCTCCTTTTGAAGGTAATGGTATTCGTCCTGTCGTTGACGGAGTAATTCGGGGAAGATAATCATGATCAGTAATATTTATATATTCTAAAAAATCCTTATATTCTCAACCTTTCGAGTATTAACAAAATTCTTTTTTTGTTCATTATTTAGGCATTTTTTGAAAATTTGAGTAAAAAACTTGCAATTATAACTAAAGTTAGTTATATTAGATAAGTGACGAAAGTCAGCCAGGATAGCTCAGTCGGTAGAGCAGAGGACTGAAAATCCTCGTGTCGGCGGTTCAATTCCGCCTCCCGGCATCTAAAACAATCTGATTATAGGCTCTTTAATCCTCTAGTCTTTATAACAAAAACTACTCAAACCCCTTTAATTTTATACCTTAGAGGGGTTTTGGGTATCATTTGGGTATCTACTATAAAGAAACCAATTAAAAAGATTTAAACGATTAGTTAAATATTTTTGGGTATCATTTGGGTATCAACAATCCTCTAATCATAAATTAGGCACGTTTGATCTAGTTAAACCAGCATAATGTTTTAAAATCATTTGAGGAGAATTACCAACCCATGAGGCAATATCCGAAATCGGTACACCTGCACCAATACATAAAGTAATGAAAGTATGACGAGTATTATAACAATCTCGTTTTCTAACAGAAATTATCTTAAAGATTCTTGACCACCATCGACGGGTAAAATTATTCATATTAATATAAACTTCTTTTTCGCTAAAAAAAACAGTATCTTTAATTTTTGGTTGTGATAACAAAATTTCTTCAACTTGAGAATTAATCGGAAAACGGCGCTTTTTATGAGTTTTGGTGTCATTTTTGTGATGCCCTTCCACAATCGCCTCAAGAAAGATAATTTTTTTTGAAAGGAAATCTACATTTTCCCACTTTAGCCCGGCTGCTTCACTTGGACGGCAACCAGTATAAAATAGAAACCTGATGAAATTATAGTAATGAGGACAAAATTGTTTAAAAGCCTCAATGATAATATCTCTTTCCTCAGCACTAAAAGGATCTGGTGTTTCTTCTTTATTTATGCTTTTAATTTTTTTAACTTTTTCAAACGGATTAGTTTCAATTAATCCCTCGTCAAATGCCCATGTACAACAGGCTTTAATTTGACATAAATCTTTTTTCGCTTGGTTTTGTGTGTTATGTTCTAATAACCAACTACGAACTAAATTAGGATTTTTTAACACGTTCTCAGGCATTGCCACAAGCTTATGATGAACTGAGATTAAATTTTTCATAGAGCTACGCGCTAAAGTTTTTTCTTTTAATTTCATATAGTCAAGAAATAAATCATTTAAAGAAATTTCTGGATCAGGTTCAGCAGTAGTAAGTTTATATTTTTCAAGAGTAAAATCAAATTTTTCATAGATATAATCATTCTCCATAAGATTAGCTTTTGCCTTGGCTATTTTTTGGTTTTCGAGAGTATTAGGTAAATTGAGAGAAAACCATTTTTTCTTACCATTAAACCAAGGACGTGGCAATCTTAACCGCAACATACCCCGAAAATTCTCAATGGTAATTGTGCCTTTTTTAGCTCTAGCCATTTAATTGTCCCTCCCGCCAAGCCATAAAATTAATCGTTTCGTGAGTTAAAACAGTAATAAAACAAGTTTCGACTGAAAGTTTACCGATACCTTTAACAATTCTGGGTTTTGTCCATTTGACTTGAACAGTAAAGTTACTACTAATTCGTTTTGGTTCTGAAATAATTTCCCCTATTACTTTCTCGTCTTTAAAATATTTAACTTTCATTCCTACAAAAGATAAACTTTCGCAATAAGGGTTTTTGACTGAATTTTGAAAATCATTTTCTACAATCTCTTGATTTTGATCACCCCCCCCCTCATGAGAATCTGGTGAGAATGTAATTTTATCGTCTGTATCCTTTGCTATATATTCGTTTTCGCTTATTCTCACGTTATTCTCATCATCTTCAGGTGAGAATGTGGTGAGAATAAGCTGTGATTTATTGCTATCAATACTTTCAGCTTCTAAATTCTCATTCTCATGGTTATTCTCTAGGGGGGGGGGGTGATCAATTTCACCTTTTTTATTTTTGTCATCTCGGAAATGAGTCAAAATCCCTTGTTGAGAATCTTTATTAATATCAATATATTGAAAAACCCATGAACGTTGATTTGATACTGATCTTCTTTTTTCGACATCACCACGACGACAAAGTCGATCAAGGGCTTTATAAATTGTTTTCTTGGGTATCCCAAGATAATGCTCAATTTCAAAAACCTCATTTGGTTGTCCATTATTTTTTAAGAATCTCAAGATTTTTTCTGCGGCTTCTCTTTTTTCGCCCGTTAGATCCGATGCTTCTCCACAAAATTCATAAATACCTTTATCAATCCAAATTTGAGATGGATTTAACAATAATTTATATTTTGCTGGTTCGGTGGATCTTGTGTGATTCATGATCAAAAAGCGATAATCCTCTGACCAAGTATGATCTGCATCCTCATCGTCTTCATTAACGATTGTGCCTTGTTCTGTCGTCATTTGTGCCGTTCCCCAACAAGCCGCTTTTAATCTTTCACTACCACTAATTTCATTAGTTTTATTATTATGGTGAATCAAAATACAAGAGCAATTGTACTTATTTAGTAAGTCTTTAAGACGATAAAGATATTGAGCAAAACCAGCTTCATTTTCGGTAAACGGAATGTTAAAACCCGTGGAAGTTAAAGAATCGATAACAACCAGTTTTGGGCGATGAACATCTAATTGTGTCTCAAAAGCTCTGAGATTCATTAAGTCAAGGTAAGAACAACCTATTAAATCATTTTTATTTATTAAAAGGTCAACTCCCAAATTAAAAATTCTGTCGCCAAAATCCCTTGAACTTTCATCAGAAAAGGTATATAAAACTTTACCTTTATTAACTTTTTCTCCCAAAAATTCACCACCACTTAAAACCTTGATCGCAATTTCTGTTGCTAATAAAGATTTACCAATTTTACTTTTAGCCGCCAACATTAACAATTCTCCTTGGGGCAAAATCGAGGGTACTAACCAATTTTGACGTTGTTTTCTAGCTTCAATCAATTCGTCCACAGTCCAAAATTGTTTTTGTGGTGTTCTTTCTAAATTGTCCATATATTGAACTAATCTGAAAAAATCTTGACCACTATAACTGTAAGCACTGCAAACTTGATTTTTAATGTCAATTTGTTTTAAAACGTCAGGTTCTTGTAAGTACCGTTGAATTTCTAATTTAATTCTGTCGTAACGATATTTTTGTCGAATAGATTTACATAATTTTTGCCATTGTCCTTTAGTCATTGGTGATGCTAAACGATGGTAAATATTATCAACTTGAATTATTAAATCTGATTCTTCAATATCTGATTTTTGATAAAGTAATTCAACTTGTTCTTTAGCTTCTTCAGCAGTGATTTTGATATTAGCTAATCTCTCTAAATTCTCGTCAATAAATTCCTCTAATTGATTCTCAATAGCCTTCTCTAAATATTTAAGAATTTCTGTTATTTGTTCTTTTTCATCATAAAATTTATAGCGTTTTTTCATCTCTAAAACAAAGTCAGCAAAATCATCACCTTTTTTAACGGGGTAAAGAATTTTATCAATGCTAATGGCAATTAAAGGAAAATCAATTGAGTGAGCAATTTTGATTAATTTATCAGCTTTTTGTTCTCCAACTTTATCGTAATCAGCAATATAAATAGCACCTTTTAAACCTTGTGATTTTAACCATGATAATTGATGTTTTAAAAACTCTTCATTTTGTGATTTAGCACCGCAAAAAGCAAAACTAATTAACCCACAACTACGGGCATAATCACAAGCCTTTTCTCCCTCATGAATTAAAACAATATCATTAGCAAATTTAAGATCTTGATTACGATAAGGCAACCAATTATTAACGTTACCAAAACCTGTTATCCACTTACCATCAACCATGTGATAAGGTGGTGTTGTTTTGCCCTGTTCTCCACTGTAACGAGTGACTTTAGCTGTTGGTGTGTATATCAAATTTATTGCATGGATGCAATTATTTTTCTCATCTTCATAGGCTTTAATTATACTTTTAGAATCGTTAATTAATTGTTCATTAAAAGATAATTTAATCCATGAAAAAGTTTCGTTTAATTGTGCTTTTTTTGCTATAATCATAATAGTTTTTCCTCTTAAAAAATTAATACTTAGTTTTGGTGTTAATGTTTCAAGCCCTCCCTAGTCAAGAGGGTTTTTATTATATTTTATTTATTCTTTCTAATTGAGTTACTTGATCCATAGTCATAAAAGGTAGTACTTTATTCTTATAAAGATAATAAAGATCATCAGCTCTTTCAAAAACCTGAATAGGAAAATGACTTAAAATAAACTTAAAATCATCTTCATAAAATCTAAATTCTTCTCCATTAATAAGAGTTAAAATTAATTCATCTGGTTTATTTGGTTGAGAATCTAGTGATATTTTGATTAGATTACCACTGAGAAAAATTACTTCATTGCCACTTACAGGCAACCAATTACTTAAAATCATTTGTTTAATCATTTTTTGTATCCTTTATTGATTAAGTATTCGTAACGTTTAATAATGTTTTGAGTACTCAGATTAAGCAAAACTGAGAGCTTTTGAGTATCACAAAATGGGAAAAGGTTAAGGATTGCTATATCTACTTTTGGAGTAAAGTAATAAGGTCGTTTTAGTTGTGTCATAGTCCTAACTCCTCATCAAGATCGATAACTTCGATAACTTCGACAAATTGATCCACCAATTGACCGTATTGTTTGGGGTTTTCTATTTTGCTGAGGATCTCAATGGGTAATTTTCCTCGACTTTTCGGATAGTTCCGAATGTCCTCAAGGCTTATGTTTCCTTCAATTTCTATCTCATAGGCGAGATTTAAAGCAATCGTTGCTAATATTGTTGTTGACATTTTGGTAAAATTAAGTTAGCAACTTGTATTAACAAGTTGTGATGTTTTTTTAGATAGTAGGTGTATTTCACCTACATTATTTTAACGATTAAAATCAACAAGTTTATAGGAAACTTGCTAATATTAGGATACCATTAAAATGAGAACTCAATCACAAAATAAAAATAAAATGTCAGTTTTTTATCAAATTAGAGAACGAACTGGAATGACTCAAGCAGAATTGTCTAGGGTCTTAGGTACTGATGTAACTACTATTTCAAGATGGGAAAATGGGAAAAATAAACCCGTTTTGGATTTAAAACAAATCAAAGTATTAGGAATACTTTTAAAAGGTATGGGATTAGACTTAAATGATTTACCAGACGATGCCTTTTCCGAAATTCCTAAGTTATATGGTAGCAAATAAATACTATAGCTATTGGTAAGTTGCCTATTTATTGTTATCATTATTCTCATAACTTAGTACCATGATAATAATCAATTATTTGGAGGAAAAATGAATCAAATTATTGAAGTAAATATAGCTGATGTCTTGTTGAGACTTGAAGCAAAAATAGACAAGTTAGAAGACAAAATCGATAATTTAGCTAATCAAGTTAATGAAGTAAAAATCAATGTAGCCAAACTTGATGAAAAGATTATCGGAGTAGATAAGCGATTAGGTAATTTAGAATTTGTTGCCCGTTCTATAGCAGGAGGGGTAATTATTGCGTTGCTTTTAGCCTTCGCTCGTTATCTTTTTCCTAACGTGACTTTATAAATTAATTAGAAGGTTTCATATCAGAATCCTTAATATCTGGTGATTCTGATACTTTTTTATTATTTTCTTCTTCTTCTGTTTTTTCTTGTTTAATTGTCTCTAATTCCTTAAAAAGTTCTTTCTTAGCTTTTTTCATCTCTACCATATTATCAAAACTACACTCAAGATTTTAAAGAAATATTTTGTTCATTTCGATCAGGCTTTTAATATTACAATATAGATGAAGGGGAGTAGAGATTCCCCTATTGTCCATCATGAGCTTAATATTAATTATATGACAATTATCGACAAGTTAAAAATATTAGAAAAATTAGAGTTTTCCTTAAGTTTTTCAGATATAAAATATTGCGCACAAAATTTAGAAGAATTAGAAAATTATTTACAAGATTTTCTTGCTTATTATTTTGCTTCGATCATTTCTCCTGCTGATATTATTAAGATTATTAGAACAGGATTTTATCAATATAATGGTAAAAATTATAACTTGGGGTTTATTCCTTTAGAACAAGTCATAATAACTATTTTAGTGATATGTGAAGAGAAATCTTTTGAAGAAATAACTTATGAGTTACAATGTTTTGAAAATGATTTTAGTACTAATTCAGCATTAGAACATATTAATCAAATTTTGGATGAATTAATAACGAAATTAAAACATGATTAGTTCAGATTTTTATACTTGGTTATTAGATAATCAATGTTTGTTTAACCATGAACGATTTAAACCATTTATTGATAATTGTATAGAAGATTTAAACCTTTTTGAATTAAATTCTGAGGAAGAAATCTTTACTTATTTATCAGTAAATGGTTATGGTGAAGAAACAATTATGAGTTTTTTAAGATTATGGGATTGTTACCAAAACTCTAAGGAGTGGGCGGTTTAGGAGGTATATCTGTTACTACGATTTTAGATTTAACGGGATAATTGTCTTTGTCAGAAAGAGGTGTTTTTTGCTCATTAAAATCCTCAACAAATTTATCAAAGTTTTTATCTTTTTTCTTAATTTCGTCATTGATTTCTTTGATAGATTCAAATTGAGCATCAAGTTCTTTATTACCTTTGAAAAAAGCACCTTTGACTAAATTGACTCCAAACAAAATATCAGACAACATTTTTTTGATGGTAACGGGATCTTCTACATCAGTCCCAACGTAACATTGATCATTTTGTGGGTTCAGCATATCAGCAAAACCTTTGGCGTTACGGAAGTTAAAAGAAGGTTTACGACATCGTTGTTTAGGATTTTGGTTAAAACCACTATTACCAAGCATTCCACAAGAACACTCCATACCTTTAAGAGCGGCGGTTTTAGTTTCTTCTAAGGCTTTAGTATTTTTCAAGCCTAAATCTTGATTAAAATTAACCATTCCAGCCGTTGCCATGGCAATAGTTGCGACTTCTTGAATACCATGAGCCATATTAGGCAAATAAGTATGAGATTTTTTCTTTTGTGTGACTTTAGGATTATTAGGATCTGCGACATCTTCAATACCATCAATTTCCATTTCAAGAGGAAATCTACCAATATTTTTAGCTAATCCAGCAACACCTAAAGCTAAACCACCAGCTAAAGAGGGAACTATTACCTCTGGTTTAGGCACAATATTAATTCTTTTATCTTCGCTGTCTAAATCAAAATCAGGTTCTTGTAAACTAGGCATCTTTGAAGGAAACTGATCAAGTCCTATTTTGACGCTCATAATCCCTAACATCTGCTGTGTCAAGTCATTTTGGGATTTTAGCTTAAGTTTCACTACGTCAGATTTATCTCTTAATTTCGGTAAATTAGTAATGAGAGGATCGTATTCACCATTAATAATCTCGTTAATGTCAGGATTTTTTAAATAATCTGAAGCTAAAAAGTCATCAATAGTACCATAGTTTTTCGAGGCTTCTTGTTCTGCTTCGCCACCTTCAAATAAGGCAATATTACCTAACCACGTCATTAATTTATCAGGATCTAATTCAACTTCCTGACCATCAGCAATTAAAACGCTATCTTTAATTTTGGTTTGAAAATCTGGATCTTCAGGTTTCAAATATTCTTTAATAAACGGTTTAACTAATTGTGATTGATCCTCATTGATACCGTCAATAATTTCAATATTCCATTTAGTAGGCACATTAAAAATAGGTGCAGTTAGTGCGGCATCACTATAATTAGAAAACGCTTCGGCAATTCGGTAAAGACTTTTAAGCCCAACAACAGGCTCTAATGGTGCGCCTTGAATAAACATGGAAGGAAAAAAAGCAATGGCAACGTCTGTCATATCTAATTCTTCCTCATAACTACCTACTACACCGCCTTGACTAGCTCGGAATAAATAATCTGCATAGGTTTCCGCCGTAGAAGCCGCAATAATAGCAGAATGCAATTCCGTAGGATCAAAAATAGTAGAATCACCTGAAGTAACAGGTGCTGTATAAAGTTGAACCGTGTCATCAATAACTGGTGGCACATAAATTTGTCCGACGGGAGTATCTAAACTTGGTTGGTTAATGACAATCCATTTTGTTCGTTTGGTGGGAGTTGGATCATCATTTGGATCAATATCAGGTTGTGGACTATTACTTAAACTTTTTAATTGAGCATTATCAATAATATCAAGATCGGGATCTGGATCAGGGTCTGGAAACGGACTAGGTATTATTTTCTTCCCTTCATCAATAATTTGTTTTTTAAGTTTTTCTCTCTTTCTGATTTTTTCGATTTCAGAATCAACGTTAGTATTTTCTTTATCTTCTACTGCTTTTCTTGGTTTAACTTTGCTGTTGGTAGCAACTTTTTTCTTATTATCTCCTCCTCTTTTTGGTGCTGGTTTTTTGCCCTTTTGTGGTTTAACGGCTGGAGGTGGAGGTGCGGTAGGCACTTGGTCAAGCATTGGTTCTAAAGCTCTACGCATAGGAGCTAATTTTTTTCGTGGCGTAATTCTCTCATCTTCTGCCTCTTTCCATCGTGGCAACTGATCTACTTTTTCCGCTACTTTTTGCCTAACTGCATCCCCAATAGAAGGATCTACCATAGTTGAATAAACCCAAATTCCTGTTCCCACTGCTAAAACTACCCAACCTGCAGGGCCAGCAAAAACTAAAGGAATTGCAGATCCAAATAATAAAATACTCATATTAATTTCGTAATTGTGAAGAATTATTTAACTGATGATTATTGCCAAAAATATTAGATGTTGGTTCGTCTGAAATATTCACATTTTTATAGTTTTTGACTGCTAATAATAAGTCTAAAGTCGTTTCATAAATAGTAGGCTCAAAAGGAATTAAAACATCAATGGCAATAGTTCGTTTTCTCTCGTTAAAAATATAAGTACATTTATCGTTAAACGAGGGATAATTATCCGTTAAATATTGTTTAAATTTATAAATAGAATAAACAAAAAATCTTTCTAAAGTATTAATATCAGACGGATAAATAATAAAATCACCGTTGCTAGGTGGTAGATATTCCCCTAAATACTCAATGGAAGAAGAAGAATAACTTTTAGCACCAATAATAAAATTACCGTTTGAACTCCAAAAAGTTTTATAATCAACGGGGAATTGAACTTTTATTGATATTTCTTTCTTAAGATTATCAAGATTAATATTAAAATCTTTTGAGTAATCTTCATTTTGAATTGAGAAAGAAGAATATAGTAAATTAGCAGAATAACAGATAGCCCTTTCGTAACTATCTATTCCGATTAAATCCCTTGTTTCTAAAGTGGGTAAAATAGTCATAAATTATGATTTAAATTTGTTAATTAATTCTTCTTTCTTTTTATTTTTAAGGCTTAATTTACCCGTATTTTGAATAGACAAATTACCCATTATTCCAATCAATAAATCTGTAAGAGTTGGTGCGCCAACTAAACTAGCAGGATAAGGCACAGGAATAGAATTATTTTGAGTTTGAATTTTTTTCGGATCTGTTTCGTAATCTTCTTGCAATTCATAGTCAAAAGTTTTGATACCAACGGGTAAACCGATGATTTTCATAGTTTCTTTAACTATTTGTTGAGTCACACCAATAGCAATTTTTGCTTCATCAGAATTAGCATTGGTTTCCGTGACTTGAAAAAGAATCTCTTGTAAAATATCTAACAAGCCTTCAAATACAAACGTTTGATCTCTCAAGTTGATAATACCCGTACCGATTTCCTGCCAGTCTAAGGCTTTATCAAGGTCATCGTTTATCGCTTCTAAAAATTGAATTTTATTATTACAAGCAATGATGCCACCGTTGGTTATAGCTTGAGTACCTTCTTGTTTAACTAACAAGTTAGATCTGACTTCGTAAGCGACACCTACCCGTTGATCATCAATAGAAACATTATCAGCAGTTTTAGCTTTATTACCGCTATCTTCCCAACCGGCATTTAAACCTATTTTGTCGAAGTACCAACCACCGGGTATTGTTGAGCCACTAGGAAAATATCTAGTATCTTGGTGAGTTCCTTGTTTACCGTTAAATTTGACGTTTAAACCTTCCCACTTACAAAGTGAGTCTAACTTTCTAGCAATGTTCATTACTACTGGTTTTTGAGAACCATTATCATCATAATAAGCGGCTTCACCAGCACCTAAACAAGCGTGAATTTCGTCTATTTTAATCTCGATTCCCATAACGTACTCTCCTGTTTCTAATAGTTCTAATATTTTGGCGTTGGCTTCTTCTGGTGACGGAATAGTTACAGCTTGTTCTAACGTTTTTGTAATATAAACTTCAGGGAAATTTTTAAGAGGACTATTGCCGTAGAAAATAGTATATCTAGCTTCTTGTCTAAATACAGTCTGGTTATATTGCGTCATATCAATAGTCCAGCACCCGTGATCTGTAACTCTAGTAAAGGTAACAACACCGTTAGTTGTCTCCTCCTCTATTTTATTAAAACACTTATAAGTAAAAAATAGATCTGAAGTAGTTTCTCCTGTAAATTGGTATCTTATTGTATAAACTACAATATTAGTTTCACTACGAAAAGATCCTACTTGTGGTAGAGTGAGAAAATCTTTAGGGTAGTCTATATAAGTATTGTTGTTAACCAATAACGTTAGGATGTCATTTGTATCTACTACGATGCCATAGTGAAGATCATCAGGGGGTAAAGCATCCACTTCAGCTTTAAACTTACCGTCGAATACAGTGTCAGGGATTCTAGCGTAGAAAAGATGACTAGAGACTAATTCCTCTGAAGGGAATACTTCATTTATAGTACCTCCTCCATAATATTCTTTAGGGACAAAGAGACCGCTTTGAGGCTCTACAGGAGGATCACTAGGAAAAAAATAGGGGTCAGCATCTATATAAATTCTACTAAAATAGACTCTTTGTTTATCAGCAAATTCTAGTATTTTAGGGTTAGTATATTCCATAGGTATTAAACGGCTCTCCCACTCTGTTATATTGTCATACAACAAGTAAGCAGGAAAGACATCAGTAATATCGTTAGCACTGGTAACTACAACGGAATAAGTAGCAACATTAGCTAACTTTATAGTTTGTGGTTTTGTGCTACTGGGCAAAATACGACAATGTTTTGTATAACACGAATAATTAGTTTGTGCTTTGGTTAGACGCCAAACATCGTCAGCATCATCATTACCACCGAGAATGTCATCGATAATGTATTCAAGTCTTCCTAAAGAGGAGACATGGTGAATCTCGTCGGCTAAATAGGTTACTATTGTCTCGCTATCACTAGGTGGAATAGTAACGGTTACATCTTTATAGTGTAAATTATAAGCACCGACTTGATTAAGGTATTGGTTACCAATAATATCAGTAGTGTTGCAAAGATTCCAGAGATAAAAGCTATAGTCACTAGCCCAAGCATAACGATAAGTAGTATGCCGTTCGACTAAGAAAGCAAGGTGTTGGTACTCACTCGTTTCATAGGTATAGGGTAAAAAAGAAATAACAAGGTCGTAGCGAAGGTACTCGTCAAACCACCACAACAACTTTTGACTATCGGTTAAATCCTCATATTTAGGATAGTCGTAGTTCATTTGCATTAAACAATAACTCCGTCATCAATACGCAATAAAGGTAACCCATTGTTATTTAAACCCGTACTATTATTTGTAAAGATAACGGTAGCACCGTCGAGCATTATCGGATAAAATTCAAGATCTATTTTAGAGAATGTAACATCCTGAAACAATAAAGTACTATTCTTAGGAAAAGTTAAAGCAGAATAATTAGCTAAGGTGCTATTTGTGAAGGATAACCTTGAGTTAGTAAGATTAAGAGTAATTCCTTCGTAGAAAGTAGTAACTCCGTCACCTGCGTTTAAGGTAATCTTATCAAAGTATAAGTCGCTAAATTCAGCGTTTATAACACTTTCAGTTATAGTTACGTTAGAAAACTTTAACTTACTATTCATCATATTTGTACTAGCTTTATAAGTAATACTATCAGCTACTAAAACAGAGTTTTCTACTCTAAAACGATTATTTGTAACGTCAACGTTATTAGCAAGGATTACTGTACTATCAATGATTGATATAGGTTTAGCTTGTGTTAAAGGGTGACTAATATTAATAGGAATCGTACTACGAATACTGTCATAAGTGATAGTTTGAGTTGAATCTTGGTTAAATACTAAGGAATAAAAATCGTTACTAGAGTTAATGAGGGTAGAAGTTATCTCAAGGTGTCCGAAGTCAACATCTGATAAACAATATACTTGTATCCAATTATTAACAAATATACTATTATTAAGAACTTCTAACAGGGAAGCAACAGAGTTAAAAGGCGTAACAGGTAGCAACCCGTCCCCGTCCTCTACTGCCGTCAGGTCAATATAATATTGTGTGTTAGTGTTTAACGTTTTAGTTACAGTACCGAGGTTTGCTATCTCAGTGACAACGGCATCGATAAGGTTATTGTACTTTTGACACAGTAACGAAGCATTAGGGTGATTAGCTTGTCCTGTTACGCTAGGCACATCGTTGATACCAGTGATTATCGGTAGTTTGTGGTCGGTTAACTGCATTATTTTAATTAAATGTGATAATGATTATCATAGTTTATTTTACTTGATTTTATGGCTTTTGGATTCGGTGGAATTACTGCATCAGGGTTAACAAGGGGTTTTCGTAGTTCTGAAGCTACATCAGGGTTTAATTTTGGTAGAGGTGCAAGATCTGGATTAGTTAATTTCTTAAAAAAAGAATTTTCCTATACTGAGATCTTTGGGCAAATGGTGCAATATCAACAGCAATTATCTTCTTTTAACTGGAATGCTACGGACGAAGAATTAAAGAAAAAATATGAAGCGATGAAACTTCAAGGTGCTTCTGCTTTAGGTGGTTTAGTTGGTAGAGGAATAGGATCTACTTTAGCAGTCGGTTTAGGTGGTGCAGCTGGTTTAGTCGTACCTAAAATAAGCTCAGGACAATTAGCTAAAAAATTAATTCAAGCTGGATCTGAAGATGCTAGAGACGAAATCATAGGCGAAATGCAATCCGCTATGCAGCAATTTAAAGGTATGGCTATTAATGCTGGTTTCATTGAAGGCTATATTAATTTTCGTACTTTTTTAAAAAACCAACCTGAAAGCGTATTAAAGGGTTTGGGTTATCCACAGCAGACTATTGATTTTATCAAGAATCGATGGGGTGAAAAAGGTTCAGATCCTTTAGTATTACAAGAAGCATTAGAGGAAACTATAGAATCCATTACAGATCCTTTAGTTGAAGCATTTGTAGAAGAAGCGGTGGACGAATTTTTTGAAAGTTTCATTGAAACAGGTTTTGTTATCGCTGGTGAACTTGATTCTAATTTGCGACAATATCAATTAGATCGAGTGCAAACTGAAAGAAGAATTGAATTACGCACTCTCGCTGATGAACCATTATCTGAAAGATTTATTATCAATGGTACAAATTACGAAGAAGCGGATCAAGAAATTAGAGAAAGATTACAAGATTGGCGCTTAATTAATAGTCGTGACATCGGACAAATTGTTACCCAAGATGTTGAAATTTTAGAACAACATCCACAATTAAGAAAGTTAGAAATTACCTTTAGATCTCGCCCACATCCGCCATGGATTAATCTTGATGGGTCAACAGCGAAAACGACAACCCTTACGATTCCTAATTTTAAGGAAGGTTTAACGTGGGAGAGATTAAAACGAGAATTAAAATATAATATTGCTGTACCAGCTTATACATGGGGTAATAGCGTTGCAGTTTTGAAATTTACAGATAAAAGAAAAATTAGAATTCAGTTTGATAGCGTAACTATGAGCAATCAGGCAGTAGAAGGATTATTAAAAAACTATGCTGACTTGTCCAATGGCATTATCAAAACAATTACAGTTAATGATTACATCGAATTACCAAACGCTCTAAGGAATAATCCTATTGGGATGTTTCCTATTAGTTGTAAATTTGTTGGACAAAATTTAACTAACTTAAATAATTCTAATGCTAATCGACTTCCTCAAACAAGCTATTCTTTCCCATTGTGGACTGAAAATGAACCTGACAATTTTTCTAATAGCATAAATATCCCAACAACACCGTAAATTATTAAGATTTGTTAATTATTTATATACTTAATAATCTATTCATATCTTAATATAGGCCTTTAAGGGCCGACATAAGCACAGGCAATAACAATATGATTTTTAGTAGTAATAGAAAACAACAAATATGGATTAGATTATCAACTCGCAGTCGAAGAGCATTAATGAAAATTTACAAAAAATTTGGGCATTTATATGAATACAAGCCTAGAGGAGATTTATTAGCAAATATTTCACAAGAATTTAATATAACAATTCAAGAAACAAATTCTGAATTATTGGAAATGAGGCAAGAATTTTTAAAATCATTTAAGATTTGAAAATGACAATTAACAATTAATAAACAAATGAGTTTAAATTTTGAGTTTTTCGAGTCTTCGGGTACTGCCGTTGCTAGTGGAGTTTTTATTCCCCAAAATAATCTAATGGGAATTAATGCAGGAGAATTTGCTGATAGTGAATCTCTTGAGAAAAAAGAAAGTAAATTAGTTTATTCTTTATGTAATAAATTTGTTGATGGTAGTTTAAATAATGCTTTAGGAATATCAGTTAGCCAAAATGCTATTACTGGTCAATCTTCTGTATTAAGTAGTAAGTCTTATACTGCTACAATTCAGTACTATGCTAGTATTAAAGACCAATTTGTAAATGTTTTGCCTGTTCCTACTATTGGTAATCAAGTTGGAATCGGAGAAATTATAATTACTGATTTGTTTCCTAATGCGGTAAAAGTAGAATCTGGTTCAGTTGTTTCAAGTGAAGGTGTATTAATTCCTTCCGCATTATTAGCTGATTATGGGGCGCAAACTCACGTTAGTTTAGATTTAGCCAATGATAATAGATCTTGGGTTGGTGCTTTAATTAGATACATTGTAAATACAATATCACTAAGATCAACTTTAATTGCTAGTGCAATTACTGGAAAATCTGTTGGTGCAATTGCTACTTTAACTTTACCAGCTATTGCCACAGACTTAACAAACCCAACTACTGGCTTTGTTTTAAGTGATTTATTAAAGATTGATATTTATAGCAAAACATTTTCCATCACTATTCAACGATTAGAAAATGAATTAAATCAATCTTTTGATATTAACGTTATAACTGCATAGGGGGAAAATAAATGCCTAGAAATACGGGAAAAAGAACTCCAGTAACTGTAACAACTGGAATATCTAACGGTGTGGCGGTAATTGTTATTAAATATGCTTTTTTGTCTGGGTTAAAAGATACATTACGAAATGATTTTAGACAAACAGAAATATTATCAAATATTGATGTAGCTCAATTAGTTTTTAAAGTAAATAATTTCAAACCTCCAAGAGCATCTGTTTATGATGGAAATACTTATGGCTATGAAGGTTCTTTTTGTTCTAGTTCTGCTGTTGCTAGTTTAAAAGCAAATGGTGCTAACATTACAAAATTAAAATTTAAACCACCTGCGTTATCTGGAGTATCAAAATCTTCATTATATTACTGTACTATTAATGGTTTAAAATATGGTTATAGAGTTAATGATTTAAGTTTGCCTAGCGACTTTGCAACTGCAACTGGATTAACTTTAGCTGGCAGTAACGATATTATTTTAATGGGTGCAAGTTTTCCTAAAATGGGACAAGCTAAATATATTGATCCTACTACTGGAAAAGTTAAAAGTTATATGTGCGATCCTGGCTCTTATGAAAATTTAAAGGGAAATTGGTCGAAAGGCAAACCTCCCTTAAGTACTTCTGCTGATTTTGCTGCTTTATTAGGAATTTAAAAAAATGACTGCACTTATTGACGACTTAGGGGTATGGGTGCAGTTAGGTACAATTCAACCATCATGGGATTGGATACCTTTTCCTGTTTCATTTTCTACTAATAATAGTATTTTTAGAATAAAATTCATTGGAGATTTTTCTAAAATAACAACTTTTTTATATTTAAGAGTTACTTATTCTAATACTGGTATTAATAATTTTAATTATAAATGGACTAGAATTTATCCTAACGAAGCTCCTACGATTATTGATTTACCAATTAATCAAATTTTTTTAACTAATGAATTAAGTAAAATTATAGAAATTAGAAAAGCATCAAAATGGTATGGCTATAAAATACCGATTTCAGATATTTTATATTTTGTAAGTTTAGAGGCTTTTATTCCATTTCCTGAAACCATTAAGGCCATTAATAATATTCCACAATTACAAGGAGTTATTAATGACCAATTGACACAATTAAAACAAGAATTAACTGTTGATATTGCTAGTAATATTACTAATGCAATTAGTCAAAACTTGAATAATATTAATCAACAAAACACTACAATAATAACTTTACTAACAGGTATAATATGAGCAGACTTGCTAAGACTTTATTACCAGTCATTAACGGATTTTCAATTAAAACTTTTGAGGAAGAAGGAGGACAAATAAATAGAAAACCAATTAGTGAAATAGAAAATTTTAGTATAGCTAATCCAGGACCAGATAAACCTTATTATTACGATTTTGGAATATTAAACTTTGATTTAATTCCTTTATCTATTTGGGGATACAAAACCTCTCCTTTTACTGCAAGTGATAGCATTGCTATACAAATTTTAGATAGAAATACAAATACTTTTTTATGGAATTTAGTCTTAACTTCTCAAAAATATATAGTAGGTAGTATGTTTTATTTTACTTTTCCTTTTGTTTGTGTTTCCAGAAATCACTTAATTAGAATTGTGACTAACGTAGATTTAATTAATTTAATTATTTATGGTGAAAAAGCCTTTTTAAATAATCCTATTTCGCCTAATTATTAACGAGAGTTATTAGAATGTTAGACAATATAGAATCAATAGTTATTATCGTAAGCACAATAATTATTACTTCTTTTACAACAATTGGTGCTTTTAATTCTGTTCAAAAGAAATTAAGAGAAACAATTGATAAAAATTTAGACAAAAGAGATACTAAGTTAAAAGAATGGTTTAAAGATTTTTTTGAGGGATATTATTACCCACTTGATGACAGGATAAAAAATCTTAATTTAAGAATAAAACAACTAGAAAAAAGATGAGAATTTCAATTTTAGTATTTTATGCTTTAACTATATTATTTATAGTAACTTTATTTACTAATAATATTGAAATTATTAAGGAATTAACGCTTTTAACGAGTAATTTAATTAGTGGATATTTAGGGTTTTTAGTTAGACAATTAGAGAATAAATAAATTATGAATTTAACAAAAAATTTTACTTTAGAAGAATTGACTAAAAGTCAAATTGCTTCACGTTTCAATCTTGATAATACTCCTAGTTTTTCAGTTAAACAAAATCTTAAAACTTTAGCTGAAAAAATTTTACAACCCGTTCGTGATCATTATAATTTACCCGTTGTTGTATCCAGTGGCTTTAGAAGTTTATCGGTTAATCGCGCCGTTGGTGGATCTACTCGCAGTCAACACTTAACAGGTGAAGCCGCAGACTTTTCTCTTCCCTCAGTCGATAATTATTCAGTAGCCAAATGGATTAAGGAAAATCTTAATTATGATCAGCTAATTTTAGAATTTTATAGTGGAGGTAATAGCGGATGGATTCATGTGGGATACTCTCCGAGACATTTAAATCAGGAATTAACGATTAATCGTTTTGGTACGTTTACGGGATTGAAAAAATATTAAGACTGAAAATCCTCGTGTCGGCGGTTCAATTCCGTCTCCAGGCATACAGAATTAAACTTATTTTTCATTGTTACGAGGTCAGTTAGTCCTCGTGTCAGAGACACTCTAAACCCTGAAAATGATATTTATATCTGCTTTCGAGGGTTTTTGTATATCATTTTTCCATCTAATCTTTTTTACCATTTTTCAATGGGATAGAGAATTGATAAACTTGTTTTGTCTATCATTTGTCTATCAAGAATCTTTTAGTCACTTTAACAGGAACAATATCTTTACATAAAACTCTTATTTTTTCAGTTTTAGGTAACTACCTAGGTCAAGCAAATTAATTAAAGCATAGAGAACATAAAATGATAAAATCAGTATTATAACCCACATTCCGCACGTCATCATGTAGTTCGTAAAAAACAATACTTGAATTATATCTAACTTTTATTCAGATATAGAAAATCTTTATCTTCTGACTAAAAATTATAATTTTTTGACAGCACAAATAAAGGCTTTTTTGACCTTATTTTTTATTTTGCCTATTCTTTTTTCTTGTTTATTTCTTGTCTAATAACTATAATATTTTTGAAATTTTTTACTAAAATATCCTAATATTTTCCTTATTTCTTCTGTTAAATTACTGACCATTTCTTTTCCTTCTAATTGTACCAAATGAATCCCCTGAAATAATTGAAATATCCATGATAATGTGGGATTATCTATGGGTTTTTGTCGTTGGTTTCTTATTTTTTCTCCTTTTCTTTTTAATTCTTTTCTGATCATTCTTTGACCGATGTTATATACCAATAAACATAACCCCATCAACATTCCCATTACTTCCACTCTTTTTGGGCTTTTTACATAAACACTTTTTGTTAATAATAATAGATCTTTTAAAAATCTAAATCCTCTCTCACAGCTTTGTTGATTTTTATATTGACATAACATTTCTTCCCCTACTAATTCCTTGTTATCCATTATATTTGTTGCTAAAATAAATCGACCACATTTTATTTTTTTTAACTCGATTATTTCTTTATTTTCTTCATATTTTAATTCATATTTTTCCATTTTATCTTGATATTTTATCTCGGTTAATTTGTGATATTTCCATTTTTTTTAGTTAAATTTATTTCTTTTTCTTTTTCTTTCTCTTTATTTTCCTTTGATTTTTTCCCAAATAATTTTTTAAACTCTTTTTCTATTTTCTTCGATTCTGCCTCAATTCTTTTTTCTAATTGTGGGAGATCTGATTGTTTTCTTTTTTCACTTTCTATGATTAACCATCTTTGGTCTATCCCATGATAATTTACTTTTTTCTCAATATATTTATACCCCACATTCTCTGACTGTATCCATGTTTTTTCTTCCTTTATTGTCACCAGTTCTTTTGCTTTTTTGACATTAAAAGGAACTCTAGTTAACCACACTATATTATTATTTTTCATTTCTGCCAAATTTCTTGCTGTATATAAGGCACTATCAGCTACATATATGGTTTTTAAATCCAAATTTTCCTGATATTTTTTGATTAATTCTACAAATACTTTTTTATCGGATTCATTGCCATTACCTACCCTTCTGTAAGGTTACATTATTAAATAATGTCTTTGTATATCTATTTTAGTATTCTATTGAAATATGCAGAATGTGGGTTGTAATAGTCTTCTCAATAATTCATTACCATTTGTCCAGAAATTTTTTTCTAAATCACTATGTTGAATTTCATAGACACTCTCTGAATTTAACCAGCAGATAATATCTTCAAACAATTCTCTTGCTTGGGAAAAACACTTATTTTGTTGGAAATTCTCCATTTATTTTATTCCTATGACCTTAAATATTGTTCTTATTTTACATAATTATCTATCTTGAAAAGAACCGCCCCCAATTAGAATAGCAATGAAATTTTTTTAATTAAACTTTTAAAGGTGCAACTTGTTTTATACTTTTTTTGAAAACTAATTTACCATTTATGACCTTAACTAAAAAAACTATTTGTATTACTTTAGGTACTCGCCCCGAAGCTATTAAATTAGCTCCTGTAATCAAGTATTTTCAAGCAGCAGAAGATTTTGATACGAAAGTAATTTTAACAGGACAACATCGAGAAATGGTAGCCCAAGTCATGACATTATTTAGATTAAGTGCTACCGTTGACTTGGACATCATGCAATCAAAACAAAGTTTAAGTGATATAACCTGCCGAAGTTTACAAGGTTTAGAAAAAATATTTCAAGATATTCAGCCTCGATTAGTTATAACTCAAGGAGATACAACTACAGCTTTTTCCGCTGCCTTAGCTGCTTTTTATCAACAAATTCCTGTAGGTCATGTGGAGGCTGGACTACGAACAGATAACATTTATAATCCTTTTCCTGAAGAAGCTAATCGTCGTTTAATTTCTCAAATAGCTCAACTACATTTTGCTCCCACCACCTTAGCGGTAGAAAACCTACATAAATCAGGAGTAACGGGTGAAATTCACCATACTGGTAATACCGTAATTGATGCTTTACTTTCAGTGGCTAATCAAAACCCTGTTTGTAATATTAATGGTTTGGATTGGCAAAAATATCGAGTATTATTAGTAACGGTACATCGTCGAGAAAATTGGGGAGAACCGTTAAAAGATATTATTGAAGGTTTAAGATTAATTTTAGCTAAATTTCCCGACACAGCCATTTTATTACCCTTGCACCGAAATCCTACGGTTAGAGAGCCATTACAACAAGCCTTTGGTAATCATGACAGAGTATTTTTAACTGAACCTTTAGATTACGAAGAATTAGTAGGAGCAATTCAAAGCAGTTATTTACTTTTAACTGATTCTGGTGGTTTACAAGAAGAAGCCCCCAGTTTAGGAAAACCTGTCTTAGTTTTACGAGAAACGACGGAAAGACCAGAAGCTGTCATAGCTGGAACTGCAAAATTAATTGGCACTAAATCCTCTCAAATTTTATCATCTGCTAGTGATTTATTAGAGAATAAAGATCATTATAATCAAATGGCCGAAGCAATTAATCCTTTTGGAGATGGTAAAGCGTCTGAGCGAATTGTCGATATTTCTCGTAAATATTTAACTTTATAAAATAAATTTATGGTTAAAAATTTTTAGTTGAAAAAGTTTCGACTTTTTAATTTTTTATGATAAACAATAGCAGAAGGATTATAAATTATTTCTGCTTCAATTTCTCTTAAAATACGAGAATAAAAACTAATTTCTTTCTGATTAATTTTTGGTAAATATAAAAATTTTTGTTGTTTCATATATTCTTTTCTAACAGCAAAATTAGCAAGTTGTTCATCAAATATATTTACCCATTTAAAATTATTATTAGGGATATATTTGTAAATAAAATTCAATATTTTTTTAATGATATTTTCGGTTTTAAGTTTATAAACTTGTCCTGCTACAATGTTAATACTAATATCATGAAAAGACTTAATTAAATTTTCTAACCAATGATCATCAGGATAATAATTAGTTTTAGTAAAGATAATAATTTCTCCTTCTATTGAGTCAATAATTTGTTGATATATTTCATTAGATGTTTGATTTTTATTAGTATCAATTATTTCTAATTTACAAGAATTTTTATGATAAATTTTAGTAATATTTAAACATAAATTATTAATTTTTTTTTCTTGACTATTATTAATAATAATTATTTTATTTATATTAGATTTTTGATTAATATATTCAAGTATATTGGATAAAGAGTTTGAATAATGATTAACAATAATAACGATGTTTAAAAACTGATAATTATTTGACAATGTTTCTAAGAAAATTTAATAGAATTAGTTATTAACAGAAGGAGTTTGTTGATTTTGTAATAAGGGAATTGCTCTTTGTGCTGCTGGTAATTTAGTTTTATCTACTTCTTTTTCAGGTGGGTTAACATTATCTGTAGAAGGTGAAGTTGTTGGGGTAATAGCACTTGGTGCTGGAGGATTTATGGGATTATTTGTAGAAGGTTTATCTTGAGTTGGTGTGGCTATTGGTGTTGTTGGGGGTGTTGGAGATGTAGATTTAGAGAAGGTGCATAAAAAAGATAAATTAACTTGTTTACCATTAACATCAATAATATAACAAAGAGGATTTGCAGAAGAAACATCACTAATAGTTAAGACACTTAAAATACTTAAGCTAAGAGAATTTAGATATTTAAACCTATGAGAAAGATTAAGAGAAGATTTCATTTTTTGGGAATATTTTTTTTATAAAATTATAGTTTTTTTAACAATATTAAAATTAATTAATTGTTTTGATTAATGTTTATTTACCAATTTTCTTTGATGATAAAATCAGGACAATCCATAGCAGCTTCCGTGTTAGCAATTAAAGGTTGCAGAGTACATTTTAAGCGATAATCATTAGTAAAATACTTACAACGAGTACAAGGAATTTTGTGCATAATTTTACTCCGTTTTGTTATATCTTGGAAACTGTTAATTAATGTAGATAATAATAAAGCGAATAAAACCCATGCAATTACTAAAAAAAAAGGTTGTAAATAAGGGTTATAAGTCTTTAAAAAATCAGTTATAATTGGCAACATAGTAATTTAAAATAAAAGTATTTTCAACAAATATTATTTTTTATTAAAATTAATTGTTAATCACCTTTTTTTAATGAGATACTTGTAATAAATTAACTAATTTAGAAATTTGTTCTTTATTAAAAACTTTACTAATTGTTTCTGCTGCAATGGTAGGATCTACACTAATTAAAATCTGAGGTAATTTTGAATAAGCTAATTGTTCTAAACCTTGAGAGGGTGCAATTTCAGTTCCTTTTCCTACTTCTAAACAATCTCCTGCTAATTTAACTTCTTTAATAATTATAGGAGCTAATAAACGATAAGAATGTTTAGGATTATTAATCGCTTGTTTTGCACATTTAATTAAATTTTGCCAACCATTTTCTGCTGGAGCAATATTAACTAATTTATCGCATAAACTTTGTAATTGATGACGATTATTGGGGTTAGATTCTTGTTTAAAAATAGCTAACATTTGTTGTAATATTTGTCTGACTTGCATAACAACTTCATTGCTAGGAATAGCCGTCATGGAAGGACTAGAAGCACGAACAGAAGCAGAAGTAACTTGAGGAGGTGTTGGTACTTCACCATCTGCTAGTTGTTGAATATAATTCTGTAATTCTACAAAATGAGGTTCGGCAGCTTCCATAATTTGTTCCCCTTCATCTTCCGATAAACCTAAAGGCCCTTGCAAACGTTCTAATAAATCTTGTAGAATATCATAGGCTTTGAGAAAAAGACTTTCTAATGTCTGATCTGTTTGAATGGGATCATCTCGTAATATTTTAAAAGCATCCTCTAAACGGTGAGCAGTTTTTTGAATACTGGTAAAGTTTAGCATAGCTGCTCCCCCTTTAATAGAATGAGCTGCCCTAAATAATTCATTAATACTTTCTTCATCATTCACTGCCGAAGATAAATCTAAAATCCCTTTTTCAATGGTTTCTAAATGTTCTTTAGCTTCTTCGATAAAATATCCAACAATTCTTTCATTATTAGCACTATCCATAGTCTTTACTCCCACAAACTGAAAAATGTGCACTCTTAGTTCTTTATAATAATAACTTACAACCATGAACAATGAACAATTAGAAATTAGAAATTAGGAGATAGAAAGGAAAAGGGAAATTAGAAGATAGAAAGGAAACGGGGAGTAACTCATTACTCATTATTCATTATTTATTATTCATTATTCATTATTCATTATTCATTATTCATTATTCATTATTCATTATTCATTATTCATTATTCATTATTCATTACTCATTACTCATTACTCATTACTCATTACTTATGATTAATCGTCCTATTTATCTTGACAATCATGCCACGACTCCCGTTGATAAAAGAGTTTTAACGGCAATGATGCCTTATTTTACCGAGTATTTTGGCAATCCGTCTAGTAATGCTCATATTTATGGTTGGGAATCAGAAGCAGCAGTAAAACAAGCTAGAAATATCATTGCTGAAGCGATTAATGCCGAAGAAACAGAAATTATTTTTACCAGTGGCGCAACGGAAGCGAATAATTTAGCCATAAAAGGCGTTGCGGAGGCTTATTTTACCAAAGGAAAACATATTATAACTTTACAAACAGAGCATAACGCCGTAATTGAACCTTGTCAATATTTAGAAACTTTAGGTTTTGATGTAACTTTTTTACCCGTAGAAAAAAATGGTTTATTAGATCTCAATTTATTGACTAAAACTATTCGTCCTGATACTATTTTAGTTTCGGTGATGACGGCTAATAATGAAATAGGTGTTATTCAGGATATTAGTAAAATTGGAGCTATTTGTCATGAAAATGAGATACTTTTTCATACTGATTGCGCCCAAGCTATCGGTAAAATAACCTTAGATGTTAAAAAAATGAATGTTGATTTAATGTCTTTAACTGCCCATAAAATTTATGGAATGAAAGGCATTGGTGCGTTATATATTCGTCGCAAAAATCCACGAGTAAAATTAGCGTCACAAATTCAAGGAGGAGGACAAGAAAGAGGTTTTCGTTCTGGTACACTATGTACACCGCAAATTGTGGGTTTTGCTGAGGCAGTAAAAATTGCTTTACTAGAGTTAGATTCAGAAAATAAACGACAACAAGAGTTAAGAGATTATTTATGGCAACAATTGAGTACATTAGAGGGAATTTATCTTAATGGTGACTTATTTCAACGATTATCAGGGAATTTGAATATTAGTGTTGACGGTGTGGACGGTTCGGCTTTATTATTAGCATTACAATCCGTTGTAGCGGTGTCATCAGGTTCGGCTTGTTCTTCTACTTCCACAAAACCATCTCATGTATTAAAAGCATTAGGACATCCTGACAGTTTAGCTAAGGCTTCCTTACGTTTTGGTATCGGTAGATTTAACACCAAAGAAGAAATTGAAACCGTTGCTCAATTTACTATTAAAGCTATTAATAACTTACGTCATGCCAGAATTTAATTGTTAATCTTTCAAGGCTTTTTGTTCACTTTCGTTTATTTTTAGCAGGAGGTAATTGATTATCAGATTTACGGGGAGATTTATCCTTATCTAACTTTAGGAAACTTTTTAACATATTTAAACCTTGAAAACCTATTTTACGACTTAATCGAGTTACACCAGTTACAACTTCTCCTTCTTTGGGAGTTGATAGTTTTTCTTCTAATAATTCTTTTAGTTTCGTGCTAGTTAATGGACGATTTAACGTGCCTTTTTCTCCTAGAGAAATTGATCCTGTCTCCTCAGAAACTACTACACAAACACAATTTTCGACAATTTCAGTAATACCCATAGCCGCACGATGACGAGTGCCTAATCTCCTAGAGGCTTCACGATCAGAAAGAGGTAGTATAACTCCAGCAGAAACAATTTCAGAACCTCTAATAAACACCGCACCATCATGAAGCAATGTTTTAGTTTGAAAAATAGTTTGTAACAATTCTTTCGTTATTTCGGCGTTTAAGGTTACTCCAGCATTGAGAAAAATTCTTTCTTCTATAGTATTAAATGTTTCTATTATAATTAATGCTCCCGTACGATTTTGAGAAAGTTCTTTAACTGCCTCAACTATTTCATCAATAACGCTATCTCCTTTCGGTAAATGTGGATTAGTTTCAAAAAATTGGTCAAATTGAAATTTCCCTAGTTGTTCTAAAAAACGGCGAAAATCTGACTGAAATACCACAGCCATTGATAACGAACAAATTACGACAAGTCTTTCTAAAAAAAAGCTAAATAATGTTAGTTTCAAAAGGCGATCGCTAATAAATAAGACAATAACGAGAATAAGTAATCCTCGAATCATCCATTGTGCACGCCGTTCTTTAATTAAAAGGGAAAGAAAATAAAAAGTCGAAAAAACTAACCCAATATCGATAAGTTGTCGTAAAAGAATATATAAATTGTCAGGAAAACCCGACGAAAACATCAATTTTTAACCCACTTCTAGTAATGCTTTTAATCAAGAATATCACAAGAGCGTGAAGAATCAACAAATAATTTGTCACTCTTGATTTACCTTATCAGTAATGAATAATTAATAATTAATAATGAATAATGAATAATTCCTAACTACTAATTCCTAATTCCTAACTACTTAGTTAATCGATGGGGTAATAAATCTTGTTTGACTAAATCCTCATAAGTTTCACGACGAAGAATTAAATTAGCTTCTCCCTCATTAACTAACACGGCGGCAGGTTTGCCGATACGATTATAGTTAGATGCCATACTATAGTTATAAGCGCCAGTGGCTGAAACCACCAAAATATCACCTGGTTGAGTGTCGGGAAGATCAATATTTTTGATCAGAATATCCCCAGATTCGCAATGTTTACCAGCGATGGTGACGGTTTCTGCATTTTCACTACGCATTTTATTGGCAATTACAACTTGATAGAGAGATTGATAAGTAATCGGACGAGGATTATCGGACATACCTCCATCTACTGATACATAAGTTCTAATATTTGGAATAACTTTTCTACTTCCCACGGTATAGGCAGTAACACAAGCACTTGCAATCATGGATCTACCCGGTTCGGCAATTAATTTTGGTAAAGCCAAGTTACGTTTTGTAAAGGCTTCCGTAACTGACTGAGCTACAGTCTTAACCCAATCTGTAATACTTGGAGGATCATCAGATTCCGTGTAACGAATACCTAAACCACCGCCAATATTTAATTCTTTGACTGGTAAACCATAATCGAGCGCGGTTTTAAACCAACCAGTTAACACTTCCCCTAAGTCATGATGAGGTTGTAATTCAAAAATTTGTGACCCAATATGAGCGTGTAAGCCGATGCAATTCATAAATTGTTGCTCTTTTACAAAAGTAAATACTGCTTCTAATTGATTAGCGTCAAAGCCAAATTTACTATCAATACTTCCTGTGCGAATATAGTCATGGGTGTGACATTCTATACCGGGTGTTAAACGAATTAAAATATCGACAGATTTTTGTTTTTCTGCTGTTAATTTGGCTAAAGTTTCCAACTCCAACCAATTATCTACGATTATTTTACACTCACAATCAATGGCTAATTCTAACTCCGACACCGATTTATTATTACCGTGAAGATAGATTTTTTGGTTAATTTCTTCGGTGGTAAACCCACTTATTTCTAAGGCTTTTCTAGTGGTATAAAGCTCTCCTCCTGAAACTACATCAAAGCCAATACCTTCACTCGCTAATATACTGGCGATCGCCATGGAACTCCATGCTTTAGAAGCGTAAATAACTTGAGATTCACCTGTATAAAACTCTTTAAAACCATCACGATATTGAGCGGCGCAAGTGCGAAGGGTTTTTTCATCGAGAATATATAAAGGCGAACCAAATTGGGTGACTAACTCAGTGACATCACAACCACCGATAACAAGATGATTTTTTTCGTTGATGGTTGCGGTTAAAGGCAATAACTGTTGATTAGGAGAAGTATGAGAGTCAGAAGTTACTATAAATTTTTCAGAGGTAGATTTTTCCGTTAATAACATTACGCAAATTTAGTTAGATTAAAATATAATTTCTTATTGTAACGGACATTTTCCCCAAGAAAAATTGATTATTAATATATCCATTTGTTATGCTAGACTTTTGAGAATTCGGTCAACAATTTAAGGATACTTATTGTGATAGACGAAAACAAAAGGGATAAAGAAAACTTTATTTTTCCTCAAAGTTCTTATCGAGGAGAATTTACGCCAGAAAATTTAGTTTTTAATGCTAATTTACAAGAATTTGCTCAAAAAGTTAGCTATATTTGTAATTTAGAAACCAATGGTAAAATTACACCTCAAGATGCTTATAAACAAATTAAAAACCTTTGGGCAGAATTAAAAACAAGTATCAAAAATTTAGGCTTAAATGACAAATAATAACTTCCTTCAGGATTTAAGGATTAACTAGACAGATTTAAGTATTCACCTTTACACTAAATTACTAATTACTTATTACTCCTTAATCAATTATGTCTCGCTCTAAATCTTTACAATATTATATATTAGCTCGTCTTTTATTAGCTCCTTTAATGATTTGGACAATTATCACCATTGTTTTTTTATTATTAAGAGCAACCCCTGGAGATCCTGCTGATGCTATTTTAGGTACAAGAGCCCCCGAATCCGCTAAAGAGAGTCTTAGAGAAGAATTAGGTTTAAATGCCCCTTTGTGGTTACAATACACCCGTTATTTAGGTCAAGTTCTCCATTTTGATTTAGGATCTTCTTTAACCAGTCGTGGACTCAATGTTTGGGAAGTAATACAAGAGCATTTTCCTGCCACCGTAGAATTGAGTTTTTTTGCCATTTTAGTGGCGATTATAGTAGGAGTTAGTATTGGTATTATATCCGCATCTCGTCCAAATACGGTTTTTGACATTGGGGGTAGATTATTTGGCATTATCACTTATTCTTTACCTTTGTTTTGGGTAGGAATGATTATGCAGTTAATTTTTGCCGTACAATTAAGATGGTTTCCTTTAGGCACAAGGTTTCCTGTGGGAATAGCGACACCAAAAGGAATAACGGGATTATATACCTTAGATAGCCTATTTAGTTTCAATTTAGGTCAATTTTTCACCTCTATTTATTATCTCATTTTACCTTGTGTTACCCTAGGACTTTTATTAAGTGGTATTTTTGAGCGCATTGTGAGAGTAAATTTAAAACAAACATTAAAATCAGACTATGTAGAAGCGGCTAGGGCTAGAGGTATTCAAGAAAGAAAAATTTTAGTCTCCCACGCCCTAAAGAATGCCCTAATACCCGTTATAACCGTCATGGGTTTAACTTTTGCTGCCTTATTGGGGGGTGCAGTTTTAACAGAGGTTACTTTTTCATGGCCTGGTTTAGGTAATCGATTATATGAAGCAATTTCCTTAAGAGATTATCCCACAGTACAAGGAATTATGGTATTTTTCGGGGTAATCGTTGTATTTGCTAGTATCATCATCGATATTATCAATGCTTTAATTGATCCTAGAATTAAATATTAGAAGTTAGGAGTTAGAAATTTACCTTTGCCCCTTTCTTTGCCCTTTGCCCTTAATTACCACTGAGCAATTGTTTGATAACATCAATGATACTAGAACCACCCCAAATAAAAGCGATAATAATCGAAGTAGAAACAACACCTGCTAATAAACAAATAGTTAAACCTGCTAAAGTAATAAAACCATCGTCTTCTTGTAAGCCAAAAGATGTCACAAAAATTCCCATAGCTGGGGCGGTATTTGTCCCCGGAATTGGTATCATCATCGAAATAGCCATTAAGGCGATGGCAATACCAATAATTAATCTACCCGCAACACTGGTACAAACATAGCTTAAACGAGGTTTTGTAATGGCTTCAATTTTGATTAACCAAGGCAAACCCATTTTAACGAATTTACGAGCAGTTTCTGTCTTCATTGAGCCATTCATCATTTTTGATGGTAGCCAAGGAATTTTCGCCCCCGCAATTAATTGTACTGCTAAGAGAAAAATTAATATTCCAAAAGGAATAGAGTAACCAGGGGCTGGTATCGGTAAAGCGGAAGGTAAAGATAAGATAAGTAATAAAAAACCAAAAATTCGTTCTTCTGCTAAAGTTAGAATATCGGCTAAAGTTACGGTTTCTGCTCTTTCATCTTCAAAAAAATAACGATTTAATTCTACAGATAATGTAGCCATATATTTATTAATAAAGAAGTAAATTTTTTAATTACTAATTTTTACAGTGCCATCTTCAGTAATCCATGCTAGGGATAAAATACCTTCATTTTTAGCATAATTTTTGATTTCTTCAGGGGAGCGAAATTCTAAATTTATTTCAACTTTTACAATTTTTTCGCTATCATTTCTCAGTTTTTGTGCATAACTAAAAGCCTGTTTAACAGCAGAAATTGTTTCAGGAATAACCAGCCAATCGCTAGGAGGAGTTATTTTCGGTAAATTAGGAGAATTTAATAAGCAACTGTGTAAATCTTCGATATTAAAAGAAAAACCGATACCCGGATAAGTTTGTTTTTGAGGGTGATAGATACCTAAAAGTTGATTATAACGTCCTCCTTGTGCTAAAACAGAGGCTTTATTTTCAGTAAAACTCACCGCTTCAAACACAATTCCTGTATAATAATCAAAGGTTTGAATTAAACTTAAATCTAAAGTTATCGGTAAAGTTTTCGCACTATTATAATTAACTAATTCAATTAATGCTTGAAGATGATTAACAGCTTTTTTCCCATTTTCATCTAAGTCTAATTGGTTTACTTTTTCTAAAACTTCTAAGGGATTTCCTCTTAAATCAAAGACTAATAAAGCTCTATTTTTTAACTCTAATTCTAAAGGTAGATTTTCTAAAGTAACTCTATCTAAATTAGCAATACAATTAAGAATTGTTGGACGTAAATTATCAGGAAAAACTTGTAATAAAGAGCGAGTCAATCCAGCATCACCTAAAAGTAATTGCCAAGACTCTAAGCCTAAATATTCTAAACTATCTACTAATAATAAAAGAGTTTCGGCATCAGCTAAAACACCATCGGTGAATAATAACTCAACCCCCGCTTGATAAAATTCTAATTGTCTTCCATGATGTCCTTGAGGTGGATTACGAAACACATTGGCACGATAGCAAAGCCTTTGTACTGTGTTCGTAGTAAGTCTATTAACCGCAGCCCTAGCAATGGAAGCTGTTAATTCTGGGCGTAATCCTAGTGTGCCTTCCCCAATATCTTGTAGTTGTATTACTGTTGATGGTTGAATCGCCCCCCCAGCCATAAGAGTATTAACCCATTCAATGGTAGATGTAACAATTCTTTTATATCCCCAACGTTGGAATACTTCTTGCAGACGATCATTTATCCAACTTTTTTGTACTACTTCTAGGGGTAATAAATCTCTTGCGCCTGCAGGTGCTTGGTGAATCATACTCTGATGGTGATTAGTTATTCCGTGACAAGTCAAAAATGATCCTACCATAAACCATGTTAATTCTAGGATAAAATTCCCAGAATTATATAGTAACTTAAATATATTTTATTATCTAATGTTACGCAAAAATAGAATTAATTGTTGATCAGTTTTGGGAAATTGAGAAGTTAATTGATAACATCTCACTACTAAATCCATTGATTTTTGCCAAACCGTTAAATCTCGATAACTTTTTACTTCAATCATTTTCATTAAACCTAAAACCTAATGCCTGATACCTAATACCTAATACCTAATACCTAATACCTAATACCTAATACCTAATACCTAATACCTGATACCTGATACCTGACACCTATTAAAACTTAACATCTAAATGAGTGCGTAACCTCAGTTATGATAAATATCGTTAAGGGTATTAGTTGATTATATTCCCTATATAATTCAGATTAACATTCTTAGAAAAATTTAATTTATGATTAGGTAATTAAAATACTATATAAACTTATTGAATAGGATTAGATAAAGAAGGTAAAAAAGTAACTAAAGATGGAAAAATTATAATTAATATTAAGACTAATAATTGTAATAAAATAAAAGGAATTACCCCTTTATAAATATCTGTTGTTTTAATTTCTGGCGGTGCAACTCCTCGTAAATAAAATAAAGCAAAACCAAAAGGTGGAGTTAAAAATGAAGTTTGTAAATTAGCTCCTAAAATTACTCCATACCAAAGTAAATCAATAGATAAAGCCTTAGCTGCAGGGGCAAAAAGGGGAATAACAATAAAGGCAATTTCAAAGAAATCAATAAAAAATCCTAAGATAAAAACTACTAACATATTAATAGCTAAAAATCCCCATTTTCCACCGGGTAAATTAACTAAAAATTGTTCCATAAAATGATCACCACCAACCCCACGAAAGACTAAACTAAAAGCAGTTGAACCTAATAAAATAAACATCACCATAGATGTAATTCTCATAGTAGAATCACAGGCTTTTTTTAATGCCTTAAGGGTTAAATTTTTATTAAAATAAGCTAAAATAATTGCTCCTAATGAGCCCATAGCCCCTGCTTCTGTAGGTGTTGCTATTCCAAAAAAAATACTGCCTAAAACTAACATAATTAATATGATAGGAGGAATCATAGCTTGATAAACCTTTATCCATAAAGCCTTACCGCCAATATTTCTAACTTCTAAAGGTAAAGCAGGAGCAGTATCAGGGCGAATCCATGCTACAATCAATACATGAATGGCAAACGCCCCAGCCATCATTACTCCGGGTATTAATGAACCAATAAACAAGTCTCCTACAGGTGCACCTAATTGATCTGCTAACACCACTAAAACCACGCTAGGGGGTATGATTTGCCCTAAAGTGCCACTAGCTGCGATTACTCCTGTAGCTAGTTCTTTATTGTAGCCATATCGTAACATAATAGGTAAAGAAATTAAACCCATTGCTACAACTGTAGCCGCTACAACTCCTGTTGTCGCCGCTAATAATGCCCCCACTAATACAACGGCTAAAGCTAATCCTCCTCTCATTCTTCCGAATAAAATACCCATAGTTTCCAGTAATTTTTCGGCGATACCTGTAATTTCTAATATTGAGCCTAAAAAGATAAAATAAGGAACTGCTAGGAGGGTATAGTTAGACATAATGCCAAAAATTCGAGAAGCTATGGCACTGAAAAAAATAGGATCAAAAACTCCTAAAATTGAGCCAATTATAGCAAAAATTAGTGCCACTCCTCCCAAAGAAAAAGCCACAGGATAACCTAATGATAAAAAGAGTAATGCCCCGACAAACATTAACAATCCTAACCAATCGTACATAATTAAATAATCAATAATAATGGGTAATAATGTATCAAATAACTATCAATTTTCGCTTTTTTATGGTTAATTTTTAATATTTGAAAAATCTAAATTTAACATAAAATTATCAATGAAGATATAAATTGTCTATTATCAATTATCCTGACTTATTTTCTTTTGTTAACACCTCTGTTATTAATTAAACTTTTCATTATTTCACTGAGGTTTTAAAAGGTCAAGTTTTTGTTAAAATATCATAATTTATTCATGGAAGATTGGAATCATTATGATTATTTTTGTTAGGAAAACATACTTTCATGGTTTTTAAAATAATTAAGGATAACAGTAATAAACTTAGTGCTAAATCCCATAAACCGACACTACAGGATAAACCCATAGCAGAAGAAACCCATATTTCTGTCGCTCCTGTAATATTCTTGGCATTTTTTTCTGCTTTAAGAATTAAACCACCGCCAATAAAACCGACTCCTTGTATGATTCCTGTCATAACTCTAGCCGTTTCAGTCACATCAACATTTTTAACTATTAAAACAAAGGCACAAGAAGCCATGGAGACTAACGCATTAGTTTTTATCCCCCCCGGTTTGTGTCTTAATTCTCTTTCTAATCCTAAAATTGCACCTAGTAAAGCAGCGATAAACAAGTTAAAAAACATTAATATTTTTTTCTAAAACTTTAAATTCTGAGGATATTAACTATGTAATATACCACGTTTTTAACTCTTTTTTTGATATTTTTATTTAACTAATTAAGTGATGTAAAATTAATCTTTTTTTGGTAATTTTATGATATATAACAACATGGATAAGAAAATTAATCCGATAATTCCAGCGATAGGATTTTTATCTATTCCTGTTATCCATTGAGGAACTTTTTCGGTATAAGTTATCATTTCTCCCACATTAACCACATAATAACCCCACACTAAACCACTATGAAGTCCGATATTTATACCTAACAAATTTTGATGAGATCTTTTGGCTGATACTAAAGTATATCCTAATAATAATAATGCAGGAAAAGTGACGATAGTTCTAATAACTTCTGATAGTGGTTTGATGAAGTGAGAAATAGCAAAAATTAATGAATTTAAAACTGCCGAAATACCTAAAGAAAAGTCTCTTTCTAATTCTGATAATAACCAACCTCTAAAAAATAATTCCTCTGCAAATCCAATGGCGATCGCACTAATAAAACCTTGAAAAAATAAAGGAAAAATAGCCATACTAGGAGGCTGAAAAACTAACCAACCCCAGAGAGATTCAAAGGTAAATAATAATAAAGTTGAGGCAAAACCCATTAATAAACCTTTTAATAAGTGCAGAAAAAATTTTTGACTATTTACGATGCCATAGAATTTAAAAATCTGGTTATTATCATAAATATATTTACCCCAAAACTTGACCAAAAATAAAAAAATGACAAATAAAATTGCCATAGTTATAATAGTAGTTAAATTAGGATCTTTGACACCTAAAAAATAATAAATAGGTATAGCAAAAGGAAGCCAAAAAAATCCTAAAGTCAAAATAAATAAAGCTAATCTTCCTAAGAAAGGATAGTTTTTAATCTGTTCAAAAGACAAAATAAAGATTGTTTGTTGTATAGTAAATATTTAATTTCTAATTCCTAATTCCTTTCTAATTTCTAATTAATCTGCTGGTTCGATAGTGCTAGTTAAACCCTTACTTTTAAGACTTTCACAATAAAACTCAGCGTGTTCTAAAGCACAGGTAGTAACTAAACCAACACCATTAGTATGAGTTTCCATCATCACACTAACCGCTTGACGTTCATTCATTCCCACAGTTTCCATTAATGTCAACACAACATATTCCATAGTATTAAAAGGATCGTTGTGTAACAATACACGATAGCCAGAATCATGTTTACGTTTAGTCTCCGATTTAGCTGTCGGTTTATCAATTACTTGAGTTGACATACTTGTTACTCCCTTAATAAATAATATTGATCATAATTTTAACTTTTTTCTTTTCAAGATTATTAACACAAAAGAGATTTTTTGAGGACATTAAAAATATTTATATTCATCTTGCCCGGTAGCAGGATTATAACGCCATTCACCATCAGATTCCATTCCTCGTAGAATATTCATATTAGTTTCATGAGTCATACGAGACATATTTGATCTGATTTGATATTCTTCAGGACTCATAGTATTGTTACTATTATTTTGAGGGTTAAAAGTTGCCTGTATTTGTTGTCCTTGTTGTGCTACTAACTGTGATTGATTACTAAATTCTACTATTTTATTAATCGCAACAGGTATTTTTTGCAAAGTTGCTTTTAATTGATTAACATTTTGTGTTTGATATGATTGATTAATAGAAGTAAAAATTTCTAGCCAAGGCAAAAAAGAGGAATATCCTAAGCCATTAAGAGTGACAATATTTTGAAGATACTGAGTTTCTATCGTACCTTGTGGAAGTAAAGGAATCATTTTCTCTCCCATATTATAGGCTTGATTAAAATTAGTAGTAATTCTTGTAGCCATAGGAGTTAATTGTTGAGTTAAAGCTAATAATTCTTCATCTCGGGAAATATTTTGCAATTGATTTAAGCCATTTAAAAAAGGAAGAATCTCTTGAAACGCATTATTCATAGATTGATTCATCTGATTATAAACTAAATCTACTGAAGAGTTTTGAGCGACTTGTATAGAAGGAGAAATATTTTGACGAAAATTCTCTTTCGCTAATACTGTATGAGTTTTAAAACTGTACAGTGTTAAACAGAAGACAGAAATCACAGACAATTTTTGCCATATTTTTAACATAATCTTTTTTACTAT
>Ga0210011_1000681_pt1 | contig 35826 bp, 46 predicted proteins | sample CryGeymeta201502_FD_183972 | JGI IMG/M metagenome (GOLD analysis project Ga0210011, IMG submission 183972) | Groundwater microbial communities from Crystal Geyser aquifers in Utah, USA - Crystal Geyser metaG 2015-02 (SPAdes) (version 2) | ecosystem: Environmental > Aquatic > Deep subsurface >...
TATGAGTTTCGTACCACGGTGCCGAAGAAATTACTAAGTTCGGCAGACATCTTAGAAATAGCTGAGTGGCTTAAGGGTGCTAGGTTTTGGTATTTACAAGGTTTTGTGAGTGACGCAAAAGTTTTAAATCCGAAAGTGGTTGGAACTGAACATTATAGTAAGGCGGAACTAGAAAAGATGGCGAGACTGGCTGGAGAGATTGCGGGTCATTGTCAAACTCGCGGTTTATAAGTTCTCTTTTTGGTGTATATTTTTTCAAACCAGCGAAAAATTTGGCAATTAGGTCATAAAATTTATGGTGCTACGCCATAACTCGCAAATTTTTTTTATTGATTTTTAGAGGAAAGAATTTTTTGCTCAAACATATGGTCGTGGTGCACCTAATTTTATGACATGATTGAAACAATTTTTCAGGTTTTATAAAGTTTATATCGTAGCCCAGGATTTCAAAATCAATACAACGATTTTAAAGATTATCAAAAATCCACATCCTAAGTTAATTGATTCTTTTTCCGCCTGCCTTTGCTGGTATTTTGGAATGTGCTATAATTGGGGTGTAAGCTGAATAGCTTAGTAAGTTTGTTTTATGCGAAAAGCTTTTACGCTAATTGAGTTGCTTGTCGTCATCGTCATTATTGGCGTTTTGGCGACTTTAGCTGTGGTGGCGGTTAATGGCGCTCGCACAAAAGCTAGAGATTCTAAGCGGATTTCGGATATTAAACAGATTCAAACCGCTTTGGAATTATACATGGCGGATGAAAATACTTATCCATCTTTGATTACTCCCGGGCAACCGATGGTTGGTTTGACTTCAGGGAAAACTTACATGAGCAAAGTGCCGAATAATCCGAATCCAAAAACAGAAGGCGATTGCCCTGACTCTGATTATGGTTATGCTGGTAATGATTCCAATTATGTTTTAACTTATTGTTTGAACAACCGGGCGACGCAAGCGACGACTAGTGTGAATGTGGCGAGTAATAAAGTGACGAATGGAGCGGTGGCGGAGTATCCAGTATCAGCAACTTATTATTGTGATAGCGTTCATCCTGGTTGGGATTGTTTTTCAAGGCAGTTTGTGCCAAGTCAACTTGCTATTTATTTTGACAACAACTTTAACATTTATAGCTATCTAGACGCCTGGGGGGGAGAATATGTAAATAAAGGAATAAATTGGGATTTTGGTAGTTCAAAGAATAGAACCGTAAATATTAAATGGAAAGCGTCAATCAGGCCTTATCCGAATGTTGCGGAGTATTTTAAGGTTAATATTGATTTTATTTTTGAAACTTCGCCTAATAATACTAATTGGACAACTCAAAAAACTTTAAATTATGTAAGACCGGCTGGGAGTGATGGGTCAATTATTATGATCACAGATCAACTTGAGGTATTTAGTGGTAACTTTCAATATTTTAGAGTAAGAATGTCTTCAGCTTCGGATGTTAGTGCTTATGCGATAAATAATGCTTTTCCTACAGATGGTAGTTATTTGGCGGTTGATGGGATAGTAAGTTATTAATTATGCCTAAAAAAATAGACAATTTAAATTTGGATAAATCCAAAACAGCTAAAACATCCGGTGTATCCAACGAGCAATTAGCGGAACTGATTAAAGAAGATTTGGTCATTGATCAGGAGGTTTTACGCTTGACGAAAAAGCTCCATACCGCTATGGTAGTGGGGCAAGTAATGTTTTGGGTTAAACTGTTGTTAATTGTAGTGCCTTTGGTGGCGGCCTATTTCTTTTTACCGCCATTGATTAATGATTTGATGGCTCAATATAAGAGTTTGTTACGGTAATTTTGAAATTTATCTCCGACGAATACAGAAAAACGGGGACGAATATTCAAGAATTACTAATTTTAATTATTTATTGAGGTAGAGTTATTACTACTATTTGGCGAGATCTCCGCCTTGGCGGAGATGAAAACAAAATGATTTTTCCGGGATTTATTTTAGATATTATTAAAACATTGGAATTAGCCGGCTTGGAAGCTTGGGTGGTGGGCGGTAGCGTACGCGATTTATTAATCGGGCAAACACCGAAAGATTGGGATATTACCACTAATGCCAGACCGGAAAAAATGTTAGAGCTCTTTCCTGACGCGGTGTATGAAAATATCTTTGGCACTGTTTTAGTTAAGGTTAAAAATGAACAAGAGGAAACCACTGAGGTGGTGGAGGTAACTACTTATCGTTCGGAATCCGGCTATAAAGACAATCGTCATCCTGATGAAGTTATTTTTGAAGATAAGTTATCGGCTGATTTGTCACGCCGAGATTTTACCATTAACGCTATGGCTTTGGCACCGGTTTCGGACACTGGCGGGCACAAACCTGGGGAAGACGAAACTATTATTGAGATTAATGATGAGCCAGCTCGTTTAGTTGATTTATTTGGCGGACAAAAAGATTTAAAAAAGAGAATGATTAGGGCGGTGGGTGAGCCGGAAATTCGCTTCAAAGAAGACGCGCTCAGAATGATGCGGGCGATTCGTTTTGCTTGTCAGCTCGGATTTGCTATTGAGCCAAAAACCGAAAGAGCTATTAATAAGCTATCTGGCGCCATTAAGTTTATTGCTAAAGAACGGTTGCGTGATGAATTGATTAAAATGCTCGCTAGCCGACGGCCAAAATACGCCATTGAACGATTACAAGAAGATGGGCTTTTGAATTACATTATGCCGGAACTTTTGAATGGTCTCGGGATGCAACAAAATCATCACCATATTTTTACGGTGCTGGATCATTGCTTGAACGCCTTGGAACATTGCCCGAGCGAGGAGTGGCAAGTGCGTTTGGCGGCGTTGTTTCATGATATTGGTAAACCGGCGACTCGTAAGATTATTAACGAGGCGGCCACTTTTTATAATCATGAGTATGTGGGAGCCAAAATGACCAGAAAAATCATGGAGCGTCTGCGGTTTTCTAATGATGATACCGAGCGGGTGGTGAATCTGGTACGCAATCACATGTTTTATTATAATGTTGATGAAGTAACGGCGGCTAGTGTGCGTCGTTTGATTGCTAAAGTGGGGCGAGAAAATTTACGAGATTTAATTTCGCTTCGAGTAGCAGATCGTTTGGGCTCTGGGACGCCGAAGGCGATGCCCTATAAACTTCGACATCTGGAATATATGTTTGAGAAAGTGCAAAACGATCCGGTATCAGTTAAGGCACTCGCGATCAATGGTGATGATTTGATTAAAGAATTAAAATTAGAGCCTAGCCCAAAATTTGGTTGTTTGTTAGACTGTTTATTGGCTGAAGTTTTAGAAGATCCTGAAAGAAATACTAGAGAGCATTTACTAGCGCGAGCGGTAGAATTATTAAAAGAGGACTTAGAAACGCTGCGTAGTAAAGCTCGGGAATTAATTGATGAAAAACGTGAAGAGGATGATAAAAAAATTAAACGTAATTATAAAGTATAATTTTATGAACAAATTAATGTTGCTGGTCATGATGGCGGCTGTAACTTTGTCCGGTTGTGCTCTAAGTTTAGACACGGCGGCTGTGAAACAGGAAGCTCAAGACCAAGCTAAAAAAACTATGGAAGAAAATTTACCAAACGAGGCCATTAATCAGGTAACTGATGTTGTTAATGATGTGAATCAAACTGCTGATCTAGTTTCAGCTACTTTACCGGCGATGTTTGCTGGAAATCAAGAAATCGCAATTTCGACTGATGGTGATTTAACTAAGCGTTATACTGGCGCTATTTTGAAAACTAATTTTGGCGATATCAAAGTTGTTTTCTATGGTGAGGATTCACCAAAGACAGTAGCCAACTTTATAAAACTGTCTTTGATTAAGTTTTATGATGGTAGTAAATTTCATCGAGTGATTCCTGATTTTATGATTCAAGGTGGTGACCCTAATTCTAAGGATAGTGATTTTTCTAATGATGGTATCGGCGGACCTGGTTATAAGTTTGAAGATGAAATTAACACCCGCGCTTTAGTGGAGGGGAGTTTAGCCATGGCTAATGCTGGACCAAACACTAATGGTTCTCAATTTTTTATTGTGACGGCTAAATCGACACCTTGGTTAGATGGTAAGCACACTAATTTTGGTCAAGTGACTGAGGGTTTGGAGGTGATTAAAAAAATTGAAGCTTTGCCAGTTGATCAAAATGATCATCCAATTCAAGATGCTATTATTACAGGAGTTGAATTGGTTAAGTAGTTTGTGAGTAAGTTAAAAGGAAAAGCAATGAGATGGACACCGAGTTTGGTATTTTTCTTTTGGATATAGATTTTTTCAAACCGGCCCTCCCAAGGCGTGCAGGTACCAACTCTGGCAAGCTTTTCTTTTGATGTATATTTTTTCAAACCAGCGAAAAATTTGGCAATTCTGTCATAAAATTTACGGTGCCACGCCATAACTCGCAAAAAATCTTAATTGATTTTTAGAGGAAAGAATTTTTTGCTCAAACATATGGTCGTGGTGCACCTAATTTTAATCCATAATTGAAACAATTTTTCAGGTTATCAAAAATACACATCAAAACAAGACTCAGTAATAAGAAGCATTGTGAAACGATTTTAAAGGTTGTCAAAAATCTATATCCTGGGCTAGATTAAACGGAGGTAAATTGCAGGATTTTGACATTTGTTGTTATCTGATGTTAAATCTAATTAAAGCCGTTTGTTAAAGAACGGCTTTAATTTAGGGCCTATGGTATAGTGGTAGCACAGTGCATTCGCATTGCACAGACGGCGGTTCGATTCCGCCTAGGTCCACCACGGGCTGTGGTATAAAGGTATTATGCACTTTCAAATTTCATTACATGCGTTGTGTCGGGCTGTGGTATAAAGGTATTATGCACGATTCGGGTTCGTGCGATCGCGGTTCAATTCCGCGCAGCCCGACAGAGTGCTTGTAATGAAAAGGAGGTTCGCCTGCCTACCGACAGACAGGAACTCCGTGCAGCCCGACAGAATAAAAGGCGATCGCTGTCTTAAAAATAATGGTCATTTGCTCATACTTAGAGAGCCGGCCGCTTGGCAATATAAATTATTTGGACCAATTTTTTGGATAATTAGAACAGTCTTAAGAAATAAGAATAGAAATTCAATTTCACTGGCCGATGATGAAACGCTAGGCTTTTCGGTTAAACAGCTTAAGCAATTATTAGCTAATTTTAGTAATCTAGAGTTAAGGCTAACCAGCTATTTGTATAAGTATTATTATAATTTCTTGTTATTGTTAAGAAAGCTTTTGGGAAAGCCAATAAAAGAAAGTGTAAACATAAAAACTTTTCTTAAGAGAATTGATAATTTTATCAAAAAATTACCAGTAATAAGAAATTATTGTTGGGATTGAGATGTTTATTGTCAGAAAAATGGCTAGAAAAGTAAGGGGCGGGTTGTAGTATAGTGGTCGTACGCATGCATGGGGTGCATGTAGCCCGGGTTCAATTCCCGGCAGCCCGACAAAAAACTTGACAAATTTACGGGAAGTGCTAAAGTTTAAATAAGTTGGTTGGTGCTCCTTTAAATGTTAAAAAAATGATTTTTTAGTGACTCCTGGGATGCCTTATATTTGATGAAACAATCTCTTGAAGTTTAAAATACTTCATGCTATCGTCGTTTTTTGAGTTTATGACAAAAATACTGTGAATTAATTTTTATATTGTTTTAAAACAATATAATTTACTCTCGTTTTTGAAACTATTTTTAATTGCGGTTGTAATAACCGATCAGTAATTTCCAACCAACTTATAAAGGCCCTTATCAATATTGATAAGGGCTTATTTTTTTAAACTTGACTTTTTTATTAATCTATTGTTAATTATTTGTAGTACTTTAAATCAATTGTTTTAATAATAACGAGGTGCGTAATGTCGTCTGTTATGAAAACGGGGCCGACTGTAAGGGCTGGACAAATCTTTATCCCAGAAAAAAGTGATATGAAAATACTATTTCAGAAAAGTAAAAAAAAGAATAAAACTGGGAAATTTGTAGTTTTATTAGATATTGTTAACAGAACTGTTTGTTGTTTAACGATGAATCGTCCAGGGGCTTTTTGTTTTATAAACAGGGTGCCGGAAATGGATGAGGTTATAGAAATAACAGCTGTTCATAGTAATTATTTGCTAGGCAAAATCATTTCTTATAAAAAAACAAAAGGCGGATAAAACCGTCTTTTTTTATTAAATTTTACCCTTGCGAAAACGAGGGTCTCATTAATTTGTAATAATTTTTCTTAAGTAATAATTTTTAGAACGCTTTACGATAATTGAAGTTTTGGATTACTTGGCGAGATCTCCGCCTGCGCGGAGATAAATGCAAGATGATACATAGCTATGCCGGCGGCAATAGCCACATTTAAAGATTCTTTTTTACCGAGCATTGGTAGGTGGATTACTAAATCGGCTTGATCTTGAATTTCTAGGCTAAGCCCATCTACCTCGTTGCCGACAATTAGAGCTGTTGATTTATTAAAACTTATAGTGCTAAGAGCTTGACTTTTAGCACTAAGTTCTAAAGCTGCAATAGTAAAGTCTTTAGCCCGTAATTCAGTAATTAAGGTGCTTAAATCATCGCGATGTTCAAAAGGAACCCAAGTTTCAGCTCCTAAAGCTACTTTAGCAACTTTTGGATGAGGTGGAACCGCGGTGTAACCTACTAAAAATAATTTAGTGAAACCACAGGCGTCAGCGGTGCGAAACATAGCTCCGACATTGAAGGCTGAACGGATGTTTGGTAGAATTAAATAGAGGTCTCTATTATCTTTGACTTTAGACATAAAATGTAGTTAAATATGACTATGACCGATTATCTAAAAATTGGCAAGGCGACCGAGTTAACAGGTCGTGATTATAAATTGTACCGGGCTTTGGAAATTTTGCCCGGTGTTTTGTCTTGGGGCACGCTTTTATTATTAATTTTGTTTAGTTGGTGGCAGCCGGTGTGGGTATCGGTGTTTATTATTATTTTTGATGTTTACTGGTTATTATTGGTTGTTTATTTAGCTATTTATTTAATTGCGGCTTATAGGCATTTGGCTAAGGGGCGGTTAACTGATTGGAGTAAGTTATGTCAAGATCTTAAACCTAGACAGTTTAGTCTTTATAGCGGTAATAATCAACCATATACCAAGGAATTGGCCTGGACTGATTTGTGGCAAGTAGTAATTTTGCCGACTTATAATGAAAATTATTCAGTGCTTAAAGCGACGATGTCGGCTTTAGTTAATGATAACTATCCCAAAGACAGAATGATTATTGTTTTGGCTACCGAAGAGCGTGGTGGTGATTTGGCTAAAGAGGCTGTGGTAAAAATTGTGACAGAATATGGGGATAAATTTGGTCATTTTTTGTTAAGTAAGCACCCAGATAATATTGACGGAGAAATTAAAGGCAAGGGTGCTAATCAGGCTTGGGCAGCGAAAGAAGTTAAAAACCAAATCATTGATAAACTTGGACTAGATTATGATACGATTTTGGTTAGTGTGTTTGATATTGATACTGTTGTGGCTCCTGGATATTTTTATAATTTAACTTGGCGATTTTTCTTGGCTAAGTTTCCGCATCGTTCCAGTTATCAGCCAATTCCAGTTTATAATAATAATATTTGGCAAGCTCCATTTTTTGCTAGGATCGCAGCTTTCTCTAATACTTTCTGGCAGATGATGTTGCAATTGCGTCAGGAAAAACTGGCAACTTATAGCTCTCATTCTATGTCTTGGAGAACTTTAACAGATATTGGTTTTTGGTCACCAAAGATGGTTAGTGAGGATTCTCGTATTTTTTTTCATGCCTTTTTTTATTACGACGGTGATTATCGAGTGGAGCCATTATATTTCCCAGTATCAATGGACGTGGTGATGGATAAGAATATTTGGCGTAGTGCTGTTAATCTTTATAAACAACAACGACGCTGGGGTTGGGGAGTGGAGAATGTGCCTTATTTAATTTTTAATACCATTAAGCGTTGGAAGAAATTGCCAAAATCAGAAGCGCTGTACCAAATTAGTGTACAGATACACGGATTTCACTCTTGGGCGACCAATGCCTTGATTATTGCTGTAATTGGTCGTATGCCACTGTGGCTTGGCGGGGATCGTTTTAATGAAACTGTACTATCGTCTAACTTACCGATTGTTAGTTTAAATTTAATGAACTTTGCGATGATTGGGATGGTGTTGTCGGCGATTGTGTCCACTTTGCTATTGCCACCAAAACCAGCTAAGTATGGTTTTTGGAAACGTTTACAACTGCTTGCTGAGTGGGTGTTTTTACCGGTGTCGATTATTATTTTTGGGGCTGTTCCAGGACTTGAGGCTCAAACCAGATTGATGATGGGGAAATATATGGGTTTTTGGGTTACTCCCAAAGAGAGATAAATTAAATTTTAGATTAATGACGATATTTGATCAAAACCGCCCTGGAGTATCCATGGCGCGTATTATTATTGTGGAATGCTTGTTACTCTGTGGTATTACCTTTGGTCTGTTAATGTTGTAATTTGAGGAAAACAAAAACTCCTTTGACGTAATGTTGGAGGAGTTGTTTTGTGTAGTTTAATCCAATTTAGTTTTGATAGTTTTGATGCACTTGGTGCAAAGTTTTAGTGCAGCGCCTTCAAATTTTTTGGTTTGTAGATTGATGTGTTGACGTTTCAAACTCTTGATATTGGAATGGGAGCGGGAGGCGTCTGCCGTTGATCCGCGGCCGCATAAGTCGCATTTTTTGGCCATATTATTGCTAAAGTTAGTTTATCTTTGAGTAATCAGAATAACGAGGCTTAATTTATCACAAAAGAGAGGGGTTTGTCAACCACGATATTTTATCCCAGTGAAAACTGGGATCTCCTCAGGTGAATAGGAGAATTAATGTTAAGATAAAGAAAACAAAAATTAAAAATCTGAATTTTGCCTTTGATTTAAATTGTGGTGGTATTAATATTTGGGAGACCCCAGCTAGGTTCACCCCGATAGTAATCGGTGGCTGGGGTAAAATGGTATTGACTTCACAACGCATTTGTTTTAGAATAGGCGAATATGATTGTAACTATTATTATCGTGGCTGTCTTGATTATGTCGGCTGTGGTGCATGAATATGCCCACGGAGTAGCCGCTTTGGCCCAAGGTGACCGTACTGCTCAAGATGCTGGTCGTTTAACACTTAACCCAATAAAACATTTGGATTTATTTGGTTCAATAATTGTACCAGCGGTGTTAATTATAACTAAAGTTCCAATTTTTTTTGCTTGGGCTAAGCCAGTGCCTATTAATCCTTATAATTTTAAGGATGTTAAGTATGGTGAGTTTAAAGTGGCGGCGGCTGGGCCGTTGTCAAATTTTATCTTAGCTATCTTTTTTGCTATTGTTGGTAAGCTGTTACCAATCGTGATGTCAATAAAATATGCGTTAATTAATGGTTTTTTTGGAGCAGATACCAGTATTGGTTTAAGTTTGTTGAACGGGTCAATGCTTAATGGTGTTTATGTCTTGTCTTTATTTTTTGTGATGGTAAACTTGGCCTTGGGTTTATTTAATCTTTTGCCTTGGCCACCTTTAGACGGATCACGCTTAATTTTCCCATGGTTACCTGTCCGCGCTCAAAATTGGTTTATGCGTATGGAACACTCGCCATATAGTTTTGTGGTTTTAATATTGTTATTATCTGTGGGAATATTAGAACCGTTATTTACTTTAATTCCTATGATTTTTGGGTGGTTAGTGCTATAAAAAAACAACTTTGTTCTAACTATTGACTTTTTATCAATAAAGCTATAAAATAACCATACTAAAAAAAGAAAACCCTTTTTGGGGTGTATTTTTGTTTGTAAACACACTATGCCTACAATTAATCAACTAGTGCGTAAAGGTCGTACCTCCAAGGTCTCCAAGGTGACATCCGGTGCTTTGAAACTGGTTTCTGACACTTTACACCGCAAGAAAACTTTGCAATCCGTTGGCGCTCCTTTTAAGCGTGGCGTTTGTGTCAAAGTTACCACCACCACTCCTAAAAAACCTAACTCCGCTTTGCGTAAGATTGCCAGAGTTCGGTTGTCTAATGGTTTGGAAGTAACTGCTTATATTCCAGGAGAAGGTCACAATTTACAGGAACACTCTATTGTTTTAATTAAGGGTGGTCGTACTAAAGATTTACCTGGTGTGCGTTATAAGATTGTCCGAGGTGTATTTGACACCCAGGGTGTAGAAAAACGTCGCCAAGGTCGTAGTCGTTACGGCGCCAAGAAGCCGAAGAAATAATTTATAATTTTATGAGAGGTAAAAAAGCTCCAAAACGAAATATTGAACCGGACCCGAAATTTGGTAACTTGGAAGTCGCCAAATTTATCAACTATATAATGCTTGATGGCAAGAAAGCTGTGGCCGAAAAGGTGGTGTTTGATAGTTTTGAAATCATTCGTGAAAAAACCAAAGCTGAACCGCTGCATGTTTTTAACAAGGCTTTGAAACAGGTTTGCCCATTATTGGAAGTTCGTAGTCGCCGGGTGGGTGGTGCTAACTACCAAATCCCTTATCAGGTACGTGGTGAACGTCGTTTCAACTTAGGCTGTCATTGGATTATTAATGCGGCACGTTCTCGTAAGGGTCGTCCGATGTCTGAGAAATTGGCTGACGAAATTATCAACACTGCTAAAGGTGACTCATCTTCTATTAAAAAGAAATTGGACGTGCATCGTATGGCTGAAGCTAACAAAGCTTTTGCCCATTTTGCCCGCTAAATTTTTCTAAAGTTCATAAGGTTCAAGAGATTCATGAGGTTAGAGTGGAAACATCTTTTAGCTTAATGAATACCAAGAACTTTGTGAACTTTTTGTTTAACATGATTAAAGTAAAAAGTTAAAGGGAAAAATAAAAGGAAGCTTTCCTTAACTTTATAAACTTTATTAACTTTATAAACTTTTAACCTACAATTATGGCCCGCGAGTATTCTTTAGAGAAAACTAGAAACATTGGTATCATGGCCCACATCGATGCCGGCAAAACAACTTTTACCGAGCGTGTTTTGTTTTATACCGGGCGCAAACATAAAATTGGTGAAGTGCATGAAGGGGCTGCGGAAATGGATTGGATGGAACAAGAAAAAGAACGCGGTATTACCATTACTTCAGCCGCAACAACCTGTTTTTGGAAAGAACATTTGATTAACTTGATTGATACTCCAGGACACGTTGACTTTACTGTGGAAGTGGAACGATCCTTGCGTGTACTTGATGGCGCAGTGGCTGTGTTTGATGGACAGGCTGGTGTGGAACCTCAATCTGAAACTGTTTGGCGTCAAGCTGATAAATATCAAGTGCCCCGCTTATGCTTTGTGAATAAAATGGATAAAATGGGAGCTGATTTTTACATGTCTTTGGATTCTATTCGTACTCGTTTAAATTCTAAAGCGGTGGCAGCTCAATTACCAATCGGTGCTGAAGATGACATGAAAGGTGTTATTGATCTGTTGACTCAAAAAGCTTATGAGTTTCATGGTCAAAACGGTGAAGAAATAGTAGAAATTGCTATTCCAGAAGATATGTTAGCCAAGGTAGAAAGTCATCGCGCTGAATTAGTAGAACGGGCTGTAGAATGCGATGAGGTTTTGATGGAGAAATATTTATCCGGTGAAACTATTGAAATCCCTGAATTAAAAAAAGCTATTCGTAAAGGTGTAATCGCTAATGAATTGTATCCAGTATTGTGTGGAACAGCACTTAGAAATATTGGCGTGCAGTTGGTGCTTGACGCTGTGGTAGAATATTTGCCAAGTCCTTTGGATGTTCCACCATTGATAGCGACTGATGTTGATGATGAAGAATTAAAAGTTCCTGTACCAGCTAGTGATACCGAATCTTTCCGTGCTTTGGCTTTTAAAATTGCTACTGATCCTTTTGTTGGTAAACTATGTTTCGTGCGTGTTTATTCTGGTATTTTAGCTTCTGGTTCTTATGTTTTAAATTCCAGTAATGGTAAAAAAGAACGCATTGGTCGTTTGGTTCGGATGCACGCTAATCACCGTGAAGAAATCACTGAAATTCATGCTGGAGATATCGCAGCCGTTATTGGTCTTAAAGATACGATGACTGGACAGACTTTGTGCGATGAAGCTAAACCAGTGTTACTTGAATCAATTATTTTCCCAGAACCAGTAATTAAGATCGCTGTAGAACCAAAGACCAAAGTTGATCAAGAAAAAATGGGCGTAGCTCTTGGCCGTTTGGCTGAAGAAGACCCGACTTTCAGAGTGGAAACCGATGAAGAATCTGGACAAACTTTGATTAGCGGTATGGGTGAACTACATTTGGATATTATTGTAGATCGTATGCGCCGTGAATTTAATGTGGAAGCCAATATCGGTAAACCACAAGTTGCTTATCGTGAAACTATTCGTTCTAACGCTGAAGCGGAAGGTAAGTATGTTAAACAATCTGGTGGGCGTGGTCAGTATGGTCATTGTTGGTTACGCATTGAACCAAATGAAACAGGTAAAGGTTTTGAGTTTATTGATGAAGTAAAAGGTGGATCTATTCCTCGCGAATACATCCCGGCGATTGGTAAGGGAGTGCGTGAAGCTATGGACCGTGGTATTATTGCCGGTTATCCGTTGGTGGATATTAAGGCGACTGTTTATGAAGGTAGTTATCACGAAGTTGACTCTTCGGAAGCGGCTTTCAAAATGGCTGGTATTATGGCTTTCCGTGATGCTTGCGCTAAGGCGACTCCAGTGCTACTTGAACCTATCATGAAAGTAGAAGTAACTACTCCTGAAGAATATATGGGCAATGTGATTGGCGACTTGAATGCTAAGCGTGGACAAATTGATTCCATGACTGATCGTGGTAATATTAAGGTGATTGACGCTAAAGTTCCACTGTCTGAAATGTTTGGTTATTCTACTGCTTTACGTTCTATGTCACAGGGTCGTGCTAATTACTCTATGGAATTTTTACATTATTCTGATGCTCCAAAGTTTATTGTAGAGAAGATTGTTGGTGACAAGAATAAGAAGTAAACTATTATAGCTTAGATGCAATAAAAGCACCTCGATATATGTCGGGGTGCTTTTGATTTTACTTAATTATTATAAAAGATTACAAATGAAAAGAAAAAAGCTGTTTATGATATTATTATCATGAACAGCTTTTATTTTTTAGAAAAAATTAGATTATTCAAGCATGGTAGAGGTAATACGAATACCAGTAGCTAATCCGGGGGATTTAAAATCATCACCAACACCATAACTAATCCACATAAATATCCAATCTTCGTTACCTAGATGAATGTAAGGTCCTGTTAAGGAGTTTTTTTGAGATCTAAGCCCGAAGCTAATAGCTGGAATAATCTGAAGACTAACACGAGCACAATACCAAAGTAAATCTCCGTTAGATTTAAAATCTAGCTCAGTAGTTAAGCCTTCGTATTCTTGCCAATTTGTTACAAATAATAAACTAGCCCCGAAAGCAAAGGTTTTGGACGTAAATTCATAACCAAGACTACTACCAATCTTGAAGCCGGTATTAGCAGAGAGATGATAATTAACTGAAGTTCCAAGTAAGAGGTATTGTCCAACGTTACCTGATTTTAGAGCACTGAGACTTAAGTGGTAATTGTCGTTGAGAGCGATTGGCTCTAATAAGAAGCCCCAAGCATCTCGTTTGGGGTTAGCGGTAATAGTACTGTCAGCATGTAATGTTTCAGCTTTTTCTCTGGGAGAAGCGGCGTTAGACATGTCGATGATTAAAAACTTATTTAAAGCTGGTTTGTAAACTATTATAGAATCTTTGGTTTCGGCCAAAACAGGGGGTATTAAAACAACTGTAAACAAGAAAAAGGTTATTAAGTAAAGCATGGCATGATTCCTCGAATTTATGTTTGAATTTTTAAAGATCTAGGATGTATTTTTATTATATCATATATTTAATAAAAAGTCAATGTTTTGGTTTTTTTAAGTAGGTGCATGATTTGAGTGATTCTTAACGGTAGACTCTAAACTATAAGGTGAAAGAGCTAATTATTGACTTTTTATTATTTTTGTGATATAATTTAGGGTAGTTAATAGATAAAAGTTTTTAATAAAATATTCATAAGGTGCTGCGATGAAGCGATTAGTCATTGTTTTTGTTCTGTTTGCTTTATTATCATCATTTTTAGCCGGGTTTTCTTTGTCTGGATATTTTGAGTCTTGGAAGGTTAGTTTTGCTCTTTCGCTATTGTTAATTAGCTTTTTTTTCGGAGGGTTTGCTATTTATATGGTTTTTTTGTTAGGTCAGGAGAGTGTGAAATTTTTTTTTAATGCTTCACCTGAAATATTTTTCGTTAAGCTGAATAAAAAAAAACTGTGGGTAATCTCTAAGAATTAAAAAGATATAAAACCTTAGAAAATAAATTTCTAAGGTTTTTTCTTATTATTAGCTAAAAAATAGAAAGTATTAGAGTCTTGACTATTTTATTTTTTTGGCTTACAATTGGTCAATAATAAGAATTGTCCCCTGCGACAAGAATGTTTTATGTCGGGAAAGCTGGAAAAATTAATCAATTTGATTAAGAAAACGGGGGATAGGCTTATTATCTATGATCCTACAGAAAACCTCGATCCTTATGTTATAATGGATCTGGAGGCTTATCAGGTTTTATTAGGTAAAAAAGAGGCAACCTTGACAGAAAACGGTCTATCTGATACAATAAGTCGCGATGTTGAAAATTGGAAAGAATTGAATAATATTATTCAATCTAAGCCAAATACAAATAAGTCTGATTTATTAGAAACAGAAGAGATTGAAGATCAAGCTGAAGAAGCGGAAGATGAAACTGAAAGTTTTATCAACGAATCTTCTTTTGAAACATTACTGGAGAGCGTTTTAGTGGAAACAGAAGCTGGAGCTGTCATTGATGGCGATGAGCTGAATACAGAAACTAAAACAGCTGGAGTTCCCTTTACTGATGTAGGCTCTATTTTAGAGCGTCGCGCTCAGGATTTGTCTGCTGGTAAGTGGCACCCGGGTTCGGATGTCCGTCGTTTTAGTAGACAATATAATAATAACAATTAATAAAATAATAAGAACGGTTGGCCGTCCTTTGAGACGAAACACTTTAGTTAGCTAAAGACCGTTAAAAAATTAATATGGCAGACTTATTTGTTCGCTCTAAGCCGCACGTGAACGTTGGTACTATCGGCCACGTTGATCACGGCAAAACTACTTTAACCGCCGCTATCTTAACAGTGTTAGGTTCTAAAGGTTTCGCTGCTACCAAAAAAGGTGTCGGTGAAATTGATGGCGCTCCTGAAGAAAAAGCTCGTGGTATTACTATTGCTACTGCTCATGTAGAGTATGAGACTGAAAAACGTCATTATGCTCACGTTGATTGTCCAGGCCATGCTGATTATATCAAAAACATGATTACTGGTGCTGCTCAAATGGACGGTGCTATCTTGGTAGTGTCGGCTACTGATGGTCCTATGCCTCAGACTCGTGAACATATTTTGTTAGCTCGTCAGGTTGGTGTGCCTCATATTGTTGTTTTCTTAAACAAATGTGATGTTGTGGAAGATCAAGAATTAATCGATTTGGTGGAAGAAGAAGTCCGTGATTTGTTGAACAAATATGAATTCCCAGGTGCAACTACTCCAATTATTCGTGGTAGTGCTTTGAAGGCTTTGGAAGATCCAAACGGTGAATGGGGTAATAAGGTTATGGATTTGATGGCAGCTTTGGACGATTTTATACCAGAACCAGTTCGTGATACTGATAAACCTTTCTTAATGCCTATTGAAGATATCTTCTCCATTGAAGGTCGTGGTACTGTAGTCACTGGTCGTGTGGAACGTGGTATTATCAAGGTTGGTGAAGAAGTTGAAATAGTTGGTATTCATGATACTAAGAAAACTGTAGTCACTGGTATAGAAATGTTTAACAAATCTTTAGAACAAGGTCAGGCTGGTGATAATGCTGGTTTGCTATTGCGCGGTGTGAAAAAAGAAGAAGTTGAACGCGGTCAAGTTTTAGCTAAGATTGGTAGCATTACTCCTCACACTGAATTTGAAGGTGAAATCTACATCTTGACTCAAGTTGAAGGCGGTCGCCATAAACCTTTCTTTAAAGGCTATAAACCTCAATTTTACATCCGCACAACTGATGTGACTGGTGAAATTGAATTACCAGAAGGTATTGAAATGGTCATGCCTGGTGATACTGTAAATTTGAAGATTAAGTTGATTGCTCCGATCGCTTTAGAAGAGAAAATGCGTTTTGCTATTCGCGAAGGTGGTCGTACTGTTGGCGCCGGTGTGGTAGTTAAAATTATCAAATAACCATTTAGCCCCACTCTTAATTTAAGGGTGGGGTTATAATGCTTGTTTGCTTTTAAACAAGTATCCGTCACGCAGACGAAAATTTAATAAACTATAATCTTCCAAGTCCATGACAGAGAAAAAAGTCAAAGATTCGGGCGAAGCTTTCAAGAGCCGAATCAGAATTAAAATCCGTTCTTATGATCATAAGATTATAGATCAGTCAACGCGTACTATCGTGGAGACGGTCAAGAGAAGCGGAGCAAAATTATACGGTCCAATTCCATTGCCGACCGAAATGAAAAAGTACACAGTTAACGCCTCAACTTTTGTTCACAAAAATTCTCGTGATCAATACGAGATGCGTATTCACAAAAGACTGGTAGATATTATTGAACCAACTGCGTCCACTGTTGAGGCTTTGTCCGGATTGAATTTACCGGCTGGCGTTGATGTGGAAATTAAAATGTAAAAATTGTTTGAAAAATTGAGTTCTGGTAAGTCACTTAGTTACTTCTTGCCGAGATGGCCGGAAAAGGATTAATGAGCTTAACTGGATAATTCAGAGGTAAATACAACACAAGAGAAAGTCTAAATACAATCCAAAATTAAAGCCCAAATGGTGGGTGGATTTTATTTATAACTGGTACTCTTGTATCCAGTTTTTATTAATTTAGAGAAGGTAAGTATATGAAATTCATTTTAGGTAAAAAACTTGAGATGACTCAGATCTGGGTCGGTGAGGAACGGAAAGCGGTAACCGCTATTGCCGTTGGACCTTGTACTGTTTTGCAAGTCAAGACCAAGGAAAACGACGGTTATAGAGCTGTTCAGTTGGGTTTTGCTCCAAAGAGTTCCAAAAATATTGCTAAGCCTCAATTGAAGCATATGCAGGGCGGATCTTTTCGTTGGTTGCGTGAGTTTCGTTTGGATAAACTTGGTAAATGGGGGGAAATTTCAGAGGTAAAGATTGGTGATCAAATCACTGTGGCCACTTTAGTGGTTGGTGATAAATTACGTTTAACTGGTACCGTTAAAGGCAGAGGTTTCGCTGGTGTAGTAAAACGTCATGGTTTTCATGGTCATAGTGCTACTCATGGTACTAAAGATCAAGAAAGAATGCCTGGCTCTATTGGTGCCGGTGGTGTCCAACATGTCTTTAAAGGCAAGCGGATGCCTGGTCGTATGGGTGGTAATCAAGTGACTTTTAAGGACGTTTTGATAGTTGCTATTGATGAAACGAAGAATGTTATTTATGTTGAAGGTGGTGTTCCTGGAAGCCGTGGTAGTTTAGTTAAGCTGTTTGGTGCTGGCGATTTGATTGTAAGCGCTTCAGCTAATAAGGTGGAAACTTCTGCTGTTGTTGAAGAAATTAAAGTTAAACCTACCCAGACTGAAATTAATGAAGAAGTTGAAGCGGTTGCTAATGGTGAAGTAGTTGAAGGCGATGTGGTAACCGAAGAGTTTATTCCTCCTGCTGAGGAAGCCAAATAATTTACGGATAATAAGTATATCGATATGATTAAGTACCAAGTATACAATCAGGCCGGTAGTCCAGTCGGCGAATATGAACTGAACGACAAGGTGTTTGGTTTGTCCGTGAACGAATCATTACTACACCAAGCAGTAGTGACTCAGATGGCCAACATGCGTAAAGTTATTGCTCACACTAAAACTCGTGATGAAGTTTCTGGCAGCGGTAAAAAACCTTGGAAACAAAAAGGTACCGGTCGGGCTCGCATTGGCTCTGTTCGCAGCCCATTATGGCGTAGCGGTGGTATCGTGTTTGGTCCAAGCAAAGATCGTAATTTTAAAATGGAATTGAACAAGAAAATGGGTCGTCAAGCGATGTTAATGGCATTATCTGACAAGGTTGCTTCTCATCAACTAGCTTTATTAGATAAACTAGAAATGGTAGAGTTTAAAACCAAGACCGCTGATGCTATGTTGAAAACTTTAGCTAAGGCAGTTTGGCAGAGCGAAGAAACGGCCAAAAAGTCCACATTGATTATCAATGCTGGAAATGATGATAAAGCTAAATATTCTTTACGCAATTTGAAACATGTTAAATTGATGAATTTGGATAACATTAACATTGTAGATTTATTGGGTTATGAAAATTTAATTTTAACCGTTGATGCGGTTAAAGGCTTGGAAAGTCGAATAAAGTAACACAACCAATATGCCAATGTTTAAAAAAACTGAAGAAGACAATAAAACTAAAGCTGATAAGTTGGAGGTTACCACTGAAGGTACAGCTATGCAGGATTTGTATGCTAATAAAGTTGTTGGTAAAAAAACAACCGGTAAAGTGATGCATCCGTCTCGTGTGGCTAGCGCTAATCGCATTTTGGTTCGTCCAATGGTCACAGAAAAAGGCACAGCTTTGAACGGTTTAGGTAAATATCTGTTTACTGTTGATATTAAAACTAATAAAGTTGAGGTTGCTAAAGCTGTGGAGACTTTGTATGGAGTAAAACCAACTAGCGTCAATATAATTAATATGGAGGGTAAGTTTAAGAATTATGGCCATCGCCAAGGCCAACGTAAGGATTGGAAGAAAGCAATCGTGACTTTGCCGAAGGGTAAGACGATTGATGTTTACGAAGGAGTGTAATAATTTTATAAAGTTCGTAAAGTTAATAATTTATCAGGTCAAAGTCTAAAGCACTTTTAACTTGATGAACTTTAAGAACCTCAAGAACTAATATATATGCCAGTTAGAAAAGTCAAGCCAACTACCAATGGTCAGCGTCAGCTAAGCCATCAGGATTTTTCCGATATTACTAAGACTAGTCCGGAAAAAAGTTTGGTAATTATAAAAAAGCAACATGCTGGTCGTAACAATCAAGGTAAAATTACCGTTCGTCATCAAGGTGGTGGCGCTAAGAGATTTGTTCGTATCATTGATTTTAAACGTGATAAATTTAATGTAAAAGGCCTAGTCGCTTCGATTGAATATGATCCAAATCGTGGTCCGCGTATTGCTTTAATTAATTACCAAGATGGTGAAAAACGTTATATTATCGCACCAATCGGTTTAAAGGTTGGTGATGATGTGATGAGTAGTAAAGAATTAATTGAGATTAAGACAGGTAATGCTATGCCAGCGGCGTTTATTCCAGCAGGTATGGCTGTTCACAGTATTGAGTTAGTCCCAGGTGGTGGAGCTAAAATATGTCGTGGTGCTGGTAATGCAGCTTATGTGATGAGTGTAGAAAAGAAATTTGCACAAATAAAATTACCTTCTGGAGAAATTCGTTTGATAAAAAAAGAATGTTTAGTGACTGTTGGACAGGTTGGTAATGCTGATTTACGCCACTTATCAATTGGTAAAGCAGGGCGTTCTCGCCACTTGGGTATTCGCCCAACTGTTAGAGGTACGGCTATGAATCCTGTGGATCATCCACATGGTGGTGGTGAAGGTAATCAACCAATCGGTTTGAAACATCCGAAGACTAAGTGGGGTAAGAATGCCTATGGTGTACACACTCGTCGCGCCAAACGCGCTTCAACTCGTTTGATTGTTACTCGTCGCAAGAAATAATACTAAAAGCATATGACAAGAAGTTTAAAAAAGGGCCCCTATGTTAATGAACGGCTGATCAAAAAGTTAGCCACTGCCAAACCTGGCACCCCAATCAAGACTTGGGATCGTTCCTGTACGGTTACTCCTGAAATGGTTGGTTTCACTTTTGGTGTGCACAATGGTCGTGTTCATACTGCCGTGACCATTCATGAAAATATGGTTGGCCATAAGCTGGGGGAATTTTCTCCAACTCGTAAGTTTTTAGGTCACGGAGGTAAAATGGCCAAAACACAGGCTGGTGCCAAGAAGTAATTAATTTTGATTATATGGAAGTTAAAGCTCAATTGAGATATTTAAGAATGTCTCCCCGCAAGGTTCGCTTGGTGGCTGGTTTGGTGCGTGGTAAAAAAATTCAACCCGCTTTAGATCAATTGAAGTTCGCTGGTAAAGCGGCCGCTAAGCCAGTTTCTAAATTGGTTTCAGCTGCCTTAGCTAATGCGATCAATAATTTTGGTTTGACAGCAGATAACTTACTGGTTAAAGAAATTTCAGTGGATCAGGGGCCAACTTTAAAACGTTGGATGCCTCGTGCTCATGGTCGTGCTACTCCGATTATGAAAAAGACCAGTCACATTAACGTTATTTTATCTGAAATTAAAGATAGTGGTATTAAAGAGGGTAAAAAAGTTAAAATAGAAGCTCCGGTCAAGTTGAGTGGTAAACCAATGGAAGATGAAGGAATTAAAATTGTCAATAAAGATGCCGAAGTTGAAGATAGCGGCTCTGAGGTTAAGAATGAAGGCAAAGGTGTTAATGTCGCTAAGGGCGGAGGCACTGTTAGTAAAGGGTTTACTCATAAAGTTTTTAGACGCAAAAGCGGTTAATTAATAGGCACATCAATATGGCGAAAAAAGTTAATCCCAAAGTCTTGAGAATTGGCATCACTCGTAGCTGGCCATCGCGCTGGTTTTCGGAGCAGAAGTCTTATATTCCCAAGCTAAAGCAAGATCTCGCAGTGCGTGGTTATCTTATGGCTACTTATAAAGAAGCTGGAGTGGATAAGGTGGAAATTGAACGCAATTCTAATAATAAGTTATTTATAAATATCTTTACAGCTAAACCTGGTCTGTTGATTGGTCGAGGTGGGGCGGGTATTGAAGATTTAAAGAAAAAGTTGCACACCAAATTTTTAAAAACTTTCCGTTTGAACGAAATCAACATTAGTATTAACGAAGTAAGTAGGCCTAATTTATCAGCTGAAGTTTTGGCACAAGCCATGGTTTTAGATATTGAAAAGCGTGTGCCTTTCAAGAAAGCTATGAAGCAGATTATTGGTCGGGCTGAACGCGCTGGAGCTTTAGGTATTAAAGTGATGGTTAGTGGTCGATTGAATGGTGCGGAAATTGCTCGCGATGAGCATTTGATATCTGGTAAACTGCCTTTGTCTACTTTACGTGCTGATATTGATTATGCAGGTAACACAGCTCATACCACTTACGGAGCTATTGGTATCAAGGTTTGGATTTATAGAGGTGAAGTTTTTGATAAGTCGCTGGATCAGGCGGCTCCTAAGAAGTAAACGTATGTTGAGTCCCAAAAAAACTAAATATCGTAAATCACATAAATTGGGTCATGGCGGTCATGCTACTCAAAAGATTTTCTTAGCTTTCGGTAGTTATGGTATGAAAAGCATGGAAACCTGTTGGGTGACAGCTCGTCAGATTGAATCCGCTCGCCGTGTATTATCTCGTGAAATGGATCGTGCTGGTAAGATGTGGATTCGCATATTCCCTGATGCGCCAGTAACTATTAAGGGTGGAGAAATCCCTATGGGTAAAGGTAAGGGCGCCGTTGATCACTATGTGGCCAAAATTAAGGCTGGTACTATTATGTTTGAGTTGGATGGTTTGCCTGAAGCTGAAGCTAAGAGAGCTGTAACTTTGGCGGCTCATAAGTTGCCGGTTAAATGCTTGTTTGTCAAAAAATAATTTAGCTGACAAAAATATGAAATTTAAAGAAATACAAAAAATGTCCGTTAGTGAAGCTCAGCATACTCTAGCTGCTACCCGAACTAAATTACGCGAGTTACGCTTTAAGACAGCTAGTGGTCAATTAAAAGACATCCGCGAAATTCGTGAACAACGCAAGATTGTGGCGCGTGTTCTAACTAATTTAAAACTAACTAATCAAAAATAAGGTCTATGGCTACTACAAAAAAATCAGTTACTGTCAAAACCAAAGTGGTGAAGCCCGTAATTGTTAAAACTGCTGCCAAACCTTCTGTTAAAGAAGCCAAGATCGACAAAATAATTAAAAAATTTGTTGGCGTGGTAGTAAGTGATAAAATGGATAAGACGATTGTGGTAAAAGTTGATAGTATTAAAATTCATCCTAAGTATCACAAACGTTACGCCGTGTCTCGTAAATATAAAGTGCACGACGAAGACAACCGCTGTCATGTTGGTGAACAGGTTACATTTATAGCCTGTCGCCCAATGTCTAAGGACAAGAAGTGGCGTGTGTTAGCTGGCCGTTAAGCTTTTACTTATTAATTTCAGGATATATGATTCAAGTCCAATCAATGCTGAAAGTAGCCGATAATACCGGAGCTAAGACATGTAAATGTATCCGAGTATTAGGTGGTTACAAGAAGCGTTATGCCGGAGTCGGTGATAAAATTATCATCGTGGTCAAGTCGGCCGCCCCGCATATGACAATTAAAAAAGCTGATGTTTTGTTGGCAGTAGTTGTTCGTACCAAGAAAGAAATTACTCGGTCCGATGGTACCTACTTGCGCTTCAATGAAAACGCTTGTGTGGTAATCGATAAGAAAAATAGTGAACCAAAAGGTAGCCGTATTTTTGGTCCGATTCCACGCGAGGTGCGTAAAGCCGGTTTCGTCAAGATTGCTTCTTTGGCTCCGGAAGTTTTATAAAGATCTAAACCAAGTTTATGAAAATAAAAACTAACGACCAAGTGAAGATTATTGCTGGTAAAGACAACGGCAAGGCTGGTAAAGTTCTGCAAGTGTTTAAGCAACAAGATCGTTTAAGTATTGAAGGCTTAAATTTATTGGTGAAACATATGCGTCCTCGTCGTTCTGGCGAAAAAGGTCAACGCATTGAGTTTCCAGCTCCTTTGAATGTTTCTAATGTAATGCTAGTTTGCCCGAAATGTGGTAAGCCAACTCGTGTTTCTTTTGAGTTGCCTAAAGATGAAACCGGCAAGACTCATAAGGTTCGCGCTTGTAAGCGCTGCAAAAATTTAATTGATTAAAAGTATGAATGTTTTTACTGCCTACAAAGAAAAAGCGGTGCCGCAGCTAACTGAGCGCTTTGCTTATAAGAACGTCATGGCGGTGCCAAAGGTTACTAAAGTAACTATTAATGTTGGTGTCGGTCGAATGACTAAAGATAAGAAATATATCGAAGATGTGGTGAGTACCATCACACGTATTACTGGTCAAAAGCCAGTAATCGCTAAGTCTAAAAAATCTATTTCTGCTTTTAAGGTAAAAGAGGGTGATCCTATTGGTGTAGTGGCAACTTTACACGGTTCTCGAATGTGGGATTTTTTGGATAAGCTTGTAAATATCACTTTCCCTCGGGTCCGAGACTTTCGTGGAATTAGCCCAAAATTGGTGGATAGTGCTGGAAATTTATCGATTGGTTTTAAAGAACAAATTGCTTTTCCAGAAGTTATGTTGGATCAGGCTGAATTTTACCATGGGTTAGAAGTGAATATTACAACTACCGCACATGATACTGAAACTGGGTTGGCTTTGTTCACTGCTTTAGGATTTCCTTTCCAGAAGGAAACAGCCAAAAAAGATAATTCTAACGTTTAAATAAGAATATATGGCAAGAAAAGCATTAATCGTTAAGGCTAATAAAAAGCCTAAGTTCTCTACTCGAATCGTGCGTCGTTGTTGGCGTTGTGGCCGTAATCATGGCTACATTAGAGATTTTGACTTGTGCCGCATCTGTTTTAGAGAATTAGCTAATAACGCTGATTTGCCAGGTGTGACTAAATCTAGCTGGTAAATAATAAATCCGCCTTAAGTGGATGAATTATCTAAGCAAATAAGTTTTAAAGTTTTAAGTATAAGTATAAAGTTATGACCGATCCAATAGCAGACATGTTAACTCGCATTCGCAATGCTTCTGCAATTGGCAAGCCGGAGGTGGTGTTGCCGATGAGCAAAATTAAATTTGCTATTGCTAAAATCCTTGAACAGAACCATTGGGTGGAGAAAGTTGAAAAAGTTGAGAGCATTGTAGGCCAAGATTTCAAGATTGTCTTGAAATATGAGGCCGGTCGCCCAGCGATTACTTCTTTGACTCGTATTTCCAAGCCAAGCCGTCGCGTTTATGCTGATAAGTATAATTTGCCTCGAGTTCTGAATAACTATGGCGTGGCGATTATTTCCACAAGCCAGGGTTTAATGACTAACAAGGAAGCAGGCAAAAAGGGCATGGGGGGTGAAGTGATTTGCGAAATATATTAAATAAGCAGGGGCTGACCTAACGGGTGATAATTTTAATCACGCGACTTAAGCCCTGATACCAATATGTCAAGATTAGGAAAATTACCGATTGCAATTCCTGCCGGTGTAACTGTTCGTATGGACGGCCGTGTTGTTGTTGTCAAAGGTCCAAAAGCTGAGTTACGCCAAGAAGTTAATGAGTTAATTAAGGTAGAAATTACTGATAATGAAATTAAAGTGTCTCCAGTTGATACTGGAGTTAAAGAATCAGCAGCTTTTTGGGGTTTATATCGTAGTTTATTAAATAATATGGTTTCTGGTGTGGTAAAAGAGTTTGAAAAAAAATTAGAGATAAACGGTGTTGGTTATAAAGTGGCTGGTGGCGGATCTAAGTTAACACTAGCTTTAGGTTTTTCTCATCCGGTAGAATTTGTGCTGCCAGAAGGAGTGACCTCTGTAGTAGAAGGTAAGTTTATTACTGTTAGTGGAGCTGATAAGCAAGCTGTTGGTGAAACGGCTGCTTGTATTCGACGTTTGAAAAAGCCAGAGCCTTATAAGGGTAAGGGTATTAAATATGTAGATGAGGTGTTACGCCGTAAGGCAGGTAAGACCTCCGCGAAGTAAGTTAGTAAAGTTCGTAAAGTTCATAAAGTTTGTAAAGAAAATATCTTTTGAAACATCCATTGAACTTTATAAACTTTCAACTTTATAAACTTTTAACTAACGAGTATGAAGAACAAGGAAGTCATTAAGCAAGTGAAAAAGGAGCGCCGCGCGAAGAGGGTTAGAGCCAAGATTTCCGGCACCTCAGAGCGCCCGCGTCTATCTGTGTTTCGTTCCAATCGTAATCTGTTTGTGCAGATTGTAGATGATAGTTCTGGCCGTACTTTGGTCAGTGCGCACACAGCTCAATTAGCTGGTAAATTGGCTAAGGGCGATGCGTCTTTGGAATTAGGCAAAGAATTGGCCAAGCGCGCCTTGGAAAAAGGCATTAAGAGCGTGGTATTTGACCGAGGTGGTAATTTATATCATGGCCGGATTAAAGCCGTAGCCGATGGCGCACGTGCCGGAGGTTTGGAATTTTAATTTTAACTCAATTTTATGACGGAAACAGCGAAACAAAATAATCGTCCAACTTCTGCCGCTAGAGGTGGTGTTAGAGATGGTGCTAAACCTGGTGGTCAGCAGTTTAATGATAAAAATCGTCGTCGCAGTGGCGGTGGAGGTGGTCGTGGTCGCACAGCTCAGGCTGAAACCGAATTTGATCAAAAGATTTTGGATTTAGCTCGCGTGACTCGTGTGATGGCTGGTGGTAAAAGAATGCGTTTTCGCGCTTGTTTGGCTATTGGTAACCACAAAGGTAAGGTGGCTATTGGCTTGGCTAAAGGTGTTGATGTGACAGCTGCTATTACCAAAGCTTTTAATCAGGCTAAAAAGAAATTGATTGAGGTGCCAATTACTAATGGTACTATTCCTCATCAAGTTGAATTAAAATTTAAAGCCTCTCACATCATTTTAAAACCAGCTCAGGTTGGTCACGGTGTACGTTGTGGTGGTGTGGTGAGAGTTTTAGCTGAAATGGCTGGTATTAGTGATTTGTCTGGTAAAATGCTAGGCACAAATAATAATGTGGCCAATGCTAAATGTATGATGCTTGCTTTGGCTGACTTACGCCAACCAAGAACTTCAGCTAAAAAATTAGCCGCTGCTAAAGTTGCTACTCAAGTTACTGAAGTTGCCGGTGTTGAAACAGTCGAAAATAAAGCTGAAAGCTTTACAACTGCTCAAAAACCGCGCACTCCACGTATTAAACCAGCTAACGCTTAGTTTTTAAACCAAAAAAATATATGTCAGTGTCTCTAAACAATTTACGTCCAGCTGGTGGCTCTACTCATCGTCCGAAACGTGTCGGTCGTGGTAATGCTTCTGGTCATGGTACTTATTCCACTCGTGGTATGAAAGGTCAGAAATCTCGTTCTGGTGTTTCAAATTTAAAACGTTTGGGCTTAAAGAAAATGTTGTTGTCTGTGCCAAAGACCCGTGGTTTCAAATCTTTACAGGCTAAAAACGCAGCTGTTAATTTAGCCGATTTAAACGGTTTTAAACCTGGAGCTATTATTAGTGCCAAGACTTTAACGGCAGCTGGTTTGGTTAAGAAAGCCGATATGCGCGTCAAAATCTTAGCTAAAGGAAAATTGACCGTAGAGGGCTTGGTGTTTAGTAAGGTTTTAATGAGTACTGTGGCAGCTGAGGCTATCAAACAAGCTAAGGGTGTAATTAAAAATTAATTTCCACAAATATGATGGAAAAAATAAGACAGATTTGGAAGGTAAAAGATTTGCGTCTTAGCATTGCGTTTGTCTTGGCGATGCTTTTAATTTTCCGTTTAGCGGCTCATGTACCAATTCCCGGTGTGGATGCTCTAGCACTTAAAGAATTTTTTGCTGGTAATCAGGTTTTAGGTTTAATGAGCTTATTGACTGGCGGTGGCATGGAAAATTTTTCTATCGTAATGCTTGGTGTCGGTCCTTATATTACATCTTCAATCATTTTTCAATTACTCGCTATGATTATTCCAGCAATGGAAGAAATGAATAAGGAAGAAGCCGGAAGACAAAAGGTAATGATGTGGTCTCGCTGGGCAACTGTACCAATTTCTATGGTTCAGTCCTATGGTATGATTACTTTGATTCAAAATTCTTCAGGTGGTATTATTGGTGGTTTTTCTTGGATGGATAAATTGGCTGCTATGATTACTATTACTGCTGGTACCATTCTTTTGATGTGGTTAGGTGAATTGATTTCCGAAAAGAAAATTGGAAATGGTATTTCTTTTTTGATTTTTGCTGGCATTGTGGCTGGTTTACCTACAGCTATTCAAAATTTGGCTGCCACTTATGATCCGACCATGTTGCCAACCATTATTGCTTATGTAGTGGTAGCTATTTTGACTGTAGTGGGCGTGGTTATAATCAATGAAGGTCAACGTAATATTCCTGTGCAGTACGCTCGTCAAATTCACGGTAATCGTGCTTTCGGTGGTGCTAGCTCTCATTTACCAATTAGAGTTAATATGGCTGGCGTGATGCCAATTATCTTTGCGGTTTCGATTGTAATGTTTCCGCAGATGGCAGCACAATTTTTTCAGAATGCTAAGTCGGTTTGGTTAAGCCATGCTGCTCAGTGGTTTTTAGCGGCTTTGGCTAATCAATGGGTTTACGGTATCATGTACTTTATTCTGGTTTTTGGCTTTACTTATTTTTATACTGAAGTTATTTTCCACCCAAAACAAATTGCCGAGAATTTACAGAAGCAAGGCGGTTTTATCCCAGGCATTCGCCCAGGTCGTCACACTTCCGATTATTTGTATGCCACTTCAAATAAGGTTATTTTTACCGGGGCTTTGTCTTTAGCAATTTTGGCTATAATGCCAATAATTGTGACTGGCGTGTCTGGTATTCCTTCGATGACTATTGGCGGCACTAGTATTTTAATTGTAGTTAGCGTAGTTATTGAGACGGTTAAACAGATTGAGGCACAGTTGTCCATGCGTGAATATGATATGTGATTAAGTTCATAAAGTTTATCAAGTTTGTAAAGTTAATTTGTAGATAGAAGAAACGATTCGGATGATCCGGGTCGTTTTTTTACTTTCGGTGCTTTGTGTGGTATTATTTGGGTATCAAAAATGTAACTCAGATACCTGCCTTCGCAGGTATAAAATAAATATGGGATTTTTAGGAGATTTAGGCGGGACCTTGGGTTTTAATCAAATGCCTAGTGGTGAAAATAGAGATATAAAAAGAGTGTTCAATCCATATGAAGAACATACTTTTTTAGCTTTGCAGAATCAATTAAAACAATTAATGCCAGAAGCACGAATAAAAGTTGTGCAAGCTCTACAAACTGAAGGGCTGTGGGGTAAGGTGACATCTAGCTCGCGTGTAATAGATGCGGTGACTAAAAATTGTGGTCCTGGTATGGCTCGTTTAGTACAACAAAAAGTTTTAACTAAGGGTGTTTTACTACGACTAACGCCAGAACAAATTAAACGTAATATAGCTTATTCTCGTTATATGATTAAGCGTAATGAAGAAAAGGGTTTGAACGGCAATGGAATAAAACCAATAGAATATCAAACAGCTGGCGGGAACCAGCTAGATCGAAAATCTGGAGCTTTAGACAATGGTCAAAAACCGGAGACTTCGATGACGAAGCGACCGATGTCATTTTAATATTATGCCTAAACATATTTATTTATTTTTTGGACCGCCAGGTTCAGGAAAGGGAACGCAAAGCGACAGAATTGGCAAAGATTTTAAATTGCCGGTGATTTCTACTGGTGAACTTTTAAGACATGAAGAAACTATTAAAAGTGCTTTAGGTAAGAGGGTGGCTAAGTTAATTGATCAAGGTAAATTGGTGTCGGACGCTACCATCCATGAATTAATTAAACAAAGATTGTCCTTGAAGGATACGGCTAAGGGTTTTATTTTAGACGGTTATCCGAGAGATGCTGAACAATTGAAAGATTTGATGTCTATGTTAAAGAAGACTGATAAGATTATAGCTGTGGAAATTAAAATACCCGATAAAGAAGTGATTAATCGGTTGAGTGGTAGGCGAGTTTGTGATTGTGGAGCGACTTATCACATTGTTTATAATCCCCCTAAAGTAGCTGGTAGGTGTGATGTGTGTGGTAAAAAATTATATATCAGGCACGATGATAAGCCAGAAATTATAAAAAAACGTTTGGTTGATTATAAATTAGCTTCTGGGCCACTCTTGAAGTATGCTCATCAAGCGCACAATTTGATTAGTATTGACGGGACAGCTTCGGTGGAGCATATTTATGAGGATTTATTAAAGAGATTAGAGAATCAAGAATGAGTTTGTAAGGTTTGTAAAGTTCATAAAGCTTATAAAGTTAGAATGCGGGAATGGAGGTAAATGCGATAACTATTGCATTTTTACTAAAAACCATTAAAATACTGAGATATGTCTAAATATATTAAAACATTAGAGCAAATAGAAGGAATTCGTAAAAGCTGTCATGAAATGGCGGTAATTTTTGATAAATTAATCCCCTTAGTAAAGCCAGGTTTAGATATTGGTGATTTAGAGTCTGTGGCTTGTAAATTAATAGCAGAAGTTGGTGGCAGGCCAGCTTTTAAGGGCTATAAAACACATAAAAGTGCAGTACCTTTTCCTTCGGCTTTGTGTGTCTCAGTTAATAATGAAATTGTTCATGGTGTAGCAATACCTGGACGCATTTTGTATAACGGTGATATTGTCGGGGTTGATGTCGGTATGGAGCTGGGTGGTTATTATAGTGATATGGCTAGAACTCTGCCGGTTGGTGAGATTAGCCCAAAAGCGCAAAAACTTTTAGAGGTTACTGAGAGAGCCTTGTATTTAGGTATTGATCAAATGAAAGCAGGAAATACTTTGGATGATGTTGGCTTAGCTATTCAGCGCTTTGTGGAACCAAACGGTTTTTCGGTAGTTCGAGAATTAGTTGGTCATGGTGTTGGTTTGGATGTCCACGAAGAGCCACAAGTACCTCATTATGGTATTAAGGAAGCGGGGCTACCTAATGTGAGGTTACAGGCTGGTATGGTTTTAGCTTTAGAACCGATGGTTAATGAAGGAGATTGGCATATTAAACTAGGTAAAGATGGCTTCGCTTTCGTGACTAAAGATGGTAAATTATCGGCGCATTTTGAAAATACAGTGTTGATTACAGAAGAGGGGCCGGAGATACTGACAATGTAATGTTAAAACAATTTCAAATTTCTAAATAATTTCTTAAAATATAAAGTAATTTTTTAAAAAATTAAAATTTTCCTCGTTTATTTAAAAATTAAAAATTATTTCAATGTTTAATAATAGTGAGCCGGTTTTTTATCTTGGGGTAGATTGGGGGACGGCAAAAATTGGTTTGGCTACTGCAGACAGTGTTAATAAAATGGCGACGCCTTTAACAGTGGTTAAAACTTTAGAGGAGGTAATCGCAATTATTAAACGGGAGGATATTTCTGTGTTGGTGGTCGGTAAGCCTGTTCATATGGGTGGGGGGCAACTTACTTTTACCAAGGGCTTTGCAGAGTTTGTAACTAAGTTGAGCTTGAAGAGCGGCCTGGATATTCATTATATTGATGAGCGTTTAACCAGTAAACAGGCACAAGGGCTAGAGGGGGATAAAAAAAACAAAGCTAAGGAAGATGCTATCGCAGCGATGTTAATTCTGCAAACTTTTCTAGATAGAAGTTAATTCATAAAATCTGAAGTGTTCTTAGATATAGATTTTTTCAAACCAGCTTAAAATCTGGCAATTTAATAGCAAAATATGGTTCGACTGTTCCGCAACTCGTGATAAATCTGGATTAATTTTTAGAGGAATTGATTTATTACTCAAACATGCGGTTATATACTCTCCTAATTTTACTATTAAATTGAAACAATTTTAAAGGTTATTAAAAATCTATATCTTAGACCAGAATTAAGAAAAAATAAAAATTATTTCAGAGCTTCTATGGAGCAGACATTTATTGCCAATGGAATTGTGTTAGATAAACAGCCTTGGGGGGAACGAGATTCTAAGGTTTTTTTGTACACCCGCGAGCGTGGCAGATTAGATGTTGTAGCACGTGGCAGTCGAGCGATTCTGTCTAAATTAAATGGGCATCTAGAGCCTTTTAATAGTGTAGAGCTGATGATTATTCGCGGTCGTAATCAAGATTATGTTGGTGGGGCTATTAGTCGTGGGATCCGTTATAATTTAATTAGTGATTTGCGACGTTTAGCCTCAGCTGGAAGAGTTTTAAATAAAGTCAGAAAGGCTATTTGGCCAAGTGACGCTGATCCTATTTTGTATGATGCTTTGGAAAATGTTTTAGATTTATTAAATCATCAGGAATCTAAACCAGTAGAATGGCCACTTGTAGCCTTGGGGGCGGAAATTAGGCTATTGTCATCACTGGGTTTTGTTATAGATACTGATAACTGTCAATTATGTGCGGCGGAATTAATTAAAGGAGCTTATCAACGGGTGTCCGGGGAGTTGGTGTGTCCAACTTGTGCTAGAGTTATGCCTGAAGAATGCTTGGTGGTTAATCCTATTATTTTAGCTAATCTTAGAGTAATTTATAAAGAAAAACCAATGATGTGGCCAAAGCTTTGGCAAATATCAGGATCATCGGCTGGTGATTTAAGCCGGATGATCGAGAGATTGTCTTTTTATAGAAATTAAAATTAGCTTGATTTTAGGTTGGTAATTTGATAACATATAAGTTCATAAAGTTAAAAGAAGGGGATTGAAACGATTTTAAAGGTTATCAAAAATTCATAGCCCGAACTAGACTAATATTAAAAATTTTAAATATTTATTGCAGTAGGGTTATTACTACTGCTTGGAGAGATTTCAGCTTTCGCTGAGATAAAAATAAAAATATGCTGAGAAGTCATAACTGTGGGGAATTAACCACGCAACATTTAGGACAAGAGGTAGAATTGGCTGGCTGGATTCATAGTTATCGGAATCTTGGCGGTTTGTTGTTTTTAGATTTGCGTGATCGTTATGGCTTGACACAACTAACGATTTCTCCAGAATCAGCTGAATTATTAGTACAAGCTAGTAAATTACGACAGGAATGGGTGATAGGCGTTAAAGGTACAGTACAGGCACGACCAGAAACGATGGTTAATAAAAATATGGCCACCGGAGCTATTGAAGTGGCGGTGACGGAATTAGTGATTCATAGCCGAGCGGAAGAATTGCCATTTCCGATTGCTAATGAAAAAATCTTAGCTGAAACAGCCGAGGCTTTGCGTTTAAAATATCGTTTTTTGGATTTGCGTCGACCAAAGTTGCAGGAGATGTTGGCTAAAAAAGCTAAGTTTATTCAGTATATTCGTCAATATTTTATTGAGCGAGATTTTGTAGAAATTTCCACACCGATTTTAGCTAACTCTAGCCCAGAAGGGGCAAGAGATTTTTTAATTCCTAGTCGTTTGTTTCCTGGTAAGTTCTATGCTTTACCTCAAGCACCGCAACAGTTTAAACAGCTTTTAATGGTAGCTGGTATGGATCGGTATTTTCAGGTGGCGCCATGTTTTCGTGATGAAGACACGAGAGTGGATCGACATTATGGAGAGTTTTATCAATTGGATATGGAAATGAGTTTTGTTGATCAAGAAGATATTTTTGCGGTAATGGAACCTTTGATGGTTGATTTGACTGAACGGTTTTCTGAGAAAAAAATTATTAAAATGGGGTCTAATAATCGTTTTATACGTTTGTCTTGGCGTCAGGCGATGACAGAATATGGTTCTGATAAGCCAGATATTCGTTATGAATTAAAAATAAAAGCGTTAACTGAAATTTTTTCTAGAACTTCTTTTAGTGTCTTTGCTGAAAGTTTGGCCAGTGGTGGAGTAATTCACGCTTTGAAAATAGAAGGTGGGGCGAAGCTGACTCGTAAACAGTTAGATGTTTTAATTGATTTAGCTAAACGCCGAGGACTTGGGGGCTTGGCTACTTTTGGTTTAGACACGGCAGGGGAAATTAAATCTAGTTTTGCTAAGTTTTTGGGTGATTCGGAAATTTCGAGCATTAAGCATGAATTAAAATTGGAACCTGGTGATATGGCTTTGTTTGCTTCTGGTGATTGGCTGACTGTTTGTAAGGCTTTGGGTGCGGTGCGTATTGCAATCGCTAACGAATTAAATTTGATTGATAACAATTTGGCAGCGTGGCTCTGGATTGTGGATTATCCGATGTTTGAAGATTCAGAATTGGAGCCGGGCCGGATTGATTTTGGCCATAACCCATTTTCAATGCCACAGGGTGGAATGGAAGCGTTAGAGACTCAAAAACCGTTAGAGATTTTAGCTTATCAATATGACTTGGTATTAAATGGTTTTGAAATTTCTTCCGGTGCGGTGCGTAATCATAATCCGGAAGTGATGTATAAAGCTTTTGAAATTGCTGGCTATGGACACGAAGAAGTGGATCGCCGTTTTGGTGCTATGATTAGTGCTTTTAAATATGGTGCGCCACCACATGCTGGTAATGCGCCAGGTATTGATCGCTTACTAATGGTTTTGAATGATTGGGATTCTATTCGTGATATCTATGCTTTCCCAAAAGATGGGCAGGGCCGAGATGTGATGATGGATAGCCCATCGGAGGTGGATGAGAAGCAGTTAAATGAACTCAAGATTAAGAATGTCGGATAAGAATTTCCAATTTCCAATGTCAAATCAATAAATTAATGACAAAATGTCAAAAGAACATAATAAATAAAAGAATTATTTTTGGTATTTATATTTTATGAAAGTTGCGTTATTGGCTTCGGCCGTTAATAGTCATGAAGTTGCTTTTCGGGATGTTTTAGCTGAGAAAATCAGAGTGTTGGGAGCTGAAATAATTTTTTGGGAAGGTACTGATTTGAAAGTTCCTGATATTGATGTGCTTACCGTATTATTAGATGGCAGACCGTTGAGTGCAATCGACAATATTCGTTTAGGTTTATTTCGCCAAATGGCTGACATGGGTAAGCGTAAGCCGAAACAATTAATTGTGGCTTATGAATATGCTAAAAAAGCTGGTGATGAATATAAAGATCTAAAAATCTTTGAACACATAGCTGGAACAGAACGTAATTTTATTTATTGCTTGAAAGATTATATATTTTTTGCTAACCAACATGGTGTTAAATGAACAAAGTCGAGGACTTAGAACTTGGCTAGAGATAGACAAGCAGCGGTTAGCTAATAACTATCAAGTTTTGAGGCGTTTGCTAAAACCGGAAGTAAAATTTTTGGCGGTGGTGAAATCTAACGCCTATGGGCATGGATTAATTGATTATGCGCTAGCGGTGGAAGCAATGGGCGCTGATTATATTGGCGTAGATTCGGTTTTGGAAGGTTTTCATGTTAGAGAAGCAGGGGTCAAGGCGCCGATTTTAGTTTTGGGGCATACACTGGTAGTGAATGCCCTTGAAGCGGCTGAGAAAAACATCGCTCTTACTGTGTCTAATTTTGAAGGTTTGCGTGCAATTGCTGAGAGCGGAGTTAAGGGGCTTAAAATACATTTAAAATTTGATACTGGGATGTGCCGACAAGGATTTTTTGTCAATGAAGCGACAGCAGTATTAGATGAGTTTTTAAAATATGATAATTTAATTTTGGACGGGGTTTATACACACTTTGCCGGAGCGAAAAATCCGTCTTTTCCGACTGGGACGCAACAGCAAATTGATCAATTTGAAGAAGTTTTAGCGGAAATTAAGAAAAGAGGTTTGAAACCGATTCGTCATGCCTCGGCTAGCTCTGGAGCAATTGTGTTTCCAAAAGCGCACTATGATATGGTGCGCTTTGGCATTGCTTTGATGGGGCTTTGGCCGTCTCGTGAAGTGGAATATGCTTATGTTAATAAATTAAACTTACAGCCGATTTTAACTTGGAAGACGATTGTGGCGGAGGTAAAGACGGTGCCGGCTGGCAGTCGGGTGGGTTATGATGGAGTGGAACTTTTAGAACGAGAAACCAGATTGGCGGTCTTGCCGATTGGTTATTGGCATGGCTATGATCGCAGTTTGTCTGGCCTGGGGCGCGTGATTATTAATGGTCACCGGGCACGAGTGCTGGGGCGAGTGTCGATGGATATGATTGTGGTGGATATTACCGATGCGCCGGATGTGGCGATTGGTACGGAGGTGGTGCTTTTAGGTGAGCAAGGAGAGGTTAGCGTGACAGCTGATGAACTGGCTGATTTGTCAGCTAGCTCTAATTATGAGTTGGTGACTCGCTTAAATCCACTGATTAAGAGGTTGTATTTATAACCTTGTTTTTGTCCTTCTTTTTTGATACGGATTTTTTTCAACCAAAGTAAAACCTGGCGATTCAATTTGACAAAATTAGCGTCAATGTGCCATAACTCGGAGAAAATCTTGATTGATTCTTCATAAGAATCAATTTGTTCCTCAGGTAAATGGTCGCAAATTTCCTTATTTTGTCACTGAATTGAAACGGTTTTGCAGGTTTACAAAAATCCATATCGTGGCTATAAGGATAAATAAACTGATTTTGCGGTTAAAAACGTGAAAAATTGTGATATTGTAGCTTTGTTTTAACGGGTTGTAACAAAAATTTGTCTCATTTTTCCACATCGCTTTTACTCTCATCGAGCTCCTGATAGTCATCGCCATCATTGGCGTTTTGGCGACTTTAGCGACCGTGGCGGTATCTTCGGCTCGGGGCAGAGCTCGCGATGCCAAACGGGTGAGCGACCTCAAACAAATTTCGACCGCTCTCGAAATGTATTATGCCGATTATTTCAGCTACCCTAACTTAATTACCCCAGGTCAGGCGTTAACTTCGCCAGATGGCTTTAAGACTTATATGTCTAAAGTGCCTAATAACCCGACTCCTTGGGCCGAAGATGCTTGTACCTCAGGCTCTGATTATGTTTATAATCCTGTCGGTGGTTTAACTAACCCACCTAGTTATAATATCAGCGGTTGTCTAGCTAAAGGCACCGGCTCGCTA
>Ga0210011_1000688_pt1 | contig 35681 bp, 35 predicted proteins | sample CryGeymeta201502_FD_183972 | JGI IMG/M metagenome (GOLD analysis project Ga0210011, IMG submission 183972) | Groundwater microbial communities from Crystal Geyser aquifers in Utah, USA - Crystal Geyser metaG 2015-02 (SPAdes) (version 2) | ecosystem: Environmental > Aquatic > Deep subsurface >...
CTCGCTGCGGGTCAGGATCTCGAAAAAGGAGCCAAGCACGGCGCGCGGCATATCGGGAAACCAGCGCCAGGCCGGACGCTCGAGATGGTCCTCATCGGCATCCACCAGATAAAGCGGAACACCTCGCTTTGCCGCCGTGATCAGCAGCGCAGGCTTGAGATCGCCGCCCGTCCACAGACAGAGATCGGGTCGCCAATGCCCCAGAAAGGACTCAGCCGCCGACACCTGATCCTCGGGCAGAGGTTGCCAGATCACCGCCTTGCCAGAGTGCCGCCGCTCCGGCGCGGGATCGGATGTGGTCAGGACCATATGCAGGCCGGGGCGCTGCTGCACCAACCGCCCGGCCAGATGCACCAGCGTATCGGCCCGCGCCGCGTCCACCGCGTGCGCCCAGATCACCTTGCCCTCGGGCCTCGGCGTGTCCGGGGCAGTAACCGTCCGGCCCCCACGCCGCGCGTAGGCAAGATAGGCCGCAAGGCTGAGCGAGCGGCTCATCCGTGTCAGCCCAGCTCTTCGGTTGACGAGGCCGCCTCTGCCTCGTCCCGCAGCCGGTGCAGATGGGCGATGAAATACCGTATATGCGCGTTGTCCACGGTGCGATGCGCCTCGGCCTTCCAGGCGTTGTAGGCGCTCGCGTAGTCGGGAAAGATCCCGACGACATGCAGCGCGCTCACATCCTTGAACACATTGCGCGACGGGTCCGTCAACTCGCCGCCAAACACCAGATGCAGACGTTGGCTCATGGGGCATTCCTCGGGTTAGTGGATCAACCAAGACGCAAGACTCCGGCGCGCGCCGGGCCTTTCGTCGAGATGACGATGAACCATCTCAAGAAGATGGCAAGGGATGCGCGCACCCTAGGCCTTTGCGCCCGTGCGTCAAGCATCCGGAGCACGACAGGCCGCAGGTCGCGCCCTACTCCGCCACCATCTCCGCCGCTTCGACCCGCACCGCCGAGAACTTGAATTCGGGGATCTTGCCATAGGGATCGACCGCCGGGTTGGTCAGGATGTTCGCCGCCGCCTCGACATAGGCAAAGGGCAGGAAGACCATGTCCGGCGCCACCGCCCGATCAGCCCGCGCCATGATCCGGATCGAGCCGCGCTTGGTCGTGAGCCGCACCATCCCGCCCGGCGCGACCCCCATCTTGCGCAACGTCGCGGGATGCAGGGAACAGTTCGCCTCCGGCTCCACCGCATCCAGCACCTTGCTCCGCCGCGTCATCGACCCGGTATGCCAATGCTCCAGCTGCCGCCCCGTGGTCAGGATCATCGGATATTCGGCATCGGGCACATCATCGGGCGGAATGATCGACGCCGGCGTGAACCGCGCCCGCCCCTCGGGCCTCGGAAAACCGTCGCCAAAGACCACCGCCTCGCCCGGACCATCGGGCGTCTTGCAGGGATAGGTCACGGCATTCTCCCGCATGAGCCGATCCCAGGTGATGTTGTCGAGCGAACGCATATTCATCTTCATCTCGGCGAACACATCCGCCGGGCCGTCATAGGCCCATCCCAGACCGAGACGGTTCGCCAGGTCGACCGTGATGCGCCAATCCTCGCGTGCCTCACCGGGCGGGGTGACGGCGGCACGGCCCATCTGCACCTGCCGGTTGGTATTGGTGACGGTGCCGGATTTCTCGAAGAACGCGCTCGCAGGCAGGATCACATCGGCGTAATTCGCCGTCTCGGTGATAAAGATATCCTGCACCACCAGATGCTCGAGCTTGGCCAGCGCATCGCGCGCATGTTCGACATCGGGGTCCGACATCGCCGGGTTCTCTCCCAGAATATACATACCCCTGATCTTGTCCTCATGCACCGCGTCCATGATCTCGGTCACGGTCAGGCCCTTTTCGGCGCTGAAATCCTCCGATCCCCAGACGTGGGTAAAGGCGTTCCGCACGGCATCACTCGTCACCGTCTGGTAATCCGGCAGGAACATCGGAATGAGCCCCGCGTCAGAGGCGCCCTGCACGTTGTTCTGCCCGCGCAGCGGATGCAGCCCGGTGCCGGGCCGGCCCACATGCCCGCACATGAGCGCCAGCGAAATCAGACAGCGGGAATTGTCGGTGCCGTGGATATGCTGGGAAATGCCCATCCCCCAGAAGATCATCCCCGCCTTGGCGGTGGCAAAGGTGCGTGCCACGCTGCGCAGCGTCTCGGCGGGAATGCCGCAGATCGCCGCCATCTTCTCGGGTGGAAACTGCGCCAGATGCGCCTTCTCCGCCTCCCAGTTCTCGGTGAAGGCGGCGATATACTGCCGGTCGTAGAGCTCTTCCTCGACGATCACGTTCATGATCGCGTTGAGCATCGCGACATCCGCGCCGGGGCGGAATTGCAGCATATGGGTGGCAAAGCGCTTCATCCCCTGCCCGCGCGGATCCATCACGATGAGCTGGCCGCCGCGCTTGGCGAACTGCTTGAAATAGGTGGCCGCAACGGGATGGTTCTCCACCGGGTTGGCGCCGATGATGATCGCCACATCGGCATTCTCGATCTCGTTGAAGGTGGCCGTGACCGCGCCAGAGCCGACATTCTCGATCAGCGCCGCGACCGAGGACGCATGACACAGCCGCGTGCAGTGATCGACATTGTTGTGGCCAAATCCCTGCCGGATGAGCTTCTGAAACAGATAGGCTTCTTCATTGGTGCATTTGGCGCTGCCAAAGCCCGCAACCGCGCGGCCCCCATGGTCGTCCTTGAGCCGCTTGAGACCCGCTGCGGCGAAATCGAGCGCCTCCTTCCATGTCGCCTCGCGGAACACCTCCTGCCAGTTGCCAGGATCCACATTCAGCCCCTTCGCGGGCGCATCCGCGCGCCGGATCAGCGGCTTGGTCAGGCGGTGGGGATGATGGATATAATCAAAGCCAAACCGCCCCTTGACACAAAGCCGCCCCTCATTGGCGGGCCCGTTGAGACCCTCGACAGATCTGACGCGGCCCTCCTTGACCTTGAGGCTGACCTGACATCCCACACCGCAGAACGGGCAGATGCTCTTGACCTCCGTGTCGAAATCGGCGCTGTCGCCCTGCTGCTGCTCGTCCAGCACCGTGGCGGGCATCAGCGCGCCGGTCGGGCAGGCCTGCACGCATTCGCCGCAGGCGACACAGGTGCTCTGCCCCATCGGGTCGGCGAAATCAAAGACCGGCCAGGCGTCATGGCCGCGCCCGGCCATGCCGATCACGTCATTGACCTGCACCTCGCGACAGGCCCGCACGCAAAGGCCGCATTGGATGCAGGCATCGAGATTGACCCGCATCGCGACATGGCTGTCATCCAAGAGCGGGATACGGTCGCGCTCCAATCGAGGCAAGCGGCTGTGGCTCACGCCATTCGCGTCGGCCATGTCCCACAGATGGCTGGAGCGGTCATGCGCCGCGTCGCGCTCGGGCTGATCGGCCAGCAGCATCTCGACCACCATGTTCCGCGCGCGTGTCGCGCGTGCCGAATCGGTGCGCACCACCATGCCGTCCTTCGCCTCGCGGATGCAGGACGCCACCAGCGTGCGCTCGCCCTCGACCTCAACCATGCAGGCACGGCAATTGCCGTCGGGTCGGTATCCCGGCGCGGGCTTGTGGCAGAGATGCGGAATCCTGAGACCGCGGCCATGGGCCACCTCCCAGAGCGTCAACCCGGCCTCGGCCTCGATTTCCCTGCCATCGAGCGTGAGTTTGATCGTCCCGGACATGCGCGCGCCTCCTTGCCTCTTTTCATCTTAGACCATGCCGCCGCAGCGCACAGTCCCCCAATCCCGACACCTCACCACATTTTTGCGCCACGCCCCCGCCTTGCTCCTGACGTCCTGCCCTGCGGTTTCTTCTTGGCCCAAATACCCCGGGGGAGTCGCGCATCGCGCGACGGGGGCAGCGCCCCCTGCCCGGCCCTCTCCCCCGCGGCGGGCGGAATATTTTCCCCGCCCCACCTTTCGCCCCGCCGCAACCGGCGCTAACGTCGCGCCGGGGCGGGGAGGCAGGACTTTGGCAGAGCTCATTCTGGTGCGACACGGGCAGGCGATGAGCCATGCGACCGACGAGGCGGGCTATGACCGCCTGTCGCCCCTTGGGGTGCAGCAGGCGGAATGGCTCGGTGCGCATTTCGCGCAGACCAACCCGCATTTCGACCATGTCCTCACCGGCACGCTCCGGCGCCAGACCGGCACCGCGCAGGCCATGGGCTATGCGATCAGCGATCAGGACCCGCGCCTTGACGAGCTGAGCTATTTCGCCCTCGCCCGCGCGATCGAGGCAGAGCACGGCCTCCCCGCGCCCGCCGACGCCACCCAGTTCGCCCGCTACCTGCCGCAGGTGATCGCGCATTGGGCAGAGGGCGACCTCCAGAACGTGCCCGAAACCTTCGAGCAGTTCACCACCCGCATCACCAGCCTGATCGACGAGGCCAGCCACCTGCCCGGCCGCATCCTGATCGTCACCTCGGGGGGCGTGATCGGCATGGCCCTGCGCCACGCGCTCGGGCTCGACATTCCGGGCCTCTCCAAGGTCATGCTCCAGGTGATGAATTCCTCGCTGCACCGGCTCGAACATGTCCATGACATGCTCATGCTGGGCACCTTCAACGCCACCCCGCATCTCGACACCCCCGAGCGGGCCCATGCCCGCACCTTCATCTGACGAGGAGAGACCACGCCATGAAACTCTATTACGCCAAGGGCACGATCGCCATCGCCGTCGCCATCTCCCTGCACGAGGCGGGATTGCCCTTCGAGCCGGTGCGCCTCGATTTCAAGGCAGGCGATCAGACCCGGCCCGATTATCATGCGATCAATCCCAAGGGCCGGGTGCCGGCCCTCGTCACGGCGCAGGGCATCCTCACCGAAACTGGCGCGATCCTCGACTATATCGCCGATCTCGCTCCAGAGGCCGGGCTGCGCCCCTCCGATCCGTTTCGGGCGGCCAAGATGCGCGAGGCGATGTATTACCTCGCCTCCACCATGCATGTGAACCACGCCCACCGGGCGCGCGGCCACCGCTGGGCGAATGAGGAAAGCTCCTTTGCCGACATGAAGGCCAAGACGGTGCAGACCATGACCGAAAGCGCCGCTTATATCGAACAGCATATCCTGACCGGCCCCTACGTTCTGGGGGACAGTCTCTCGCTCGCGGATCCCTATCTCTTCGTGGCCTCGACCTGGCTTGCGGGCGATGGCGTCAAGGTTGCCGATTTTCCCCGCTTCATGGCCTTTGCCGAGGCGATGCGCGCCCGCGCCTCGGTGGCGCGCGTCATCGCCGACGACATGATCTGAGGACCGCGCATGACCCATCTCTGGATCCGCGCCGAACAGCGGCCGAACGAGGAGCGCGTCGGGCTCATGCCCGAGGGGGCGGCAGCCCTCATCGCGAAGGGCATCCAAGTCACGGTGGAAGAGAGCCCCAACCGCGCCATTCCGATTCAAGGCTACCGCGCCGCGGGCTGCGCCATCGCGGCGGAAAATTCATGGCCCACAGCGCCCTCTGACGCCATCATCTTCGGGCTCAAGGAACTGCCCGAGGACGGCACGCCCCTGCCGCATCGCCACATCATGTTCGGCCATGCCTTCAAGGGGCAACATGCCGGGCGGCGGCTGCTCGCGCGGTTCAGGGCCGGGGGCGGCACGCTTTACGATCTCGAATATCTGGTCGATGAGACCGGCCGCCGCGTCGCCGCCTTTGGCTATTGGGCCGGCTATGCCGGGGCAGCGGTCTCGCTCATGGCCTGGGCGGCGCAACGCCAGGGCACGCTCTGCCCGCCGGTCGCGACCTATCCCAGCCGCGATGCGCTGCTCGCGGATCTTTCCGCGCGCCTCGACGCCACCGCTGCCGCGCGCCCCACCGCCATCGTCATCGGGGCGCTCGGACGTGTCGGCACCGGCGCGGCGGATCTGTGCACGGCCATGGCGGTGCCCGTCACCCGCTGGGACATGGCCGAGACCGCATCCGGCGGACCGTTCCCCGAGATCCTCGCGCATGACCTCTTTCTCAACTGCATCTTTGCCCGCCCCGGCACGCCGGTTTTCGTGCCACGCACGGCGCTCGGGCAGCCCCGCCGCCTGAGCGTGATCGGCGATGTCGCCTGTGATCCCGACAGCGATTACAACCCGGTGCCGCTCTATGATGCGGCAACCACCTGGGCCGTGCCGGTGACGCGGGTGCAGGATACGCCGCCGCTCGATGTCATGGCCATCGACAACCTGCCCTCGCTCCTGCCGGTCGAATCCTCACAGGACTATGCGGCGCAACTGCTGCCTTCGCTGATGACGCTCGAACGGCTCGACCAAGGGGTCTGGGCGCGGGCGGACACCACCTACAAAGCCCATATGACGGAGATCTGAAACATGACAATCCACTGGTGCGGCACCGGCCTGTCGGCGATTCCCGGCCTGCGCCGCCTGATCGCGGCGGGCCATGAGGTGATCGTCTGGAACCGCTCGACCGACAAGGCGCGCGCGACGGTCGGCGATCTGACCGACAGGATCAACGCCTTTGACAAGGGCGCATTAGCCCAAGTGCTCCACCCCGGCGATGTCGTCGTCTCGATGCTGCCCGGCGACTGGCATGTGCTGCTGGCGGACCTCTGCCTAGAGAAACAGGCGCATTTCGTCTCCTCCTCCTACATCGCGCCCGAGATGCGCGCGCTCGATGCGGCGGCGCGCGACAAGGGCCTCTGTTTCGTCAACGAGATCGGCCTCGATCCCGGCATCGATCATCTGATGGCGCATCATCTGGTGGCCGACTATCGCGCCTCCGGGGTTTGTGACGCGGCCAATGACCTGTCCTTCCAGTCCTATTGCGGCGGAGTGCCCAAGCACCCCAACCCCTTCCGCTACAAGTTCAGCTGGTCGCCTTTGGGCGTGCTCAAGGCGCTGCGCTCACCCTCGCGCTCGATCCGCGCCTTCTCGGAACTCAAGGTCGCACGGCCCTGGGACGCGATTTCGAGCTATGCCGCCCCCCTGCCCACGCCCGAAACCTTCGAGGTCTATCCCAACCGCGATTCGATCCCTTTCATCGCCGATTATCACTTCGATCCCGACTGGCGGGTGCGCGACTTCGTGCGCGGCACCTTGCGCCTCAATGGCTGGGCCGAGGCGTGGAAGGATGTCTTTGCCGAGATCGAGACGCTGACCGGGCCTGCGGGCGACGCGCGGCTCAAGGAAATGTCCGATCAGTTCTGGCAGGACAACGCCTATGCAGAGGGCGAACCCGACCGCGTCGTGCTCTGCGTCGATCTCAAGGCCGAGCGCGACGGCAGACCCGTCTGGCACAAGACCTGGGTGATGGACGCCTCCGGCGATGCGCGCGGCACGGCGATGGCGCGTCTGGTGTCCATGCCGGTGTCCTGGGCGGTCGAATCGGTGCTGAGCCGCGAAATTCCGGTCGGCGTCACCCCGGCCCCGCATGATCCGAAACTGCTCGCGCGCTACCTCGCCGAGGTAGAACGGCTGGCGCAGCATCTGCAACTGGTGGATCATCTGTGAGCGGGCCGGGCTCGGCCCATCTTCACCCCGCCTCTGCCACCAGCCCCGCCGCCCTGATGCCCTGCACGCCCAACGCCTCGTCCTGTTCGCCCGCCTCACCGGCGATGCCGCAGGCCCCCATCAGCGCGCCGCCCGGCGCCCGGATGATGACCCCGCCAAGGCTCGCGATCAGCGGCAACCCGGCGCGCGCCAGGGCGACCTCGCGCACCCCGTGAAACCAGTTGGGCGTGGCTTCCGCCCAGTCCCGCATCAGCCGCGTCGGCCGACCATAGAGCACGCAGGTCCGCGCCTTGGCCTCGGCGATATGCGACAAAAGCGGCGGCGCGCGCTCCTCGCGCAGCATTGCCAGCGGATGCCCGCCGGCATCCACCACGCAGACCGCGATGAACCGCTCCGGCCCGGACCGCGCCCCGGCCAAGGCCGCCGCGACGATCCCTTGGGCCTGCGCCAGCGTCAGCACGTCAACCACCACGGATCAGCTCGTCCTCGTCCTCCGCCGCCGACAGGCCCAGCGCCTCCAGCCCGTTTTCCAGATGATCCGACAGATGCGGCGTGCCGATCAGGTAATCCGCGCAGGGCGTCGTGGCTTCCTCAAAGGCCGTGCTGATGGCCTCTTGCAGTTCCTCGGGCTCGAAACTGCCGCGTCCGATCCACATCACAGCCACAAGGCTCGCCTGTTCTTCTTCGCTCAACCGATCGACAAAGGCCCGGAATTCACCCTCTGCCCGATCGAGTTCGCGCGCCATCAGAACGATCTGCGCGATCTTGTGCACGGTGATGTTCAGCATGTTTTGCCCTCCTGTTGCGCCATCCTAGCATAGCAATGCCGCGCGCGTCCTTACAGGTCTTTGATCCTACGCAAACAAACGATAGTAGATCCAATCCGGTAAAAAACGACTCAACCGAAAGACATAGCTGAACAGCAGCGGAAAATGCCGGACGAATCTGCCCTCGTCGCACATCAGTTCGAACATCTCCTGCGCCGCCTCTTGCGGCGTCATCAGGAACGGCATCTTAAAGTCGTTCTTCTCGGTCAGCCGCGTCTTGATGAACCCCGGATTGGCCAGTTGCACCTGCACACCCGTCCGCCATAGATCAGCCTGCATCGACTCAGCCAAGGCCATCACCCCGGCCTTGGAGGCGGCATAGCCGATGGCGCCGGGCAGGCCGCGAAACCCCGAGAGCGAGCCGGTCAGCACGACATGGCCCGCATCGCGCGCCACCATCTGCGGCAGCACCGCGCCGATCACCCGCACCGCGCCGGTGAAATTGATGTCCGCCATCGCGGTGGCGTCTTGCGCCTTCCATTCGGTCGCGGACATCGGCCAATAGACGCCCGCCAGCCAGACAAGCCCGTCGATCTCGCCCACCGCCTCGGCGGCGCGGGCCACGCTCGCATCGTCGCTCACATCCACCGGCAGCGCGCGGGCGCGCCCCGGCAGGCCCGCCACCACCTCGCCCAGCCGCACCTCGTTGCGCGCCGACACGATCACCTCGGCCCCCGCCGCGCTGATCTTCTGCGCCAGCGCCGCGCCAAGCCCCTCACTCGCGCCAACCAGCCAGTAGCGTTTGCCGCGCCAGTCCCTCATGCCTCCACCCGCCGCATCACCGCCACCAGTTCGGCGACGGTGATCCCGAACTTGCGGAACTGGCTGCGATTGACCACCACGCCCCCCGGCGCGAGATACATCCAGTCGGTCACGCTCAGCACGTGGCCACCCGCCTCCTTCGGCAACCGGATGCGATAACTCAGCCGCGCGGCCGACCCCATCTGCTGCCCCTCTCCCGGCCCCACCAGATCGTCGGCCTCGGCCCGGATCGACCCGTCATTGCCCAGATCGAGCCGCCATTCGCGATCCTGAGAGTTGCCGCTGTCATACTCGAAATGCTCGCGCATGATCCCCCGGTTGCCCTGCCAGCTTGCCACGAAATCCCCGCTGAAGCGCGACGCCACCCGCCCGAGCGGACCATAGATCACGCCTTCGCATCTGATCGCCCCGCTCAGATGCTCGCGCAGGTCGAACTGCTGCGTGCCTTTGGCGTAATCCTCCGGCCGTTGGGCGGCAAAGCCCGCCCAGCGTTCCCTGATCACGACGAGCGCCAGCATGAGCGCCGCGCCCAACAGGACATATCCCAAACCAACCATCGGATCAGCTCCTTTCCGCGATCTGGATCCGAACCAGGATCGCGATCGCAAGAAGTTTCAGCACACAGGGCAGCCCGCCATAGAGCAGGCTCAACAGGCGCAACGCTTCGGGGTCATTGCTCTGGCCTGCCGCGAAACCGCCCGCCTGCAACAGCGGCAAGAGCGCCACCGCCGCCAGCGCCAGCGTGAATTTCGACACAAAGGACCACAGGCCAAAGCCTTCTGCCGCACCCGGCGCGACCTGCGCCATGCGTCCGGCAAAAAGCGCCGGCAACAGCGTCATGTCCGCCCCCAGCGCCGCACCGGAGACCACGCAGATCAGCCCGAACGCCCAGAGATCGCCCGCCCCGAGCAGCACCGCACCGGCAAAGGCCGCAATCGACAGGACCATGCCCGCCAACAGCACGTGCTTGGCGCCATAGGCCTCTGCCAGTGCGCCCCAGAACGGCGCCGCCACCGCCGCCGACAGGAAGAACAGCAGCAAAAACGGCCCTTCCCAGCCCGGCGCCTGCAACCGACTCTCGACAAAAAACAGGAATAGCGTTGAGCTGACTGCCACCGGGGCGGCGTTGAACAGCGCAACCGCCAGCAGCTTGCGCGCGACCGGATCACGCAGCACCGGAGCAAAGCCGCCCGCGCCCGGCACCTCCGCCGCCTGCCATTGCCCCGCCATGGCCAGCACCGCCACCAGCGCCAGCACCGCAAAACCCAACGAGAATTCCGCATACCCGCCCAGCACCAGCGGCGCCACCGCCGCCGCGCAGATGCCGATGAGCGCGCCGGTCTCGCGCCACCGCGCCAGCCGCAAATGGCCCTGCCCCGGCAGATGCGCTGCGGTCGCGACGCCTTGCGCGTAAAAACAGATGGTCAGGTAGCTGAACCCCGAAAAGACCAGGCTCAACATGATTGCAAACCACCAGAGCGGTGCGACGGGCGGGGTGATTGCAAAGAGCCCGGCCATCGCCCCCGTCATCACCAGCACGGCCACCCACACGCTTGCCGCCCGATACATGCGCAAGCGCGCGGCAAGCCGCCCCAAGAGCGGATCCTGCACCACGTCCAGCAGGCGCAACCCGAACAGCACCGCGCCCAGGGCCGCCAGCGACACGCCATGGACATCGACGTAATATTTCGGCGCATGGATATAGATCGGCAGCCCCGCCGCCGCCAGAAGCCCGGCAAAGACCGCAAATCCCGGCAGGCGCGGCGCATGGACCACGGATATTGGCATCGTTGCCTCTCTCACCGGCTCACCTCTTCGGCGGGCGGAACGGGTCGGGAGTGAAACTTCGCTCCCTTCCCCCACAGCTTGAGCGCCTGCCAGTGAATGAGACCCAGCACCCGGCGCGAGCCAAAGGGGCGGCGCAGCAGGGCCCGCATGAGGCCAAGATTGCTCAGCGGCCTGCGCGGGCCAACCAGCGTCGCGATCACCCCGCCATTGCCGCCGGTGAAATCAATCCAGATGCCGATCCGGTCGGGGCGCAGGTCAAAGCGGAATTCGTAACTTCCCTCGATGCGCTGGAAGGGCGAGACATGAAACACCTTCTGCGCCCGGATCCGGTCCTGCGCCGTGATCGGCTCCAGATCGTCGCAATGGCACAGATAGGAATGGCGGTCGCCATAGGTATTGGTCACTTCGGCGATGATTACCCGCACCTCATCCTGCCCGTCGCGGCAGATCCAGAAGGCGACCGGGTTGAATACATGGCCCAGAATACGCGGCTGCGCCAGCAGTTCGATCCGCTCCGGCGCCGGCAGGCCCTGCGCCGCCAGCACCTCGCGCACCCAGACCGCCCCGCGCCCGGCCTTGGGGGATCCGCCATGATCGCTGTCCCAGACCGAAGCCAGACCCGCCCGATTGCGGCCAAAGAGACGCGGCGCGTCAAGCACCGCCTCGGCATCCAGCAGCACATAGTCGATCCCATAGCGAAAGGCGTTCTCGACCGCGCCCTTGCGCCCGTGCCAGGTATGGCCCGCGATATGATCGACCGTCCTCATGCCGCCGCCGCCACCGCATCGCGGCCAAGGATCGCCTCGGCCACCTCGAGTCCGCTCGCCAGCCCGTCCTCGTGAAACCCGTGCCGCATCCAGGCCCCGCAAAACCATGTGTTCCGACGGCCATTGCCGGCCCGCACCCGTCCCTGCGCGTCCAGCGCCGCCAGATCATAGACCGGATGGCGCAGCGTCACCTGATCATAGATCAGATCTTCGCGGATGGTGCGTGTGGTGTTGAGCGTGACGAAATGCGGGTCGTCCTCGGGGATCGGTTGCAGGCTGTTCATCCAGTAGGTCAGATCGATCTGGCCCTCCCGCTTGACGCGCGCCTCGGTATAGTTCCACGATGACCAGACCGCGCGCCGCTTCGGCATCAGGCTGGCATCGGCATGTAGCGTAATATCGTTGGGCTGATAGGCTACCGCCCCCAATGTGCCGCGCTCCTCGGCATCGGGATCCGACAAGAGCCGCAGCGCGTCGTCGGAATGGGTGGCGAACACCACCTCGTCAAAGAACTCCCAATCGCCGCCCCGGGCGCGGATTTCGACCCCCGAGAGCTGACGCCGCGCGCCAGCTACAGGCGCGCCCAACCGGATCTCGACGCCCTTGTCTCGCAGCGCACGCTCAAGCCGCGTGACGTAGGCCACCGATCCGCCCTCGACCGTGTACCACTGATGCTGCTCGTCATAAGCCAAGAGCCCGTGGTTCTTGAAAAACGTGACCAGCGCATGTGCCGGGAAATCAAGGATCTTTTCCACCGGCGTGGACCAGATCGCGCCGGAAAATGGCCGCAGATAATAGTCACGGAAATGCCGCCCGAGCCGCATCTTCTCAACCAGACCACCGATCGTCAGCCCCGGCTCCGCCGCGGCCTCGAGCGCGCCCGCGTTGAACCGAAAGATATCGCGCAGCATCCCCCAGAACAGCGGATTGATCAGGTTGCGCCGCTGACCAAAGAACGCGCCCGCGCCCTCCAGCCCATATTCCAGCGCTCCGCCGCGGAAGGAGGCGCCAAAACTCATCGTGCTCTTGACCACCGGCACATCAAGCCGCGCGAACAGATCCGTCAGATGCGGATAGGTGGCGTAGTTGAACACGATGAAGCCGGTATCGACCGGTCGGTCGCCGCGCTTGCCTGCCAGCACGGTGCGCGCGTGTCCGCCCAGCCGCGGCTCGGCCTCCATCAACACAACGTCATGCCGACCCGACAGCCGCTCCGCCGCGCCCATCCCTGAAATTCCCGCGCCGATCACGGCAATCTTCTTGCGCGCCGCGGCGCTTGCTTCAAATGGCATGGAGATGTCGATCCGTTCTCTATTTGCAATTCTTCTCTTACGCAGGAACCGCCGGAACGGATTAGATTCCCCGCTCTCACCCTTCAGTGATCCAAATCCGCAACTGCTGCGTAACGGTCTCATGTATGACGCCCTCGCCCTGATGGATGCTCCCGCCCCCTCGCCGCTGCCGCCGCCGCGTGCTATTCGGACGCATGGCGCAGGCAAACGGTCAGGACCGGGTCAGGTGACGACAGCGAAGGATATGGAAAATACGGAGTGGGTATCGTGCATCGCGGCCATCCGCGACGCTCGGGACGAGGCCGCCTTTGCCCGGCTTTTTGGCCATTTTGCCCCACGGATCAAGGCCTTTCTGATGCGCTCAGGCGCCGATGCCACGCTGGCCGAGGAATGCGCACAAGAGGTGATGGCGACGCTCTGGCAAAAGGCGCATCTGTTCGATCCGACCCGCGCCTCCGCCGCCACCTGGATCTTTACCATTGCGCGCAACCGACGGATCGACGCGCTGCGCAAACAGAAACGACCCGAGCCCGAGGACCTGACATGGGGCATCGCGCCGGAACCGGACCAGGCCGATGTGCTGGCCCTGCAACAGGAAAGTGACCAACTGAGCGCGGCCATCGCCGCCCTGCCCGAGAAACAGCGGGTCCTGATCGAAAAGGCCTATTTCAGCGATCTCAGTCATTCCGAGATCGCCGAACAGACTGGCCTGCCGCTCGGCACGATCAAATCCCGCATCAGACTGGCGCTCGATCGTTTGCGCCACGCAATGAAGTGAATGCCATGACCAATATGATCCAACACCACCTTACCGACGCCCTCATGATGGCCTATTCTGCTGGCTCTCTGCCCGAGGCCTTCAGCCTGACTGTGGCCACCCATATCTCGATGTGCGACGAATGCCGCGCGCGGCTCGGGGCTTTCGATACGGTCGGCGGCGCGCTGCTTGAGGGGACCGATGAGGTTGCGATGACGCGCGACAGCTTCGCTGCAACCATGGCGCGGATCCGCGCCGCCCGCCCCGAGGTGAAACCCGCGCCGCGCCGCGCTGGCCTTTTGCCCGTCCCCTTGCAGGACTATATCGGCGGCGATCTCGACGCGGTGCGCTGGCGGCCCGTCGGCATGGGCGTGCGGCAGGCGATCCTGCCCACCTCGAAAGCGGCCACCGCGCGCCTGCTCCATATTCCCGCAGGCGCGGCCGTGCCCGATCACGGGCATCGCGGCACCGAGTTGACGCTGGTGCTGCAAGGTGCCTTTGTCGATCAGGTCTCCCGCTTCGGCCCCGGCGACATCGAGATCGTCAACGAGGATCTCAACCACACGCCGGTGGCCGATATCGGTGCCGATTGCATCTGCCTTGCCGCCACCGATGCGCCCTTGCGCTTTCGCGCGCTCATGCCCCGCCTCGCTCAGCCGTTCCTGCGGATCTGAGGCGCGGCGCGGCGGCGTCCGTCAGCTCGTCCAGCATCGGACAACGCGTCGCGCCCAGCGTGCACCGTTCTGTCAGCGTGATCAACTCCGCCTCCAGCGCCTGCAACGCGGCGATCTTGCGGCGCACCTTGTCGAGATGCATCTCGGTGAGAACGCAGACGCTTTCGCAGTCGCCCTCCTCCAGCCGCAGCAGCGCCCGCGCCTCGGCCATGCTGAACCCCAGATCGCGGCAGCGCCGCACAAAGCGCAGCCGCGCAACATCCTCGGGCGTATAGGCCCGCCGCCCGTTGGCGCCGCGTCCGGGCTTCGGCACGATGCCTGCGCGCTCGTAATAGCGAATGGTTTCGATCGCGACCCCGCTTTGCCGCGCCGCCTCGCCAATCGCAATCATGTGATCGCCTCTCTGCTTGCTTCTGTAGCCCCTACAGGATGCACATCTCGATAAACCACAAGACCAAAGGGGGCAAGATGAGAGAAAAATTGCTGGCATTTGGTCTGGGCGGCAGCACCGTTGCGGCAGTATGCTGCTTCACCCCGCTCCTGCCCTGGCTGCTTGGCGCTCTGGGGTTCTCGGGCCTCATCGGCTATGTCTATGCCGATGCCCTGCTCTTTCCGACACTGGCCGGATTTCTCTTGCTGACAGGATTTGCATTATGGCGACGCAGAAACCGAAACTGACCCTCACCTCCATCCTGACCTGCCCGCAGTGCGGCCATGCCGAGACGTTCGACATGCCCACCGACAGCTGCCAGTGGTTCCACACCTGCACCGCCTGCGCGACGGGGCTCAGACCGAAACCCGGTGATTGCTGCGTGTTCTGTTCCTATGGCTCGTCCGCCTGTCCACCGGTTCAGAGAGGGCAGGACTGCTGCGCCTAGCCGTCTGTCAGGATGCTGCTCACCTTGAGCGCGCGCTGCACGTTGCCCTCGACCTTGAGCTTGCCCGACATATAGGCCATCACCGGATTCTGCTCGCCCGCGAGGATGGCGCGGAATACCGCGTCACTGGCGCTCAGCACCACGTCCGCGGTCTCGTCGCCCGCCCGTGCGCCCTCCGCGCTCAGCAGCACGCTGCCATGGTCATTGATATCGAGCCGCGCAAGACCCTTGATCCGGCCGCGCACCTTGGGGGTGAGGGTGGTGACATACTGTTCGATGATCCCGGTCATGGTCTGGCCTTCCGTCGCCTCTGCTCTGCCCGGATCATCACCGCCTCCGCGCGCCGCGCAAGCGAAACCCGGCGTCACGAGCGGATGTGTACATCTCCCGCGTCCACGCTGCACAGCCTGTGCATCCTTACCAGCGCGTCAACGCAGCCTCGTCCTCGTCCCGCGCGGCAACCCAGCCGTCGCCCGCGCCGGTCAGTTCCTTCTTCCAGAACGGGGCGCGGGATTTCAGGAAATCCATAAGGAATTCAGCGGCTTGAAATGCATCGGCGCGATGGCGCGCGGCGGTCGCCACCATCATGATCCGGTCGTCGGGATGCAGGCGTCCATAGCGATGAATGATCAGAATATCGCCAAGATTCCAACGGCTTGACGCTTCTGTGGCGATTTTTTCAAGGGCCTTTTCTGTCATTCCGGGATAATGCTCGATCTGCATCGCGGTCATCCGGGTCTCGTCAAGATCGCGCACGATCCCGGTAAAGGTGACGACCGCCCCCATGCCGGTTTGTTTACCGGCAAAGGCATTGGCCTCTGCCCCCAGATCGAACGCCGCCTCCTGCACCCGGATATCCATGGCCTAACCTCCTGTCATCGGAGGGAAAAATGCCACTTCGCGGGCATTGGCCAGAGAGGCGTCGAAATCGCTCAGCTCCTGATCCACCGCCACGCGCAGCGCGCTGAGATCGGCAAAGGCGACGGCATAGCGTTCTTCCTTCGCGCGCAATTGGTTAACCAGATCCATGACGGTCGCGGGATTGGACGCGATCCGCTCCTTCGGCTGTCCGATCCTCTCCCGAACCCAGGCGAAATACAGCACGTCCATCACCGCTCATCCTTCAGATATGGGATTGATTTCGTGAGATAATCAATCCCCGTGACCAGCGTAAGCCCGGCCGCGATCCACAGCAGCCAGATACCGACATGACCGGTCCAGACCATTCCGTTATATTTCCACAAAAGACCGTGAACGTCATCCTCGCGCCCCTCGATAATGGAAATCACCATGTGATTGTCCATACCAAAGACCGACATTCCAAAATAGTGCTCGAACACGCCTTGGGCAAAAAGAACCGCGATTGCAATCATTTGAGCCGTCGTTTTCCACTTCGCCAGCTTCGTCACGCGCAGCGTGCCGGCCGTATCCCCAAGATACTCCCGCAGGCCGGACACAAAGACCTCGCGAAACAGAATCACCGTCGCAGGCAGCACCAGCCAGGGCGACATGCTCGAATAGCCCACGATCACCATCAGCGCGATCACCACCATCGCCTTGTCCGCAATCGGATCGAGCATCGTGCCAATCCGTGTCACCTGTTTCCAGTTGCGCGCGAGATGGCCGTCGATCCAGTCGGTGACAGCCGCACTGACAAACAGGATCAGGGCAAACCAGTCTGCATAAGGTCTTGTAAAATATAAGAACATTACCGCCACAGCCGGAGCAGCCAGTAAGCGGAGCGTGGTCAGGATATTGGGCAGCGTCCACGTCATGAAAAGTTTCTATCCTGTCAGAACGGGAAGGGAAAGCGCCCTTGATGCTCAGAAGTCAAGCAATTTCCGGGTTGTTTCAGGGTCCATGAACCCGGCGATGGTCGCCTCCGTCTCGAGATCCATGGCGTGATGGAGAGAGCAGAACGCGGTTGAGTTCAGCACGCGCTTCATCGCCCGCACGGCAAGCGGCGGCAGATCGGCCAGACGGCGGGCCGTTTCCTGCGCGGTTGTCATAAGGTTCTGATCGGAAACTGTTTTCCAGGCCACCCCCATCTCCTGCAATTGCGTCGCATCATAGCGGTCGCCCAGAAACAGCATCTCGCGCGCCCTGTTGAGCCCCACCAAGGCAGGCAAGACGCTCGTGACCCCGCCGGTGACAAAGAGGTTGAGCGACACCTCGGGGAAAAAGCCGCGCGCCGACTCGGCCCAGATCGGGAAATCGCAGTTGATCGCCCATTCAAACCCTCCTCCCACAGCCCAGCCATTGATCGCCCCCACCACTGGTTTTTCATTAAAAGCAATGGCATGGGTGGCGCGTTGGATCGCCCGCACCAGATCGCGTGCCTCTTCCTCGCAGGTGGGATGCACATGTGCGCGCCGGTCATCGCCCGCACAAAACGCCTTGCCTGCCCCGGTGAGGATGATCGCGCGGGTGGCAGGATCGGCATTGGCCTCCTCAAAGGCGCGCGCCACATCGTCGATCAACTGACGGTTCATCGCGTTCAGACTGCCGGGACGGTTCAGGGTGATGCAGCGCACGCCCTCGTCCACGATCTCGCTCAGCACGGTTTCATAGGTAAAATCGGTCATGGATTGGCCCTCACCACCCGTTTCGTCTTGCCTTCGGTCAGCGGGAACGTGCCATGCGGCACCACCTTGACCCGCGCCGTCGCGCCCAGCCTGGCCTTGATTGCGCCCGCCACCGCCTCGGCCAGCCCCTCCGGCGCGATCTGCCCCCGCGCCAGCTCCACCGCGAGAGGCAAGGTGTCATAGGGTGGCAGGCTGTCCAGCGTGATCCGGTAATCGCCTGATAATAAACCGAATTCATTGATCACCGCCGCCACCATCGTCGGAAAGAGATTGAGCCCACGCACCACCACCATGTCATCCGCGCGCCCCACCACCCGGAACCGAAAGCCGGTGCGCCCGCAGGAACAGGGTGCGGTTTCATCCACGGAGATGATATCGCCGCTGCGAAACCGCACCAGCGGCTGACAGTCGCGCAGCAGATGCGTCAGCACCAATTCCCCGGTCTGTCCCGCCGCCAGCGGCAAGGATGCGCCGGTCTCGGGAACGATCAGTTCCGGCCAGAGCACGTCGGCCGCCATGAAATGCAGCCGCGTATCCGCCTCGCATTGCGCCGCGAAATTGCTAAACACGTCCGAGACGCCGTAATTGGCATTGCGCGGCTCCATCCCCCAGACCTCGCGCAGACGCGCACGGAACGCCGGATCATCGAGCCCTGCCTCACCGCCAAAGAGGCCCAGACGCAGGCCCAGATCACGCGGCCTGAGCCCCGGAAACCTCTCGGCAATGACCCGCTCCAGCACCGTCGGATATGACGGCGTGCAGGAAATCGCGGTGATCCCCACCTCCTGAATGGTGCGAACGAGCAGCTCGCTCGATCCCACGCCGAAGGGCACCACCAGCGCCCCCGTGGCCTGCAAGGTCATGTGATCGGTCAGGCCACCCATCCACATCTGATAGTTCAGGCAATGCACGACGGTATCCTCGGGCGTGAGGCCGGCGGCGGATTGACAGCGCCCGCCCACCGCCTCTGTCACCGCGCAATCACGCGCCGAGAGCGCCAGATTCATCGCCTGCCCGGTGGTGCCGGAGGTGCGGTGGAGGCGCACCGCGTCGCGGCGCGAGGCGGCCATGTAACTGCCGAATGGTGGATGCTCTGCCTGCGCGATCCGCAGTTGCGCCTTGTCCGACAGCGGTAATTCGGCCAGATCACGCAGGTCGGCGGGCGGCACACGCCCCTGCCACAGATCCCGGTAGAACGCCGAATGCCCCGCGACATGGGCGCTCTGCACCGCCCAGGCAGCCGCCTGATGCGCGCGCAAGAATTCTGGGCTGGCAAATTCGGCTTGGTCGAGCAGGCTCATGGCTGCAATCCCCGTTCCCAGATGGTTGTGAGCGTGGCAATCACCGCCGCGCGATCTGTCGAGACCTCGATCAGCCCCGCTTCGCCCGAAAGATAGAGGCTGGAGAAATACTGATCCGTCATGCCCCCCATTGCATAGGCGCGGCGCGCGAGTTCGGCATCACTCAGCGTATCGCGCCCGTCGCGCGCCAGCCTGCGGCGGGTCGCGGCGACCACGGTTTCGATCCATTCGCGGTTGAGCCGGTGAAACGCCGCGCGCGCCTCTGGGAAGGCATCGAGATGGTGGATGAGGCATTTCATCAGCCCGCGATTGGCCTCGAAGAGGCGGGCATAGGCCTCGGTCGCGGGGCGCATCCCGCGCTCGGGGCTGGTCCGGCTGGCGCGGATCATTCCCGCTTGCAAAAAGGCGGCAAAGCCTTGCAGCAGATCCTCCAGCAGATGCGCCTGATCGGGAAAGTAGAGGTAGAATGTGCCGTTGGCCACACCCGCCCGCTTGCAGATCGCGGCGATGGTCAAATCCCGAAGCGCCGCGCGCTCCAGCAGGGTGCAGGCGGCAATGCGGAGCGCCGTCGCGGTGCGGATGCCCTTGGCCTCGCCCGCGACCTGCGCGGCGAGAAACTGCGGATAGCTGGCGTGATCGGGATGTGACGGCACGGGCGACTCTTTATGAACCTGAATTCAGTTTCATGCTATGCCGATCCACTGTCAACCCGCTTTCCAGCCGCCCCGCCTAGCCCCGTTGGTGGAAGAAATCGTAGATCTTCTGCGCCAATGCATCCGAAACCCCCTCGACCGCGCGCAGGTCGGCGAGATTGGCGCGGCTCACCGCCTTGGCGCTGCCGAAATGCGCCAGAAGCGCGCGCTTGCGCGCGGCGCCGATGCCGGGCACCTCGTCGAGCGGCGTGGCCCCCACCGCCTTGGCGCGTTTGGCGCGATGCGTGCCGATGGCAAAGCGATGCGCCTCGTCGCGCAGACGCTGCACGAAATAGAGCACCGGATCGTTGTGGCGCAGCGCCATTGGGTGCTGCCCGATGCGGTGAAATTCCTCCTTTCCCGCGTCGCGGTCCACGCCCTTGGCGACGCCCACCAGCGGAATGTCCTCGCCCCCCATCTGCCGCAGGATGCCGGCCACGGCGCTGACCTGCCCGGCGCCGCCGTCGATCAACAGCAGGTCGGGCCAATGTCCTGCGCTGCGGTCGGGATCCTCCTTCAGCAGGCGATGAAAACGGCGCGTCAGCACCTCCTTCATCATCCCGAAATCGTCGCCCGGGGTCAGGTCATCCCCCCGGATATTGAACTTGCGATAGCTGTTTTTCATCAGCCCTTCGGGTCCGGCCACGATCATCGCGCCCACGGCATCCGTTCCCTGAATATGGCTGTTGTCATAGACCTCGATCCGCTGCGGCGGGGCCGGCAGACCGAACGCCTCGGCCAAGCCCTTCAGCAACTTGCCCTGTGTCGCGGTCTCGGACATCCTGCGCGCCAGACTCTCGCGGGCATTGCGCAGCGCCGCGTCGATCAGCTCCGCCTTTTCACCGCGCAGCGGCACCGTCAGCGTCACCTTGCGGCCCGCCCGTTCGCTCAGCGCCTGCTGGACCAGATCGGGATTTTCCACCTGATGCGACAGGATCAGCGCGCGCGGCGGCTCCTTGCTGTCATAGAACTGCCCGACAAAGGCCTCCAGCACCTCGGCCTGCTCGACATCGACGCCGACCCGCGGAAAGAAATCCTGATTGCCCCAGTTCTGCCCGCCGCGGATGAAGAATACCTGCACGCAGGCCTGCCCCTGTTCCAGATGCAGCGCGATCACATCCGCCTCACCCACCGTGCGGGGATTGATCCCCTGCGCGGTCTGCACCTGCGTGAGCGCCTTGATCCGGTCGCGCAGCGCGGCGGCGCGCTCGAATTCCATCGCCTCCGATGCCTCGGCCATCTGCGCCGCCAGCTTTTCCTGAATCTCGGTCGAGCGCCCCGAGAGGTAACGCTCGGCATCGCCGACCTGCACGGCATACTCCGCCCGGCTGATCCGGCCCACGCAGGGCGCGGTGCAGCGCTTGATCTGGTATTGCAGGCAGGGGCGGGTACGGCTCTCGAACATCGCATCCGAGCAGTTGCGCAACTGAAACACGCGCTGCAACTGCGCCAGCGTTCGGTTGACCGCCCCGGCACTTGCAAAGGGGCCGTAATAGACACCCCTTTCGCGCCGCGCGCCGCGATGTTTCCTGATCATCGGAAAATCATGCGCGGTGACAAGGATGTCGGGAAAGCTCTTGTCGTCGCGCAAGAGCACGTTGTAGCGCGGCTTGAGCTGCTTGATCAGATTCTGCTCCAGAAGCAGCGCCTCGGTTTCCGTGGCGGTGGTCAGGAACATCATCGACGCGGTTTCCGAGATCATCCGCGCGATCCGCCCGGTATGCCCGGTGGGACGCGCATAGTTCGACACCCGCGCCCGCAGATTGCGCGCCTTGCCCACATAGAGCACGCGCGCCTGCGCATCGAGCATCCGGTAAACGCCGGGCGAGGCATCGAGCGCGCGCAGGCAGTCGCGGATCACCGCGTGGCCGGTTTTCGGGGTCTTTTGCTGATCTCTGTCGGACATCGGCCCTCGGTCCTGATTCTTGCTGCGTGCTGCAACGATACCGGAGCAAGAGCAAGAGGGAAGCTGTCCACGATTCCTGTGGATAACTCAGAAGATAACTTTCCGTGAATGCGAAATTTTCGTTACGCTCGGCCCGCTTCGTTGAATTGCTTAAAAAATAGGCACTGTTTTAAGTATTTGAAAACTATAATGAAAAAGTTTTTCTAAGATAAAATGTTGAAAACATTGATATTTTTGTAACGCTTGTGTGACCGTCGAGTGCGCGGTGCAAAACTTTTGGCGGTGGCTCCAACACCTTACTCAATCCCGAGCACATCCGGCGTCTGCCAGCCAAGATGCTGACCACCATCCACACACAAGAGTTGGCCTGTCACCGATGGCGCATTCAGAAAGTAGCGCAGCGCAGCGGTAATATCATCGGTGCTCGCCCCGCGTCCCATGATGGTGGCCTTGCGCTGGCGTGCGAAATGGTGATCGCTCTGCCGATGCCCCTGCATCGTAGGTCCCGGACCGATGGCGTTGACGCGCACATGTGGCGCCAAAGCCTGCGCTGCCGTCCGGGTAAAGGCCCAGAGACCCATCTTGGCGATCGTATAGGTCATGAACTCGGGGGTCAGCTTGCGCACCCGCTGGTCGATCAGGTTCACCACCAGCCCCTGCGCGATGGGCTCACCGTTCTCGTCTGAAAGGGGGGGCGGGACGTGCCGGGCCATGGCTTGGGTCAGCACGAAAGGCGCGCGCAGGTTGCTCTCGATATGGCGGTCCCAGCTTTGTCGGGTCGCGCTTTCGATCGTGTCATGCTCAAAGATCGAGGCATTGTTGACCAGCGTCGTGATGGGTCCGCCCAGCCCCTCGGCCGCGCGTCCGACCAGCGTACTCACCTGCGCCTCATCCAGAAGATCCGCCCGCAGGGTGATCGCTTGCCGCCCGAGGGCTCGGATCTCCTGTGCCACTTCTTCTGCAGCCTGCTCCGAGGTGGCATAATGCACAGCCACGTCATGCCCCTGACGCGCCAGGTCCAGCGCCATGGCCCGGCCCAGCCTCTTGCCCCCGCCCGTGACCAACGCACATCTCATGGCGATCCTCCGCTCAAACGATGATCATCGTGACATAGGCCAGATAGACCGAGGTCAAGGCGATGCCTACGATCCGCCCGATATCGCACCTGAAGAACACGAAAGGGATCAACAAAAGTGAGGTGCCCAACATGATCCAGAGATCGAATTTCAGGAATTGCGGGTCCACCGGGATACGCCCGACCAGGGCGGCTACCCCGATGATGCCCAGCAGGTTGAAAATGTTGGACCCGATGACGTTGCCAAGCGCCACATCCGCCTGCTTGCGCAGTGCCGCCATCACGGTCGTAGCGAGTTCCGGCAAGGACGTGCCCACAGCAACCAACGTGAGACCGATCACCGCCTCGCTGACCCCATAGCGCGTCGCCAAAATCGAGGCGTTATCGACCAGAAGATCCGCCCCCAGAGGCAGGCCGACCAGACCCAGCAGCAGAAAGGTGAGGATCTGCCACCACGGCATGTCGGGGTCCAAACCTTCCAGATCCGCGATGTCATCGACATCTGCCGCGGCCCGGCTGTTGATCTCGCGCCGATGTGCCATGGTATCGCGAAACGCATCGGCGAGCATGAGGCCCAGCGCACAGAGCAGGATGGCCCCCGAGATCCAGTCGAAACTGCCGCGAAAGGCCAGCGCGATGAACAGGACACTCGCCGCCAGCATCTGGATGTAGGACTTGAAACAGCGACAGCCGCTGGTGTGCAAGACCGACAGGATCGCCGGCAGCCCCAGCACCAGCAGCACATTGGCGATGTTCGATCCCACGATGTTGCCAAGCGCGAGGCCCGGCTTGTTGGCCAGCACGGCATTGACCGACACAAGCAGTTCCGGTGCCGATGTACCAAAGGCGACGATGGTCAGGCTGACGATCAGTGCCGGGATGCCCACTCTCAAGCTAAGGTTGACAGCCCCCTTGACCAGCGCGTCCCCGGCCAGCAACAGGATCACAAGCCCAAGGCTCGACAACAGCCATGGCATCATTTCAGTCGGTCCCTTTCACACGAACACGGACCCTTGCCGATCCGGTAGCGTCCGCAGCGTTTGCATTTGGCCTCGCTCAGCCGTTTCTGCCCTGGAAAGCGGAGGCGTCCGAACATGGCCAGCACGCCCATCGCGACCAGAAACAATATGACGATCTTGACGATCACCTCAGAGACCGAACCGGGCGTAGCCGGCCCGTTCCTCAAGGGCCATCATGGCATCCTGCGCCAGCGTCGCCCCAAATCGCTGGAAAAGGCTGCGCCGACGCCCATAGCGGGCGAACCGAACCTTGTTGCCATAAAGCTCCTTCATCTTCGGGATCAGATGCCCGACACCATCGGCAAGGCCCAAGCTCACCGCCTGTCGGCCCAGCCAGAATTCACCTGTAAAGAGATCCGGATCTTCAGAAAGCTGCGCCCCCCGGCGGGACTTGACATGGCTGATGAACGCTTCGTGGATCTGCGCCAGAAGCGTCTTGAGCCGCGCCACATCCTCGGGCTTTTCCGGCAGGAAGGGATCAAGCGTGCTCTTGGATTTCCCGGCGGTATAGACCCGCCTTTCAATGCCTTGACGCGCCAACAATTCCTGCGCGCCAAATCCGGCCGAGATCACCCCGATGGAGCCCAGGATCGACGACGCATCCACCCAGATCTCATCCGCCGCCACCGCCAGCCAATAGCCGCCCGAGGCCGCGACATCCTCGACAAAGGCATGAACCGGCACCGACTTCTCCTCCGCCAGACGCCGGATCCGCGCGGCGATGAGCGAGGATTGCACCGGCGAGCCACCGGGAGAGTTGATCACCAGCGCCACCGCGACCGGCTTGCCCCGGGAAAACGCCTTGTCGATCACCGGACCAATCAGTTCATCACTCAGCTGCGCGCGCCCGCCCGCCCCGATCATGCCCGCAAGGCGGATGACCGCGACAGTCGGTCGGCGGTTTAGGAAGGGGATCATGTATCTCATTCGCTCCGATGTAGAGTGGCGGGGCGCGACAAACAAGGCGCTCCGTGCAACCGGAATCAGACACGTTGCAGCGCGCCTTCCGCGGGCGTGAAAAGATCGCGCTGCCAGCGCCGGATTATTGCGGCACCGTCTCGGCAATCAGAATGGCGATCGCGCCATGGTTGACCCAGAGCGCAAGCGCCGCGATCCCCAGCGCTAGCGCAGCATAGGTGGCATCGTGTCGGGGATCCCATCCGTCGTATCGCCGGATCAATCTGACCAGAAGAGGATAGACGATCAGCGCCGTCGCCCCCCCCGCCACAGCGGCCCCGAGGATACCGAAAGACATCACGCCCACGATCAGCAGCGCAACCTGCACCACGGCACTCGTCGCCACCCGGGTCAGAAAGCGCCGCGAATCGCCGGCCGCCAGCAACAGTTGGTCATAGCTGCTGAGAATGACGGTCGGCATCTGCGCGACCGCGATCACCACGAGGATCGGCCCCGCCAGCCGGTAGCGGTCGTCATAAAGCAGGTGCACCAGCCAGTCCCCCGAAAACGCGAGGATTGCCGAAAGGCTCAGCAGCCCGGCGGTGAGCAGCCATCGCATACGAAAGATCTTGGCGCGGTTTTCGGCGCTCTCCGAGGGGGGGCGCTGCTTGTAGAGCGGAAAGACGATCTTGCCTACCAGTGGCCCCGCCAGCATCATCGGCAGACCGGCGAACATGAAGCCGATCGAATAGATGCCCAGCATTTCGAGAGAGATGAACTTCCCAAGGATGGCGCGGTCGGCGTGATTGACCAGAAAACCGCAGATCGTGCTGAGAAAGATCCACTTGCCGAAATGAATGAGCTCACCGGCGGCGGACCGCTCGATCCGGAACCGCTCGCGATGACCGGGCAGGCGACGCCACTTGAGGATCTGGCCAACGGCAGACGAGACAAGAGAGCCAAAGACCAGCGCCCAGACCGACTCCAGCAGCAGCGCCAGAGAGATCATCGCGACGATCCCGGCCAGTTGGGCGATGATGTCGAGCCGGGTCTGCAACCCCAACACCAGATCGCGATTGGCGGTAAAGACCCGCATCGGCAGGAAGCCGTTGATGACCGTGCTGAGCCCGAGGACCGGCAAAAGCACCGCCAATTGGGGCTCGTCATAGAGCGCGGCCATGGGCCAGGCCAGCGCACAGGCGGCCAGCCAGAGCGCAACACCGCGCAGCAGCGCGAGACTCCAGGCGGTGTCAAGAAACGCCGGCTCGCGGCTCCGGTCATTCTGGATGATCGAGGCATGCACGCCGATATCGGAAAAGAGTTGCAGACCGGTGAGAAAGATCTGCACCAGCGCCATCAGCCCGAACGCCTCGGGAAAAAGCAGCCTTGTCAGCACCAGATTGGAGCCAAGGCGCAGGAATTGCGAGGTGGCCATCCCGCCCACGGCCCAGAGCGCGCTGCGCCCGGCGCGCGCCGTGAGGCTCTCGCCGCGCAGGGACCGGATCAGGCGACGAAGGAAAGGGGGCATTGGGATCGATTCATGTGAAAGGACAAAGACAGTTGCGCGATACGCTTAACAAAGTGCGCGAACAATCAAGAATCGTTTGCGTTAATTGAAAGTGTTTACGCCGTGTCGTCAGGTTAAACCTGTCAACTTTCGAAGACTGTTGATGCGCGTGCAGTTCGGCAGGATTTTATTTCCTCATCAATCTGCTTCCAAACAGCAAGGGCAATGGAACGAGCATTCGCTTCACCATACTCTTTCGCGATTTTGTTGGCAGCATGCCGACGTATACGGGTGAGGGATTGAGGGCTTGTTCTGAACTGGGATACTACTTGTTCCACGGTCTGAACGAATGTCAGGATATCATTGTCCTCTATCGGAAACCCAGTCTCTGTCGAAAAATATTCATTGCCACCAACCCCAGTATATCCGATCACAATGCATCCCGTCGCCATGGCCTCTGCTGGGGGCAGTCCAAATCCTTCCTGTTCCGAAAAAGATAAAAAGATCAGGCTCTCGGACATGATTCTGTTGCGTTCGTCATTGCTGACGCCTTGAATGGAAATGATCGGAATATCCTTTAGCCCAAACCTCGTACGCAAGGCCGCTACCACCAATCCCGCTTCTTCTTTGCGTTTTCGGGGCATGTAGGCGATTTGAAGTTTCTTTTCCGCCTTGTAGCGTAATTTCTCCGAAGCAACAGGTAGTTGAAGCCTATGGCAGTGCCGTTCCAAAAACATTGAGGTAGCTTCATTTGACGCCGCAGAAGTTGTTAGAATAGCGTTCAGGCTTGGATACCTAGGTGTGCCGCTTTCGATGTCCTTGACGAACGCTCGGGTGAAACCAAAAACGTCCTGAGCGACCAAAACATAGTTCGCAGTCCCAAGACCTCGCATACAGAGCGGATAAATGAACTCCGGCAGAACGAAAACGTCATTCGGCGTTGCATTGAATACACTGCTGGGAGGGCCGTTGCAAAACTTGCGAAGTTTATGCCAAAGCCAAACTCTTTGGCGCAAGTTCGGATTCATCATACGATTAAGCCCAGGGTGATAAACAGTTTCACCTCGGTATTCCTCGAAAGGATATCGGTAGCGATCATATGGATAAAGGGCTGCTGTAGTGTAACCCTCAACCCTAAGAGTCTCGGCCAGCCAAAGGAGTACATTGTTGCCTCCGACAATGCGATCCAATCCGGGAAGGACAAAATAATAACGAAGTGGTTCTGTCATGATACGCTTTACTGAAGGTTCCACATAAATTGTGTCTCGCCCTGTTACGAAACCAATTTCTTAAGTACAAAGGCTCTGAAGTATGAAATCCAAGAGTATCATCCCTCTGGGATGAACCGGGGCAGGACGGGGACGAGGCCCGTGAGCACTTCCTGCAAGCGCGCCTCGGCGTCCGCGTCGGCCTCTCCGGGGCCGATTATCGTGGTCAGCCGCACCAGCGCGCCATCGCTGCGCCCGGTGGTGATGCCGTCCACCATCAGCCAATACTTGGCGGCGAAATCCCAGGCGATGCGGCGGTTCTTTTGCTGGAACCAGTAATAGACCATCATCCGCGTCTCACCCTTCTGGATGATCGCGCGATTGATGTCGAATGGCGTCTGCGACCCCATCTGCGCCGCGATATCGCTGCGTTCGAGCCAGGCGATCTCCCAGCCGGACCCCGGCAGGCAGATCTCGGGCGAATGGACGCCCCCCCGGCTCTGATCCTCGTACCACGCCATGAACAGCCCCACCGGGGCCGCCGCCTCCGGATTGACCAGATTGACCTGGTGATAATCATTCGCCGCGAGGGTCTGCGCCACGCCCTCGGACAGGAGTTCACGCGGCCCGGATTGCCGCCAGCCGCCCATTTCACGCGGAAAGAGGGCAAACTGATCGCGGCTCTGGGTGACGGCGCCGCGTTCCGGCAAAGCCATCATTGCCGCCGCCGCGATCATCGCCGCGAGCGCCGCCGTGACCAGCGCCGAAGAGGGACGCACGAATTGCAGGCGCAGGAATTGCGGGACGAGGCCCGTGGTATCGAGATCCAGCGCCTCGGTCAGGCTCAGGCGCTTGGGATGCAGAAACAGCATCAACCAGGCAAGACCGAACAGGATCAGGATGCAGGCCAGAAAGATCACCCAACCCTCGAAGAAATGCGTGAACCCTTCCAGCCATTCCTGGCCATATTCCTGCACGATCACGCCGGCGACCGCGATGCGCACCGAATTCATGAAGATGGCGATCGGCACGGCAGAGACCAGCAGCACCGCCTTGTGCCAGATCGGCCCCTGATAGAGCACCGCGAAAATATAGGAAAAGCTGAGAATCGGGAACATGTAGCGCAGCCCCGAACAGGCTTCGGCGACGTGCAGCTTCATGATGCCCAGATCAATGATGTTGCCATCAAGGAATACCGGCACCGACAAGAGCTTGAGAAACCAGACGCCCAGTTCCGAGGACACGAATTGCAGATAGGTGGTGGTCTTGTAATAGATCACCCCCGGCAGCGGCAGCATGTAGACAAGATGCACCACGGGCGGCCAGAAATGCCGCCCCGTATCCCAGCCCCAGCTGATCAGCAGAATGCCCCCGACCCACAGAATCAACGCATAGGCCACGATATCGTCAATGTTGGCGAGAATGCCGAGCGCCCCGAACAAAAGCGCGAACAGCACCAGCGCAACGCCCGGCCAACGGTTCCTCTTGGGACCGGGATCGATCGGAACGGTCTTGAGTTGCCGCAAGAACAAGAGCGACGAGAGCACCGGGATGATCGGCCCGTGACTATACTCCGGCAATTGCCATGCCTCAAGCAGCGCATTGATTCCGTTCGAGAAGTAAAGCCCGGCCGAAATGGTCGCAATCAGCAGCCAGAACAGGCCCCAGAAATTGGTGAGGCCAAGCAGTCTGGGCGATTCGGAAAGATACGTGTCCGATGACATGAAAATCCTGCTTTCAAGGTCTGCTGCCGCCAGATGTTAGATGTTCGCCACGCCGAGCAATGCACATCCTGCGGATGAAATGTTGTCCCCTGCTCTATTTATCAAGTGTTTGCCGCGATTGAAACCGTCCTGCCCGAATTTGCCGATCAAGTTTCCAACTGGTTTACAATCCCTTGCCTTCCACGGGGTCTATTCTCGTTTCCGTCAAATCGGAAGGGTCATCTAGGGCGCCGTGCAGTATCGCCGTCCGAACCCGTCGGATAGACAATCTCGCGCGACCAACCAGGAGCGACTGAAGGTCGATACCCCGGTCCTCACGCCCATCGGCAGATTGTTCTTACGCGCTGGAATAAGGCGCGGGCCTAGCCGTTGTTCTTTCAAATGCTGCGAAAACGATCCGAGCGGACCACGCAATAGCCTAATTTTGGTCCCATTCCAGAGGCAAGTCTGAGCCTCGATTGAAATTGGAAAACATCTGACCAGTGAAACGATGCGCGAGAACACGCCGAAAGACTAAGCAGCTTTTCGCCAAGACTCGAAGATCTGCGCACCGCACCAGCACAGCACACCTAGCCGCACTGACCCAAAACACTGTAGGGTTCCGATGAACGAAACGAGCAGAAAAAGACCATTATCCGCGTTTTCGATACAATCCCCCGCTTTCGAGCAGGGGTGGGATAATTGGGTTCCTGGTCTGACGGGCTGCTTGCTGTCTGTGCCAGTTTTCTCGCTTCCCATGACCGAAAGACCGACATGTGCAACGGCGATGGCCGAGCATGTCGCAGTCACTCACATGTCCGCCCGGAGGTAGACACATGCGCTCCACGACTTTCAGACTCTCCTCTTTGTTCAATCGCATCTCGGATGCAAGGTTTGGCGGCACTCTGCTTGACCCATCGGCCCCAGGCGCTGAAAATGTAGGACTGTCCTTCTTTCAGGGCGAAAAGCGGGTCCTGACACTGAGCAGCGATCGCGGGGATGCGACCTTTGGCGGCGATCTGCCAAAATTCTTCAACCCGTATTCCGGACTCAAGTTCCTGACACAACTTGGCGATCTCAGAACCAGTGCAGCCAGCCCGCTGACGCCGGGTGTCGTGATCAGACCCGGCCCCACGCAAGAACCACAGCCGCAGCCCGTGGTTGACGCGGCGCCCGCGCCTGCACCCGTCGTCGATGCAACCCCGGCCCCAGGCGCTGAAAATGTAGGACTGTCCTTCTTTCAGGGCGAAAAGCGGGTCCTGGCACTGAGCAGCGATCGCGGAGATGCGACCTTTGGCGGCGATCTGCCCAAATTCTTCAACCCGTATTCCGGACTCAGGTTCCTGACACAGCTTGGCGATCTCAGAACCAGTGCAGCCAGCCCGCTGACGCCGGGTGTCGTGATCAGACCCGGCCCCACGCAAGAACCACAGCCGCAGCCCGTGGTTGACGCGGCGCCCGCGCCTGCACCCGTCGTCGATGCAACCCCGGCCCCCGTCGTGGATCAAACGTCACAGCCAGACACCGTTGTGGACGTAGCGCCCGTGCCCGCGCCGGAGCCCATTGCGGACGTGACGCCCGCACCCGAACCAGAGCCCGTCGCGGAGGTGGTGCCAGAGCCAGCACCCGCGCCTGTCGTAGATGTGACCCCCGACCCCGTGGTCGATGCGGCACCACAGCCTACTCCTACTCCTGTCCCTACCCCCGCGCCGACCCCGACACCCACCCCTGCACCGACTGATTCCCAGGATGGCGATTCCCAGCAGACCGCAAACGGACCGCGCCTCATTCCTGCCACGTCCCTTGACGGCGGTCCGACACTGAACGTCTCTGGCGGTCGGGTGACTACCTTTCAACTGCCGGATTCGGCCCAGATCACGGATATCGAGATCACCAACCTGCCTTCGGCCGGTAATATCACCGTCAATCCTGACAACACGCTGGCTCTCGTCCTCTCCGGGTCAGATTACAGCGGGCCCTTGTCGTTCGACTATTCCGTCACCCGCGCGGACGGGACGGTTTCCTCGCACTCGGTCGATCTGAATGTCACGGCCCCCACGCAAAAGGCGGGCTGGGGTCTGGGCAATCACTACATGCTGGAAACCGATGCGAATGGCGATCTGGTGGTCGAGCATGGCGACAACCACCGCAAGATCTACGTCTCGGGCAGCGAAGACGCCCTGAGCCGCGCCGACATCGCCGCCATCGAGGGATTGAGCGAAGCGCAGATCACCGCGAAATGGCTGATCGCCCATTCGGAATACGGCGGATCCGAAGGCATGGCGCTGACCTCCGACATCGGGATGGAGGTGTGGAATGGCCTCTCGGGGTGGGACAAGCCGGCCCATTCCAACTGGCTGCTCTTCGAGCGCGGCTATCAATACGACAACACCGGCAACATGATCATCCGCGACACGCATGGCGAGTCCGAACTGCATCCCATGCACATCACAAGCTGGGGTGAGGGCGACCAACCAATCATCACGTCACAAGTGCGGATGTATCAAAAGCCGATCAGCAACGTGGTCTTTACCGATCTCGACTTGCGGGGCGGCGTGTCCAACCTGAGTGCAGACAATACGCTCTTTTCCGACGTGAGCCTCTCGGTCTCTGGTATCGGCATGGGCGGCGTCGATCGCTTCACCCTGCACGATTCGGTCATCACCGATACCCATAACGTCAAACCCGATGGCGAGGTCTGGAGCGGAACGTCGGCTGGAATATTTCTGGGCGACATAGAGGGAGTTCTAATCGAAGGGACAGTGATCCATCACTCTGCCTGGCAAGATGATTACCTGCCAAATGGCTCAACCTTGGGTGGACAACCGCCTACCCTTTTCAGCCACAACGTTTATCTGCAAAACACCACGAGTGATGTGACCTTTCGCGACAACATCATCTCGCAAGGGTCCTCCTTCGGCGCTCAATTCCGCGGTGGCGCCTTTGTCGAGGACAACGTGTTTCTCGACAACAACGTGGCTGCCAATTTTCTGGGTGGAGACTATCAGGGCGCCGGACCCATCGGCAACTTCACGCTCTTTACCGATAACGTCGTGACCTCGGCGGGATACAAGCAGACCACTCTTGGCAATCAGGGCGCGCTCGACTGGGGGGTGCGCAACGAGGCGCGGGACTCCACCCTGCTCGGCAACATCATTGCGCATGAGGCCGATCCGAACGATCCGGCCGAGGTCGCCTACAAGACGACGAAACAGAATCCCAACCCGCTCGTCCATACCAAGGACGACCCCTTCTTCAACGACACCAGGATCTTCAACTGGAACGGGTTCGAGGCCAATCTCGACGGGCTCGACCGAAACACCCTCAACCAGACCACGATCCAGAACTTCGCGCTTTCTATTCTGGGATCGCAGACAACGGCCAATGAAAATCTCGGACACCGCTACGTCAGCGGGCTGATCACTGACCTCATGAACCATCTCAAGTCGCTGCCCAACACGTCGCTCGACGACACGATCACGGCGAAGGATATCGTCGCCTATTTCCAGAACGGCTTCGGTGTAGCCCCCGGCGGCGATGGCTCCAGCACCACGCATCGCTTCATCCCCAATGATCTGAGCGACGGTGTACGCTGGGACAACCGGCTCAACTGGTCCCACGAGGAACTGCCCGGCAATGGCGACAGCGTCGATCTGGGCGGCAACTGGGTGAATTTTGGCGGCACGGTGCGGCTCGGGGATCTTGATCTGGGCTCGAACGGCAAGCTTCAGGTCGGCAGCGGCAAACTCAGCGTCGATGGGTCGCTCGAGGCCGGAGACAAGGGGGGTGCGATCTTCATAAACCATGCCGGACAATTCTGGACCAATGGCTATGCCGATGATGGCCTCCTGAACGTCAGGATCACGGAGGGACGCTTTGCCAATACCGGCGACATCAGCGGCCCGGTCGTCCTTGAGGTCTCGGACGGTCAGGCGCTGCTTGGGGTTGACGACGCATCCTATGCCATCGGGGCGCAGAGCGAATTGCGGATTGTCGGATCGCAGGCCAAGGTCGGCTTTGACGGGGCGCAGAACGGCGTTGCAATCCTAGACATGTCCGCGGCGGGGCAGGTGAGCTTTGTGGCCGACGTTCAGGGTGTGTCAAGCCTGCGGGAATTCCGCAGCGGCGCCTTTGATCAGGACGGGTCGAACGTCAAATCCGGCGTCGTCATGGATGGCACGCTCTCGATCGATCTCAGCCAGTATGTCGGCGCCAAGGACATCACCCTGATCGAAGTTGATGCCCTTGCCGGAGAGTGGGATGACATCGAGATCTTTGGCCTCGCCGCCGACAAGAACGCGACCCTCGAGGTGGATTACATCTCCGACAAGGTGACGTTGCGGCTCGACAGCTTCGGGAGCGGTGAGCTCAGCCTGAATGTGCTTGGCGACAAACTGGACGGGTCGGATGAGGATGCGGCCCTCTGGTCGGAACTCAAGGCGGGGGTGGATGCCGGAGATACGACGGCACCCGAGATCCATATCTTCGACAGCGTTCTCGATCCCCTTCCAGAGCTCAGCTTCATCTGATCCGGGCCGCACTGAACACGATCACAAGCCCCTGAAGGCCGTCCTTCAGGGGCTTTTCCCGCCGCCGGTCAGGGCTCAGCCGCAAAATCCGACAACGCCCTGCGCCTGCGATCCGCGACCCGTTCCCAGGCATAGTCCTCGACATCCCGCAGCGCCTGCGCTCCCAAGGCAAGCCGCAAGGTCTCAGAGGCATGAAGCCGGGTCAGCGCCTCGGCCATGGCGTCAGCATCTGACGGCGCCACCACAAGGGCATTGGCACCGTCGCGGGCGATATAGCCAGCCCCCATCGGGGTCACGATCAACGGCAGACCATAGGCGGCCGCCTCATAGGTCACTTGCGGCCCGCCCTCCTCGAGGGACGGAAAGACAAAGACATCCGCAGCACGGTAAACCTCACCGATATCCGAAACATGGCCGAGAAACCGGACGGTCTCTGGCAGCGTCCCGAGGAACTTCTGGCGCATCTCCTGCGTGGCGAGAAGCGGCTCCACCGCCCCAGCAATCCACAACTCTGCCGGTAACGCCGCCCGCCGCCAGGCCTCCATCAGGGTATGCGCACCCTTGCGCAGCCCGACCGATCCCACGAACAGAAATCGGAGCGGACGGCCAGCATCATGGTCGGGGTGGCCGCGTGGAGGATCGGTTGGAAGATATGTCCCATAGCTCGCAGGCAGGATCTGCGGCACCTTCGCTGTCGTCGCGCGAATCGAGTCCTCGACAAAGGGACCGGGCGCAAAGACCGCATCGGCCAGAGCAAGGCGCGCGGCCTCATGATCGAGGGTCTCGGTGGTAAATTGCGGGTAATGGGGCGCGCCGATGCGATCACATTCGGCATCAAGAATGTCCTTGGCATAAGCGACATGCGTGTTGATGAACTCGAGCACAATGCGCGCGCCCTTGGCGCGGGCGGCGGCAATCGCCGCAATCGGCGCCCCCGGCCAGCAATAGCAGACATCCCCCGGACGGATCGCAGCCAGCGCCAACGCGACGCTGCGGCGTTTGAGAAAGCCGACAAGCCGCAGGTTGCCCGCCAGCCGACGCTGGAGACGCTTGGGCAAAACCGCGGGCAACGCCGGCGCCATGATCCGCGCCGGATCCTCGCGCAGACATGCCGCCGCATGGACCTCAACACTCAAGCCCTGAGACGGCCAGTGCGAGCAGATGCGGTAACAGGTCTCGGGTGGCCCCTTTCCCCAAAAGCTCGTGGGGTAAAGAACATGAACCCTTGGGTGCAGAGCCACCTTGGCAGCCTCCTTTCAATCATGAATCCGGTCATGAGATATCGCCGCGAGCGTCTGCCGCGACCAATGCCAGAGACGGCCCGTCCCGAATTCGGTTGCCCAAGGCTTGCGTGGCACACGACAAAGCGCAAGACCTTTCCTCTCCCTCGACAGCGGCCGCGTCACCTCTTTCCCCCCTCTAGACCCCGATGAGGCGCGGACTTGCGAACCTCTCGAAAAGACGCTGCAACCCGATCGGCAGAACGAGGCCGACACTTGTCGACAGCACCATATGCACCACAAGATTGCCGAACCCCAAGGCGATGAGACCTTCGCGCATCGCCGCGGAAAAGATCGTGTGGCTCAGAAAGATGATCATCGAATAGCGCCCAAGATCAGCCAGTCTTGCCGCAAGCGCGGTCTGGCGTTCCGCCATCCAGACCGCGATCCCGGCGCTGCTCAGGACCAGAATGCTGGCGCTCACCAGCGAGGGAACACCAAACCGTGCAAGGTCGGGGACCGCGGCCAGCACCACGGCAAAGACGGCCACAAGGATCAACCCGTAGCCTCGTGCGATCCGGACCGGGGCGGCGTGAAACTCTGCCAGAACCATGCCGAGCGCAAGATAGGGGAGATAGCGCGTGGCATTGCTGGTCCAAACCTGCACCTCGGATGAAAGAGGCAAGGTTTGCAGAACCACACCAAGCAGCAGGAGCCCCCAGATTGCCGGTCTGCGCCACTGTTCCGCGCGCAGGGCGGGGCGGAGCACCAGCACGCCGATCTGCAACACGAACAAGGCCCAGAGAAACCAGAATTGCCAACGT
>Ga0210011_1000705_pt1 | contig 34972 bp, 30 predicted proteins | sample CryGeymeta201502_FD_183972 | JGI IMG/M metagenome (GOLD analysis project Ga0210011, IMG submission 183972) | Groundwater microbial communities from Crystal Geyser aquifers in Utah, USA - Crystal Geyser metaG 2015-02 (SPAdes) (version 2) | ecosystem: Environmental > Aquatic > Deep subsurface >...
AGAAAAAGCAAAACTCATTAATTTAAAAGACTACGAGCTTAGCGAATACGAAACGACTCTAAAGCGTTATCGCGATAATAGAAATGTGATTGATTCGGCTAAATTTTTTGGGTATGAAGATGGCAAAGCTGAGGGCAAGATCGAAGGCAAAGCCGAGGGTAAACTAGAAAATAAAATTGAAGTTGCAATACTTTCTAAAAAAGAAGGCTTACCTATTCCGCTTATTTCTAAACTAACCGGACTTTCTGAAAAAGAAATTGAAGAATTGAAATAAAAACTATTTTTATCATTGTTAGGGCTTATTCTCTAGCCTTAACAATCACCCCAAATATTAATTCATAGCTAATTCATAGCGCCTGCGTCCTCGCAGGTGCTTCTTAAATCTAACGTCAGCGTCCTCGCTGACATCCGCTTTACAAAATGGATTATGCATAGCAATCCATTATTTCTTTATACACCATTCGTTCTTTTTTACTGTTGTAAGCGAGGACGCTTACTCTTTTTTCTTAAGCACCAGCGTGGACGCTGTCGCTATGTCGCTATTTTATAGCTAAAGCAGAATTAAACTTTTTTTAATTTATTGGGAAGATTTTTGGGTATCAAGCGTCTTATAGGAAAATTAATTTGATTGAACGCAAAACATGAAAAAAGAATCTTCCTTATACATGAATCCGCTTACGGATTTCGGCTTCAAAAAGCTTTTCGGCGATGAAGCAAACAAAGAATTTTTCCTTGATTTCCTGAATTCACCGCTTAAAGATGAACAAGGGCTTATTACAGATCTAAATTTTCAGAATACGGAACGCTTAGGCTTAAACCCCGAAGACAGAAATGCGATTTACGATTTGTATTGCACCAATGAAAACGGAGAACACTTTATTGTAGAACTACAACGTGCAAAACAAACCTTTTTCGTTGACCGAACCGTTTATTATTCATCCTTTCTTATTCAAAAACAGGGCAAGCGCAAACAGAATTGGAATTATGAACTCCAAGCAGTTTATACTGTTGCTCTCTTAAATTTTGAAATAGATAAAACTAATGAAAACAAGAACAAGTATTATTACAAGGTTAAACTTCACGATAGTGAAACTCACGAAATTTTTTATCCTAAACTCACGTTTATCTATGTAGAATTACCTAAATTCCAAAATAAAGCGAAAGAGTTGCACACTCCTTTTGAAAAATGGGTTTACCTTTTTAGAAACTTAGAATCGCTAGAACACATTCCTGAAAACCTAAAGGAGCACATTTTCATGAAACTGATTGAAACTGCCAAATTAGAAAACCTACCCAAATCCGATCGCAAAAATTACCAAGAAAGCCTAAAACGCTATCGTGATAATTATAACGTTATAGAAACTGCTAAACTTGAGGGTAAGCTAGAAGGATTGTCTAAAGTTGTTAAAAATGCTCATGATGAAGGATACCCTATTTCCATAATTGTGAAATTAACAGGATTAACAGAAGAGGAAATTCTAGCTAATGTTTAAGTTTTCAATTTATTATTGAATACCATTTCCCTATTCATAGCGCCTGCGTCCTCGCAGGTGCTTCAAAATCTAACGTCAGCGTCCTCGCTGACATCCGTTTTACAAGATAGATTATGCATAGCAATTTATTATTTCTTTATACACCATTCATTCTTTTTTTTCGGTTGTAAGCGAGGACGCTTACTCTTTTTTCTTAAGCACCAGCTTGGACGCTGTCGCTATGTTTTAGGCTTTATTTTTATTTGTGTCATAATAAGCCCTTTATTTCTGCCATTTTTGCAGAATTTCGTATATTTGAAGGCTGAAATGGATTTAAATCATTTTCCCAATTTCTTCGACTTTATTCACAAAAGTATTTTGCAAAGATTAGATTACTTTTTGAATGACTAATACCCAAATGAATGATAAATCAAATTACAATAAGTGTAATTCGCCTTGAAATAAATCGAATTTCTAAAGCGTTTCACTTCTCTTATTCAAACTAATATCACCTATTTTCAAAAATAAAACTCACGTGAAAAGTAAAACCTATTATATCGAAACCTACGGCTGTCAGATGAATTTCAGTGATTCTGAAATTGTGAATTCTATTATGGTTGACCGAGGATTAACTGCAACTGAAGCACCAGAAAATGCAGATGTTATCTTTGTAAATACCTGCTCCATTCGTGATCATGCAGAACGCAGAGTTTGGGATCGTTTAAAATATTTTCGCTCCTTAAAACGAAATTCAAATCCTGATATGGTTGTCGGTTTATTGGGTTGTATGGCCGAACGGTTAAAAGAATCTGTTCTTGAACGTGAAAAGCTCGTAGATATGGTAATCGGGCCAGACGCTTACCGAACAATTCCCGCATTATTAGATGAAGTTGAAGACGGAAGAAAAGCCGTTAACGTAATTTTATCCTTAGAGGAAACTTACGCCGATATTGCACCAGTCAGAACTACTGGAAATGGCGTTTCTGCTTTTGTCTCTATTATGCGTGGTTGTGATAATATGTGTGCATTTTGTGTGGTTCCATTTACTCGTGGTCGTGAGCGTAGTCGCAATATGGAATCGATTCTTGCAGAGGTTCAAACCCTTAGCGATCAAGGTTATAAAGAAGTAACTCTTCTCGGTCAGAATGTAAACTCCTACAATGATAATGGGAATACTTTTGCTGAATTGATGTTAAAAGTAAGTCTTATTAATCCAGAAATCAGAGTTCGCTTCTCTACTTCTCATCCAAAAGATTTTCTGGATGAATTACTTCGCGTTATTGCCGATCAACCCAATATTTGTAAATACATTCATATTCCGGCACAATCAGGTAGTTCAGAAGTCCTAAAAAGAATGCGTCGCCCATACACTCGCGAAACCTACTTAAGTTTGATTGATAGAATGAAAGAACTCATTCCAGGTCTTGCTTTATCAACAGATATTATTACAGGCTTTTGTAGCGAAACGGATGAAGAGCATGCAGAAACTGTTTCATTAATGGAATTGGTGAAATACGATTTAGCGTATATGTTTGTTTATTCTGAACGTGAACGCACCTTTGCTCACAGAAAAATGGAAGACGATATTCCTCATGAAATCAAAATAAAGCGTTTAAACGAAATTGTTGATGCGCAACACGCTGGAGCAAAAGAAAATAATTTAAAAGAAATCGGGAAACGTCATTTAGTTCTAGTTGAAGGTCCTAGTAAACGTGATAAAAATCAGTTTCAAGGCAGAACTGATACCAATAAAATGGTCATTTTCGATAATATTGATTATGAAAAAGGTGATTATGTTGAAGTCGAAATTACAGGCGCAACTTCGGCAACCTTGCAAGCTAAAGCGATAAAAAAATCGAGTATCACGGAGTTCACTTCCACTTTAGTAACGGCATAAAACATTGGATCCCAAAGTCTTTCAAGAACAATTCGGCCTCATGGGCGACTCTACTGTAATGCGGCAGGTGATCGAAAAAATTCGCCAAATAGCACCAACTGACATCACCGTTCTTTTAAACGGAGAAAGTGGTGTCGGAAAAGATGTAACAGCTCGATCTATTCATGGATTGAGTCTGCGAAAACGCAAGAATTTAATTATCGTAAACTGCGGTGCAATTCCAGAAGGAATTATTGAAAGCGAATTATTTGGCCACGAAAAAGGTTCGTTTACAGGTGCACATGAGATGCGTGAAGGCTATTTTGAAAAAGCCAACGGTGGAACTATTTTTTTAGATGAGATTGGCGACACTCCAAAAAATGTTCAAGTAAAACTGCTTAGAATTCTTGAAAATGGCGAATATTTTCGAGTTGGTTCTTCAGAAGTTCGGAAAACAAACACGCGGATTATTGCTGCTACCAATAAAGATTTATGGACTTTAGTTCAAAAAGGAACTTTTAGAGAAGATTTATATTACCGATTAAATACCGTTCAAATCATATTACCACCTTTAAGAGAACGAAGTGAAGATATTCTTCAAATATTCCAAAAATTCGTTAAGGAATTTCATTCTAAATACGATTCCGTTTTTCAAGGTTTTTCTGATGATGCTAAAGTCTTATTGAGTTCTTATAGATGGCCTGGAAATGTTCGAGAATTAAAAAACGTGGCAGAACAACTTGTTGTACTCGAAAAATCGAATTTCATAACAAGTGAAGTACTTAGAAAGTATCTAAAGGGTCGTCAACATGAAGGAATTGCTGATAATTTACCCGTTCATAGCTCAGTTTATGGTTTTCAAAGTTCTAGTTCGAGAGAAGATGATTTCGCAACTAAAGACAGAGAACTTATCTTTAGAGCATTGATTGATTTAAAGAGCGATGTTGGTGAACTAAAAAAATTAATGGCTCAATTTGTTTATTCAAATATGGGAAAAGCTCCAGCTAAAAATGTACTACCAGCTCAATTTGATTATTCTGGGCATGAGCCTCAAGTCTATACTTCTGATCCATTTAGTCAGGATTCATCTTTAGGTTTAAGTACGTATCCAGCTTCAATAAAACATATTCCTGAAGATTCTTTTGATGAAAATGATCCGTTTGAACAACAAATTTTGGATGACGAAATTCCAAGTATAGAAGAAGCTGAAAAATATTTAATAATAAAAGCTTTAAAGAAATTTGATGGGAATCGTAGAAAAGCTGCCGATGCTTTAGGCATTTCGGAAAGAACGCTATATAGAAAAATAGATCAATATGGCATTCCTGAATAAATCGTCTCGTTTTCTGTTGATTTCTTTCTATTTCCTTGGAATAACACTTCTTCTAAGTGGATGTTTTTCCTATTCTTTTTCTGGGGGGAATATTCCTAATGGTGTCAATTACATCTATATTCCCTATTTCTCCGATAAAACAAACTCTGGTCAAGCTGCCCTTTCAGATCAATTGTATCAATCATTAAACAATCAATTTATTAATCAAAGTAGATTACAATTATCTGCTGATGAAAATAATGCTGATGTTAAGTTAACAGGATCCATTATTACTTATAAAAACATTCCTTTTAGTATTTCAGGTGAAGAAATTACGACAGAAAATAGAGTAGAAATTATTGTTAAAGCTGTTTACAAATACAAGACCGAAAATAAAGCCGTATATGATAAAACATTTAATGGTTTTGCAAATTATAGCACAGTAACCGATCCTGTAAATGGCGAGCAAACAGCCATCGCTGAATCACTGAATCAAATATCGAGAAAGATGTTTGATGATGCTGTTGGGCAATGGTAACCATTAAATAATCATTGCTTCCTAATCAAATTCACGTTTTTGGCTTATTATTTGTATAATTCAAGAATAAACCGATTTCACTGATTTATAATGAATTTCCCTTTTGTTTTACCTAAATCATTGCATAGTTATCTGGAAACGTTTCCAAACGACCCGGAAAAAACTACTGATAGACTTGAACAACAATTAAAAAAACGTGGCTACGATGCAGTCGGATATTTTTTATTGTCATGGTTTTATATTCAACAAGAAAACAAAGTTAAAGCGATTGAAAACGCTTTAATTGCAAAAACGTTTGCACCGGGTTCTCCTTTTTTAGAATACGTTCATTACTTTTTTGTGCATCCTGATCAGTTTGAAGCTACTATTCCGCAAAATGTACATCGTGATAGTAAGAAACGAAATAAATCTATATCAGCTGCAACTTTCTTATTAGATCTTGAATCACTGATTAGCAAACTTTCTCAGGTTGAAGGTCATAAAATTACTGTTCATCAAGACAAAATGGAGGAAATTGATGAATCGGTTGATCTTAGCCAAGTAAGTATCGATTTTGATGATATTGCAACAGAGACATTAGCAAAAATCCATGCGCTCCAAGGCCATAAAATCGAAGCTATTGCTATTTATCGTAGATTGATAATAAAAAACCCCTCAAAACAAACACACTTTGAAGAACAAATTGCACTTCTTGAAGAAAGTTAAGTTATAAAGCTCTAACAAAAGAGTTAGTTTTACTTTCACGTTTTATTGTAGTCAGTGGACCATGCCCTGAATACACAATCGTTTCTTGAGGAAGCATGTAAAGTTTCTCCCTAATTGATTTTTCTAGCGTGTTTAAATCACCTTTATATAAATCAGTTCTGCCTATACTTCCTGCAAATAAGGTATCTCCTGCAATTAACCAATGCTGTTCTGGAAAATAAAAGCTCAAATGACCGGGTGCGTGGCCGGGCGTAAAAAGAATGGTAAATTTGAAATCTTCAAGAACGAAGTCTTCTTGTTCATTTAAACGTATGGTCTCAACAGAAACCAAATCTAATTTGAATCCAAAAAGTGCCGCTTGCTGCTTTGCCTGTTTCAGTAAAATCTCATCTTCTTGATGTAAATATACAGGCACATCAAATCGACTCAAGATTTTTTTTAACCCAAAAATATGATCTAAATGGGCGTGAGTTAAAAATATCCCTTTCAACTCAAGCTTATGGTTTTTAAAATAAGTATCAAATAATTCCCAATCAGAATGGCTATAAAAACCAACATCAAATAAAATTGCAGAAGATGTATTCTCTTGATGAATTAAATAGGTGTTTTGTGAAAAAGGATTTACCTCAAAAGATTTTATAATCATTATTTTACTAGAGACATTTTCCCAGTCAAGCGTTTATTTCCGACTTGAATTTGATAAATATAAATTCCACTTGACCAACCTTCGGCATCAATAGGGTGTTCATGGTAACCTGCCGATAATAAACTAGCTTGCCATTTATAGACTGTTTGGCCTAACATATTAAAGACCAAAATTTTAACATCAGCTTGATCAGGAATACCAAATTTTAATTGAGTTGTTGGATTAAATGGATTTGGGAAATTTGGATAAATTTCAAAATCTTTTGGAAGACTTGAGAAAACATCAGATTCTGTGGCAACATCAATATCAAATAAAACGGTATAATAAATGGAGGCTTTACCGAAGCGATTATCAGGGAGCCAGGGTTCTTGAATTTGACCATCTATTATCGCTAGAACCGTATAAAACCATCGAACTGTATCAGATTTAGCTTTCCAAAAGAGTTCATTTTCTACTAATGTATTGTAGGTTTCTTCGAAAGTAAGTCGAAAAACATTTCCATCTTCAGGACTACTATATTTTTCAAATGCAGGGTTTTCCATTTCAAATTGAGTGGTATCTTTTAACAAAACAAACTTGTAATCAACAACAGCATTTGGGTTTTCTGAAACTAAGCTTGTCCAATTAAAGGTGAATACATCTGTTGAAACTCCTTCTAAATTAAGTTTTCTATTTATCGTACTTGAAATAGAAAAAGTTGGATCTAAACCTAATCTCATAAACGGAAGAATTCTCGGGCCATCAACCGCCATTTTTGAAAATAAGCTTACACTTCCAATACTATTTCTCGCTCTAATTGACCAATAAATTTGATTGGGATCATTCAAGTTAATAAATCCTCGACCTATTAAATAAGAATTTAACTCTTCATAAGTCAGCGTAAAAGTAGGTGAAGACGATTTTTTTAAAATCGAAAAACCAGAACCGTTTGTGAACGAATTTTCATTTGGCGAAAGCAATAAATCATACTCGATTGTTGCTCCATTATTGTCAGAAGACGGCTCTGATTCAAATTTAATTTGTTGTTTTCTGCTACCTTCAATTAATATTGTTGAGAAAAAGTTTGTCTTAAGATTAAAATCGTTTGGATATTCTGCAAAATACATAGTTTGAGTTGCTACTCGTTCAACATCTAAATCGTCCCGAACTAATTGAGTTAGTCTAATTTGGCCAGCTTCAGACATTCCAAACTTCATTAAAACTGTACTTGATTCATCTATAGGTAGTATTAAAGAATCACTACTAACTGCCTGACCACGAGGGGAATAGGTAATTGAAAGTTTATTATAAACAATAGGTCTAGATCCTTTATTCGTTGTAATTGAAACTTCAATTGAGTCTCCAATCAAGGCTACTTTAGTGTTATTAGTAAAAGATAAGGAGGCAGAAGGTGGGTTAAGTTTACCTGAAAATACGGATAACACACCGGATTTAATTGAATTGAATTTTGTTGGAGCATTTGCTGCTGGAGCACTAACAATAAAGTCATTTATTTTAAAAGGATCTTCTTCAATAGTATTTGTGTTCGGAAGACTCATGACTTCAAAACCAAATTTGGATTCTGAATTCATAATTCCATCAGGAATTGTTAATGAATTTGATCCATTTGAATAAGTAATAAAAGAAGCGCCAGTAAAATTACTTGAGTTTGGTGCGCCAATTAAGAGGTTTTTTGAACCATCAAAATTAAAATCACCGTCAACATCAGCAGAAAAGCCAAACCCTTTCGAGAAGGACGCTGAAGCTTGAATTAAAGAGTGGCTATTTTTTTCATCTGTAGAAATTCCTATGGTTAACGAGTCAGGCCATTCAAATCTTCCGTTAAACAGAGCTAAGTAACCTTTTCCATCACTACTTCCACCGATACCAAAATCATGTAGTTCATCCTTATTACGATCACCAAATGTAAACAGTTTACCTGGCCAAAAACCACCAGTGTCTCGTCCAAAAATTTTGACAGCTGCATCCGTTACATTATACTCTTGCTTTGAGTCAAATGGGCCAAAGTAAACATACATTACTCCTTGCGCAGCTTTTGTGTTCGAGTATTTTGATGCACCAATAATTAAATCTGGCTCCCCGTCACCATTAATATCGCCCGGAGCAGAAACAACCTCTGCAAATAACTCAAAAATTTGTTCTCCATTAAAATAGCTATTCGCACTTTCTGAAGTATAGCTATTTTCAGATTTAATTTGCTCAAAATAATAAGCTCGACCTAAAAAATCGCCATAACCAGTAGCCCCAATAAATAAACCATTTTTATTGACCCCTGATTTTTTAACAACGCTTAAACTCGAACCAAAATTCTCTTCATTTAATCCATTTATTATTACATCAGCTTCAGTGCTTTTCTTAGGTATTCCAGGAGTAAACGGCCCGTAAAAAAGTAGTACTTTACCGTTATTACCATTAAAGGTCTGTTCACTGACAACAATATCAATTTTACCATCACCATTAAAATCGCCCAATTCAAACCGTTCGCCCAATCGTTCACCAGCAACAGAACCGCTTATAATGATATTCGACGAAGTTAAATTAGTATCTGTCTGAACAGGTAAAGAAAGAAGATAAATTCGTCCTGTTGAATTCAATCCTGATTCAGAAGCACCTGGTGCTCCAATAAAAACTTCTGGTAAATTATCACCAGAAACATTTGCTTTTCTAAGAATAGATCCTAATTCTTCATTTTGTTGATTTCCAGAAACGGAGGCAAAACGAAACGCATTTACCTGAAAAGCATAACTTTCATTGACCCCTAAAATGAAAGAGATTAAACAAATAAATCCAAAACGAAGAGCTTTATGCATAAGACTATATATAAAATCAATAAGCTTTTTAAATAGTTATTGTGCTACATAGGTAACCATTTTATTCCTAAACATCAATATAAATATGAAAATTATAACGATTATTTAGAATCAACTTTGAGTCTGTCGGTTAAATAGTAAAGACTTGATATTTAACTATTTTAAATAATACTTTTGCAAAAAAAAAGACAGCCAACAAATTGACTGCCTTATTTAAAAAACTAATTCTACGAAATTATTTTTTTGCGTAACGTTTGTTGAATTTATCAACACGACCATCAGCAGAAATCATTTTTGTAGAGCCTATATAAAACGGGTGATTTGAAGAATCAACATCGGGACGAAATTGACCATCTTGTACATTCATTGTAGAACGAGTAACAAATTCAGTACCATCGTTCATTAGAACTGTAATTTCTTTGTAATTTGGGTGGATGCCTTTTTTCATTGCTATTGAAAAATTAGATTTTTTGATCTCAGATTAGTTGGGAAATATACGAATTTTCGTTAAGGATACCAATGATTCTTATTAAACTAGGGTTAAGCTTTTAACAAAATGAAATTTTATACCCTTTATTTTGCTAAAATCATTTTTACTGAATACATAATTTATACTAAATCATCTTCATCAAAACTGAAATTACCGAGCATACTACCAATCATATCTTTGTAACTAATTGTGCTGTCATCGCTTTGTTTTCCAAGTTTTGAATATTGATGAAGCCCTTCTAACACAAATTCCATTAAAACATATCGATCAGAATCAATTTGCGGAATTGCTTTTTTTGTAGCAGCTAATTTAAGCCCAGGAATACTATCCAATTGTTTTCTATAGGCTTTCTCAGACATCAGATCTTCAAAATCTGCTACATTCCCATGTGAAAACCAATTCGCTATCGTCTCATAATCTGAATTTACTGGAGATTTTTTCTTGTCTGGTTGTGGGTTATCAAAGTAAGTTAAAAACACACTTCGAATAGCTTTACCTATAAGATGTTTTGCGACATTGGCGGAACCTTCCTGCTCGCCTTCATAAACCAATTCAAGTTTGCCCGTTAAAGCAGGAATTATTGAGTATAAATCAATTAATCGAGTTACGGTTTCTGATTCACCATTTATAATTGCCCGTCTTTCTGCAGCTGATATTAATTGCTCCATAGCAGAAATAGACATTCTTGCAGAGATTCCACTTTTTTGATCAATATATTCAGATTTCCGACCTTCAAACGAAATCATTTCAATCAATTCTTTCATAAAAAATGGAACTTCTACTGAAACTGTTCCTCTTTTAACCCAAGCTTCTTGTTGGGTGATTTCTATACCCGTTTGAAGCTGTTTTGGGTAATGGGTGATTATTTGTGAGTCAATTCTATCTTTTAAAGGGGTAATTATATTACCTCTATTGGTATAATCTTCAGGATTTGCCGAAAAGTAAATCCCAACATCGATTGGCATTCTAATCGAAAAACCTCTAATCTGAATATCTCTTTCCTGCATTACATTTAGTAGAGAAACTTGTATTCGTGGTTGCAAATCAGGTAATTCATTTATTACGAAAAGGCATCTATTTGCCCGAGGAATTAAACCAAAATGAATTACTTCCTCATCAGATAGAGATAATTTCTTTGTAGCTGCTTTTATAGGATCAATGTCTCCTATTAAATCAGCTACGGTGGTGTCTGGTGTAGCTAATTTTTCACTATATCTTTTTGAACGATGAACCCAAACAATGGGTGTTTCATCGCCTTTCATTGCAAGTGTATGTTTTCCATATTTTGAAATAGGCTCAAAAGGGTCGTCATTTAATTCAGAACCTTCAATTATTGGCATATACTCGTCTAATAAATTTACTAAAGAGCGAAGTAATCTTGTTTTTGCCTGCCCTCTTAAGCCCAATAATAAAATGTCATGTCTCGCTAAAATCGCTTGCATTAATTGAGGTAACACGGTTTGGTTATACCCAATTATTCCTTCAAAAAAGGTTTCTTTATTTCTAAGTTTTTGAATTAAATTCTCCCGTAGCTCTTGTTTAATTGATCTTGATTTCCAACTAGTGGCTTTTAAATCCGCCAGTGTCTTAATTGAAGGTAAACTCATTTGCTTATTTTTATTTTTTTCCTAGATGAAATAGAATAATTTGTGATTGCCTCGGATAATAAGTAAAGATTTACTTTAAAGCATAGATTAACTTTGTACCTGTTATCTTGAAACATGAAAAATACTTAAAATTAAGACTACCTTGTCTTATAAAAATCTCCTATATTCAGATGATTGTATCCGAAATCAAAAACCCGTTAATTATTTAAAATTAGTTGATTACAGATTTCCATACTGTTCATTTAATTATATTCAACCAATTAATTTTCGACTATGTTACACATAAAAAAACAGGATGCCCTTGATTATCATTCCATTGGCAAGGCTGGTAAAATAGAAGTAATTCCAACAAAACCTTATAGCACACAAAGAGATTTATCTTTAGCCTATTCACCAGGCGTAGCAGACCCTTGTCTCGAAATAGCACAGAACCCAGATGATGTTTACAAATACACTGCAAAGGGAAATTTAGTGGCTGTTATTTCAAATGGAACGGCAGTATTGGGATTGGGAAATATAGGAGCTTTAGCTGGCAAACCAGTAATGGAAGGCAAAGGAATGCTTTTCAAAATCTATTCAGGAATTGATGTATTTGATATTGAAGTTAGTACTCTAGATATTGAAGAGTTCATCTTAACGGTAAAAAATATCGCACCAACTTTTGGTGGAATCAATCTTGAAGATATAAAAGCTCCCGAATGTTTTGAGATAGAAAGACGTCTGAAAGAAGAATTAGATATACCTCTAATGCATGATGATCAACATGGTACGGCTATTATTTCATGTGCTGCATTAATTAATGCTTGTGAACTAGCAGGTAAAAAACTAGCAGATATAAAATTAGTTATAAATGGAGCTGGAGCTTCAGCCATATCTTGTGCAAAATTATATATCTCAGTTGGAGTAACCAAAGAAAACATTTTAATGTTAGATAGTAAAGGGGTTATTACAACGCACAGAACGGGTTTAGATACAGAAAAAAAATACTTTGCAGCCGATACCCAATTAAAAACGCTTGAAGAAGCCATTCGAGGAGCCGATGTTTTTGTTGGCCTTTCAAAAGGAAATATTCTAAGCAAATTTATGGTTAAAAGCATGGCAGACAATCCTATTGTTTTTGCATTAGCCAATCCAACTCCTGAAATTTCTTACGATGATGCCATTGATTCACGATCAGATATTATTATGGCAACGGGTCGCTCAGATCACCCTAATCAAGTCAATAACGTTTTAGGTTTTCCTTACATTTTTAGAGGCGCTTTAGATGTTCGAGCATCCAAAATTAATGAGGAGATGAAATTAGCCGCTACTTATGCATTAGCTGCCTTAGCAAAAGAGCCTGTCCCAGATGAAGTAAATATGGCTTACAGCTCTAAAAACTTAAGTTTTGGTCGAGATTATATTATCCCCAAACCAATTGACCCAAGATTGATTTATACCATTTCCCCAGCAGTAGCTAAAGCGGCTGTTGAATCTGGTGTTGCAAAACGAAATGACATGAATTGGGATGATTACAAAAATGAACTAATGGGTTTATTGGGTCACGACAATAAACTTATTCGTGCTTTAGCTTCAAAAGCAAAAGGAAATCCAAAACGAGTTGTTTTTGCCGAAGCTGATAATTATAAAATTTTGAAAGCCGCTCAAACTTTAAAAGAAGAAAATATTGCAGAACCTATTTTACTTGGCAATCCCAAAACGATACGTGTAATTGCCGATGAATTTAGTTTAGAGTTAAGCGATATTCCGATGATTGATCCAAGAAGTGAAACGGGAATTAAAATGGGGTTAGAATTTGCTACAAGGCTATTTGAAAAAAGACAGCGAAAAGGCGTAACGCTTGGAGATGCTAAACAAACTATGTTAGAAAGAATTCCTTTTGGAGCAATGATGGTTGAGACAGGTTACGCTGATGCAATGCTTTCGGGAATTACGAAGAACTATGCAACCCCAATTAAACCTGCTCTACAAATTATTGGGATGCAAGAAGGTGTTCGAAAAGCAGCGGGCATGTATATTGTAACTACTAAAAAAGGAACCTTTTTCTATGCTGATACTACTGTTAACGTGGATCCGAGTGCAGAAGACTTGGTAGATATTACGCTTATTACAGCACAAGCTATCCGCAAATTTGGAATTACACCGAGAATTGCAATGCTTTCTTATTCTAACTTTGGTTCAAGTGATGGCGAATCTCCTGATAAAGTGAGAAAAGCCGTTGATTATCTGCACAAAAATCATCCTGACCTAATTGTAGATGGCGAAGTTCAAGCTAACTTTGCAGTTAACAAAAACCTATTAAAGGAACAATTTCCTTTTTCTAACCTTATAGATAAAAATGTTAACACCTTGATTTTTCCTAATTTATCATCTGGAAATATTGCCTACAAATTAATGCAAGAATTAGGTGGTGCTGAATTAACAGGACCAATTCTACTTGGTTTGAAAAAACCTGTACATGTGCTTCCACTTGGGTGCTCTGTTAACGAGATCATTAATTTAGCTACAATAGCGGTGGTTGACGCACAATAATTAAACTAAAAAGCCTTGCGAATCTTTGACTCACAAGGCTTTATTTTTCCCTGTAGCGCGGGGCGGACTTGAACCGCCGACCTCAGGGTTATGAATCCTGTGCTCTAACCATCTGAGCTACCGCGCCATTTTATAAACTTTCTTAAAAGAACAATTAGGATACAGAACGCCATCCCGACATATTTTGGGAGTTTAATTCTTCGCTCTATTGCAATTTGTTAATGCAAAAAACGATACCAATAAAAAAGCGTCGCTTGTTTACAAGGACGCCAAATATATATAAAACTAAAAGAAAAGTACAGTTAAATCCATTTTTATTTGGATTCAGCCAATTGTTTTAGCTTAGCTAAAGATTTTTCAACCTTTTTTTGAAAAATAAACTTGAAAAAAGGGTTTATGAACAAATATTCGACTATTTGTCTCCAAAATACAGAACCAAACGTATAAAATACATGAGCCATGATATCAATTTGATATTCAGGTTCATTTTTTGCTTGTTCTCTCAAAATCTGACGAGCTTCATAATCCTCTGATAAAGCAATCATTGTGGAAATACTGTTATCATCAAACATATAGGTAATTCTATTAAAGCGATACGAATCAGCTTCGTCAACAAAACTAAACTGCCGTCTCACTTTAGAGTTCATAAATGCATCATGAACAAATAAATTTTTACAACCAAAAACACCGAACTGTTTATCGATTTGTACTAATTTCAATCCATTTCTAACTGATGCATCAGGTGCAACTGTACTAAATTTTACAGGTGACCATTTCTCAATATTTTCCACAACACTAGCTATTTCCCACACTTTACTGTAGGGTGCCTGTATGCGTATAAAAACTTTAAACTCCGGCATAATCTTATGCTTTAACTCAACATGAACATTTGTTAAGACAAAATGTAACAGTTTTTTTGATAAGACACATCATAGAAAATAATAAGTATTGGTTTTAACCAATCCTTTACTCGAAATAATTGTATTTTTGGGCAAATTTTTTAATTCAAAATTATTACATGGCTAAAAATATAATCTCACGTTCAAAAGATTATTCACAGTGGTATATCGATATTGTAAAAGAAGCAAATCTGGCAGATCATTCTCCAGTGAGAGGTTCAATGGTTATTAAACCAAACGGATATGCTCTATGGGAAAATATGCAAGCTGTTCTAGATAGAATGTTCAAAGAAACAGGGCACCAAAATGCCTATTTCCCACTCTTTATTCCAAAATCTTTTTTATCAAAAGAAGCAAAACATGTTGAAGGCTTTGCTAAAGAATGTGCAGTTGTTACTCACAGCCGACTAATTGCAACTGAAGATGGCGTTGAAGTTGACCCAGACTCAAAATTGGAAGAAGAGTTAATTGTTCGCCCAACCTCTGAAACCATAATTTGGGATACCTATAGAGGCTGGATTCAATCGCATCGCGATTTACCCTTATTAATAAATCAATGGGCCAATGTTGTTCGTTGGGAGATGCGTACACGTTTATTTTTGAGAACCATGGAGTTTTTGTGGCAAGAAGGTCATACTGCTCATGCTACTAGTGAAGAAGCGATAGAAGAAACTGAAAAAATGCTAGAGGTTTATCGCGTATTTGCCGAAGAATACATGGCCGTTCCTGTTATTACGGGTATTAAAACAGAATCAGAGCGTTTTGCTGGTGCTGAAAACACCTATTGTATTGAAGCATTGATGCAAGATGGAAAAGCATTGCAAGCTGGAACTTCTCACTTTTTAGGTCAAAATTTTGCAAAAGCTTTTGATGTAACGTTTCAAGATAAAGATGGAAAATTAAAACATGTTTGGGCTACAAGTTGGGGCGTCTCAACCCGATTAATCGGTGGCTTAATTATGACTCACTCCGATGATGACGGCTTAGTCTTACCTCCAAAATTAGCTCCAAATCAAGTAGTTTGTGTTCCGATTTATAAAACAGACGAAGAGAAAACACTTGTTTATGATTATATCAACACCTTTGTCGCTGCTTTAAGAAAAGCTGGAATTCGAGTTAGAACAGATTTTCGTGATCAATACAAGCCAGGCTGGAAATTTGCTCAACATGAAGTCGAAGGTGTTCCTCTTCGAATTGCAGTTGGGCCCCGTGATGTGGCTAATGCCGTTGTTGAATTAGCAAGAAGAGATACAAAAACTAAAGTATCCATGCCAATAGAAGGCCTTACAGAAGTTATTCAAAACTTGTTAGTAACTATTCAAAACGATTTATTTGAAACTGCTAAAAAACGCAGAAGTGAAATGACTTCAGTTGTTGAAAGTTACGATGAATTTAAAAAAGTGCTAGACAAAAAAGGTGGCTTTATTTATGCTCATTGGGATGGAACTCCTGAGACTGAAGCAAAAATTAAAGAAGAGACCAAAGCGACTATTCGTTGTTTACCTTTAGAAAATCCATATAAGGAACCTGGGGTTTGCATTATTTCTGGGAAACCTTCTAAAGAACGCGTTTTATTTGCGAGAGCGTACTAAAAATGAATTTCAGGCCAGTTTTAACTGTTGAACAAGCCAGAGAATTAGACCTGATAACGTTAGCTACCTATCATTTCTCAAAAGATTCCCTAATGGAATCGGCTGGACTTCGCATTGCAAATAGATTGGAATCTATATCAGAAAACTCCTTTCTTTTTCTTGTAGGATTTGGGAATAATGGAGGAGATGCACTTGTTGCACTTCGTCATATTGCATTATCAAGCAAAGAAATAACACTATTTTTATTCGAATTAAACCCTGAATCTAAGAATTCAAATTACAAACTAAACCGTTCCCGCCTCAATGATCTAATTGATACAGGCCGAATTGAAATTCTACATGAACTACCGAAGTCATTTAGTGGTTGTATTGTTGATGGCCTATTCGGTTCTGGGCTGTCTCGTAATGTAAATAAAGATATTTGCTCGCTCATTTCTTGGGTAAATAATCAAAAAGCTTTTCGAGTTTCAATTGATGTGCCCTCTGGTTTAGACTCAACATCTGGTTTTGCGAAACCACTTGCAATCAAAGCAGACTTAACCCTAGCTATCGGGTTTAAAAAAATCGGCTTCTTTTATAATGAGGGAGTTCTTTTTACAGGTAAGATTGAAATTCTTAGCATTGGTTTTGACCAAAATCTAATTAAACCCATCTATTATGAATTGGATGAGTACAACGATTCGACTTCAACAATCAACAAAAAATTTCGAGCTGAACGTAGTCATAAATATGACGAAGGTTTTGTAAGTATAATCGCTGGTTCAGCTGCATTAAGTGGAGCCGCATATTTGGCTTCAAAAGCAGCCTTAGTAGCTGGTGCGGCAGCAGTTCAATTATTTTATCCTGCTGGTTTATATCCAGTATATGATATTCTTTTACCTGAGGTGTTAAAAAACCCAATTGGGAAAAAATCAGATCGCTATTTTAAACCAGAACACATAGAAGAACTATTTGAAAGATTAACGAACTCAACAAAACATTCCATTGTTCTTGGTCCAGGCTTGGGAATCGAAAAAGAGACCCAACAATTTATCCATTCTTTTTTAAAAAAAAATAGTTTTCCTCTGATAGTAGATGCCGACGCTTTAGCAATTTTCGCTGAAATAAAAGATGATTTTACATTTCCAATTATTTGCACACCACACATTGGTGAACTAAGGAAGATGACTGGAAAAGCAATAAACTCAGATTTTGATCGTGTTGAATATGCTCGTTTTTTTGCTATGGAAAAATCGATTTATATCTTTAGCAAAGGTACAATGGGATGTTTTATTGAACCTGACGGAAAGGTTTATTTTTTACCCTTTTCGAATTCAAAATTTAAAAAAACGGGTTACGGTGATGTATTTTCTGGTTGGCTTGGTAGAAATTGGTTAATTTTCAAAAATCCAAGAGATGCATGTTTCAATTCAGCAATCGAACTTTTTGAAAAAGCAACACCCTACTCAACCGATGATCTAAGTCCTGAACATCTAATAGCCCTATCAACCAAATAATCTTTTTTCTTTTGAAGAACACCGGGTTAAGTTTATTCATTTTATATACAATTATTTTACTAGCTGCAACCCTTGCTCCTGCGGAGTATGTGAGAGAAGCTAATGTATTTAAATTTTCAGACAAATTTATGCACTTAATTTCATTTGGAGTTTGGTCTGGTTGTCTATATTTACTCTTTGTTTTTTTTGGAACAGGAGAATCCTTTAGAAACTCTTCCTTATCTATTCTGTGGGGAACGCTTTTTGGAGCTTTAATTGAAGTCTTGCAAATAACCTTACCGGTTTATAGAAGCTTTGAATACGCAGATATTTTAGCGGATTTTATTGGAGCTTTACTTTTTGTTTTAGCATTGAGTTGGATAATTAAGACAAAAAAATCCACTTTATTTTAAATTAAATGCCGTTTATTTAAAAAATTACTTTGCATTTTTCATAAAAAAAGGTTTTCTTTAGTTACTCCTAAATATTTTGAAACCGTCAATACAGATATATGTTAGAAAGAAAAAAACCAGAAGCGGACTTACGAAAAAGTTACACCGTATATATGCAATTAGGACTAGTAGCCGCACTAGGAATTCTACTTATTTTATTTAAAGTTGATATTCGCAGTGAATCTGACATAGTACTTCAAACCGTTGAACAAGAGACGGTTAAAATGGAAGAAATTGAACAAACACGTCAAGATGTTAAACCACCACCACCACCAAGACCACCAGTTCCTGTTGCAGTCCCCAACGATGAAGTAATAGAAGATGATATTCTAGATTTAGATGCCGAAATAGATTTAGATGCACCTTTAGAATTACCACCGCCACCGCCACCAGCAGAAGAAGAACCTGATATTTTTGTGGTTGTTGAAAAAAGACCTGAGATTAAAGGTGGTATGAAAGCATTGTACAAATATATTGTTTACCCAGAAATTGCTCGTAAAGCAGGTATTGAGGGTCGTGTTATACTAGAGTTCGTAGTTGACGAGCGAGGAAAAGTTTCAAATGTTAAAGTTTTACGTTCTGTAGGTGGAGGATTAGATGAAGCAGCTATTAGTGCAGTAAAAAAAGTTAAATTTACTCCTGGTATGCAAAGAGGAAGACCTGTTAAAGTTAGATATACCTTACCAGTTACTTTCAAATTAAGTAGCTAACTAAAAAATCTTATTTTTTTGAAATTAAAAAAAGTCCTAGATTCGCATTTAGGACTTTTTTATTTGAAAGCAATTGCAGCATGTATCAATACAGATACTTTTGTCTCAATATCCATTTTGAAAACGTATCAATAACTCGAATTAGATTTTCGAAATCTACGATTTCTCTAGCTTTTTGAGTTTCACACCATTCTACTTTCTCAATATCTTCTTCAGCTTCTGGGTTAAATGCTTGAGAAGGAGCTGTTGCTACAAACCAATACGTTGTTTTGCCCCAATCCACATCAAACTGATTGTATTCATGATAAGTTTGAATAAGTTCTTCACCAATTAAGACATCCGAAATTCCTAACTCTTCTTCAAGTTCACGTTTGGCGCAACCTCGAATTTCCTCTCCTTTCTCTCGTTTACCTTTGGGCAAATCCCATTTCCCTTTTCTGAAAATCAAAGCAATTTCTATTTGATCTTCATTCTTACGAAATAGAATGGCACCTGCGGCATCAATTTGTTGGCGTTTTGCCATTATTCAGCTTTACTTTCTGAAGAATCAGGATTTGCTGCTTTTTTATCTTCTTCAACTTCATCTACATAGTTTAAACGTAGCGTATTTAGAACTTGCTTTAAATAGCCTTTTAATTCAGCTGATAAGTTATTTAAGGTAAATTGCTCTAGCATTGCTAAAGTATCAATTGCGTACTTTGCAGAAGATAAGTCTCTTTCGATTTTATCGGTTGCAGGATTTTTTAATTTACCTAAACTCATCATACAAATTTGTTCATGTTGCTGAACTAACATCATAAATAACAATTGATTTTGTTGCTCTTCAGATAATTTTTGTCCGTTGAAATCCATAGAAATCAGATTTAAGGGTTAATAAATAAAGTCGTATTTTTGTCTAAAATTACAACACCATGTACTTAATCACCATAAAAATTTAAAAAAATGGCAATTTTACATCCATTTAAAGCTTGGAGACCTACACAAGATACTATTTATGAAATCGCTTGTGTTCCATACGACGTAATTGACACAGAAGAAGCTCGAGTTTTAGCTGAGGGAAAACCAAATTCTTTTTTACATGTAATTAGACCAGAAATTGATTTAGAAGATAACACTGACGTTCATGCCGATTCTGTTTATGAACAAGGACGCATAAATCTTGAGAAAATACTTTCTTCTGGACTAATGACTCAAGAAAGTAAAGCTTCCATTTATGTTTATCGCTTAATTATGGATGGCAGAGAACAAACAGGAATTTTTTCATGTATTTCTGTAGATGATTATGATTCCAATGTTATTTTAAAACATGAACTTACACGACCTGACAAAGAAGACGACAGAACTCGCCATATTTTAACACAATCGGCGCATGCAGAGCCAGTCATGTTAACCTATAAAGATCATGAAAATGTTAATTCTATCGTTTCTGCAACAATGCTTGGAAAACCTATGTTTGATTTTATGGCTGATGATGGAATTAAACATACCTTATGGAAAATTTCAGATTCATCAGAATTAGTTGATTTTTTTGCTGAGATTTCGCATTTATATGTTGCTGATGGTCATCACCGTTGTAAAAGCGCATCTAGAGTTGCTGAATCTATAAAGATGAATGGAATTTCTAAAGATTCAAACGAATTTGAATTTTTTCCTGCTGTTCTCTTCCCAATGAGTTGTATGAAAATATTAGCGTATAACAGAGTTATAAAACACGTTTCTGAAGATTTTTTAAATGAATTGAATTTAACCTGTAGCTTAGCTGATTACTCGGATGCACAACCAAGAAAAGCGGGTGATTTTTCTGTTTTTTATAAAGGAGAATGGAAAACATACAGCTTGCCTAAAACATTAGGAACTGCAGTAGCCGATCAATTAGATGTTTCCCGATTGAGTGAATTTGTACTTCAACCAATTTTAGGCATTCACGATCAACGAACAGACAAACGAATTTCATTTGTGGGCGGAATTAGAGGTACTTCTGAGTTAGAGCGCTTAGTAATTTCTACTAAGGCTGATGTTGCGTTTAGCATGTTTGCCACATCTATTCAAGAGTTAATGGATGTCTCAGATGCTGGCGAATTAATGCCTCCAAAATCGACTTGGTTTGAACCTAAACTGCGTTCCGGTTTGTTGGTTCATACTTTTTAAAATCATATTTAAAATCATAATTCCGCTATGTTTAGAGCTCATAATTTTAGTGCCGGTCCTGCAGGACTACCCACCGAAGTATTGGAAAAAGCACAACTTGAATTGGTAAACTATCATGATGTTGGAGCTTCTATCATGGAAGTAAGTCATCGAGGTAAAGAGTTTACATCTGTTTTAGAATCTGCAAAAGACAGACTTAAGCGCCTTCTTGAACTCAATAATGAACATCATATCCTATTTTTACAAGGTGGAGCTACGCAGCAATTTTGTACCATTCCGATGAATTTTCTTCAACAAGGAGAAACTGCTGATTACATTAATACTGGAGTTTGGTCTAAAAAAGCTATTCAGGAAGCGCAACTATTTGGAACTATTAACATTCCATTTTCTTCTGACTCGGTTGGTTTTAATCGAGTACCAGACACTAATGAAATCAGGTTCTCGAAAGATGCCAAGTTTGTTCATTACACTTCGAATAACACCATTTATGGAACTCAGTTTCGAACAGAACCAGAAACTCACGGCATTCCTTTGGTATGTGATGCGTCTTCGGATTTTTTATCTCGTCCAATTGATATTAATAAATATGGATTGATTTATGCTGGCGCACAAAAAAATCTAGGCCCAAGTGGAGCCGCGGTTGTAATTATTCGTGATGACTTTTTGAAAAAAGCTCATACCAAAGGCATTCCGACTTTTTTACAATACGGCGCACATACTGGCGATTTGTATAATACACCACCAACTTTCACTATTTACTTGATAGATTTAGTGTTAGAATGGCTTGAAAATAAAGGTGGTGTTTCAGGTATTGCTGAGATTAATAAAGCAAAAGCAGCATTAGTGTATAATGAAATTAATCGTGATGAATATTATTCATCTACAGTTGAACTTAGCTCTCGTTCTCAAATGAATGTTTTATTCCGTTTGCCTACAACAGAATTAGAAACTACTTTTGTAAAACAAGCTGAGTCACATCATTTAATCGGTTTAAAAGCACATCGTACAACTGGTGGAATTAGAGTAAGTCTATATAATGCCGTTTCTTTAGAATCTGTAAAAATACTTACCTCTTTTATGCAAGAATTCAGAACTAAAAATGGATGAAACTACATAGGCTTGAATTAATTTTGTATTTTTATACTGTTAAAAGATTCTTCAGAATAGTATCAAGATTTAAAACTTATTATCAACGTGAGTAATATTTTTTCTTATGGCAGCTAAAAAGAACATCACAATCGAAGTTGAGTTAGATGAACAGAATGTACCTGTTGATATTCGATGGCAAGCCGATGACTCGAGTACAAATGAAGCAATTTCATGTCAATCTATGATTTTATCACTGTGGGATCACAATAAAAAAGATACCCTGCGTCTAGATTTATGGACAAAGGACATGACTGTAGATGAAATGAAAATCTTTTTTCACCAAACGCTAGTTACCATGGCTGATACATTGGAGCGCTCAATTGCAGACGAACGCATTGCTGGAGACATGAGAGATTTCTGTACTTATTTTGCAGAAAAAATGGAAATTTCAGAATAAGTTTAAAAAAAATGCGCTTTCTCTACATTGAAGATAGTATTGATAATCATTTCCTGATAGATTTTTATTTAAAGTCCTTGTCGATAGATCTGGTTTGTGTTGAAACTATTGAAGAAGGTGTGCAACTACTTGAAAATCAAGAATTTGAAGGTTTATTATTAGATTTAAATCTTCCAGGAAAATATACTTCTTGGGAATTACTAGAGATGTTAAAGTCTGAAAACAAATTAGATTCTTTGCGTGTTTGGGTAATTTCAGCCATGCAAAATCACGAAGTGTTGCCAAAGCTTAAACCTTATAAAAGTGTAGATTTTTTAAGAAAACCCATAAAAAAGAATGATTTTGTATCAATCATTCGAAAAGCATTTCCTGAGTATCATGCCTAGCCTACTATCTCCAAAATATTTCAAAAAAAAGTCAGTTCGTAAATAAATATGAACTGACTTTTTTGTTTTAAAAAAAGGTAGAAGAATTCATCTATTCTGCCAAAACTTGCAGGAATCTCGCTGAAGTTTTAATTCCACGATGGAAATCATTCAAGCTAAAATGCTCATTTGGTGAGTGAATAGCATCTGAATTTAAACCAAATCCCATAAGAATACTGTTTACACCTAGAATAGATTTAAAACTAGCAACTATAGGAATTGAGCCACCTTCACGAGTAAACAAAGGCTCTTTTCCATAAATATCGGAGAATGCTTTAGCAGCAGCTTTCATTCCATAAAAATCCAAATCTGTAACAGCAGGCCAACCACCGTGATGCTCTTTAACAATTACGTTAACACCTTTAGGCGTAAGGGATTCAATATGCATTTTGAACAGTTCTGCAATTTCTTTTGGATCCTGATCAGGCACTAAACGCATACTTACTTTTGCACCAGCTTTAGAAGGAAGAACAGTTTTAGCGCCTTCAGCTTGATAACCACCCCAAATGCCATTTGCATCTAAGGTTGGTCTTGCAGAAGCACGTTCTAAAGTTGAATATCCTTTTTCTCCAAAGACATCATCAATGCCTAATTCTTTTTTGTATTCTTCTTCGTTGAATGGCAACAATTTGTATGCTTCTCGTTCGTCTTCGGTTAATAGGCGAACTTTATCATAAAAGCTAGGAATCTGAATAACTCCATTTTCATCTTTCAGTTTAGCGATAATTTCACACAATACATTAATTGGATTTTGAACAGCTCCACCATAAACACCAGAATGTAAATCAATATTAGCTGAAACGACTTCGATTTCCATGTAAGTTAAACCACGAAGACCGTAAGTAATTGAAGGAACATCTTTTGCAAACATTGATGTGTCTGAAATCAGAACCATATCACAGCTTAGCAAATCTTTATGGGTAGTTAAAAACGGAACTAAATTCGGGGAACCAATTTCTTCTTCACCTTCTAAAATGAATTTCACATTAACAGGAAGCTTACCAGTAGTTTTTAATAAAGCTTCTACACTTTTTACATGAATATAAGCCTGACCTTTGTCATCAGCCGAACCGCGAGCGTACACTTTACCGTCTTTAATAGTTGGAGTAAAGGGCTCAGATTTCCATAATTCAAGTGGATCTGGTGGTTGAACATCATAATGACCATAAATTAAAACGGTTGGCTTATCAGCGTCTGCATGTAAATAATTTCCGTACACAATAGGATGTTTTGCCGTTGAAAATACCGTTACATTTTCTAGTCCGATTGAGTGTAATTGGTTCTTTAAAAATTCTGCGGCCTTTTTAACGTCTTCATTTTTTGATGAATCAGTACTTACACTTGGAATTGTTAGTAAAGCAAACAATTCGTCTTGAAAACGTTGCTGATTTTGATCGATATATGCTAAAACTTCAGACATAATTTATCTTAATTGGTGATAATTTTATTTCCTTACAGGTTAAAAATACAGTTTATTCAGCGTATTAACGTGATGAAATTACCGTTTTGAGAGAAGACTATCATCTTATTCCGAATTTATTTTTTAAAGACAAGATTTTATAACGTATGAATTCAAATTCGCTCTTTTACTTATCAAAAAATATAAAGTGAACTTGTCCTAAAATCGATTTTTCGATAACCGTACATTTCGGAGCTTGCACAATAATTTGAGTATTCAACCTAGAGTTGAATTTAACAGTCCTTTTGGTTAATAAATTATTTACTATGATATTTAAAATCATCTACTATTTAACTGAAGCGGTTTTTTCAGAATATGGCCAAATTTAGATTTTACGTAGACTATTCATTTTTAATAAATCAATAAATCTGATTTAGGAATCCAACCGTAAATTCCATTGCTCATTCTTACATAAACCCAATCCGAATTATTTTTTGAGTTTAAAAAATCAACAATAAACTCATAACCTTCAAAAGTAATGCTTGTTACCTCGGACTCTTCAGCAGCATTCTTAAGTAAATTGGATTGTTCTTTAATTAAAACGGCTTTACCATAACGATGATTCACATAATCGGTATAAAATGCAGCGAAGGCTAAGAATCCTGTTAAAACAATTGTGCTGAGCAATGTACGTAAAACCCATTTATTCTCGCGTAACCGAAACCAATAAGCAATTAAAATAATTAAACTTAGATACGAAAAAATCATGGTTAACCATGACCAACCCGTTGTACCAAGTTTTATTGTCCAATCTAACACATGATCCCAAGGTAGTTTTGGTAAATAGGCTGCTTTTTGAGGTAATTTTTTAACCGTGAATTCAAAGCCTTTAAGCGCCTCTTCATACGTATCATTAAACTCAAGTGCTTGTAAGAAATAGGCTTTTGCCATTCCTAAAGAATCAAGTTGTGTGTAAGCTAAACCGATATTTAAGAATAATGGACCTGAATTCCAATCAGCATCAATTATTTCTTTGTAACCATGTATTGCGCCAATGTAATCTTGATCTTTAAGTAATTGATTCGCTTTATCAAATTTCAATTGAGCCTGAGTAGAAGGAAATACTTGTAGAAATAGAAAAAGAACTAGATTAATTATCATACAAAACCTCGAATACTTTTGTATAATTTTTGAGCGATTTGGAAATCATTTTGAAAATCTTGCATACTTGTTAAGGGTGCAAAACGAATTGTAGAACATTTTTGGAGTAAAGAATTAAGCTTTTTAATATCCTCAGGTTCCATTCCTTTTTTCACCAATTCTTCTATATAAATATCTTCATCCTGCCCCGTTTCTGGAATGTGAAGTCTATCTGCAACATAACCAATTAGTGCTTTTTGTATCTCTGCATAAGATGCTTTTATGTCAGATTCAGCAATTTTCTTAGCAGCAATAAAACGTGTATCTGTTTTTCTAGATGCCTTATTGGAACGTGCAAACTGAACATCGCCTTCCATTTTATCTAAATAGGAGCGGTAAAAAAACAATGCCAATCCAACAACGAATGGGAAGGCAAGCATCATAATGAACCAGTTTTCTTTGAAAACTGTAAATTTTTCTGGACTGTACCAAAGAGTTTGCCCAAGAACTGGCTGAACTTCAAAGGGAATTTGTTGACTACTAGAAGCAAATGCTCTTGGATCTTTCTTTACTACAAGATTTATTGCTGGTAAAACTGTTGTTTCAAATCGTTTTTTTGTTGGGTTAAAAAAAGCGTACTTAACTTCATGGATTGTATAAGTTCCTGGAGTTCTTGGAATTACGATATCTGAAAATGTTTTTACGCCTTTAATGATATCACTTTTACGATTTATATCTGAACTTTCTTGAGGATTATATTCTTCAAACGTATTTGGAAATTCGTATTTAGGTTTTGTAACAAGAGCAATATTTCCTGATCCTTGGATTTTTGTGGCTAGTTCGATGGATTCACCAGCTACAACAGACGTTTTTGTAATAGAACGACTCACTTTATAATTTCCAACTGCTCCTGTAAAAATCGCATCGTTTAATTCTGGAAGTGAAACCACCTCAACTGGAACTGCATCTGTTTCTAAGTCAATATTTCTCTGATTGGTTCCGTAACCGCCAAAAAATGAGCTAAATGGATCTCTATTTCTTGAAGCAACTCGAACTGTAGTAACAACGGTGAATGGACTAAGATTCAATTTACCTGATTTTGTAGCAAACAAAGCATATTTCATCAATTCAGCTTTTCTGTAACTCACCCCATTAATAATATCAGAAGTTACTTGAGGTTGTTTGCCATCGTTCAGTTCTTCTTTCCAAAATCCTTCTGCTTTCCAACCTGCAGTGGGTTGATACGACAATATCTCTAGGCTATTTTTGAAATAGATTACAACTTTTGCCAAAACCTGCTCACCAACATAAGGTTTTGGGTTAGAAAGCTCCATTTTTAAGAAAATATCAGGGCTTGCATTCGGATTTTTTGCCGCTGCTGATCTAGATCTAATGGAGACTTTAAGAGCTTGGGTTTTGTAAGGTTTCTGATCTATTGAAACAGAAACTGGCGGTATCGTAAATTCACCTTCTTTTTCTGTTAGAATGTAATACGAATAACTGTATGAACTTTTTGCAACTCCATTTACAAAAGAAAAACTTGTTGAGGTTGAAGGAGTTAAACTCAAAAACCGCATTCCTTGGAGTTCTGGTAAATCCGGATTAGAGATTTTTTTAAACTTGCTGCCACTAACGGCAATTGTAAGTACAATACGCTCACCCTGAAAAACCACTGTTTCATTAACCGTTGCACTCACTTCAACATCTTGAGCCCAAACTTTACTCAAAGAAAATACGGTTAATAACGAAACTAAAAAGAAAAAACGGTTCAGATTACCAATCTTTTTCATTGTTTTTCTTTTTCTTGTTGGTTTTTGGTTTTTTAAACTGTTTTAATAAATCACTCTCTTTTTTATCTAAAGCTTGCAAGATTTTCTCAGCTTGCTCTTTGGTCATCTGCCCTTCCTTTGGCTGCATTTGCTGCTTTTCTTGATCCTGAGGTTTATCATTCTCATTTTGCTGCTTCTGCTCTTGTTCTTGCTGTTCTTTATCTTTTTTATCTTTATTCTGCTCTTGTTGGTCTTGTTGATCCTGCTGTTCTTGATCTTTCTTTTCTTGGTCAGACTTTTCTTGATCTTCTTTCTTTTCCTGATCTTTTTTGTTTTCGTCTTTATTATCGTCGTTTTTGTTGTCCCCGTTTTGATCTTTGTTCTTATCCTGTTCTTGCTTTTGTTTGTAAGCTAACTCATAATTGTATTTGGCTTCATCATCAGCAGGATCGCGTTTTAATGCATCTTTGTAATAGTTCAAGGCTTTGTCCCATTGTTGCATTTTGCCTAATACATTACCAATATTATAATCAGCTTTTGATTTTTCTGTAGGATTCTCAACAGTTGATTTATATTGTTCAAAAATAGCTAGTGCTTCTTCGAATTTTTCTTGTTGAGCTAATGAACTACCTAAATTGAATAATAGTCTTGGGTCTTCGGGATTCTCTTTTATCGCAACTTTATAAAATTGCTCTGCTTCTGCGAATTTTCCTTCTTGATAAGCTTTGTTGCCATCTCGAGCAGAGTCACTTATTATTAATAAAAACAATAAAATCAGTGATAAATTGGTCATCTTACTAAAATTTCATTTGATTATTGAAATCTGTCAAAGCCGAGAATTTACAAAACTTAAGACTTTAGATTTGAAAAAAATACATTTTTGAACGAGGAATTATTTACGTCTTAAAACGTAAAATATTGTTTTGAAATATCGAATTGAGACTTAAGTCTCTTATTTGCAATAATAGTACGAGACTGAAGTCTCGCACTAAAACTGAAGTCTCGCACTAAAGTTGTACATAAAAAAAGCTAGACTTTTTTGCCTAGCTTTTTTTATGGTTAAACGAGTTAAACTAAAGCTGCTAAACCTTTTTTTAAGCGAGATAATGCCTCTTCTAAGTTTTCCATGCTTGTAGCATAACTTAATCGAATTCCATTTGGTTCGCCAAAAGCATCACCTGGAACGGTTGCTATTTGAACATCATCTAACAAATACATTATTAAATCGGTACTTGTCTCAATTTTTTGACCTTTTGGTGTTGTTTTTCCAAAATAAGCTGAAACATCAGGGAATGCGTAAAACGCCCCTTTTGGTTTAAAACATTTTACTCCTGGTATCGAATTTAAAGAATCTACAACAAAATCTCTTCGGAGTTTAAAGGAATCACGCATGGCATAAATTTCTTCGAGTCCACCTTTTAACGCTGCTTCACCTGCTTTTTGAGAGATTGTTGAAGGAGCGGATGTTTCTTGACTTTGTAATTTATCAACAGCACCAACAATTTCTGGGCTTGCTGCTATGTAACCTAATCTCCAGCCTGTCATGGCATACCCTTTTGAGAATCCATTTACAGTGATAACTCGATTTATTAAATCAGGAGCTGCTTTTGCAAAACTAACATGTGGTGCATCAAAAGAGATATATTCATAAATCTCATCAGACAAAATGAGAATATTTGGATAGTTACGGAACACTTCGGCTAATGCTTTTAATTCGTCTTCAGAATAACAACTTCCTGTTGGATTTGATGGTGTACAAAGAACAAATAGCTTAGTTTTTGGAGTAATTGCAGCTTCTAATTGAGCTGGTGTAATTTTGTAATCATTCTCGAATGGAGTTCGAGCCACAACTGGAGTAGCTTCTGCTAATTGCGCCATAGCTGGATAAGAAACCCAAAATGGGGCTGGTATTATGACTTCATCACCAGGATTTAGTACCGCAAGCATCGCAAAACCAACAGATTGTTTTGCACCGTTCGAGACAATAACTTGGTTTGTTTTATACTCTAATCCATTATCGCGCTTTAATTTAGCAACAATTAATTCTTTTAATTCTGGGGTTCCAGTATTTGGAGTATAACCGTGATGACCATCGTTTATCGCTTGAATAGCAGCATCACAAATAAAGCGCGGCGTTTTAAAATCAGGCTCACCGGCACTTAATGAAATTACTGGTTTACCTTCACGTTGCAATTCTTTTGCACGGGCAGAAATTTTTAGAGTTTCGGAAGGAGCCAAAGCCGAGGCGCGCTGTGAAATCATAATCATTATTGAATTTATTGTGATTGGGTTGATTATCTGAAATTACAGAAATTCCACTAAAAACTTTGTCAAAGTTTAGAACTTTGTCAAAGTTAACTATGGTAAAGCTGAAAGCTTTGCCATAGTTTTAAACGAAATTTTATAAAACTGCTTATCGTATGATTAAATCACATATTCTCTCAAGTCTCGGGCTTAATGACGCATTTGCAAATCCAATTGAACAGTTACTACCGCTCGATTTAAGTGGAAATAACGACGCACAAATCCATCACGATATGATTAATAAATTTCGTCCACAGATATTAATCGAAGTCGGAACTTGGAAAGGTTCTTCAGCAATTGCAACCGCTAAAATTCTGAAAAGTTTACATTTAGATGCCGTAATTATTTGTGTTGATACTTGGTTAGGTGGAATGAGTCAACTTACAAAAAAAGATAGAACTTGGGGGCTAGACTCATATTTGCGAAATGGTTACCCAACGGTTTATGAACAATTTGCTTCAAATGTAATTCACGAAAAGGTGCAGGATTACATCCTGCCCATTCCAAATACAAGCATAGCAGTTTCCCGTTGGCTCAAATCCAAACAGATTTTTGCCGACTTAATTTATATTGATGGAAGTCATGAATACGAAGATGTTTATCAGGATTTAAAAAATTACAACTCTTTATTGAGCCCCAATGGCATAATGTGGGGGGATGATTGGCATATTCATGCACATGGAGTTGTTGCTGCAGTTACACAATTTGCTCACGAAAATTCACTTAATTTGGTGTTTGATCACCAATATAACAAGTGGTTTTTATCGAAATAAATTAAATTGAAAAACACTTTTTCCTACATTTTTCGACTTTTATCAGCTTTAAGTATCGATGTTGCATTAGGAGCAACGAGTTCTGCTTATTTTGCTTTTGTGGTTTGCTATAAACATGAGTTGAATTATGTTCATTTTCTAACACTTTTTTTTTCAATTATTTTTTTTTACAGTGCCGATCATTTGTACGATTTATATCGAACAAAAAATACTACACGCTCTGAAAGAAGAAATTTTCATGATTCACTCAGAACTGTTTTTATCATTTTAGCCATTGTTAGTTTTGCTACTATTCTTCTATTAATCTTCTTCCTAAATCTGTATGTAATTTATTCAGGGATTATTTTAGCAGCAGGAGTTGGAATCTATTTTTTCGTTATAAATACTTACAATACAAATAGATACAAAGATAGTTTAGTTGCGATTGGTTACACTCTTGGTATTTGGATGCCCGTTTTTAGTTATCAACTTAACGATTTTAATTATTCATTGATGCTTCCTACTTTACTGTTTTTCAAAAATACGTTTGTAACGATGTTACTTTATGCTTTTTACGATATTCAGGCTGATAAAGCGGAAGGCATTGAGAGCTTTTTTTTGAAATTTTCCGTTCCCAAAGCAAAGAAAATAGTTCAATGGGCTGTTTTAGTAAATGCTACGATTTCTTTTTTACTTTTTTCTTTCACCTCGTTTACTTTTTTGCTACCACTCTTTCTTCATGCTCTTCTACTAGTTTTTATCACTTTTTTTGCCCGTTTAAATCCTACCAATGTGAGATGGATGGGGGAATATAATTATGTAATTTATTTCATTTGGGCGGTAATTTCGGTGAATTTTTGATTTTTTTTCTCTTTACATGAAATCGATTGCAACGATTTGTGCTAGCTCCAATAATTTAGTTTTAGTTTTTGCTACATTTATAATAAATATAGTATTCATCACTTGACCGAGATTCTGGTTCAAGCTCAGAATAACAAAAGGAAAAGCGGTCATCCTGAACTCGATTCAGGATCCCAGCCTAGCTCATCTTTCTGTGTTTAGAATACGTTATGTGAAGTGAATTTCTTTCGACATTAGGCAGAGATTCTGGGTCTAGCCCAGAATGAAAATAATGATCAATCTGAAATCGCCTACCCCTTTAACGATCTTTCATCTTAGTACTTTAAGTTCTTGGCTCTAGCAAAATTGGTACTACTTCATCAAACTTTAGTATTGAGTTATGCTTAGCTCGATTTTATTAAATAATGCTTCTCTTGGCGGAGATCCTGTGTTGGGCACAGGATGACTCGGAGTTTTTTATGCTGATTTTGGTTTAGGCACAAGCTATCATTTTATAAAAGGGATTTAATTCATCTTGAAATCTCCCAAACTCTCTTCTATTTTATCCGTCATCGTACTTTAAGTTCTTGGCAAAAGAGGAATCATGGTTCTTTGCTTCGTCCTATTTCTTTCGAAATTAGGAGGGGATTCAGAGTCGAGCCCAGAATGATTTTTACCTATTATAAAGAACTGTTTTTAATTAATTTATTTGCTGCTTGAATTGGAGTTAACTCATTAGTAATAACTTTCTTAATCAGTTCTTCTGAATGAGAATACTCCCATAATTTTTTTAACCAAGCATCTTCTGCTAACCGTTTAAACCAAGCGACTAATTGCTTTTCACGATTGGTTTCAAAGAGATTTTTTTCTTTTAATTTTGAGCTGAACTCTAAGATTGTTTCCCAATATTGACTTATTCCTTCGTTTTGCAAGGCGCTGCTAATCACGATTTCTGAATAAATTCCCTCATATTTGGGTTTCAATAAGTGAAAAGCAGAACGATACTCATCGGCAGCGATTTTAGCTAAATTCTTTAACTCCCCATCTGCTTTGTTGATGACCAAAACATCGGTTATTTCCAGAATTCCCCGTTTAATTCCTTGTAGCGAATCTCCTGCACCAGGCAACATCAACACGGAAAAACAATCGACCATGGAAGCAACTTCGTATTCACTTTGGCCAACTCCTACGGTTTCAATTAAAATGACATCATAGCCCGCAGCTTCGCATAAATGAATGGTTTCTCTTGTTTTTCGCGCAACTCCTCCCAAATTTCCGGCTGTAGGTGATGGTCTTATGAAAGCCTCATGTTTTGTAGCGAGCGTTTCCATACGAGTTTTATCACCAAGAATACTTCCGCTAGTTGTTGGGCTGCTTGGATCTACAGCCAAAACTGCCACTTTTTTACCCAATGAAATCAAGTAATTTCCAAGTGATTCAATAAATGTACTTTTTCCAACGCCTGGAACTCCTGAAATACCCACTCGAATGGTTTCTTGATTCGGTTTTGGCAAGCTCGCTAATAATTCCTGCGCATGAATTTGGTCATCATTCTTATTGCTTTCGATTAGAGTGATAGCCTTAGCAAGGGAACGCCGATTTCCAGATTGTAGAGATTCTATGAATTGTGGACCAAAGTTCATGGTTGTGAAAATACGATTTTTGAGTTTTGTGAACTAGGACTCACAGTCCTAGTTATTCATATTAATTATTGGGATGGTCTTATAGGACTGTGAGTCCTATATTTAAAGATAAACTTCAGGTTCATTTTCTAAAAACTCCTGCCAAGGAATTCCACTGATTCCGACCAAAATCGTTTTTGCTTCGGGGAATTTGTTTTTGAATGCTCCCATTCCACGATTCGATTTTTTTTGACCGCTTTTAAGTTCAATTCCAGAGATTTTTTCGCCTTTTTTGATTACAAAATCGACTTCATCGTTTCCATCACGCCAATAAAATAATTCAATCGCACCTTTTTGATAAGCACTCATTAAATGTGTTCCGATTACAGATTCGATAACATGACCCCAAGCCACAAAATCGGATTGAATATCCATAAAAGTTTTGGAACTCATGCTACTCATTAAAGCCATATTATGAATTTGCCATTTCGGACTCGACGAGCGTTGCCGAATTAAATTTGGGCTGTATTTCTCCAAACCACTGACTAATCCTGCCGATTCCAACAAGGTTTGATAATGCGTGAGTGTGGTTGTATTTCCAGCATCCGTTAGCTGACCCAATAACTTAGTATAAGAAACGATATTTCCAGAATAGGTACAGGCCAATTCAAATAAATTTCGAAATAAGGCTGGTTTTTGGATGGAATTAAGCATAAAAACATCTTTGGAAAGCACGGTTTCAATCAAAGAATTTCTAACGTAATCTTTCCATCTTGTTTCGTCTTTTATCAAATCTGCACTTTCTGGATAACCTCCAAACCAAGCGTAAGTGCTTGCATCCCAATTAAATGCCTGTTTCATTTCAGAGAATGACCAATGAGGAATAAACCATTCTTCAAATCGCCCAGCTAAGGACTCTGTAATTCCTTTTTGCAGAACAATTTTAGCAGAACCCCAAAGCACAACTTTAAGTGAACGGTCTTGAAAACTATCTTCATCCCATAGTTTCTTAACAACCAAGCTCCAATCGTGAATTCGTTGAATTTCATCAATAATGAGAACGGCTTCGCTCCAATTTTGCGTATCCATTCTTAAACGAAGTGATTGCCATTGTTGCTCAATCCAAACCCCATCTGAATCAAGCGATTCATCGGCAGAAATAAAAAGGTGGGGAATCGTGAGTTTTTTGGTCAATTGCTTAATAATAGTCGTCTTTCCAACTTGTCTTGGACCAAGCAAAACTTGAATAAATCTTCTTTTTTCTGAAAGTCGATCTAATAATTCTTGAACGTAAATTCTTTCCATAAGGCAATATTTTGAGCTTAAAGCCAATAATAACAATAATTGAGTAATTTTACTCAATGGAATGAGTTAATTTACTCAATTGATTGAACAATTTTACTCAATGTCTATTTTTGATTGAACTTACTAATATGAGTTCGGGATAAGAAAGAAATATAAAAACGGTTATAAATAAATTTCGTCATTCTGGGCTTGACCCAGAATCTTCGCCTAATGAAGCAAGAACTAGTTGCTCTTTTAAAGGCAAAACGATGTGCTAGACCGAGATCCTGATCAAGTTTAGGGTTCTTTGCTTCTTCCACAAATCTTATCCCGAACTCAGATTCCTATTTGCTGTAGTAAACATTAAAAATTTCGTTTATTTAGATTGATAATCAACTTGATTTTTAAGCTTTTTTGAATAAACACGAGTACATTTACGAGTTTGAGATATTTATTTGGTCAGAGATCTTTACAATTCACCAACTCGCTTCAATACATCGTTTACCAATTTTTCAGACATTCTAAAATCGCAGTCATTCAATTTGTTCAATATAGGTTTAAGGGTTTCAATAATTCCTTTTTCTTTTGCACGAATTAAAACTCCTAGAATTCCTATCATATTTATAC
>Ga0210011_1000709_pt1 | contig 34947 bp, 30 predicted proteins | sample CryGeymeta201502_FD_183972 | JGI IMG/M metagenome (GOLD analysis project Ga0210011, IMG submission 183972) | Groundwater microbial communities from Crystal Geyser aquifers in Utah, USA - Crystal Geyser metaG 2015-02 (SPAdes) (version 2) | ecosystem: Environmental > Aquatic > Deep subsurface >...
ATAAACTTTCTGATAACATGGTTGCTCCTAAAACATCGGCTCCAATAACTTGGTGTGCCCACCATTGATGCGCCACTTCATGAACGGTAATGGCGAAGGGATAATCCACACCTCCATCGTCAGTATCGTCCACATCAGCTATAAAACCAACCCCTTCTGAATACGGAATGGTATTAGGAAATGATTGCGCAAAACTACCAGCAGTTCTTGGAAACTCTATAATACGTGCTTGTTTATGTTGGTATGGGCTAAAATTTTTAGAATTATAATCTAAGGATGCTTTCATACCTTCCATCATTCGGTCTAAATTATATTCATGCCCTTTATGATAATAAATTTCAAGATTTACATCTTGCCATGTATCTTTTTTAACCTCATATCTGGCAGAATTAAAGGCATAAAAATTTAAAATCTTACTATCCATTTTGTAATGAAAATAACGTCTGCCACCTTCTTGCCATTCCTTTTGCAAATATCCTGGAGCAATGGCAATTTGGTCTAGTGAGGTACTTACCGTGGCTTCAAAATCAATCCAATCAGCATCTTTTGAAATGTAGGTGTTTCTTAATGCTGTAGAATCTGTGGGTTTTGGTTTTAAATCGTTTTCAGGCAGGCCATATTTTTTTCTTACTTCATCATCAAGTAACTCAGTTCCGCTATCATAGCCTAATGATGGAAATAGCAGAAAGTTATTAATAAACGTGCCATTTTTTAATACGGGCGAATTATTTTGTAACAAGGTGTTTGGCTCGTTTTTTACAGAAAAACTTAATTTCAATGTATCTCCCGGAAACAAGGTTTCTTTTAGCTTGTAGATGTTAAAATTGTAAACCGTGTCTTTGGTTACTAATTCATAAGGCTTATTAAATTTAAAAGTGCTTGGGAAATCGTTATAATTTAATAAAATGCTGTCAATGGCAACTTGTGATTTGTTGACCATCACATAAGACCCTTTGGCATCAAAATTTAATTCATTTGGAAAAATATTTACTTCACAGTTTACAGCCACTATTCTTGGTTGAATCGCGTTTTCATATTTTTTATAAGTTTTCTCCCAAGTTACGGCTTGCAATTCTTGTTCTTTTGATGAAATGCGCTCATTAGCAATATTATTTTCATAATATATGGTAAATCCTAAACTTAAAAAAGCCAATAAACAAATCGTAAATGCCACTAAAACAAATCCTTTAAAACGAGATTTTGCAATGCTGATTCGCTCTTTAAATGAATGAGGTAATCCTCGAACCCAAAACAAAGCCGATAAACACAACAATATTAATCCACCAAAAAACCAATAGGTTCTATGAATGATATAAGGTGAGAAAGAAGACCCATAACCATTCATGTCTGAATATTCAAATCCTGGAGCTTGGTTGTACTTAAAAATAGCTTGCTCTATGCCTGCAAACGATAAAAATGGAATTCCAATAGAGATGACAAGCATGACAAATAATCCTAAATAAGGATTTCCAATCATGATTTGAATAAACAACGATAAAAACGCCCAAATTACAAATCCAATAAAATTAAGCACGTACAATTCGTATAAATAATGACCTATTTCAAAATCATAATACCCATTATAAATCTGAATGGTCATACCACCAACCATAACCACCAAAAGCAACAAAAACTGCATTTTTAATAAGGCCAATAACTTTGCTAATAGTAAGCTCCAGTTTGGAATAGGCGTTACATCAACTAAATGATTCATGTTATCCATCTTTCCTCTATGCACCAACATTCCAGCATATAAAAACGTTAAAATATTAATAAAAAGCGCAAAACTATTACCAGGAATTAAGAGCATTTGCCATGTTACAGGTAAGGTTTTAGTGCCAAACAATTCGCCTAAGGCAGTTGCAGAAATTAAAATAAAGATTAAACCAACCAGTACAATGCTTATAAATGGCCAACTTTTAATAATATATTTTAAATCTACTTTTGATAATTGCCAAGTGGTTTTTAAATTCTGAATCCATGAAAAATCAAACGTCACTTTTGGTAAATTAATTCTGGTAATGCCACCAAAATTACTTTTTGTAGAACGCTCTCCTTTAATTTTTCTGAAGGAAAAAGTTAAGGCATTCTGACTAAAGCTAAAAAGTTTAAAAACCAATAAGAATATAACCGATGCAATACCTAACCAAATCAAACGGTTGTAAATAACAACGCCTTTAACAGGAAGCATCATCTCATTTTGCTCACTTATAGTCCAATAACGCGTGTAATAATTGGCAACTTCAGAACCAAAAGGATCTATAAGTGCAGAAATAAGTCTGTTTTCTGGATCGGCCAATAAATTAGCTACAATACCTTGAATTAACATCAATAAAACAATCGTTATAAATCCAGCAGCTATATTTCTTGTAAAGGTTACAACAGCAAATACAATGGCACCAAAAAGTAAGATATTTGGAATGATATAAACAACATAAGCCTGTAAATAAGACATTAAATTAAAAGGGCCAACAATATCTTGATTGGTACCTGGCAACCTAAAACCCACAAACATTCCTAAGCCTATTACTAGCGTTATAATGGTTACTATGGTGATTCCAGAAAAGAATTTAGCAAATAAATAATGGGCTTTTGAAAATGGATACGAATATAAAATAGTATGCATTTCACTTTTATAATCTTTGTAAATGGTAACACCTATGATAGAAGGAAATAAAAAGAAAATAAAGGTTGTTAACCCATTGAATAAACCAACAACACCCATGGGTGAATTGACTATTCTTGATGAACCTGTTGAAACCGTTAAAAAATCAAAAATTCCTGCAGAACTGGCTGAAAGAAATAAAGACAAGACTAAAAAGATGCTTATGTAAATATAAAAGGCCGGTTTTTTAAACCAATCTTTTAACTCGTGAATGTATATGGTTGAAAACATGTATTTATTATTGGTTGGAAAAAAATGATTTTGACTAAACTAAAATGGATTCTTCTTTTAATGCAATAAAATACACATCATCTAATTGTGGATTGGCTTCTTTAAAACCATCGGCTGGTTTTTCTAGAGCATGAACTCTAATATTTAAAGTATTATCTTGATTGTAGTTTAAAGAAAGAACCTTGTGTGATGCCTCCATAGCTTCCAACGCATCACGCTCAATAACCTTGATCCATATTTGTCCTTTTATTTCGTTGGTTGCTTCCATAGGCGTTGTGTGTTTTAAGATTTGTCCACCATTTAAAATGGCCATTTCATGACATAATTCCTTAACATCATCAACAATATGGGTTGAAAAAATAACCGTACAGTTAGTTCCAACTTCACGCAAAACATTTAAGAACCTATTTCTTTCAGCAGGATCTAAACCAGCCGTAGGCTCATCAACTATAATTAATTTCGGGTTGTTTAATAACAGTTGTGCAATGCCAAAACGTTGTTTCATACCGCCAGAATAGCCAGCGACCTCTTTTTTCCTGACATCATATAAATTAGTGATTTCTAAAACTTCTTTAACCAGTTTTTGTCTGTCACTTTTAGATTTAACGCCTTTTAATGTGGCAAAATATTCTAATAAATCTTCGGCCGACATTTTTGGGTACACACCAAAAGACTGTGGTAAATAGCCCAAAATTTTTCTTAAGGCCATCTTATCTTCCAGCACATTAATGTCTCCAAAACTTATATATCCTGAATCTGGACTTTGTAAGGTAGCAATGGTTCTCATTAAAGTAGACTTTCCTGCGCCATTGGGCCCAAGTAAACCAAACATGCCTGCGCCTATTTCTAAATTTAAATGATCGATGGCTTTAACACCATTTTTATACGTTTTGGTTAAATCTTTAATGATTAGTTTCATGCTTATAGTTTTATTTATTCTAGGTATTGGTTCATTGGTGTGAAAATAGTCAATTTTGTTACAAAATATTAAATTTTCAACCCCGAAAACTAAATAAATCATGCTATTTTTACAAAAATTCTGAATTAATAAAGTGTTTAAACATTTATAATTAATATTTACATAACATGTCGAAAAAATCAATTTTAAACAAAAAATCAATGGCTTTTTTAGAAGCCTATTTAAATAATGCAGCGCCAACGGGTTATGAATGGGACGGACAAAAAATATGGATGGATTATTTAAAACCTTATGTCGATACCTTTATAACAGATACTTATGGTTCTGCTGTTGGAATTATTAATCCTAAGGCAAACTATAAAGTCGTTATTGAAGGTCATGCCGATGAAATTTCTTGGTATGTCAATTATATTTCTGATAATGGACTGATATATGTGATTAGAAACGGTGGTAGCGACCATCAAATTGCACCGAGTAAAATTGTTAATATACATACCAAAAACGGTATTGTTAAAGGCGTTTTTGGCTGGCCAGCTATTCATACCAGAGATAAAAGTAAAGAAGAAGCTCCAAAACCAGAAAATATATTTATTGACTGCGGCTGTAAAACGGCTGATGAAGTTGCTAAACTAGGCATACACGTGGGTTGTGTCATTACCTATCCAGATGAGTTCCACATTCTCAACAACGATAGTTTTGTGTGTCGTGCTTTAGATAACCGAATGGGCGGATTTATGATTGCAGAAGTCGCCAGATTGCTTCATGAAAATAAAAAAACACTCCCTTTCGGTTTATACATTACCAACTCAGTACAAGAAGAAATTGGCTTACGTGGTGCAGAAATGATTACCAACACCATCAAGCCTAACGTTGCCATTGTTACTGATGTGACTCACGATACAACAACACCCATGATTGAGCAAAAAGTACAAGGTAAAGTAGAAAATGGCAAAGGACCTGTTATTGCCTATGCACCTGCAGTTCAACAAAAATTACGCGATTTAATTACTGAAACGGCCGAAAACCATAACATACCTTTTCAACGATCGGCATTATCAAGAGCCACCGGAACCGATACCGATGCCTTTGCATACAGCAATGGCGGCGTAGCTTCCGCACTCATTTCGCTGCCTTTACGCTATATGCACACAACGGTTGAAATGGTTCATAGAGATGATGTTGAAAACGTCATTAAATTAATTTATGAAACCCTTTTAAATATTAAAGAAGGCGAAACGTTTAGTTATTTTAAATAAAATATAAATTTAAACGTCATTGCCAAACCTTTAGTTTGTTTCACACTTGGTCATGACGTTTATGATGCATCATGGACGAATATATTGATATTGTTACTCAAGACGGTAAACCAACGGGTAAATCTGAATTAAAATCTATAATTCACCAAAACGGCCATTATCATAATACCGCTCATGTATGGCTATATACTAATAAAAGAGAGATTTTATTAGCACAACGAGCTGCCAGTAAATCCATTTGTCCGTTGTTATGGGATGTTTCAGTCGCTGGACATGTAGATGCTGGCGAATTAATTATTCAAGCTGCCATAAGAGAAGTTAAAGAAGAAATAGGGCTGGAACTTCTTCCCGATGACTTAAAAAAAATTGGCGTTTTTGAATGTTTTCAATCTTATTCCAATGGCATTAAAGACAATGAATTTCATCATACATATATAGCCGAATTAAAGGTTCCTATATCACAATTAATTCCTCAAATTGGAGAAGTAGAAGCTTTAAAACTGGTTTCATTTGAATCATTTGAAAAAATTTTAATACATATTGGAGAAAATAATCATTTTATCCCTAGTAATAAGGCATACTATGAATTGGTTTTAAAGCGTATTAAAAAAATATTTTGATGATATGAATTTAATCCTCTTTGCCATTGCCCCTGTTTTTATCATCATCTTTTACATCTACATCAAAGACAAATATGAAAAAGAACCTAAACGATTACTACTTTATAACTTTTTATTGGGAGCAATTGTTAGTATTTTGGTCACCACCATTTTATATTTTATTTTTGATTATGTTCTGCCACTGCAGGATAAGTATAGCATTTTTCAGCAATTTATTAAAGCATTTTTTGTAGTTGGACTGACTGAAGAATTCAGTAAATACATTATTGTAAGATATTATGCCCAACCAAAACCTGCTTACAATGAACCTTTTGATGGAATTGTTTACGCCGTAATGGTATCCATGGGTTTTGCAGCCACAGAAAATATTTTTTATGTGCTTGATGGTGGTTACCAAACGGCTATAGTTAGAGCATTTACAGCCGTTCCTGCGCATGCAACATTTGGCATTTTAATGGGTTATTTTATGGGAAAAGCCAAATTTTCCAAAAACAAAATAGGGCTAAATTTAGTTGGATTATTATTGGCTATTCTCTTTCATGGGGCTTATGACTTTTTCTTGTTTATAGATTTTGTGCCAGGCATTTGGGTAGGTGCTTTTATATCCTTATTCATTGGAATCGTTTTATCAAAAAAAGCCATAAAAAATCATCAAGACAGAAGTCAATTCAAAAGCGTTTAGGGTATTCAAACCGTTATGTAGCTTTATTCATTCTTTTGGTTTCTATTTTGCTATGAGAGTTCTATATTAATCTTTATATTTATGACAAACTAAACCATTGTTTGCATGAATTTTAAAGTAAAAGTGAATTCTAATATTGAATTTAACATCTCTCAAGAAGACCTCTTAAAACTAGATGCCATAAAAATTTCGGAGAGCAAGTATCATATCTTACACGATAATAAATCGTTTCATTCTGAAATTACACATACTGATATCAACTCTAAATCCTATGAAGTAACAGTTAACAAAAACCATTACAGCGTTAACATCTTCAATGCCTTGGATTTGTTAATAAAAGACCTAGGCTTTTCTATTGGAACTTCAAAACATATTAATTTTATAAAAGCCCCAATGCCGGGCTTAATCTTAGAAATTAATGTAAAACCAGGCCAAATAGTTCATGAAAATGAGACTTTGTTAATCCTAGAAGCCATGAAAATGGAAAATGTGTTAACATCGCCTCGTGATGGTGTTGTTAAATCAATTTCAACAAAAAAAGGAGATACCGTGGATAAGGGAACTTTATTAATTGAATTTGAAAAATGATCCTTCATAAAGATATTAAAACCATTGACCAATACATTGATTTATTTCCTTCAGAAATACAAATAATCTTGCTTAAAATAAAAGATTGCATCCAAGAAACAGCACCACAATCAACTGAAGCCATACGCTATTCAATCCCAACGTTCAGATTAAACGGGAATATGGCTTATTTTGCTGCATACAAAAACTATATTGGTTTTTATCCTTCGCCTTCAGCTATTAATAAGTTCAGTAAAGAATTAAAACCTTATAAAACCTTAAAAGGCACCATTCAATTTCCATTAAACCAGCCAATTCCTTATGATTTAATTAAAAAAATAGTAGCGTTTCGTGTTGCTGAACAAACCCATAAAAAAATGAAAAAAATATTAATTGCAAATCGTGGTGAAATAGCCATTCGGGTTATGAAAACAGCTCAAAAAATGGGCATTAAAACCGTGGCTGTTTTCTCAACTGCAGACAGACATGCGCCCCATGTAAAATTTGCAGATGAGGCTGTTTGCATTGGCGAACCACCATCAACTCAATCCTATTTAAAAGGCGATAAAATCATTGAAGTGGCCAAAAAATTACAAGTAGATGCCATCCATCCAGGGTATGGCTTTTTAAGTGAGAATGCCGAATTTGCCGAACTATGTGAGCAAAACAACCTTATCTTTATTGGGCCTCGTTCAAAAGCTATAAAAATTATGGGCAGTAAACTGGCTGCAAAAGAAGCGGTAAAACATTATAATATTCCCATGGTTCCAGGCATAGATGAAGCCATTACAGACATAACTAAAGCCAAATCTATTGCTAAAGAGATAGGCTTTCCTATATTAATCAAGGCATCTGCTGGCGGCGGCGGAAAAGGAATGCGAATTGTTGAAAAGGAACGTGATTTAGAATCTCAAATGAATCGCGCCATTAGCGAAGCGATGTCCGCTTTTGGAGATGGTTCTGTTTTTATTGAAAAATATGTAAGCTCTCCAAGACATATAGAAATCCAAATCATGGCTGATAGTCATGGAAATGTCTTATACTTTTTCGAGCGAGAATGTAGCATACAAAGACGGCATCAAAAAGTGATTGAAGAAGCGCCATCTTCAATCCTAACCTCAGAATTAAGAAAAAAAATGGGTGAAGCCGCTGTAAAAGTCGCCAAATCATGCGATTATTTAGGTGCAGGAACCGTTGAGTTTTTATTAGATGCCCATCATAATTTCTATTTTTTAGAAATGAATACCAGATTGCAAGTAGAACATCCGGTTTCTGAAATTATTTGTCATGTTGATTTAGTCGAACTTCAAATACGGGTTGCTAAAGGTGAAGCACTACCCATGAAACAAGACGATATAAAAATTCACGGTCATGCCTTAGAACTTCGTGTATATGCGGAAGATCCATTCAATGATTTTTTGCCAAGCGTAGGCCATCTTCAAAGGTATAAATTACCCGTTGGAGAAGGTGTTCGGGTTGACAATGGTTTTGAAGAAGGCATGGATATTCCCATTTATTATGATCCCATGCTATCCAAACTAATTACTTTTGGCAAAACACGTGAGGAAGCCATTCAAATCATGATAAAGGCTATTGATGAGTTTCAGGTTGAAGGTGTTGAAACAACGTTGCCGTTTGGTAAATTTGTCTTTGAACATGAAGCCTTTAAATCGGGTAATTTTGATACCCATTTTGTAAAAAAATATTATTCCCCTAAGATTTTAAAGGAACAAACGGAAACTGAAGCAAAAATAGCGGCATTAATAGCTGTTAAACAATATCTGGAAGACCTGAAATTAGTAAGATTACCAAATCAATAATCTATGGATTCAAAAATAAACAAACTTAATGAGCAGATAGCTCTGGCGCATTTAGGCGGCGGACAAAAACGCATAGATACACAACACACCAAGAAAAAACTGACCGCAAGAGAACGTATCCATTATTTACTGGATGAAGGTTCTTTTGAAGAAATTGGAGTTTTGGTAACCCATAGAACTACGGATTTTGGTATGGATAAGGACATCTATTTTGGCGATGGTGTCGTTACGGGATACGGAACCATTAATGGCCGATTGATTTATGTTTATGCCCAAGATTTTACGGTTTTTGGTGGCTCATTATCTGAAACTCATGCCGAAAAAATATGTAAAATCATGGATTTGGCCGTAAAAGTTAGAGCGCCCATTATTGGTTTAAATGATTCTGGTGGTGCCAGGATTCAGGAAGGGGTACGTTCCCTTGGTGGCTATGCTGATATTTTTTTTAGAAATGTAAAAGCCTCAGGAGTAATTCCACAAATTTCTGCCATTATGGGGCCTTGTGCTGGTGGCGCCGTCTATTCGCCTGCCATGACAGATTTTACGCTTATGGTTGAAAATACCAGTTATATGTTTGTAACGGGTCCAAACGTGGTAAAAACCGTGACCAATGAAACAGTAACTTCTGAAGAATTAGGAGGCGCCCATACACATGCTTCAAAATCGGGCGTTGCTCATATAACCTCTGCAAATGATGTTGAATGTTTAGAAGACATTAAAAAATTACTAAGCTATTTACCTCAAAGTAATAAAGAAATCACTCAAAAACTATCCTTTAAACTAGAGGATGAAATAAGAGACGTTTTATCTGATATCATTCCTGATAATGCTAATAAACCTTATGATATGCATGAGGTTATAAAAGGCATTATTGATGAAGATTCTTTTTATGAAATCCATAAAAATTATGCCGAAAACATCCTGGTTGGTTTTTCAAGAATTGCAGGTAGAAGTGTTGGGATTATCGCCAATCAGCCCATGTATTTAGCGGGTGTTTTAGATGTGAATAGCTCTAAAAAAGCAGCTCGTTTTACACGGTTTTGTGATTGTTTTAATATTCCGTTGCTTGTTTTAGTGGATGTGCCAGGGTTTTTACCAGGAACCGATCAAGAATGGAACGGCATTATTGTTCATGGAGCCAAACTGTTGTATGCCTTAAGCGAAGCTACTGTGCCACGTATAACGGTTATTACCAGAAAAGCCTATGGCGGTGCTTATGATGTTATGAATTCAAAACATATTGGAGCCGACATGAATTTTGCGTGGCCAAGTGCTGAAATTGCTGTTATGGGAGCTAAAGGAGCCAGTGAAATTATTTTTAGAAATGACATAGCTTCCGCTAAAAATCCAGAGAAAAAACTAGCAGAAAAAGAAGCTGAATACGCTGAAAAGTTTGCAAATCCGTATCAAGCAACTCAAAGAGGCTTTATTGATGAAGTTATTTTACCAAAAGATACAAGACGAAAATTAATTAAAGCGTTTGCTATGCTTGAAAATAAAATGGTTGAAAAACCAGACAGAAAACATGGAAATATTCCTCTTTAAGTTAATGTGAATATTTGAGAGTTAAACATAAAAGATTCTTGCCAGCGCTCAAATCGTTGGTCAAATTTTGATGAGAATATTAAATACTGGCATTTTTCTATGCTTTCAGGTGTTCTTGCTACTTCGGCAAAATGGTTGCTTCTAAATAAAAACTCTGCATCTTCAACAATGAACATTTGCAGGCTATTTAAATTAATGCCATTTAAATAAAAAACCTGATTCAGTCGTTTTGGCGTAGCAATAACAATATCAGCTCCTAAATATAATTCTTCACGCTGTAATTCAATATTATACTCGTCATACAATAAATACATTCGCAAATCTGTTCCTTTTAAAAACGGCTTAAATTCGTCTGCTAACTGGTTGGCTGCTTCTTTGTCTTTTACAAAAATAAGCGCTCTTGGAGCATCTTCAAAAGCACTGCCATTTAATTTTTGAATGACACTCAAAATGATACTTGTGGTTTTTCCTGAACCTTTAGGAGCTATACAAAACATATTAATACCACCTTTTATTTTAGATAAAATCTGTTTTTGTAATGGTAACATGGAAACCAACCCTTTTTCTAAAAGGGTTTCTTTTAAGGGTTCAATAATTTTTTTAAAAGACATGGCTTTTTTGGAATTTTAAACAAAGATATGTTTTTAAAAAATGATAATGATGCCCACAAAAAAAGCGTTCAATTTTTGAACGCTTTAATGCTACTAACCCATCAGTAAATTTATAAGGCATTTTCAATAATCTCTTGAACAACTTCTGGGTTTAATAAGGTAGAAGTATCTCCCAAGTTATTGAAATCATTACAGGCTATTTTTCGTAAAATACGTCTCATAATCTTACCGCTTCTTGTTTTTGGCAATCCGCTAGTAAATTGAATTTTATCGAGTTTAGCAATAGGCCCAATATGTTCTGTGATAATTTGATTGATCTCAATACGTAAATTAGTATGGTCTCTTCCTTCACCTGTTTCCTTTAAAATAACATATCCGTATAAAGCATTTCCTTTAATATCATGTGGAAATCCTACAATAGCAGATTCTGCTACTGCAGGATGCTCATTGATAGCATCTTCAATAGGTGCCGTACCTAAATTATGTCCAGAAACGATAATAACATCATCGACTCTACCTGTTATTCTATAATACCCTACTTCATCTCGCAATGCACCATCTCCAGTAAAATACTTGTTTTCAAAAGCTGAAAAGTAAGTGTCTTTATAACGCTGGTGATCTCCCCAAATAGTTCTGGCAATAGATGGCCATGGAAACTTAATGCATAGTCTGCCATCAACCTGATTTCCTTTAATTTCTTGACCATTTTCATCCATTAAAGCTGGCTGAATGCCAATAAATGGCAGGGTTGCATAGGTTGGTTTGGTGGGTGTTACAAAAGGAATTGGCGTTATCATAATACCACCGGTTTCTGTTTGCCACCAGGTATCTACAATGGGGCTTTTTTTCTTTCCAATAATGTCGTTATACCAATGCCAAGCTTCTTCATTGATAGGTTCTCCAACAGAACCTAAGACTTTTAATGACGATAAATCTTGACTTTCTGGAAATGAAATATTTTGTTTGGCCAAAGCTCTAATGGCTGTTGGGGCTGTATAAAACTGGTTAATTTTATGCTTAGCTATGATTTCCCAAAAGCGACCAAAATCAGGGTAATGCGGAACACCTTCAAACATAACCGTTGTTGCACCATTTGCTAATGGACCATATACTATATAACTATGTCCAGTAATCCAACCAATATCTGCTGTACACCAATAAATATCTTCGTCTTTATATTGAAATACATTTTTAAAGGTATAAGCCGTATAGACCATATAACCTGCAGTAGTATGAACCATGCCTTTTGGTTTTCCAGTGGAACCAGACGTGTAGAGTATGAAAAGAGGATCTTCTGCATCCATAATTTCTGGTGGGCATTCTCCTGAGGCCTCATTTAATAACGGTTGTAACCAAATATCTCTACCTGTTTTCATGGTAACCTCTGTATTGGTTCTGTTAACAACCAAAACAGTCTCTACACATGGACATTGCAATAAAGCTTCATCAACAATACCTTTTAAATCTATAGATTTAGAACCTCTATACGAACCATCTGAAGCAATGACAAATTTACATTCGCTATCATTAATTCTTGTTGATAAGGCTTTTGATGAGAAACCAGCAAATACAACAGAATGAATGGCACCAATTCTTGCGCAAGCTAATAAAGCAAACACTAATTCAGGAATCATTGGCAGATAGATACAAACACGATCTCCTTTTTTAACACCTTGTTCTTTTAAAACATTAGACATTTTACAAACACGTTCATAGAGATCATTATAACTAATATGTTGAGCATCTTCATCTGGGCTATTGGGTTCAAAAATAATGGCTGTTTTATCTCCTTTCGTTCTTAAATGCCTATCAATACAATTTTCGGTAATGTTTAGTTTAGCACCTTCAAACCATTTGATTTCTGGTTTCCTGAAATCCCAACTCAAAACATTATGCCATTTTTTTCGCCACATAAAGTGTTCTTCTGCCACTTCTGACCAAAAGCTTTCTGGGTCTCTGATTGATTTTCTGTAAACTTGATAGTACTCTTCTAAATGTTTTATATGATAATTACTCATGTTAGTTAGTTTTTAATGTTTTCCTACTTTATGTGTTTTTAGCTTGTGTGTTATTTCGTCAATAATCAACGGATCATCAATGGTTGATGGTATGGTAAATGGTTCGTTATCTGCAATACTTCGCAATAGTTTTCGAAGTATTTTTCCAGATCTCGTTTTTGGTAACCTATCAACAATAATGACCTGTTTTAATGAAGCCACGGCGCCTATTTTTTTTCTTATATTTTGAACGACTTCGTCTTGGATTACAGATTCGGCAATTTCGTTTCCAAATTTAGTCACCGCTAAGGCTAAAGGAATCTGTCCTTTAAGATCGTCATGAATTCCAATGACTGCACATTCAGCCACGGATGCATGAGATGCCACGACCTCTTCCATTTCAGCTGTTGATAATCGGTGTCCGGCAACATTGATAACATCATCTACTCTTCCTGTGATATAAACATAGCCGTCTTTGTCTTTATATCCGCCATCACCCGAAAAATAATAGCCTGAAAAACGCTCTAAATAACCAGCAACAAAACGCTCTGGATTACCCCAAATATTCATTAGATTGCCTGGAGGCAAGGGCAGTTTCACGACTACAAAACCTTCGGTTCCTTCAGGAACAACTTCCCCAAGATCATTTAAAATTTGGATATCATAGCCACAAACCGGGAATGTTGCAGAACCTGGTTTTACTTTCGCCAATTCTACACCAACCATATTGGCCAACATAGGCCAGCCTGATTCTGTTTGCCACCAATGGTCTATTACAGGAACTTTTAATTTTTCTTCAGCCCATTTTAGGGTTGACACATCACAGCGTTCGCCTGCTAAAAATTGATATTTTAATTTTGAAATATCATACTCTTTTAAAAAATTTCCATTGGGATCTTCTTTTTTAATAGCTCTAATAGCTGTTGGTGCAGTAAACATTACTTTCACCTTGTACTCTTCTATGATACGCCAAAAGGTTGATGCATCGGGGGTTTTAACCGGTTTTCCTTCAAATAAAATGGTTGTATTTCTATTTATAAGAGGTCCATACACGATATAGCTATGCCCTACTACCCAACCCACATCACTTGCTGCCCAATACACATCGCCCTGTTCTACGCCATAAATATATTTCATAGAAAACTTTAAAGCGGTTGCATATCCACCAGAATCTCTTATGATGCCTTTAGGTTTACCGGTGGTACCAGAGGTATATAAAATGTACGATGGATGTGTGGATTCCAGTGCAACTGGGTCTGCTGGTGTTGCAGTACTTACTGCCTTAACATAATCAATATCATAGGGTTTTCCTGGAGTATCAGCCCCTAAATGTCTTTGGTAAATAATGACACTACTTGGCTTATGCTCGGCCAATTTAATGGCTTCATCCACAAAAGGTTTGTAAGGTAGGATTCTGTCTATTTCTATCCCACTAGAAGCTGTTAAAATCAATCGAGGTTTACAATCATCAATTCTAATAGCTAACTCATTGGGAGCAAATCCTCCAAAAACCACGGAGTGTATCACACCTATTCTGGCACAAGCTAGCATGGAATAAACAGCTTGTGGAATCATTGGCATATAAATAATAGCGGTATCGCCTTTTTTTAAACCAATTTCTTTAAGTGCACCTGCTAATTTTGACACCTCTTTGTGCAACCTATTGTAGGTAATAATTTCTTTTGAATTGGTTACTGGCGAATCATAAATAATGGCATTTTGTCTGCCAAAACCATCTTCAATGTGCTTATCTATACATAAATAGCTTAGATTTAGCTTGCCATCTTCAAACCATTGATAATGCCCATCATCATTTTTTGTAAGAATGTTTTCTGGGTCTTTATACCATGATAACTTTTGTGCCTGCTGTTTCCAGAATGCTTCAGGATTGTTTAGGCTTTGGCTGTAAAACTCTTGATAGGTCATGATTTGTGTTTTTTAGTATTAAATAGACCAAACCAATTTGGATTTAAAATCTTTAATTTGATTAATGCCCAAATAATAACTATAAAAGAAGCTCCCATAACCACGGAGTTTAAAAAACTTACTTCGGAACTATTTTCTAGTTTAAAACGAAAGTATAAGGTAACAACAGCATAGATACTTATCAAAATATCTGACGCCAAAGGATTTAATTGAAATTTCATATGGACTCACTTAAATTAAACAATGGTTGTTTGCACACAAAACCATAATTAATTTAGTAGTTCAAGTATTTCTGAAACTATTTTTTTTAATGAAAACGGCTTTGTTAAATACTTGTCTGCTCCTAGTTTTAAGCCTTTTTCAATATCTGAAGCTTTATTTTTGGCCGTTAAAAACACCACTTTGGTTTGTTTTAAACGGTCTTGGTTTTTAATATACTGTAAAGTTTGATATCCGTCAACATTGGGCATCATAATATCCAACAATACAACATCTGGAGAATTATTTTCTAATATATGCAATGCTTCTTTTCCATCTCTGGCTATATACACTTCAAAATCTTGCTTTTTAAAGGTGTATTCAAGAGTCATGACTATATTTGGTTCATCATCAACAATTAAAATTTTCTTCTTCATATAAACTAGTACAAGTTACATAAAAGGCAGCTTAAAAACAAAGGTTGCTCCATTTTTATTGCTTTTTTTAGCCCAAATTTTACCATGATGTTGTTCTAGTATTTGTTTACAAATGGCTAAACCTAATCCACTACCATGGGGTTTGATGGTATTTTGATTTTTTGATTGATAAAACTTGTCAAAAATATACTCAAAATCCTCGTCCGGAATGCCTTTTCCATTGTCAATTACATATACTTCAACAAAATTGTTTATCATTTTATATTCAATAGTAATTTTTCCTTTATTTGGTTCTGTAAACTTTAATGCGTTTGATAGTAAATTGGTTAGCACTTGCACAATTCTATCTTCATCATAAGAAAAAACAAAATCCACTAAATTATCATTTATAATAGCAATGCCTTTGTTAATGGCCAATTGCTGAACACTTGAAATAGCCTGTTTTATAGTTATTTTGATGTTGTTTTGTTTAATATTCAATTCATGTTTCCCTTTTGAAAGTTTCTCAAAATCCAGAATATTGTTTATAAGTCTAGAAAGTCTATCAGAATCATTTAGCATATTACTTAAAAATTGTGCCTTGATTTCTGAAGGCATGTCATTATCTTCATCCATTAACAATTCTGTAGAAGCTCTAATTCCTGTGATGGGCGTTTTTAATTCATGGGCAACCGTATCTAAAAATTCATCCTTTTGTTTGTCTTTACTAATAAGTTCTTCGTTAGCCTGCTTTAACTTTAGGGCTAGATTGGACAACTCCTCAGATTTTTCACGCAGTATCTTATTATTGGCTATGGTTTCTTTTGATTCTTCTAATATTTTTAAAACTTCAATCAAACTAATTTGCTCTTCCTTAACAACACTGGCTATTAAAATTTTTGCAGAAGCGCTACCAATACTACCGGTAAGCAGTTTTTCTGAAAAGTTAATCAATCTTGCATCGGCCATTTGTGTATTAGGTGGTATTTTATACTTTAAAAAAAACAGGTTTAAGGCGCGTTGAGCCCTTTCTTCTCCTAAAAATTTATTTAAAACATTTTTTATATCGGATACATAGGCTTCACCCTTCCATACTAAGGCGCTGTCTTGTAAAGACGAATAGTTTCTGCTATCCACAAACATCTCAGCATAATTCCGTTCACGGTAATTTCCTTTTGACGTTAATGAAAAAATTAAATAACATAAAACGTTTGCAGACATACTCCAAAAAAAGGCATGTGCAGGTGGTGATAAAAAATCAATTCCGAATAATGCATAGGGTTTTAAGGCTGCTATGTTAAATAAGCCATGATCTGTAAAATCATGAATGCCAGTAAAAGCCTCTATGGTAAAAGGCAATACCAGTGTATAAACCGTTATAAAAAAACCTACCAAAATACCAATTATAGAAGCTTTGGAAGAACCTCTATTCCAGAATAATCCTACAAAAAACGAAGGTGCCAATTGCGAAATTATTACAAATGACATTAAGCCGATAGAATACAATGATAGCTCAATTGAAAAATTAATATAAAAAATATACGCGGTAATGATGATAATAAAAATTGAAATACGTCGGATATTTTTTATATACTTTGAGTTTTTTTCCGGTTGTCCTTTTATGAATTTATCCAAAAAACCATAAGGAATTATTAGGTTATTACTGACCATGGTTGATAATGCCAGAGTTGACACAACAACCATGGAAATCACCGCTGAAAATCCACCCAAAAACACTAAAAGTGCTAAAAACACATGGTTGTTTTGAAGTGGCAGTAATAAGGTGAAATATTCCGCATTAACAGAATTTCCGAAGCTTAGCTTTCCTCCCCAAGCTATAAAAATCACAAAAATATTGAACAATAATAAATACAATGGAAACATCCAGATGGCTTGTTTTAAATATTTCTCTCTAGTATTTTCAATAACAGAAAGCTGAAATTGCCTGGGCAATAAAAAAATGGCTATAAAAGAAATCATCATCATAAAAAACCAATCAAATCCGGCTTCTAATCCGTTTATTTTTGTTAAACTTTCGAAATTTGGCGTTAAAGAAATTTTATTATAAATATCTGAAGTTCCATCAAATAGAAAATAGGTTACGTAAATACCGATGATTAAGAAAAACAATAATTTTAAAATGGATTCAAATGCTACTGAAACCACGATACCACGATGTTTTTCTGAAGCATCGGAAGTTTGAGTTCCAAAAAAAGTTGCAAAAAGAGCTAATAACACAGCAATATAAAAAGTGGAATCATCAAAAATATTAGTAGACATATAACTGGTTTCATACGTCATAATCTCAAATGTTTCAGAAATTGCTTTAAGTTGTAATGAGATATAAGGCACTATTCCAAAAACACATATCACTGTAATTAATGCTCCTAAAAAGCGATTGTTTCCATATCTAAGGGATACAAAATCTGCAATGGAAGAAATTTTATGCTGTTTAGAAATTCGGATTATTTTTCTTAAAACAACAATCCATAAAGGCGTTGCTATTACCGGGCCTAAGTAAATAGGCAGAAAGCTTATTCCTGAATTTGCTGCTATTCCAACACTTCCATAATAGGTCCATGCAGAACAATAAACCGCTAATGAAAGTGTATAAACAAACGGATTGTTTACCCACTTACTTTTAGCGTTTTTTTCAGCATAAAAAGCGATGTAAAACAGAATCGCTAAATAACAGATAATAATACTTATTAGTGCATAATTACTCATAATGCCTCTTTAAAACGATATAAGAAATAACCACAGATAATAACCAAATTGAAAATATTGAAAAATAAAATATAGGTATTCCAAAAACATCTCCATCCAAATTAAAAACCAGCACAAATGGCAGGTTAAATAACAGAAACAAGCTTATAGAAAGTACAATCAGCTTTTGTTCGTGACGCTTTTTCATGAAACAGATTAAATATTGCTTTTAAATGTATGAAAAAAAACAGTATCGCAAATACATGCAATACTGTTTATATAACCAACCAAAAGGCTATTAATGACCAGTTGCTTCTCCAGCACCACTGGGTATTCTAATACTTTCAACGATTTCTTGAACATGGATTGGTGGCGCTGCGGTTAATCTTGAAACAACCACAGAAACGATGACATTTAAAATCATGGCTACCGTACCAAATCCTTCAGGCGAAGTACTAAACCACCATTCACTTGCCGGTCTAGCATCCATAACTCCAATGAGTCCTGTTTTATAACGAATCATGTAAAACATCATTAAAGTTATGCCTACGATCATCCCTGAAATGGCACCTTCTTTATTCATTCTCTTATCAAAAATCCCTAAAATAATTGCTGGAAAAAATGATGCTGCTGCTAAACCAAATGCCAATGCCACAACTGCGGCAACAAAGCCTGGTGGATAAATTCCAAAAATACCAGCGATAATGATGGCTACTAAAATGGCAATACGGGCTGCCATTAACTCGCCTTTTTCAGAAATATTTGGCTTGATTTGTTTTTTAATCAAATCATGTGAAATTGAGGTAGAAATGACCAATAATAAACCTGCTGCAGTTGATAAAGCTGCTGCCAATCCACCGGCAGCAACTAATGCAATGACCCAGTTAGGTAAATTAGCAATCTCAGGATTTGCTAATACCATAATATCTCTGTCAACATACAATTCATTAGTATCTTCAGTTGCATTTGAGATTAAACGCTCACCATAAAGACCTCTTTCATTGGTATATGCTGGTTTTCCCTTAGTTGATGCACCTTCTACATATTGAATTTTACCATCACCGTTTTTATCGCTCCAAGCTATTAACCCAGTATTTTCCCAATTTTTAAACCATTCTGGAATAGAAGTATATTCTTTATCACTTACGGTCTCAATAAGATTAGTTCTTGAAAACACTGCAATAGCAGGTGCTGTGGAATATAATATGGCAATAAACAATAAGGCCAAACCTGCAGATTTTCTTGCATCTTTTACTTTGGGTACGGTAAAGAATCTTACAATAACATGAGGCAATCCTGCTGTACCAACCATTAAAGCTAAGGTAATTGCAAAAACATCCCAAGTAGATTTAGTTCCACTAGTATATTCTTTAAAGCCTAATTGTGTATGAAGTGTATCTAACTTATCCAATAAATAAACTCCATCATGTGTTTTGCTTCCCATTCCTAATTGAGGAATTGGATTTCCTGTCATTTGTAAAGAAATAAATATGGCTGGAACCATAAATGCAAAAATCAAAACACAATATTGAGCAACTTGAGTATAGGTGATCCCTTTCATACCGCCTAAAAAGGCAAAAACAAGAACCACTGCCATTCCTATAATTACTCCTAAATTAATATCAACTTGTAAGAATTGCGAAAAAACAATCCCAACACCACGCATTTGTCCAGCTACATAAGTAAAAGAAACAATTAATGCGCAAATAACGGCCACTGTTCTTGCTGTATTTGAATAATATCTGTCTCCAATAAAATCAGGCACCGTAAACTTTCCAAATTTTCTTAAATAAGGTGCCAAAAGTAAGGCTAACAGTACATAACCGCCTGTCCATCCCATTAGATAAACCGAGCCATCATAACCTGCAAATGAAATAATTCCCGCCATACTTATAAAAGAAGCGGCACTCATCCAGTCAGCCGCAGTAGCCATGCCATTGGCTAATGGTGAAACACCTCCACCGGCAACATAGAATTCTTTAGTTGAACCTGCTCTGGCCCAAATTGCGATTCCAAAATAAAGGGCGAAAGTAACCCCTACTAATATCCATGTCCATGTTTGTACACTCATAATTTTTATTTTTTTAGTTAAGGGTTACTCGTCGAAACCGAATTTTTTATCTAGTTTGTTCATCAATCTTACGTAAACGAAAATAAGAACGACGAATACGTATATTGAGCCTTGTTGTGCGAACCAAAATCCAAGTTTGAATCCACCTAATTTTATATTATTCAATTCATCTTTAAATAATATCCCTGCTCCATAAGAAACTAAAAACCAAATGGTTAATAATATTACCAAATAGGTTAAGTTTTGTTTCCAATAAGCTGTTGCATGTTTTTGTTTTTCACTCATTATCGTTAAGTTTTATAGATATATCATGGCTTGAATTGTTAAAGTTCCTGTTGTTGAACTTCCAAATTTTTGGTTTTGATATTCTAAGGTTAATTTTGAATTGTGACCACTGAAGTAGGCATTAGTTCCAAGCCCGAAAATGTTTCTATTGTCACTAACGGCATCGTAAGAATTTGAAGCATAAGAAATGTAAGGCTGAAATCTTGTTTTGGTTTTATCTCCTGGAATAACATATCCTAGATGACCGTAAACCATGCTTCCGGTACCATAAGCACTAAACAAATAATCTTTGCCATAATCGTTGTTTTGATAGGTGGCATAAGCTGTAATAGCACTGCCATCGTCTCCCAAAGGGGCATCATAAAAAGCATCAACCGCTAAAAGGCTAACATCTTCTCCTTTAAAATCGCCATTAGCATCTCTAATGACAGAACCACTAGGATGAATAAAAAAACCTGCGCCAACATTAAAAATTTTCTTTCCACCTAAATAACTTCCCACTTTAAATGGTAAAAAATTTGACTCTTGGTCTAGAAAATTATATTCAAAATAACCTGCATAGGCTTTTCCGGCATCTTTGGACCCTATGAGACGTTTACCCCCATAGACAGCTGGACCACCAGCAACAGGATCTCTAGCATCCAATCCATTGATTATGGCATCATTAATAGCTACTCGATACTCAAACTTTCCAAAATTTCCTTTAGCAAAAACACCAATGTGTCGGGCAAACTGATCTGTTAACCCAATGGTAGACCATGATTGACGATTGTTATCAAGAGTCATCATGTTTAAAGTGCTTTGGTTATTAAGTCTAGAAATACCATTAAAATAATGCAATCCCCCACCAATGGCGTGATTTTTTCCTAAACTGTATTGTGCCCATACATCATGAAAAAAGAGTTGTGAACCATCTCCTTTTCCAACCGGACTTAAAGTAGCACTATTAAGACTATTGAGTCCAAAATGTGTTAAAATTAAAAATTTGTCATTGATTTGTGCATACATTAAAACTCTTGCACGTCTTAAATTGAAATTCAATTTGCTCGATTCCGCGGGAACATCATCACTATAGCTGGCCTGAACTTGGGCCCATGAAATGATCCTGAAATATTTTTTACCATCTTCATCAAGTTTCACCTTCAATCCGCCATTGTAATCGGGCGAACCTTGTGAAAACACTAACTGAAAGAGGCATAAAAATAACCCTAACAATACGTTGTTCTTTTTTCTCATAAATTTTTGAATGATTAGTTAATCAATTGGTTTTGTGTGCCATGCTAATCTGCAAAAAAGTAATAGTTAAAAAAAAATCAATATATCTTTATGTTAATTTTATATAGTTAATCTCTAAATCGTTCCCATTTTATAAGCATAAACTTATCTCCCAATTCCGTTACTACCACACCAGCGCCAGATAAGTTTTTAGTGTTTTGGAAGTAATTTGACAACTCTGTAGCACTTAGTATTTTATAGGTTGGATGATAGTTTGAACCTAAGGGTCTTTTAATGTTATACTTCTTAACCCAGTTCATGATACTTACGTGCGAAATTCCTAAAATACGCTCAATTTCCCGGTAGGTTAGCCCTTCTAAATATAACTGCAATGCTTTATTAACATAATAATCATCTATTTTTTTTCCCACTTTATTCACCGAGAAAAAATAGGCGCAAGATTTGCATTTATAACGCTGCCTGTTATTTATTATTCCGCTCTTAATATAAGTGCTTGAACCACAATTTGGACATAGATCAATAGTCATATATATTATTTTAGCATAAATATATTAATTTAGCACTAAATTTAAAAAATATTTATAGTTTAAATGAATAGGTAAGAAATCATACATAGAAGTTTTAAAGATATTTTGACTTATATAATTTAAACGCTTTTAATGTATGAGGCGCCAAAATAATCGTTCCAATCATGGTTGGAATCGCCATTAAAGCAAAAGCACTGTCTATTAAGTTTAGCATCAAATTTAATGATGTTGTAGTTCCTAATATAATACTGGCTATATAAACATAATGGTAATAATGTTTATTATGATCTCCAAATAAGAATGACATGCACTTGGTTCCATAGTACGAATATGAAAACAATGAAGAAATACTAAAGGTTGCAATGCATAGCAACAACATATATTTTCCATAAAATGGAATGGCATTTTCAAAGGCACTAGCTGTTAAAGAAACCCCATTAGAATCACTTGTTTGCCATACGCCTGTAACCAGAATAGCCAAAGCTGTAAGTGTACAAATAAAAAGAGTGTCAATGGCAGGACCAAACATAGCAACCAATCCTTCTCTAATAGGTTCGTTGGTTTTTGCCGCACCATGAGCCATGGGAGCTGTTCCAATGCCAGCTTCATTAGAGAAAGCGCCTCTTCTAATTCCTAAAAGAATCAATCCTCCCAAAACACCTCCTAAAAATGTATCTCCTTTATAATGATAGGCATTAAATGCTTCTGTAACCATTAAAGATAAATATTTAGGCACTTGATCTCTGTATATCACTAAAATGATAATGACCATAAAAAAGTAAAGTAACACCATGGTTGGAACAAGCTTGGAAGCCGTAATGCTTATTCGCTTTATTCCTCCAAAAATAACTATGGAAGTCACAAAAACCAATAGGAATCCTATGATCAAGTTTGACATAAAGGTTACTTCAATATTATTTGGTATCAACAAGACGTCATTAATTGCCTGTTTAAGTTGATTTACATTAAAAACTGGCAAGGCCCCTACCAATCCACAAACACTAAAAAAGGATGCTAAAGGTTTCCATGATTTTCCTAAACCTTCCACAATAAAATACATGGGGCCCCCTTGCACATTTCCGGCACTGTCTTTTCCTCTAAACATGATGGACAATGAACAAGTAAAAAACTTGGTCACCATGCCAATGATAGCGCTAACCCACATCCAAAACATGGCCCCTGGCCCACCAATACCTATCGCTACCGCAACTCCGGCGATATTCCCCATTCCAATGGTTGAAGATAAGGCTGTTGTTAGAGCTTGAAAATGGGTAATCTCTCCTTTATCAAGTTTATTGTCGTATGCACCCATTAAGACTTTTAAAGCATGACCCAAATATCTAAAAGGCATTAATCTGGAAATCACTAATAAATATAATCCACCACCAATAAGTAAAATTACCAAGGGCAAACCCCATATGAAGGAGGCAAAATCTGCTATAATATTATTGATAGATGTCATAAATATTTGCTACAAGTTGCATACTAATATATTACATTTGGTTTATTAAGATATCTTTGTTTTTAAATATTTAGTTTATATTTATTCTCGATAAACCAGCTTTAATTGAATACTAACCGATTATATTTTATTGATGCCGTAAGAGCCTTTGCCATTTTAATGATGTTACAAGGGCATTTTATTGATACTTTATTAGATCCAATCTATAGGGACACATCGCAACAAGTTTACAAATTATGGTCGTACTTTAGAGGTATTACAGCTCCAACTTTTTTTACCATCTCTGGATTGGTGTTTGCCTATTTGTTATTGCGTGCCTATGCCAAAGGCGATGATTTACCCAGAATAAAAAAAGGGTTATTTAGAGGCTCATTACTCATAGTTATTGGATATAGCCTTCGTGTTAACTTAGTGAGTTGGTTTCAAGGTTATTTTGATACATATTTTTTGGTGATTGATGTTTTACAATGCATTGGATTGTCTCTTATTTTTTTAATAGGATTACATATGCTTTTAAAAAAACATAGCTATGTTTTCTCTATAGTTTTATTTATTATAGGATGTTTATGTTTTATAACCGAACCTTTATATAGAAATTTGATAATAACAAACATCCCTCTTTTTTTTGCTAATTATATGACCACAGTCAATGGTTCTGTCTTTACTATTTTACCTTGGTTTGGCTATGCAGCTTTTGGTGCATTTTTATCGACTATTTTTTTTAGGCATGCTCATAGAAATCTCTTTAAAGTGTTTACCATCATAACTTTTTTTGTGATTGGCTATTTTCTCATTTATCATTCTTCTTGGTTTTTAAAAGAACTATATTATTTAACAGATATAGAATTACTTTTTCTAAGCGCCGATTATAACTACCTGTTTACACGTTTGGGCAACGTATTGGTTCTTTTTGGGGTATTTTATTCATTTGAACACTTTTTAAAACAATCATTAATCGCCCGTATTGGAGAAAAAACACTATCAATATATGTGATCCATTTTATCATCCTTTTTGGAAGTTTTACAGGTGTTGGTTTAAAACGATTTTATAATGCATCTTTAAACCCAACCGAAGCGATTATTGGAGCTTTAATGTTTATTGTTGTTGTTAGCCTTATTTCATTTTATTATGCCAGAACCAACCATTTTGTTTATAATCTTGCACGAAAATTAGTGGAGCGTTTTAAAAAATAATCTAAGTTTTTAATGCCTGTTTAGTCCAAAATACTAAACCTTTATCCCTAACCCGATTACTTCAGAACTTAAGGGGACTTCTAAAAATTAACCCATTGTTATATAGTTAATTATGGTTAAATTTAAAGTCAACTTCAAGGCGATAAAGAATGTATAAAACACAAGGAAAAAAGGGTCTGTTTGATGAGGAATTAACCAAAGAACGTTTATCCGTTATGGGTAATCCATTAGATTCTGTTAGCAAAGTGATTGATTTTGAGATATTTAGAGACTCCTTAGAAAACAAATTGCTGAACACCAACAAAAAGAATAATGCAGGAGCAAAACCTTATGATGTAGTTCTGCTGTTTAAGATATTGATATTACAACGTTATTATGGATTAGGAGATAATCAAGTTGAATATCAAATATTAGATAGAACAAGCTTTAAAGCATTTTTAGCATTAGAAACAGGCGATAAAGTACCTGATGAAAAAACAGTATGGAGCTTTAGAGAACGGATAACAAAAACAGGGTTAGTAGAAGAATTATTTGAGCAATTCATCTCATTTTTAGAAGAAAAAGAGTTGATATTGAATCAGGGTCAAATGATTGATGCCAGTTTTACGGTAGCTCCGCGCCAACGCAATACACGAGAAGAAAACAAGAAAATCAAAAACGGAGCGGGTGAGGATTTATGGAATGATAAACCTAACAAAAAGAAACACAAAGATATTGATGCTCGTTGGACAAAGAAGAATGGAGAGACTTTCTATGGTTATAAAAATCACGCTAAGGTTGATACCAAAAGTAAATTCATCAACAAATATTCAGTAACAGATGCATCAGTACACGACTCTCAAGTCTTAGATGATTTATTAGAAGAAAAAGATAAAGACCAAGAATTACACGCAGACAGTGCCTACACAGGAGAAGAACAAGATAAAACTATTGCCAAATATGAAATGAAAAACAACGTTCACGAAAAAGGGTATCGCAATAAGCCATTAACCCAAGAGCAAAAAGCGAACAACACAAAAAAATCAAAAATTAGAGCAAGAGTAGAACACGTTTTTGGATTTATGGAACAAAGTATGAATGGATTAGCGTTAAAATCAATAGGGATTATCAGAGCAACTGGAATTATTGGATTAATCAACTTAACCTACAACTTGTTTAGGTATGAGCAGATTAAACGATTAAATCTAACTTACTGATAGGCAGGTATATATATAGACAGAATTGCAGCTTTTTGTGTTAGTAACAACATTTTTTTGCTAAATTGCACTATAATTTTTCTTAAAAAGATAAAAAAGGGTTCTTGTCTTTTTAAGAAAACTGAAAAAACTAATTTTTAGAACCCACCTTAAGGATGTTAGAAATTATTTTAAAATTAATAGAAGTCTCTTTTTGGTCTGGTATCGCCGCTGTTGGATTTGGTATTTTATTTAACGTTCCAAGAAGTGCTATTATCACCGTTTTTGCATTAGGTTTTGGTGCTGGATTTATCAAGTTTGCTTTAATGCATTTTGGTGCCCATGTGGCGCTTGGCAGTCTTTTAGCTGCCCTTTTTGTTGGCATTATAAGCATTCCTTTAGCGCATAGAATTCACCAACCGCCTGTGGTTTTTTCAATTCCTCCAGTTATTCCTATGATTCCTGGATATTTTGCTTATGAAACCGTATTATCCATCATGAATTTTATTTTTATTGAAACGAACACAAATAAAAGGCTGGCCCTTATCGACGCTATTTTTACCAATAGTTTTTCCATGGTTTTTGTCTTGATTTCGCTAACAGTTGGTGTGGCTTTACCTATGCTGTTGCTCAAAAAAAATTCAGTAAAAAAAATAGACATATAATTTATAAACTTTAATGTATTTTTAGAATGAAATATCTTTTTACAGTACTCATTTCCTTATGCCTTTTGGGCTCATATAGTTCTTATGCTTCAGACGATTGGAGTGCTACGGGCCATCGCGTAGTTGGAAAAATAGCGGATCAATATTTAAAATCCAGAACGAAAAGAAAAATTAAAAAACTGCTAAACCATCAATCTTTAGCGTTGGTTTCTACGCATGCTGATGATATAAAATCGGATAAGCGGTTCGATAAATTTTACACCTGGCACTTTATAAATATGCCATTAGAATCCAATTACGAAGATTCTAAAAAAAGTGAAAGTGGCGATTTGGTAACGGCCATTAACCATTGTGTTAAAATTATTAAAGATGATACTTCCAGTGAGGATGACAAGGCTTTTTATTTGAAATTATTAATTCATTTTATAGGTGATTTGCATCAACCTATGCATATAGGTTTGGTTGAAGATAAAGGCGGAAATGATTTTAAATTGCAATGGTTTTACAAAAATTCTAATTTACATTCGGTTTGGGACCGGGAAATGATTGAAGGTTACAACATGAGTTATTCTGAACTTGCCGATAATGCCAACGTTTTAACAAAACAAGAAGTAAAATCTATTCAAGAAGGCACTTTAGTAGATTGGGTAAATGACACACACACCATAACAAGACAAGTTTACGCCCATGTAAAACGTGAAGAAAACTTACGCTATCAATATTCGTATGATAATTTTGAAACTGTTAGAACGCAATTGCAAAAAGGTGGCATACGGTTGGCTAAAGTGTTGAATGATTTATTCTAAAAAAAGGGTCAGAATTTATTATTATAATTTTAGATTGTTGTTTATTTCCTAAACTGAGTTATTTGTCTAAAATATCAGCAATATTAGGTTTAAAATAATAAGGTCCTTTTAAAACTTTTCCATCTTCACGATAAACGGGTTCGCCATCTTCACCTAATTTACTCATATTACTTTTTTGAATTTCGTCAAAAACTTCTTCTATTTTATATTGTAAGCCATGTTCAATAATAGTTCCACATAAAATATACAACAAATCTCCAAGAGCATCGGCTACTTCAACCAAATCATTGTTATTGGCGGCTTCTAAATATTCTTCATTTTCTTCGCGCATTAATTTATAGCGCAATAAATTTTTAGCCAATCCTAAATCTGCCTTGGGCGTTTCTCTATGCCCTATTTTAAATGCGGTATGAAATGCTTTAACAGCTTCTATTTTATTTTGCATAGATTCTTTTCTTTTAATTAAATTTGCATAAAAATAGCAATATGTTCAGTAAAGGTCAAATCATTTTTGGGATTATATTTTTTATTTGTTTTACCATCATCATTGGTTACACCTATAGAAAAGATTTGAAACTTCACAAAAAGTATTATCCAGGAAGTATCTGGATTCTATTGGCTTTTATTTCGTTTATCTTATTTATTGCTGCCATAAAATTCTTCTTCAAATAATTTATTTTATTCAGGTCGGTATTTAATTACATATCTTTAAAGGCTTATAAAACATAGAAAAAATGGAAATTTTCAAAGGTCAAAACCTCATAGAGTTTACTGAACGCTTCAAAACAGGCCAAGATTGCAGAGAATATCTATCAAAAATTAAATGGTCGGAACAATATGTTTGCAGAAAATGCAAACACACAAAGAGTCAAATACGTAAAGATTTTGCGAGAACCTGCAATATTTGTAGCGATGCCGAATCCGCGACGGCAAATACTTTATTCCATAAAGTGAAATTTGGACTAAAAAAAGCATTTTTCATTTGCTTTGAAATGGCTACGACCACAAAAAGTCTTTCAGCATCTCAAACTGCAGTTTGCTTTGGAGTTCAAGAGAAAACAGCGAGAATGTTTATGCAAAAAGTTAGTGAGACCATGAAATCGAGTGAAGATTTTCCTATGAAAGGCATTGTAAATGTTGATGAATATGTTGGTGGTGGCTACCAAGAAGGTAAGCCTGGCAGAAGTTACAGTAGTTCAAAGAAAAAAGCGGTATGTGCTTTGGAATTAACAGATAAGGGAAAAGTGAAGCGTTTTTTACACCTTTCAAATTCCAGATTATTCAGCGAAATCATTGCGAAAAATGTTTGATAAGCACATTGATAAAGAGGCAAAAATCAATACTGACAAGTGGAAAGGTTACAATCCTATTGCTAATGATTATGATTTAAAACAAATATTAAGTGATAAAGGAGCTAACTTTAAAGCCTTGCATATAATGATTCATCAGGTTAAATCTTGGATAAGAACCACTTATTCTTGGGTAAGCGAAAACAATATTAATAGGTATTTTGATGAGTTTTGCTATCGAATTAATCGCTCTCAAAGCAAAGACATCATATTTAACAATTTAATCAAAAGGATGCTGAAAATAGATAATATTACCCATAGAGAAATAATATGTGGTTAGATACCGACCTCAATTTAATTTTAGATAGTTAGAAATGGCACATAATAAGAAAATACTAATAATGGTTGTTTGTTTTTTTATAACATTGGGTTGTAAAAGGCAAACTTCGGATAAAATTGAAATTACTCATTTACCAGATAAGGCTATTTCGAAAAAGTTATTGGATAGTCTTATACATAATCCTCCAAGCGGAATGGTTTGGATCCCTGGAGGTAATTTTTTGCAAGGCGCAGTGGCACAAGATAAAATGGCGATGAAACATGAAAAACCTCAACACCTAGTAACTGTAGATGGGTTTTTTATGGATATTACTGAAGTGACAAACGCTCAGTTTGCAAAATTTATTGAACAGACCAGTTATATTACCATAGCAGAACGAGAGATAGACTGGGAAGAAATGAAAAAACAATTGCCACCTGATACTCCCAAACCTCATGATTCTTTTTTACAACCAGGATCTTTAATGTTTAAAAAGACAAAAGAATCGGTTCCTAATTTATATGATTTCTCACAATGGTGGCGATGGGTAATTGGAGTCAACTGGAAACACCCAAGTGGACCACATACTAACTTAGAGGGCAAAGAAAACCATCCCGTAGTCCATATTTCCTATGAGGATGCTTTAGCCTATTGCAATTGGGCCGGAAAACGATTGCCAACAGAAGCAGAATGGGAATTTGCAGCTAGAGGCAATAATAAAAGCACTATATTTTTCTGGGGAGATGAAAGAGATGAATTATCAAAAAAGGCAAATAGCTGGGAAGGCGAATTTCCAGTAAACAATACTTTAGAAGATGGATTTGAACGAACAGCACCTGTTAAAACATACCCATCAAATGATTTTGGCTTGTATGATATGGCAGGCAATGTATGGGAGTTCACTAGTGATTGGTATAATGTAAATTATTATGAAGAGTTGGCGCCAAAAAAAGATACAGCTATAAATCCAAAAGGAGCAGATAAAGCATATAATCCCAGCAATCCATATTTACAGGAAAAAATAATAAAAGGAGGTTCTTTTTTATGTAGTGATTCGTATTGCGCTAGTTATAGGGTGTCTTCTAGAATGGGAACCAGTTTAGATTCTTCAGCAGAGCATATTGGTTTTAGAACTGTTGTAACTCCACAAATGTTATTGAATAAATAATTTTTTTGAGGTCGGTATTTAATTACATATCTTTAAAGGCTTATAAAACATAGAAAAAATGGAAATTTTCAAAGGTCAAAACCTCATAGAGTTTACTGAACCCTTCAAAACAGGCCAAGATTGCGATATTAAATAAAAATTGGTGATTTTGACATTATTGATATAAATCTTCAAAATAAGAAAATTTAATGGATGCAATAGTTATCACCCCTTAACGATATATCTTTGATTGATAAATTGATAAATTAATGAATCACCCCATTTCAAATCATATCAACACCTTATTAGAGGCTTGCACTTCTTTTGGAAAATCCCAGAACAAGGTTTCAGAGATGGATTTAGGGTATGATTTTTCCAACGAGGTTATCGTCATTACAGGTGCTGCGGGTACCATTGGCAGTGGTCTTACCAGATTACTTCTGGGTTGTAAATTTAAAATGCTCATCCTCATTGATAATGCCGAGACACCGCTTTACTACTTACAAAAGGAATTAGAAGCCCTGCCCTTGGCGCAGGTGCATTTTGTACTTGCCGATATACGGGATAATGCATGCATGGAAGACTTGTTCAAAACCTATGCTCCTACGTGCATATTTCACACAGCGGCCTATAAACACGTTTCCATGATGGAATCGAACCCTTACGAAGCCGTAAAATTAAATATATGGGCGACAAAATCTTTGGCCGATTTGGCCTTGGCCTATCACCTAGATAAATTTATCTTTATTTCAACAGATAAAGCAGTGAATGCCATTAGTGTCATGGGAATGTCTAAACGCATTTGTGAGCGTTATTTAGAGCATTTAAACTTAAAAGGAACTACCAAATTCTTAGTGGCCAGATTTGGTAATATTTTAGAATCCAATGGCTCTTTAATACCGCTTTTTACAAAACAAATAACACAAGGCCATCCTTTAACGGTAACACATAAAGACGTAACCCGCTATTTTATAACCAAAGTAACGGCTTGCAATCTTATTTTAAAATTGGCCAACTTACAGAATTATGAGCATCATGTGTTTACGTTTAACATGGGAAACCCTGTAAACATCTTAGAACTAGCTTATGGGTTCTTAAAAAGAAATAACCTTAGTATTCAAGGAAACATCAACATCATAGGCCTTAAGTCTGGCGAAAAACTTCACGAAGAAATCATCTCCCAGCAAGAAGAATTAAAACCTACCCCAGATCAAGACATATTCTATGTGGTCAAAAAAGACAAGACCACCCCAACAGGTTTTGATTTGGAGCCCATAGCCTCCTTGACACCTTATGATACGGTATCTGCTATAAAAATGGTTTTAAAATCTTATTTATAAGTTTTTAAAGAAGTTTGCGTCTCTTTTTTTCTTTGGTCAATAAAGACAATTCCCTTCCAGTTTGTCCCGCTACCGAGGTATTCTCTTCAGCACGTCTTATCAAATAAGGCATCACATCTTTAACAGGTCCAAATGGAATGTATTTGGCCACTTGATAGCCTCGGCTTCCCAAATTAAAACTAATATGATCGCTCATCCCGTAAAGTTGTCCAAACCAGGCACGACGATCGTTATTTTCAATCCCAAGTTCAGCCATCTTAGCCATCATCAAATACGAACTTTCTTCGTTATGAGATCCATTAAAGATGGACATATCCGCAAGGTTATCCAGCATATAAGCAACCGCTTGATTGTAATTATCGTCAGTAGCTTGTTTGCTTTTACACATGGGTGTTGGATAGCCTTTGGCTTTAGCGCGCTCGTTTTCTTTTTCTAAATAAGCACCTCTAACCAATTTAAATCCGATGTAATAGCCTTTTTCTTTAGCTAGTTGATGCTCCTTTTTCAAAAAGTCCATCCTATCTTCTCGATACATCTGTAAAGTATTAAAAACAATGGGTTTTTCGGTATTGTATTTTTGCATCATGTCTCTTACCAAGGCATCGGAAGCATCTTGCATCCAAGTTTCTTCTGCATCAATTAAAACAGCAATGTCATGATCTTTTCCTTTTTTGCAAACCGCATCATATCGGTTAACAACACGCTGCCATTCTTGGGTTTCAGCATCGGTCAAAGGTTCTTTAGTGCCCACTTTTTCAAATAGTTTTAATCGCCCAAATCCTGTGGGTTTAAAAACAGCAATGGGCATGGATGCTTTTTCTTTGGCAAAATCCATGATTTTTAGTGTAGTGGTCATGGCAGCATCAAACTCTTGGTCACTCTCTTTTCCTTCCACAGAATAATCCAACACAGAACTTACGCCTTTTTCATACATTTTATCAATAACGGGTAGGCAATCTTCTTCATTAACCCCACCACAAAAATGATCAAAAACCGTTGCTCGAATCAAGCCTTCTATGGGTAAATGCGCCTTTAATGCAAAGTTTGTTGCAGCTGTTCCTATCTTAACCAAAGGTTCAATAGAAATCATTTTAAAAAGAAAATAGGCTCGTTCTAGTTCAGAATCGCTTTTTAGTGCAAAAGCAATTTCAGTATCATCAAAAATACGTTCGGTAGTCATTGTCGTTAAAATTAATACAAAGATAATCATGCCGGCGTTATCATTTTATATAAAATCTCCTTAATTTCACAGCCTTAAAGAAAATTTTTTTAAAGCCCTATTTTCAAAGTGTACATTGCTTTGTCCATAGCGTTTTTTTCTGTTTAAAAGACCTTTAGTGAATTATAATATTTAAGAGAACCTGATGAAATCTATTACTGCAAATAAGTCAACCATTCATTTTAATAAAGCCTGTTATAAATCATTAAATCAGCATATTAAATATAAAAACTTTTCTAACATCTTCATCTTGGTGGATGAAAATACCCATACGTATTGTCTGCCCTTGGTATTGGAACAATTGGAAACCCATTGCACTATAGAAATCATAGAACTTGAATCGGGTGAAATCCATAAAACCATCGAAACCTGTCTGGGTATTTGGAATACGCTTTCAGACTTAAACGGCGACAGAAAAAGTTTGCTCATTAACGTCGGTGGTGGTGTTATTACCGATTTAGGCGGTTTTGTAGCTTCTACCTTCAAACGAGGCATTGCTTACATCAACATCCCTACAACCCTCCTATCCATGGTCGATGCCTCCGTTGGTGGAAAAACAGGCGTTGATTTAGGAACCTTAAAAAACCAAATAGGTGTGGTGAGTGTCCCCGATTTAGTGCTTGTGGACACTAACTTTTTAAAAACCTTACCCCAAAATCAAATGCGCTCTGGTCTGGCCGAAATGCTAAAACATGGCTTGATCAGTAGCCCATCGTATTGGAACCAATTTAAAGATTTGGCAACACAATCCTTGGATGATTTGGATGCCCTAATCTATGAATCCATACTCATTAAAAAACAGGTGGTTGATGCAGATCCTTTTGAGGCCAATATACGGAAGACTTTAAATTTCGGTCACACCTTAGGCCATGCTATTGAATCGTATTGCCTGAGCCATCCACAAAAAGAAACCCTTTTGCACGGCGAAGCCATTGCTATAGGGATTGTTATGGCGAGTTATATTTCAACCCAGTTGACGGGATTTTCCATGGAAACCTGTCTGGAAATTAAACAGCGATTTCATAGTTTTTATGGGGTAGTTTCTTTTGATGAATCGGAATATGTTCCCATCCTAGAATTGATGAAGTTTGATAAAAAGAATCATCATGGCAACATCAACTTTGTGCTTTTAGAAGCCATAGGAACCCCTAAAATAGATTGCTTGGTTGAAGAATCCATTCTTATCGATGCGTTTAAATTTTATGCAACTTAAGTTTTTAAATAAAAAAAAATTGTAACTTTATAAAACAGCATTTATAGGTAAATAAATTAAGGTTTATGAGCCACATATAATGTATAAAAGGCTTGTTTTGTGGAACGAGGCTTCTTGTTAAACAGACTTTGCCTCAGATCGTAAAGAATATTTAAATGATTTACCGAAGAAACACTTATAAGAGATAACTTCACACATGTTTATGATTTCATGGAGTGTTACATATGACCTCTAAAACAATAAATTCAAACATATGAAAAGAATTATTATCGATTACAAGAAATTAACCCCAGAAATCCTTAATCTTTTAAAGGAAAAATTCCCTGATGGGTATAGCGACAAAGACATCATCACGTTTGATAACCACCGGAACGAAACCATTGAAGCTGTAGAAATTAAAACCGATGATGCCGATTATCTAGTAAAAGTGAGCAGTAAATTGCATTACACCATGACCAATTTTGATAAGGAAGATTTTGAAGTGGACGAATTAGGTAATGTGGTGATGGATTTGGAGTTAGAAACCTTAATAGAACCATCCACCTTATTTGATGATGAAGAAGAATAAAAAAAACCGTTTATAAAATACCTTTCCCAAATCAACCAAAAACTAAAAAAAGATTCAAAAAAAAATGATTGAATCTCCATGCTAACATGTTATATATTTTTAAAAAAAAGCAGTTCCTTAAAGATTTATTAGAAAATTTTGTTGATATCCACTGCCATATTCTTCCCGGGATTGATGATGGTGCAAAATCGATAGAAGAAAGCCTGTTGCTCATTAAAAAAATGCAAGCCTTAGGATTTAAGCAATGCATTGCAACGCCTCATATCATGAGT
>Ga0210011_1000719_pt1 | contig 34730 bp, 32 predicted proteins | sample CryGeymeta201502_FD_183972 | JGI IMG/M metagenome (GOLD analysis project Ga0210011, IMG submission 183972) | Groundwater microbial communities from Crystal Geyser aquifers in Utah, USA - Crystal Geyser metaG 2015-02 (SPAdes) (version 2) | ecosystem: Environmental > Aquatic > Deep subsurface >...
CACCACAACAATAACCACTAGGACAATTGCCGCAAGAATCGCTTCCACTTTACCTTTTTGATTTAATTGTTGTTTATTAATTTTCATAATTTACTCTTTGGTTTTTTATTTGCGCTACGAACACAATAGTATATAATTGAATATATTGCAAGTGGTAGTTTTGACTGCCACCTCACCGTCGTTTGCAATATCAACCGCAAACTGCAACTCTTCTGTTACCTTTGGATTAGTGCGCTCCACCATAAAATCCCTCTGCACCAATCTTTTTGTCCCTGTTGGAATCGAAACTGGTACCGCAGTTGGCACTGTTGTTGGTACGGGGGTTGGTATTGTTCCGACATCACCCGAAGTCATCCCTCTCCACACAGTTGTTGTACGGTATTGGTTTGTGGAACCATCACTCGGCCATGCAAACCCTTCTAGGTTTTCAAAGGGGGCAGCCTCACGATAGGCTCCACTATCCGCAAATACACCTTTGTAGATTGATAGATGTATGTGTGGGATCGTATATTCACCACAAAGAGCATTTGATGCTTTTCCGATTAGGGTTTGGCCTGCAGTAACAGTACTTCCGTTTGCAACCACAATGCTATCAACTTTCATGTGGGCAAGTTGTACATACCAGTAAAGGGTTTGTTCTTCAGGTCCAAGGCCAGCAGTAGTTGTTCTAATCGCTACTGTACCATCACAACTTGTTGTACCGACACCACCCCAAGCAACTGTTCCATTAACTGGACTAACTACATCTCGCCCTTCTGTATCTTCATTCAGTTCAGTTAAGTCAAATGAATAAGCGTATGTACCATTGTGTGTCCCGTTGTTGTAGCCTTGGTAAACATACCATTGTTCAACATCTCTAAATGGAAATATTAGAGAAGGCTGGGTTCCTTGAGCAGAAACAACGTTTTGAGGCAGGTACAAAAGGGCAAGTACCACTACGATAAACATTAAACGTCCGACTTTGATAGTCATCTTGACTACTCCTTTGTGTATATGTGCACAATTGCACAGTGAAAAGAAAACTGAAACGCCGTGTTGGCGTATCAAACAATTAGAAGAATCGTAAGGTTTTCACTACTGAAGAGAAAACTTCGTCTAGGTCACTAGAGTCAGGGTACATTATTGAAAGAATGTAGCTTTTGCTTTGATTAGGAATGTAAAACTCAACATAGTCATTTAACTCCATATCAACAGAGTGCGCAGTAATTGCAGTAGTACCAGCGAGAGGTATATGGGTAAATACTCCCTGTTCTTGGTTTGAGCGAAAATATCCATATTGTTCAAACTCTTCGATTGCTTCAGCAACTTCTAAGCCTGTTGTGGTAGCTAATTTCCTGGCAATATGGATATAAATGTAATTTTTTGAATTTTCAGCAAAAAGTTTTATTGAATAAAATGCACTATTGTCGTCATCGCCTTTCGTTTGCCAATTGTTTGGATATTCTATACTAAACCCATACTCTTCATTGGTATATGTCTGCCAATCCGAAGTATCGATTGAATCTTCCGGCGTTGGTGTTGAAGAAACACCCACTACATCCTTAATCGTAGGAAACAAAAAGTAGCCTGCAATTACAAGAGCTACGATTCCAATAAGTATTAATTCCTTTCGCATGAAAATATCTTAGTATATGGGAGACAATCCGTCAACCTAAGAGTTTGAATTTTCAATTGTTAACGTACTACCTTTTCCAGTGAATATACATTACAATATAGAACTGCACAATGTCAAGGCAATTGAATTTATCGACATTGCTGAATGTTTGGAATGTAGAAGATTTTAGTTCGAACAACCTTCACTGTGGTGCACCAGTCGTCAGGCAAAGCCTGCTTAATACGTATTGCTTTTGGCAAATTTCTCGTTTATATTCGGTTTGTAATGGAAACAAAGCTCAAGGGTTTAAATAACTTCAATCTTTTTATGGGATCGTTGCACTTTGTGCAAGCACTTATAGTTTATCTCATTAGTGATCCCACCAGAGGTGTTGTCCCTATAACTATAAATTATCTCTCATTTGATGTTGCCACCTCAAAACTACTTCCTGCAACACAAGAATTATTTACCGTTAATTTAGCTTGGCTTGTTGTTGGATTTTTCTTGCTGAGTTCATTCGCCCACTTCTTCATCGCTACGGTGTATAGGAAATCTTATGAGGAGAACTTAAAGAAAGGTATCAACAAAGTCCGGTGGTATGAGTATTCACTTAGCGCTAGCGTCATGATGGTTGCTATTAGTCTTTTATCTGGAATCTATGATCTTTCAAGTTTGATTATGATTTTTGCGCTCGATGCAATCATGAATCTACTCGGTCTTGCAATGGAACAAGAGAATCAAGGAAAAGAAAAGGTGAATTGGTTAACGTTTGTTTTAGGTTCTATCGCAGGAATAGTTCCCTGGATTGTATATGGAATTTACGTTTATGGAGCAAGTAAATATGGCGGTGGTAATATTCCAACGTTTGTATACTGGATTTACGGTTCAATCTTTATATTCTTTAATAGTTTTGCCGTAAATATGGTCTTACAGTACAAAAAGATTGGTAAGTGGTCTGATTATCTGTACGGTGAAAAAGCATACATTGTATTAAGTTTGGTCGCCAAATCACTTTTGGCATGGCAGGTATTTGGTGGCACACTTAGGCCGTAACGAGTTCGTTCTGATTTTACATCTTCCTACTATCGTATGCCCAGTGAAGTAATGCTTGGCGTTGCTTTTTTCTGCAGTCTAAACTCCCTGGAGGACAGTTTTTCTTAATTTGTGCAATATGACGTGTCATAGCTAACCACCGTTTGATTTGTCGGTAGTCTTCTCCTGCTATGCGCCTCCCCATAAAATACCGTGCATACCATTGGAACCACCCACGCGGGTCATCTTTGTAGATCCAGCCCTTTTTTTGCCAGTGGGATAAAGGCATACTTGCACTTACGCCATAAAAGTTTAGCGAAGGGTCTTTATCGTCTTTCGAAAGCTTTGCGTTTGTGAACCAACTTTTAGGAAATTCGTTGGGTCTATCGTTAAAATATTTCCCGCCAAAAACGCCTAGTTCTAACATTTTTTGAGGTGTAAGTTCGGGTTTAAATTCTGTGTCAAAGTTTATTCCGGGTTTTTCAGTTAACGAATATACATATCCTTTCTGATACGTATCATTTACTGTAACCTTTTTCATTGTTCAATTATACGATAATGTGTTGATCCTACGATTGTTTTAAAACCGTTCGTAACTTTTCATATTGTGGATAATCTGGTATAACGTAAAGACATATGTTTTTGGATGTTGCAACAAATCTAGTTCATCTATATTTTGGAATTTCACCAAGCGCGTTAGCATATTTAGATCCTGGAACAGGAAGTATTATTTTTCAATTACTACTAGGTAGTGTTGTAGGAGGAATTTTTTTCATTACTTCAAAATATGAGTTGTTAAAGGCAAAGTTTAAACAGCTTTTAGGTAACGAAAGGAAAAAAGATCAACATTCTGATGATGAGTAATCACCCATCATCTTTTCGAGACCCAAGTGGCTTTATGTTTTCAGTGGAGGGTACTTTCTATCGCTGTGTGAATAAGCGTTATGCCGTTGAGTACGACAAACTTATGAGTTCTGGACTGTATAAGGAACTTGTTAATCGAAACCTTATTATTTCCCATGTTGAGGTGAGTATGGAGGATGTGTATTCTGAACAATACAAAATTCTAAAGCCCGAACAACTTGAATTTATTACGTATCCATATGAGTGGTCATTTAGTCAGCTTAAAGATGCTGCGCTTACTACCCTAACTATTCAAAAGATTGCAATGGGATATGGGATGTCACTTAAAGACGCCAGCGCGTTTAATATTCAATTTCACAAAGGCAAACCTGTATTTATTGATACGTTATCGTTTGAGGTGTTAAAACAAGAGCCATGGGTAGCATATAAACAGTTTTGTCAGCATTTTTTTGGTCCTCTTCTATTGATGAGACACATTGATCCGACTATTAATAAAATTACTTCAAACTATATTGACGGAGTGCCTTTATCAATAATTTCAAAAATGCTTCCACCCTCAACAAAATTTTCAATGGGCATACTTATGCATATACATTTGCATGCAAAAAGTCAGACAAAATATGCTTCGGCACAAGGTGATGATATTCAGGGTATTAAAGAAAAAACATCAAAAAAGATGGACACAAATCAACTACGGGGTCTCATTGAAAGTCTTATTTCGGCAATATCTGAGGTTACCCTTAATAAAGTAACAACAGAGTGGGGTGATTACTACAGTTTTCATAACTATTCCAAAGATGGATTTGAGCATAAAAAACAAATTATTTCGGAATACATGATACAGCTTCAACCTCAAAAGGTTTTAGATATTGGTGGAAATATTGGTGAATTTTCTAAGGCAGTCGTTGATATTGCTTCTCTTGTTATAAATACTGATATTGATCCTTTAGCGGTTGAAAAAAATTATCAGTACATAAAAAAATCTAAATTAGAAAAGATGATAACGCTTGTTAATGATATTACCAATCCCCCACCCGGCATTGGTGTTATGAACCGTGAGCGAGATTCATTTATTGACCGTGTTAAAGGTGTTGATGTTGTAATGGCACTTGCAATAATTCATCATCTTTCAATTTCAAATAATATTCCGCTTGAAGATACGGCTAAAATGTTTAGTGCTTTAAGTGGGACTCTTGTTATAGAGTTTGTGCCAAAGACAGACGGTAAGGTCATGCATCTACTTGAGACACGTGAAGATATTTTCCCGTTATATACTGTTCAGGGATTTGAAAAGGCTTACACAAAGTATTTTACGATTGAGCAAAAAACACCAGTTTTTGAATCAGAGAGAATTATGTACTTAATGAAACGATTATGATTACAAAATATTTAAACTCAACAGTATATCCATTTTTATTGGCATGTGTTTTTGTTTTCGCCTACTATATTCAGAATGCGCAGGAAGCCTATCTATCGCACATCTTTTTACCGTTGCTTATTGCACTTGTCGTAACTTTAGGTTTTTATGTTGTGTGGATGATTTTCTTTCGACGAGAATCAAAAGCTGCTATTTTAACTGCGTACTCTCTCATTGTATTTTTTCTTCACGGCCATATCAAAAATTTGCTTGATGAACCTTCGGTTACCATTTTAGGGAAAACATTGGGAGAAGATAGTCTAGTAATTCTATTTTGGGGAGTTACGGGCCTAATTCTTTTATGGTTTGTATTCAAAACTCGTGGGGAATTTATTACGCTCACTCGAAGCATAAATACTTTTGTTGCAGTTATGCTCATGGTGAATGTTATTAGTTTTGTAATGTTATATGCTCAAGGTACGGTTGTTTTCATTCCTTCTGATTCCAACCAAAACTCTAGTACCGTGCGTGAAGGCGCTGTTGATACTACGGATTTACCAGATATCTACCATATTATTCTTGATAAATATGCCTCGAACGGTGTATTAAAAGATTATTTTAATTTTGACAATTCTGCTCATACTGATGAGCTTGAGAAGATGGGTTTTTACGTTGCATATGATGCCCGCACCAACTATCCACACACATTGTATTCGCTCAGTACCACACTAAATATGGATTATGCTCTGCAGTTGGCAACAAAGCTTAATGCTGATCCTGCCGTAGACAATGGTGAACTTGAGATTATTTATCCTGCATTTAGAAATCATGAGGTTGGGAAATTATTGACTGAAGCAGGATATAAATATTATCACGCAGCAAATTGGTTTTATCCTACCCAAACAAGTAGTTATGCAACAGAAAACTATATTTTTAACAAATCACAATTTCGGTTAGGCGAATTTACCGATAAGTTTTTACAACAAACAATTCTAGAACCTTTGCTTGGAAAATATTATATCTTGAGTGATGCTAACCAACACTTGGAAGCAATTTGGTTTGATTTTAGTAAAACCAAAGAGTTGATTAGTACAAAGGTAAGTCCAAAGTTTGTTTTTACCCATATTCTTATTCCTCATGGTCCCTATGTTTTGGGGGCCGATTGTAATAAGTTACCACCGGGGACAATTATTTCTGACACAAAACCTTTTTATACTGCATCTGCAGAGTGTGCCAATCTGCGATCAGAGGAAATTGCTCACCAAATATTGGAGTCAACCAATGGAAATGCGATTATCATTATCCAATCTGATGAAGGTCCAAACATTGCCAGAGCTGAAATGCCAAGAGATGACTACACCTTTGAGAATATGTCTGATGAGATTATTCGTAAACGAACGGAGATACAGTATGCTGTTTATTTGCCCGATGGTGACTACAGTCAATTTTCACAAGATATGACCCCAATTAATACGTATCGTATTATTTTAAACAAGGTCTTGGGTACACAGTTTCCATTATTAAAGGATAAGACTTTTATTACGAATACGCAGGGTGATCTCATAAAGTTTAACTTTAATGAGGTTTTACCTGAGTTTTATAAGAAATTTGATTAACTCAATCTTTTTTGATTGCCAGTACGTGGCTCAAAACTAATGCGAGGGTTTTTGTTTCTGTAGGTAAATCTAGGTATTTTTCCGTGCTGAAAGTAGCAGTCCAATGATATGACACATTCCCCCAAAAATTACACCGATTTGTAAATAATATGCAATCGTTCCTGATGTAGATGCTGTAATAGCTGGTAATAAAAGTACACTGATGAATCCTAATCCAAAAAATAGGGCTGGGATTTTATCCTGAATTGTTTTGTATGTTGTAAAGAATATTTTAGTGAAACCATACATGAGAATTACGCCAAAAATAAACTGGCTGAAATCATCAATAAAGGTGTGCTTAAAGTCTATTGAGCCATCTGCCAAAACTTCAAAGGGTGAAAAATTAACTACATAGGGAGTTAGTGCGAGCATTCCGTATAGAAAAATAGGAACTACAATAAGTTGGGATAAACGTGGCATTTTAATACGAATGAGTGCAAGAATAAGAAAAACATATCCTGCGTAAAATGCAATTTGGGCTACGATATTTGAAGCTAGGGCCTGTATTATGTAGTTATCAGGATAAAATTGATGGGCAAAACCTGCAATTGAGTATCCGATTACACCAGCCAGAGAAGCGAGTCCCAGTGGGAGTGCAGTTTTGTTTTTATTTTTTATATAGGCATAGAATAAAATTATTGAAACAATAGTATATTCAATATTTTGAATCCATAGGAGCGTGAGGTCTTGAAAATGTGGGTTTATTCTTATTTCATCCATAATCTAGATCTCTTTGAGGAGTGGTTTTCGAATTGCAGACAGGAATATTCCGATAAGGTGAAACAATCCACCAGCAATTACTCCATACTGAAGGTAGTATGCAATAGTCCCTGAGGTTGATGCAGATATTGCAGGTAAGCACATAATTCCAAAAAATCCTAATCCAAAAAATATAGCTGGTATTTTGTCAGTAAGTTTTTTATAGGTATTAAAAAATATCGAGCTAAATCCGTAAGCTCCAACTATTCCAAACATAAACTGACTGAAATCATCAATAAATGTACGGTGAAAATCAATGCTGCCATCTTGCAGAATTTCAAACGGTGAGAAGTTTACAACGTATGGAGCTATTGCAAGCAGGCCGTATATGAATATGGGAATGCCTATGTATAAAGAAATGTTTGGGAATTTAACACTGATTACTCCCAGAATAATGAAAGTAAATGAAGCATAGAACCACACCTGGGCTAGAATATTAGATGCAAGTGCTTGTAATCCAAGGTCTGCAGGGTAGGTTTGGTACACGTAGCCAACAATGACATACCCTATTGTTCCAGTGAATGCCCCCATTGAAAGAAGAAGCGCAACCTTGTTTTTGTTCTTTACATATGAATAAAACAAGATAATCGAAACAAGGGCGTATTCAATATTTTGGATCCAGAGCAGTGTTAAATCTTGAAAATGTGGGTTAATCCTGATATCCATTTGGCTAACCTATCTCTTCTAAAAATGTTCGTGCAGTTTCTTCTGGTAGGGTGATGGTGAATGTGGTCCCCTTTCCAACAGTACTTGAAGCTTCAATTGTTCCTCCGTGAAGGTCAACAATTCGTTTGGTAAAGTACAGTCCAAGCCCCATGCCTTCACTTGTCATATTAAGGACATCTAGTTTAAGAAACGGTTGAAACAAAGATTCAATATCAGATTCTTGAATTCCCTTTCCGTGGTCAGTAATTGAAATTATTGTTTGTCGCTTTTGGGTCTTTAGTTCAATTTCAACCGTACTGTTGTCATCGGAATAAATTATTGCATTATCAACAAGGTTCACCAAAGCTGTTCGAAGTTTGGTTTCATCAATACGCATTGTTGTATCGGTATCTTCTTGTGGCGAATATTCTATGGAAATACCTCTTTTTGCTGCAATAATAGAAAATGATTCAACGATTTCAGATATTAGTTCATCTAGTACTGTCTCAGTTAGAGTAAGTTGTGTGTTGTCTGCCTCAAAGTCTACAACTTTAAGAATAGTATTGTTAACAAGTTCAATTTGACGTGTGCTTTCTGTAATTCCATTCACAAGTAGTTTTTGATCAGGGGTTTGAGAAGTTTGTTGTAACTGTTCTAAATAGCCTTTTAACGAAGTCAACGGAGTTCTAAGGTAGTGAGATGCAATGTTTGCGAAATCTTGTTTGAGATCTTTTCCACGATCATTTATACCCATTTGAGACTGAAGGTGTTTACTGTACTTTTGATTTAGTAAATTTGATTCAGCTGTAATTCCGGACAAGAAACCAACGAGTACAAACATCGCCGATTTAAACATGGGTTCGAAATCGCTAAGTTCAGGCCGAATAGCTAACACATAAATGAATGCACTTAATATTCCTGCCAGAACTCCACCGAGTAGACCAGTATTTATTGAGACTGAAAGAATGATTGGAAACAAGATGAGTACAACGTCAGAAGATATTAATTCAGTGAACACTAGCAATAACATGGTTAATACGATATTTGTCTGCCCGATGATTTGCGAGACGATTGCATTTTTCTCAGGGTGTTTTTTTACATAGTTTTCTCCAAGATACTCATACATCTCAGAAATAAGAAGTGCGATAAAAAACCCAATGGTTGTTTCAGTTGAAAGCTCAAAATATAAGATGACGTATGCAGCAATTGCTTTAAGAGGTATTCTTATCCAGCCCAATGAAACTGAATCTGCAATGTGTTGAATGGGACTTTCGTCCATTGATTTATTATCACAGATTTTTCACTATCTGCAAAGGTATAAAAACGAAAATATTTCCCCTTTCACAAAGTCCTTGAGGGTTTAGGATAAAAATTATTGGTAAAGCACAAGTAGTGATTACTGGAACATATTTGTATCTATGGCATACTAGTAGTGGTGTATAAAAACCTGTCTCTAAACACAAAGACCTTACTTCACATTGCGTTAATGTTTCTTATTACCCTTGTCACATTAGGGGCATACGAAATTCGTGAGGGTGTTCGCAGGCGTGAGGAGGCTAGTTTATTACAGTTTGAAACCTCAACTAAATCGTATGAAGCTATTTTTAATAACTTTTTTGAACGAGAAGCAACAGAGAGTGAGGTCAATAGTTTTAATGACCTTATTGGTACCGTAAATAATTCGCCCGATAGTTTTGTTGGGTATTATTTCTCGGATTGGTTTCCTTCTTTGCAAAGCACCCAGCTACCCATTTCAAGCGTTCTAAATCAATCCCAAGATAATTATTTTACTCAAAACATACATATTGTATCGGTGGATGGGAGTGATTATCTTATGAGATACTTCCCTAGCCTATCACCTCAACTGTATGGTGTTGTTATTCAAAAATCTCAAGTTCGCCAGACAGGAATTGGACAGATTGCTATTAGTTTTATTTTTGCCCTTGGTATTTTAGGTATTGTAACAATCGCTACGACATGGTTTATGCGTCGTGTGATTATAAAACCAGTTCAAAAAGTCGAAACAGTTGCAGATGAAATTGCCAGAGGTAATTTTGAAAGTCGTACGGAATTAGTTTCAGGAGATGAAATCGGTAGGTTGTCTAATAGTGTAAACATTATGGCTCAAAAGCTTGGAGAATATGTTGGCAAACTTGAGAAGGTTGATGAAGTTAAGGATGAATTTATTGCATTAGCGTCACATAACTTGAGGACCCCCATCACTAAACTTAAGGGAGGTCTAGAAATCCTTTCGGAAGAAGGTCATTCAAGCGCAGTTACGACCACAATTTTACAGCTTAAAGATACTACGTATGAACTGGATAGGCTGACAGAACGTTTACTGAGTGTAGTCAGTATTGAAACTCGCGAGACAACGTATGTAGATGTTGTCGCTATTGATGTGTATGCACTTTTACGCAAAGCCGTTGAACATATTTCTGCTAGGGCAGGAGATCGCAATATAACAGTACAGCTTCATAAGAGTGTGACAACAGGGACAGTGTCGGGTGTGTCTAGTCGCCTGCTAGAGGCATTTGAGTATATTCTTGATAATGCAGTTACATTCAATAAAGACGGAGGGAAAGTTGACGTGCATGTTGAATCAACGTTACAAGATGTAATGGTAAAAATTGTTGACACGGGGGTAGGAATTGAAAAAGAAATTTTGCCTCGATTGTTTTCAAAGTTTGAGCGTGGACAAAATATGTTGTCTGGTGACTATCCTGGTGTAGGTCTTGGATTGTATGTTACAAAACTTATTATTGATCAGCACGGCGGTCGAATTAGCATTGATAGCATTAAGGGAGAAGGCACTACAGTTATAATTGTTCTTCCATTAGAGATAGAGAAGGAAGGTTAGGATTAATAATCAGTTGTGTAGTTAAGATCCCTAAAAGTATTCGTTTCAATGTCGTAAGCTTGGTAGTGGTACATACCCTCTGAATCAGGTGTGATCTCTTTGAATGGAATTTCAGTTTTTGCAAGTGTGACAGTATCAACTTGAGTGAGCAAGGATTTATCATAAAAAATGAGTTGATCGATTGTTGTATCTAACTCGATAAGTGTAGTTTCTTCTAAACTCCACGGATCAACAGTATACATTCGTTTTATGAGGTATGTTGGAGTTCCATCAGCAGGAGGAGCATTTTCTTCGGTTACTTCAACAAAAAGTAATTGTGAATTTATAAGTCCTGCAAATCGAGGTTTAGTTACTTCAGCGCAACTCATTCCAGTGGCTGATACTTCATTGATGTTGCCATCTAAGTCTAACGTCCATATATTTCCTCCTCCCGTGCAGCCGTCACCAGTTTCGGTTTTCATAACAAATGTTTGGCGATCAATATCTAAGCTTTGAAAATTGATACTCGTGTATGTACTGGGCATGTCACTATATATCATTGACCAGGATACTTCGGTGTCATTTGAATCTATGTCATTAAGATCAACTTGAAATATTCCATATTGAGGATTAAATGAGTTTTCATTAAGAATGTTCACCAGAAACATTTTATTAAGTTCTTCGTCAAACCAAAAATCCACCGTATTACTTGAAAATAATCCAGTAAGTATTGAAGATCGAACGCTATTCCCATCAGAGTAAGAGGTAAAACTACTCATATCGTCCGAAAGGATTCCGAAAGTATTCTGCGTATCACCGTCAGAAATTACTTCAACATATGCATACGTTAGGTCGTAGATTTTGTGTGAAAGGATGGTAGTAAAGTTTTCAGATATTGTTGGCGAATAGTGGGATTTATCGGGTGTAGTGGAGGTTGGCGCTGGAGTAGGTGTTGGTGATACCTCAACAACCCTTACTGTTGGTTGAGGTTCAATGTCACCCTCATTAAGCGAAAAAGAAATATTGTTTTCTTCAACTACTACAAAAATCCCTACTCCAAAAAGAACAAGAACAGAAAACAAAAAACCAAAAGAATATAGATGTGTTCCACGAAAAATGGTTTTTAGTTTTTTTGACCGTAATTGATTGTGAGGTTTTGTTTCAGCCTCTTTTTTCCAGTTTGTTGGCATTATAAGTTTTGTTGCGGTTTATTAGTAAAACATTACCAAACCGACTCCAAATAGTCCAAGAACAAATAATAAGAACATAAAAGAATTAAAATGATAGCTTATTGGTAAGCTTTTTACTTTTTTACTTTTGGTTGTGCGCTTTACAGTTTTTTTTGTAGGCATGTGGGCAGTACACCTCCTCGGTTAGTAACCGTTGTTACTTTGATAATATTTATCGTACACAAAATCCTGAAGCTGATCAAGACCCTTTTAGAATTGCGTTAGTTTCGATTTTGTATTCTTCAACATTGGGTTGGTTAAATGCATTTACATTCATAAGTTTAGCAAGATACATTGTTTCAATCATTTTAGTTTGCAACAAATAACCACATGCATACTCATTGAGGGATTCTAATTGAATTTCAACAAAAGGGAGGTCATTCTTTTTATAACTTACCGTCACACCTTTATATATTGCATTCATAATTTCAGACAGCCGTTTTCCTGCAATATGTGGAACAAGATCATCAAGGTTTACATTATTGGAGACTTGAGCGTCATACAACGTATTTTTAACAGTAATAAATGTTGTAAATTTATCGTGAGGTCCTGCAAAGTACAATTGGGCAACTGAGTGTAGGTCTGTGGAACCAACAGATGTTATTGGTGTTATTCCCTTTCCATCTTTACCAAGGCTTTCTGCAACAAGTTGACGATACCATTTACCAAATACATATAATGATGAGTCAAAGATAAACGTATTATGGATAGTTTTTCCATTAAGGTAGTTCCCATAAATAGATGCAGCGCTTGCAAGAGATGTATTTTTCTTAAGATCTGATGACACATTATCCATTACAGCCTCCTCGGCCCCATCCAACAAATCGTCAATGGATGCACCTGCTAAAAGTAGTGGGAATAATCCTACTGCAGAAAATACTGAGTATCTGCCGCCCACATGTTGAGGAATTGTGAGTACATCAAAAGAATATTTGTTTGCATAATCAAAGAGTTTGGAGTATTCGTCGGTAATGGCAATGATATGGTTTTGCCAGTCTTTGTCGTAGTCCTTTAATGCTTGTATAAGAACACCATAATTTGCAATTGTCTCAGTTGTTTGTCCAGATTTACTTACTACAATTAGAGTAACGTGTTGGTTGTGGGCATAGATGTGTTCAAGTTCAGAAACGATATCAATTATTGATGAAGGATCAGTTGTTTCTGCAAATATGATTGGTCGCTTAATCTGAGCGAGAGAATTATAAAGGGCCCATGTTCCAAGGTTTGATCCTCCAATTCCAACAACAACGATTGCGCCAAGTCGTGGGGAGTTATGTTTTTTAGCAAAGTCTTTAATGGTAGATACGTAATTTCTATTTAGGGGTAGTGTGATCGAGGTTTCTGGGGCTTGGGTATCAAGAATCTCTGTTAATGACGTTAAATATGCTTGATACTGCCGAAGGCTTTCAGTGTGTTCAGTAAAGCTTTCAGGTGAAAGTTTATTTGTTTCAGAATAAGAAAAATTCATTGTATGGTCCATTTATTATGTGTTTTAATAATTATCAATTATCCCCAGGAATCTTGCAAGAAGGTATTTGGTTTTAGAATTATCTGTCAACAAGATCGTTCCACTCCTCAGAGAATTTTTTAAGGCCCTCGATGGTGCGTGGATGTGAAATGTTAAAAGTTGTCCAGTCTTTTTCTAAATCGAGGTTTTCGTAAACTTCATTCATAATGCTTTGGGCGTGTAAATACTCATTAGTAGATTCAAAGGTGTCGTAGGGAATATCTACACCTGGAATCAGCATTCCGTCACTGTGCCATTGCATAAGAATTTCGAATGGAACTGCAACAGCGTCAAACCCCATATAAAGTGCATAGTAAAATTGCTCAAGATCCCTAATATTAGCCATAAGAACTTGCATGTGCTCGTCTCCCTCAGAGTCTAACATTTTTTGTATATTGGTAATAACGTCAATACTAGTGACGTCGGTGTCAACGGTACACCCTTCAAATGGGGATACAAGTGCGCCCCCAATAGGTGCACCCGTTGTGGCAGAGTACGAAGCAGCTGCTTGTTCTTGTGTGAACACAAGTGAAATGTGAACATGAACATTTTGTGATGTGAGCGATTGTGCAGCTTTAAGCCCATGGGCTGTGCATGGAATTTTAATGAATGTGTTTGGAGTCCATGATGACATGTGTTTGGCTTGATCGATAATGTCTTGGGAAGTTGTCGACTCATCTGCGTAAACCTCGAGAGACAGTAACTTCCCAGGAATTATTTGAGAAATGAGTGACACACTATTTTTATATTCCACGAGAAGTTGTTCATTTGAATAAATCTTGCCAGTCTTTAGGGCTTTAGCGATTTGGGCAGGGTTTGTTGTTTGTCCGTCCAAAAAACCTAAGGTATCGACTATTAGCTTTGTTTCCTTGGGGTTGCCTCCGTCAAGATAAATATTTGTTGTTATGTGTGCCGGTTTCATTATCAGTTAGATTTTTTTATTAGGTATTCCTTGATGCTATCAAAACTAACCTTGTTATTATATTCTAAGGAACCAAGTTCAAAGAGTTTAAATGCTACATAGAAACCTCCGATTACATACAAAATGACTAGAGCTGAGCTCACAACGATCTCAGTGGCTGTTAATGCGTCTAAGGTGAGCCGTGCGGCAAGTACCATAGGGGCCGTAAGTGGAAAGTAACTTACGATTTGTGATATTGTTCCGGTTGGTTCCTGAAGTAAGATTGAAAAAAAGTACATGGGAAAAATAGAAGCAATAATAAATATTGACGAGAAACTTTGTGCTTCTTTGTATGTTGGCATAACTGATCCAACTCCTACCATTACGGAGGCAATTATTAGAAATCCACTTAAGATATAAAACAGATATAACGAAATGTTTACAGGGTCAAAAACAATTTTTGTAAGATCAATAGGAATATCAAAATTACTGGTTGAAAAGTAAATAATAAGTGCGGTTGCCGATACGAGTACTGCAATTTGCGTGAAAGCAATGAGTGTTATTCCTACAATCTTTCCCCAAATCAAACTCTTTCTTTCTACAATTGAAAACATAATTTCAATCATGCGGTTCTCTTTTTCTTCGCTCACACTGGTAAGTAAAAAGTTATTGGCCATAAATACTAATAAAAAGTAGAGTGCAAAAGCAGCAAGCGGAATGACATATTTCTCGAGTGAAATTTCGGTACGGTCTCCATTTTTATAGTATGTTGATTCAATTGTTACTCCCCCACCGATGAGAGGTTGCAGCTGGGGGTCTAACTGTGATGCCACACTTGCACCAATAAGTGATTGTACGACGGGGTCAAATTTGCCAAGTGACATTACGCCCGTGTCCTGAGTGTATACCTCTACCTTTTTAGTGGTGGTGATGTCTTCTGGAATAATGAAAAGTGCATCTGCAGAACCGTCAATGATTTTACTTTTGGCTTCGTCGATATCTTGTACCTTTTCTAGTGGGTCTATAACGAATGCTTCGGGAATAAATGTTAAAGGGTCATACAATAAGATCGATTGTGCATTTTGGGCTTCTTCCTGAATACTTTTTTCAGCTTGATCTGCTGAATACCCTGACACGAAACTTACCAGAATAATAAAAGTTGGGAGCAGTAACGTTGAAATCCAAAAAATGGGTTTGCGGACTGTTCTTATATATTCTCGTTGAGCAATTAAATAGATATGGTTCATAGGTTAATATTGTTCGCTTTTCATGACTTTTACGAACACATCTTGCAGAGATGGTGTGCCAATAGTGAAATCGTTAATTATTACGTTGTGTTGAATCAGATGTGAAATAACGTCATTGGTTGATGTTTCACTTGTTGGAGTAAGTTCAGCAACATTATTTTCAATAGAAGAGGATCTGTACATGGCATCATTTGAGGGGATCTCACCTTGATACGTTATGTGGATAGTATTGGTACCAAACTGTTTTTTAACTTCTTGTAGTGAACCGTACAGTGCTTGTGAACCATTTTTTATCATGACTAGTCGATTTGCGATTTTTTCAACCTCATCCATTTGGTGGGATACAAAGACAATTGTAGCGCCATTTTCATTGAGTTCATCTAATAATTCCATGAGTAAAGATCTGTTAACAGGATCAAGGCCTTTCGTTGGTTCATCAAGGATTAATAAATCGGGAGCGTTAATGAGGGTAATTCCAAGTTGGATTTTTTGTTGTTGGCCGGATGAAAGCTTTTTAATTTCTGTAGCATGATGGGCCGATAACTCTACTCGATCAAGATACTTAAGAGCCTTTTGTTTTGCATCAGCTGTGGTCATTCCTTTAAGTTGGGCAAAATACACAAGAGTTTCCATGACCTGAGCGTTGGTGTAGAGTCCCCTCTCTTCTGGTAAATAACCGATGCGAGATGCCAACGCAAGGTCGAATTTATTGCCAAAAATTAGGGCGGAGCCTCTGGTAGGCTGAAGAATGTCGAGTAAACATCTAATTGTTGTTGTTTTCCCTGAACCATTAGCACCCAGGAATGCAAACACATCGCCTTTGTTAACATCAAATGAGAGGTCTTTGACAACCGGTGTCTTCCCAAATGATTTAACAAGGTTTTTAACGTGTATAACTGATTCCACGTGATAATTATAGCGCATTATTACCTGAATGCCTTAGAGATAATCGTAAATCCAGCTGAAGTTCAAAAACTCAATGCGATAAAAAAATGTAATCCACTGGGCAAGATTGTCAGTAATAAGTAGAATCCCTAGGAGTACCAGCAGTATTCCGCCGATTACCTCAAAGTATCGTAAGTATTTGTTCATGAGCCGTATGTAGCCTGTTGCCGAGCTAATTCCATAGGCAATAATAAGGAATGGCAATCCTAGGCCAGCTGAGAATACAGCAAGTAAAAATCCTCCTTGGAGTACTGTTGCGCTGTGTGCTGCTAAGGTCAGTACACTCCCCAAAATGGGTCCTACGCATGGAGTCCATCCAAATGCAAACGTAGCACCAAAGATAAGTGAACTTAAGGGTGTTCCTGGGGTAAGTTTTCCAACAAAATTGTACGTGTGATCTTGATTAAGAAATTTCAAGAAAGGGAGTCTTAGAATTCCGATTATGTACAAACCAAAAAAGATGATGAACACACCACCAATTTGTGAAAGTAGTGTACGGTACTGCCCAAGTGCTGACCCTCCCAGCCCAAAAAGCATGCCAAACGATACAAATACAGTGCTAAACCCAACAACATATAAGAGCCCATTAAGGAATACCCTCCTGCGAGCTTTTGGGGCAGACCTGGGGTTTTGTAATTCGTCTAGAGAGACCCCACTGATAAAACCCAAATAACCTGGGATTAATGGAAATGTACACGGAGCTAAAAACGTTAGAGTTCCAGCAATAAAACTAGGAATTATGAGTGAATATAGTTCCATGATTTAACAATAGGTAAGATTTCAAATTCATAAAGATGTGAGTACATCTATGTAGTTTATCATGCATGCTGTGTACCGTGGGGATGTGGATGCTCTTGACACGGACGTGCGTAACAGATATGTTTTGTAAACTCATCAAATGTTTACTAATTACAACACAAAGATGTTACAACGCTTAAAAATACTAGGAGTAATAATTCTTATTGGTATTCAGTTTCCCGGAAGTATTATTGCTAGTGGGCCCTTAACGACAACAACTATTAGCGGTGTTTTGGGTGAGGATGGCTGGTATAACAGTAATGTAACTGTTAGTTTTGATGCAACAACGTATGCATCACGTCCCCAGTCATTAACATATAGTATAAATGGTGGAGATGCTATAACTAGGGCATATTCACGCGTTCCAGATGAGCCAGGTAATGGTTCTTTTGAAACGATTAATCAAAACATTCCATACCATTGGGAATCTTCAGATCAAGGATTAGTATATGTTAGCTTTTTACAGTCTAGTGAAGGTAATCGATCCGTTGCGCTCGCACATACTAGTGAAGATCCAACATTTATATATGTTCATAACCGTAATAATCCAACACCAGTATCTTTAGGAGACGATATAGATGTGTTAGCTCAAGTCTATCCATTGTTATCTGAAGGATCGTTGGCCTATTTTGAAGTATGGGGTGTAGACAGTATGCATCAAAATGATCAACTGCTTTCATATTCGAACTATATTGCTGAATCAACCACTATATGGACAACAGCTATAAGTAGTTTGACAGTCCCTGGTAATGTTTCATTTTTATATCTTAAGCTTGGACTCATGTCTAACCCTACTGGAATTGCGTTCTGGGACAATGTTAGAATTCTTACTCCTGCTCACAAAACAGCACATATCGATGTTCCTATTACTGAAAATGGTCAGTTTAATTTTTTGTATTACACCCAGGATACTGATGGTCAACGAGAGACAGATCAATTTCTTACGGTAAAAATGGATACCAGTGCTCCAAAACCGTGGCAAGAGTTTGGTTTTGTCAAAGGAGTGTGTGATAACTGTTACGAAACCCAGTCAGCGATTATTGATCAGCAGAGTGGTATTCAAGTTTCTAGTGCCAAGTATCGTTACTACACCGATTATTTGTCCCAACAGTGGAGTTCATGGATTCCTGTTTCGTCTACCGTTCTTTACAACAGTCAATCCCCTGCTCCTAATGGGAGTACTCAAATGATTGCATTACAAACAGGTGAAGTGAACTATGGAAGTCCTGCCAGTGGCCCATTTAGGGTTCAGTATAAGGTTCAAGACTTATCGGGTCGTGAAAGTGTAAGTCCCATCTATGGACTTTTCAATCCGTGGTTACATATTGATGGTTCGATATTTGTTGAAGGGCAAATTGCTGTGTATTCACCAGATCCTGGGATAACACTTGCAACAGCAGATGTTGTAAGTGGACAAGCGGTGTTATCAATGCCCCATACCGGTTGGGAGGTTTCAAGCTATTCTCATGTATTAGCCAACGCACATAGTCTTTCAACACTTATTCCACAATATGATAATTTGCTTAGCTCTGGTGAAGGATTGGGATTACATTTACCAACGGTAAGTGGAGTTTATACTCAAGCGGGAGATGTTGTGGTTGATACTGAAATGTTATCAACAGGGTTTGAAACAACGGCACAGTCAACAGTTGTACTCATTACGGGTAATCTTATTATTAGTAACGACATTTCCTCTATTCCAGGTAATCACACAATATTTGTAGTTGATGGCGATGTTAAGGTGGATGCTCAGGTTTCCGAGATCACGGGAATATATATGATGAGTGGGGATTTTATTTCTGACAGTAGTGGTACTTCACAGGTACAACTTACGATTAATGGTTCTGTTATTGCCCTTGGCCAGCTGCAACTTGGTCGAGACTTAGGGGTCGGAAATGTTAATAATAATGAAAATACTCCTGCCGAGGTGTTTAACTGGCAGCCACAATATATTACAGATAGTGAATTGATTTCTTATCTTACAGGTTCTGATACTACGTATACTTGGCGCGAAGTTGAGTAAGTTTATAAAGAAATACTAGAAACGTTATAATATGGGTATGAATTCTATTGCGCAGTTTCCACAATTCACCCCCCTCTCTTTGAGCCATAAAACAATAGTAACTGAAACATACAATAGTCTTAAGATTCCTACATCTCATCGGCTATTTTCGAATTTGTTCATTACTGATACTGATAATTCTACCCACATTGCTCGGCTAAACAATAATATAATTATTGACCGGGGGTTATATACAAACCACGAGGGTGTAATGATTTGTGGTGAGAATGCTACGAGTGAAACATTAGAAACAGTTTTAAGGAATGATGTAAAGTTTGTAGAGTTATCTTCCATAAAAACGTTTGATTCAAAAGTGGATCTTGATAATAGCGACTACATATATTCTACGGGCAAAGTAGCATTACTTGAGGGGTCGACATATTCAAATATCAGACGAAAAATACGGCTTCCTAGAGAAGTTTGTACCGTAGGGGTTGTTGAAAATGATAAGGTCGATGAAATTTGGGAAATGTTTGAAAAATGGGAACGTGAAAATCCTCTCAAAAAAGATATTCTTGAACGAGAAGCATTAGAAAAAGCTCTACAGTTTATTGATCATTTAGAAATAGAATATGTTGGCGTTTATAACAATAATCTATTAGTTGGATTCGCCGGTGTTGAAGTTACCAATCATCAGCACCTAATGATTCATTTTATTAAAGCACAGACTGAAATAGTAGGGTTATCTGAGTTTTTGTTTTGGCAGCTTGCAATTATGTATCGTGATCGCACAACGACAATAAACTTTGAGCAGGATTTGGGAATTGTGGGATTACGGCAGTTTAAAGAGTCTTTGCGGCCAGATATAATTCAACCGGTTTATACTATTGCATCGGCAAAAATAGTGTAGCTTACTCTTTAGCCTGAATTTGTGAAAGGATAAAACCTGCAATATCAGAAAGTCCCTTTAAGTCTTTAATTTTACTTGATTCGCCATCTCCAATGTATATAAAAGGACTTGGGTTGCGGTTGTGTTTGGTGTCAATATTTGAAGCATTTTTATGCTGAAGAACCTCAGCATTTCCGTGGTCAGCAGTGATGTACACGTGACCATTTCTTTTTTTAACTTCAGAAACAATCCTCCCCATTTGCTCATCGGCTGCAAGTACTGCTTTAATAGTTGCTGCCATATTTCCAGTATGGGCAACCATGTCAGGGTTTGCAAAATTTACAACAATAAAATCAAACGCATCAAGATTTTGTACAACGGTATCGGCAACCTTAATGGATGACATTTCTGGTTGCAAATCATACGTTGCTACATCGGGTGAATCGATAATAATATGCTTTTCACCTGTAACACTTTCTTCACGACCACCATTAAAAAAGTAGGTAACGTGGGCATATTTCTCGCTTTCTGCAACGTGTAATTGTGAGAGGTTCATGTATGAAAGTTTGTCAGATAGCGTATCTGAGGTTCTGATTTTAGGATATACAAAGGGAATATACGATAACTCTTCGTCTTCAAATTCAGTGAGTGAAGCAACAGGATACGTGTGTTCTCTTGGAAATTTAGAAAATTGAGGATCAGAAATTGCTTGTGATATTTGGCGGATGCGGTCTTCTCTAAAATTGAATACAAAAAACAAATCATTTTCTTCCATACCAGAGTAGTTGCCAATGACACATGGTTCAACAAATTCGTCTGTTTGGTCATGTTCGTATGCCCTCATAACAGCTTTGCCAAAATCTTCAAACGATTCACCTTTTCCTTCAACTATCGTAGTATAGGCTTTTTGTGTTCGCTCCCAATTGTGGTCACGATCCATGGCATAATATCTCCCTGAAACGGTGACTGTTGCAGCCCGAATACTTTCGGGAAGGTTGTCAAAAAAATGTTGTGAGTCAGTAGTTCCCGAATCCCGGCCGTCGGTAAACGCGTGAAACACTACATTGTAGTTACCGGATAAATATTTAAAAATCGCCTCCACATGCATAACCGATGAATGTACCCGTGCGTTACTGAGTAATCCTCCTAGGTGAATGGTTTTTCCGGTGAAATTATTAAGAATTGATTTCCAGCGCTCAGTGTTTTCAAACTCATGAGACATAATATCTTCCGAAATCTTAAGGGCATGTTGTTTAATTACTGTTCCGCACCCAATGGTCATGTGGCCTACTTCTGAATTGCCCATCTCACTTTCTGGCAAACCCACAGCTGTTCCCCAGCTTTTTAATGTGGTGTGTGGTTTTGTTTCCCAGTAAGAGTTAAAGTTTTGGGGGTTTGCAACGTAGATTGCATTCCGCTCGGTTGGTTCCCCTATTCCCCATCCATCGAGAATGACTAGTACATGGGGAGGAATGTGTTGACTCATAATTGTTATTGTACTGTGAATACCAACCCGTTACCAGTCACCATCTTTTCAGAAATGAGCTTTTTTAAGTTTGCATCAATATCCTTGTTATCAAAGGGTAAGGAGTAGAGTTGAGTTTTTGTAGCGGTATCGTTTTGTACTAGGTATCGAACGATTGCTGCTCGAATTTGCCGTTGTGAACCCTTAAATTTGGATTGTTTGGCATAATGCTTGCTTTTACGTGAAGGGTTAACAATCTGAGATTTTATGTATACACCATAGTCAGTGAGGGCGTAATACCAGTCTCGCGGATTGTTTATATCAACCGTTTGTTCAATAAGAGGCAGCAACTCTTTATCTGAAATGTTTTCGAAGTTCCGATAAAAGGTATGTAAATAAACAGAGCGAATATTTGTCTCAATAAATGTAATCGGTTGATTAAATGCATAGGCCATAATGGCACCCGCAGTATTTGGACCAATTCCACCTAGACCTTGAAGGTCTAGGTTCGTAGAGGGTATGTGACCATCAAAACGTTCAACAATTTCCCCAGCTGATGTGTGAAGATGTTTTGCGCGGCGGTTATACCCCAGGCCTTGCCACAGCGTAAGAACGTCTTTTAAAGAAGCATTGGCAAGAGCCTTTACTGTTGGGAATGTATTAAGAAAGTTTTTGTAATAGGTGGTGACTCTGGCTGTTTGTGTCTGCTGAAGCATGATTTCAGAGACTAATATTTTGTATGGATCAGTAGTTTGTCTCCACGCAAAATCGCGCTTATTGGTGGAGTAAAAATCTAAGATGTGGTTTTGGAATTTTAAAATTATGTGGGGAGTGAGAGGTTTCTTGTAGTGTGAAAAGTTTGGAATTGTAATCATTGCCTACAATTGTAACAAGAGGACCCGTCTTGACACCTAAAGCTACAACACCGATACTCTGTAGTATGCAAATTGGATACATAGGTCTTGGCAAAATGGGCAAAAACATGGTTGTACGTATGCATGAGAAAGATGTTGAGGTTATTGCGTGGAATCGGTCTTTGGGGCCTCGAGAAGAAGCTTCTAGTCAGGGGGTTAAGACTGCAGATACGGTTGAGGAGCTGATTTCAAATCTATCGATTCCGCGCATCGTATGGATGATGCTTCCTTCAGGAGAGCCAACCGACGATATGATCAACAAGGTATTACCACTTCTGGCCCAAGGTGATCTGTTAATTGATGGTGCTAATTCAAACTACAATGACACGTTACGTCGAAAAGAAAAAGTGTTAGGTTCAGGTGTACGGTTTATGGATATTGGGGTGTCGGGTGGACCTAGTGGTGCTCGTAACGGTGCGTGTTTAATGGTTGGTGGCCAAAAGTCAGATTATGATTCACTTGTCCCATTATTTGAAAAGCTTGCTGCCCCCGAGGCATATGGATACTTTGGGCCTCATGGTGCTGGTCATTTTGTGAAAATGGTTCACAATGGAATTGAGTATGGAATGATGCAATCGATTGCTGAAGGCGCTGCAGTTCTTAAAGGCTCAACTGATTTTAATCTTGATCTTGCAGAGGTTTTTCGTGTTTATAATAATCAATCTGTTATCACCTCACGTTTAGTTGAGTGGGCTAAAAATGCTATTAGAACAGATCCTGAGCTAGAAAATATTTCTTCAAAAATTAATCATTCTGGTGAAGGTGAATGGACTATAGATGCCGCAAAAAAATATGGCATTGAAGTACCCGTAATCGAAAAGTCACTTAAAATTCGTAACGAATCAACAGAAGAATCCAATTCGTTTCGCGATAAAATGGTATCTGCACTGCGAGGTCAATTCGGTGGGCATGCAGTTGAAAAGTAAATTGAGGTATTAAAGCGTAAACATTCCGTTCTCGTAAATTATTTTTTGTGATCCGTCTGTAAGCGTAGCTTCTACTACTCTATTTGTTGTACTGACAATGTCAGTATGAACAGCACTGTCGTTAAACCCCAGTTCTTCCCATATATCATCAGCAATCGTTGAAGGATCGTTAGTGTGAGTGTCTTTATATGCCATACCAAGGGCAATGTGTGTGTTTCCGAATTCACCACCCATGTTTTCATCGAACAGAGTTTCTCCCATGAATTTTGTAATTTTGCTATGTCGTTTATCAGTTAGACTAAATTCACCAATCTTATTGGCGTTTTCAACCTGTATCATATCTTTAAGTAGTTTTTCGTTCTCAGAAGCAGTAGCATTAGTTACTAGCCCATCTTTAAATTCAAGTGAAATGTCTTTGATCAAATTTCCATATCTATAGAGAGGCTGGTTGAATCTTATGGTGCCGTTGGTTCCTCGCCAATCAGGCGAAGTGAAAACCTCAAACGATGGAATGTTCCTGCCACCTCCACCGAGCCATTTTCTGTTTTTACCCATTGAAACAGTCAAGTCTACGTCTTCTCCTGAAATGTGGAGTGATGTAATGGGCATGTTTGATAGAGTTGATCGTATGTATTCAATCTCGGTAAATACTTTTTTCCATGTTGAAATTGGGTCATCATCGTTTAGGAAACATGCATCAATAATTTGTTGCCAGTATTCTTTAAGAGACATGCCTACATCTTTTGCCATAGCTTGGGTACCAAACAGTCCAACGGTCCAGGTGAGCTCACCTCGATACTCTTTGTTAAAATGTGCAACTCTATAAAAGTCCGCAGCGTTTCTTCGCATCATAATTTTTTCGCTATCAATACCTTTGAGTTCGTATTTGTCATTTGTCGAAATAATACTTACCACATGAGTTATTGTTTTTATTTCCTCAAGATAAAGTGCTTTGGGATAATATAAGAGCTGTTTATTATTTGCGTGTTTGAACCTGATTTTTGCAAAGCCTTCAGGTTGAAAGTCTACAATTGGATGTCCACCAGCCTCATATACAGAGGTTAGTAAGTAAGGTAACAATGGTTTTGCACTTTCTGGAATGCTCAACTTAACAATATCGTCTGTATTAATTCCTTTTCCGTCCCATAATGCAAATTTTATGAGTACATCTGCATAACGTTTTAGAATAGTCTTTGAGGGCTGGTACATGGACAGATAGTAATCGGTAATGAGTAATTAGTAAAGAGATTGCTTACAAAAGGTGGCTTAATACCAGGCATCTGCCGGGTAAAATTACTTGTTACTTGTTACTTGTTACTTTCCCCCTCATAGCCAATGGTAGTAAAGAAACTCCAGCTGCAACGATAAACATACTCCAAATAGGCAAATCAAAATATAAGACTATTACAAAGATGAGCATAACGACAATTGCCGACAGGTGCATTGACGATTGTCTGAATGCTAAGTAGCGAGAGGTGTTTTTATTGTGAGCGTTTGCGTAACCTGTTGCGTCTGCCGGCATGCTAAAAAGAGGTTGTGCGATACGGTGCATTGTTTCAAAAAAATAAAATGAGACAGGATTTTGCAACAAAACTTTTCCAATCCAAGAAACAAAAAATGTAAGAACCCCAAGTTTTTCGATACGTTCTTTGGGGTGACTATCTATGTATTTACCCAAGAAGAAGTTGATAAGTATTGCGCCAAGGGTAATAGCTGTAAAAAATAATCCAATTGAAAAAATATCATCAAGGACAAATATCAGCGCGATTGGCCACACGGTACTGTATAAATAGCTTTCTGAACTTAATCCAGAGAACATTAGAAAATCATGTTTGTTGATTTTAAATTCGTTATAGATATCTTTAAACGTAACGTGAGAAAGTTTCTCGCTATTCTCAAGGAATAATGTTGGAATAATGGTGAGCAGAGAAAGAGTAATACTGATGTTCCAAAATGTGTTTGCGTGGACTGTTTGAATTACAAAGCCTGAGAGTACTGGTGTGATCATACCAATAATGAGGGATAGTGCTTCCAGAAGGCCAATATCTTTTCCAACCGATTTTAAGTTTCCTCCTTCGACAAAAAAGATGTGGTATGCAATCCACCAAAATGATGTTGCAAAACCAAGAAGTACAAATGCTAATGTTATGTGTTCGAACCGTAAAAGAATCAAACACAGAGTAAGGAAAATTTGACCTAAAATAAAGCTTACGCGTAATCCATAAACTGAACAGACATTAAAGACAAGGGGTGTGAGAAAAAGTTTAACAACAGGTGCAATTAAATACATAAGTGCTACAAAAAGGAGTGTGTCGCGAATGGGTTCATTGCTACGAGATTGATACAAGACAACAGGCAATAGGGTAAAAGCGAATCCTGCTACAAAAGTTCTAAATACAGATGCACCATATAACCAGGACAAAGATTTATGAGTATGATGTGGGAGGTTAAGAAGTGAGTAGAACGAATGCATTTATTTAGTATAGGAGAAAGTATCAAAACATAAAAGGCTCAAGTGAAATATTAAGGATTTTCTCTACAGTTTGCAAAACAATAAGCTAGGTTCGAGCCACTGCCTACCATCGGCATTAATAGTTTCATCAGCAGTTTGTGGTCCCCAGGTTCCTTTTGTGTAAACAGTTGGAGGGGTCTTTGATAATGAGAGTTTATCGGTAATTTCCCATTGTGCTTCCACTTCGGGCGCATCAACAAAAAAGGTTTGATCTCCTTTAAAGGCATCCATAATAAGCCTCTCATATGGATCAGGTGCATTAAGTGAATAGTCCTTATAGCAAAACTGCATGTAGGTATGTTCTATTTCAAGCTCGTGTTGCTGTTTTTTGGTAAGAAGTCGTAAAACGATTCCTTCGTTTGGTTGGATTCTATAAATGAGTACATTGGGGTCCATTGCTCCACCTAAACCATTACTAATACGGTCAGGTGACGGCTTAAAGATTATTGAAACCTCTGTTACCGTTTGGGCAAGTTCCTTTCCTCCACGAAAATATATGGGTACGCCGGAGAACCGTTCATTTTCAATAGAAGCTTTAAATGAGAAGAATGTGTCAGTTTCAGAGTCATTGGTAGTATTGGTTTCTTCGCGATATCCTTGGTATTGACCGAAGATGATTGATAATGGGTCTGGTTTTATTGACTGTAAGAGTTCGGTACGACGCAGTGTAATGGCTTCATTTGACCATGATTCTGGTTTATCCATAGTTGCAAAAGTAAGCATTTGTAACAGGTGGTTTTGGCCAACGTCTTTTAGTGCGCCAACAGTGTCATAATATCCTCCACGTTCTCCCACACCAAAATCTTCTGCAGCAGTAACTTGAATATGATCAATATATTCACTATTCATCATGTGTTCAAACAATCCATTTGCAAATCTAAAAGCAAGAATATTTTGCATGGTTTCCTTACCAAGATAATGATCAAGTCTATATATTTGATCTTCTTCAAAATAGCGTGCCAGTAATTGATTAAGGGCTTGAGCAGATTCTTTATTGGTACCAATAGGTTTTTCAATCATGAGGCGCACCCACCCGCAGTTTGTGGAAAGTTTTGCCTCTTTAAGGTTTTCAAAAATTGTTTTATATAAGCTTGGAAATGTTGCAAGATAAAACATTCGATTAGAACAGCTATTATTATTTCTTGCCATATCGTCTAGATTTTCTTTTAAGCGAATATAAAAAGAAGGGTCATCAAGATCTCCGTTAACATAATGAACTCGCTTAGCTAGACGTGTAGAGATGTCCTCATCAATCGGGTGATTGTGGTGACGGTTTTTTTGTTGTAGAGCATTTTTAATGTATTCTTCAATTTCGTTTTTAGATTTGGGAGAACGCGCCACACCAATAATTGTCATGTCTTCAGGAAGTAAATGTGCTGCTTCAAGATCATACAAAGCAGGAATGAGTTTGAGTTTTGCAAGATTAGATGTAATGCCTAAAATTATGAGTACGAATGAGTCCATGAATATTCATTATAGTGCTAGATACTAATTTGTACCAGGTTTTAAGATAAGATGAAGAAAAAAGACTGGCACAAAAATCATGCCAGTCTTTGTGTGTATGGTTGAATTGCGGTAACGATGTCGGCATGGACTTTATCAATTGATTGGTTTCCATCGATGATGAGCACGTTCTTTGAATACGGAGGGTGACGAAACGTTTCAAAGTATCCTTCTCGTTGCATGGTGAGGGTATCTAAGTCACCATCGTCGAACTTGTCAAATTCTGAACCAGTCCGTTTTAAGAATCGTTCTAGCGCGATGTGTGGGGGCACATCAATAAAAAGAACAAGGTCTGGAAAAGGAAGTCCACTATCGAAGAGATGAGAGTTGATATCTATTACGGTTCTGACACCAAGTCCCTGGAGGTGCCCCTGAAAAGAACAACTAGTTGCAGCGAACCGATCAGTGATTACCCAACCACCTCGATCAAGAATTGGCCGTACAACAGTAGAAAGCATTTGTGCACGGGCTGCAGCATATCCGTACGCGTCTGCTAATGGAACAAGATCTGTTGTGCTTAGTAGAATGTTTCGAATGAGTTCAGCGACAGGATCGCTACCAGGTTCTCGCACTCCGGTGGCATCTATTCCTTTACTTATCAGCCATTCTACGAGTCGACGAGTTTGTTCAGATTTTCCTGAACCACCTAAACCATCAAGTGCCACGTACATTATCCCTCCTCTGATTGTTGGTTTTCATAAATACCCAGAAGATAAAAACAACCGTAAATAACAATTAGGATTCCAAGTACACCAATCATTATTACAGAAGCATTCATCGAGGTACCATTCGTGATCATCTCTACGACATATATCCGCAGTACAGCTGCTTGCATTGCAAGAGATATGAGGCAGGTTACCATTCCAGGAAAACAACCAGATAGATTCTTTGACCTTGAGTTAGAGCCTAGCGGTAGTCCTAATATTGGAAGGAGAGCAGAAAGCATCACAGCACTTGCAAACGTGGACTCAATGATATGTATTCCACCACAATAATAAACAATAACTGCACTGTATAGTGCAGCAGCACAGGTGGATTTAATCATAAACACCTCCTTATAATTTCGCTATAAATGTAAAAGTTCCTGTAAAACAGTGGTTGTATTATACGATACGAACTGAACGATCGATCTAAATTTAGGTGATTGGTGATCCAGGAGGAACGGGATCAACGGGATGCATGAGAACCGGTGCACCATCATTGTTTGCGGCTAAGACCATTCCTTGCGATTCAAGTCCCATGAGTGATTTGGGTTTAAGATTGGTAAGAATGGGAAATTGCTTTCCGACGAGTGTTTGTGGGTCATCTGTTACTTTTGCTAGTCCTGCAATGATTTGACGAGGATTTTCTTCGCCAACATCAATCGTAAGTCTGAGTAACTTTTCACTTTTCTCGACAGGTTCAGCCGAGAGTACTGTTCCAATTTTTATGTCTAGTTTTTTAAACTCTTCAAATGTAATTGTTTCCATGTTTGTAAGTATACAGGATAAAATAGTGACGTACTCCCCGCAGTGCGCTAGTTTGACTACAAACTAGACTTCTACGGGGCTTCTTTTGCTCCGCTACTCATGAGTATTCGGTTGTTACATCCACACCTTTTGACTCTTCACCCTGTTTCTGAACATATTGTCTGATTTGCTTCTCATTTAACCCCACGGTAGATACAAAATATCCAACTTCCCAAATCCCAACTTCCTTATATATTCGATCCATGTACCCATACCTTCGACGAAGATCTTTGCTACTCTGCACTTTGATTCCCTGAACAACCTTTGATATCGCTACTTTTGGTGGCATCTCTATCACAAGGTGCACGTGATCTTCGTCTATGTTTAACTCATGTACGTACCATGTTGGATATCTATTCTGTACTTTCTTCACACTTTTTACTAAATCTCCTTTGGTATATTCCTTTAGTACTTTTCTTCGATACTTTGTACCCCATACTATGTGGTACATAACCTGGTAGACACAATGGTTCAACCTCCGAATCCTCATGCGTACAGCATAGCAGAGCTATGCGCATTCATCCCCACACTGCGAGGTTTTGTAACGTAAGCGTATGAAATTCTCTCTCTTCACCTCCTTACGTTACAAAACATCTGCTAATCTTGTGTGGGGTTTCCTGCTTAAAACGAAAAAAGACCGGGGGGATTATTCCCCCCGGTCTTTTTGTTTATATGCCAAAACTACTCGCGTTCAGTGGCAAGCCAGGTGATATAGGCACTTGCGCCAGTAATCTCCCGACCATTGAAGGAAAATTTCCAGCCATTGGTGTTAACCCAGACTTCAAAATTTTCCTGCTCCCCTTTTTCCTTCTTTACTCCAAGGGGCTCAGCCTCAAGCAGATGCCATCCTAAGAAACGCATCAGGTTATCGATGATCCCTTTGCGTTCTTTAAACCTGGTGGATCCAAGCTTCAGCTTAATCAGCGACATTTCCCCTGCTCCACCACGAGACCTGTCAAAGATCATCATGTTTTCAGCCGGGTAAATCTTAAGCTGAGTCCAGGCGGTTGTTGTTCCAGGAACCTTGTCAACCCAGATTAGGAAGAATATTTGGGCGGCAACTACACCTACAATTACAGGATATGTGTCCCCGAGGATGTAGGCTCCCAATATTCCGCAGAACAGGAAAAAACAAACTCCCAGGAACGCCGGGATGAGCATCGGTAAAGCGAGAATCCGTACCACGGGAAGACTGAACTCTTCGATAGGTGGCGGATTGAATGGATTTTTGCGTGGCCATTGGCGATACAAAACCAATGCAAAAACGCTCGTAACAATCCAAAAGTCGATTGTCTGTTTCAAGATCGCCAGAACAATCATTGTCAAAACCAGTCCCAAAATAGTAAGTTTTGATTTGGTTTCAAACTGGTTGAACTTGTTGAAGGCTACCGTTAACCCAAAGCCTGCAAGAGCAGGCCCAAATCGTCCGACTGGACGACGTAGGTACAGGATACCTCCGACAATAATGCCAACCAGGATAACATTTACCAGCGGGTTCCAGCTGATCCACTCGATGAATGTGCCAAGCATGCTGCTTAGCTTGTAGGTGAAATCATCGAGCCACCACCCAAAGTCAGTTAATCCTCCGATAAGAATCATGAGGACGCCAACTAAAAGTAGTGTTAGCCATTTGTTGAGCCACAGGAAGCTAAACATCCATTGGACACTGTTCCCAGCACCGGAGATCACGTTGAAATCCCGTCTCGTAAGATTTCCTATCCCGAGAACGATGATAACCGCTACTCCAATAAGGATAGCTACCGTTGGGTTGAACCACATGAGGTCGCTAACGATAAGTACCGCCAGTGACCAGCCAATAGCAAGTAAAACATAGAACAGTACGTTTTGCATTTGTCGTGTCACATGCACACCTCCTTTTTGTAGATGTTTATTGTTGTTGAAAAAGGGAACGAGCCTATCGAGAAAAAGCTTTTTCTTTATACGATAATTCCCTCTTTCTTTTTGATTATTAATGTTCAAATTGTGTGTAGATCAACCGCCCGAAGACGGCTGATCTACGTGTACACACTTACGCTAACTGTTCGGTTTCAGGCTCTTCAGGAGCCTCTTGTTCTCTGAGGCGAGTGCCCCAGGAAACAATTTTTTCCTGAAAAAGCATCACGATGACTGATCCAATAAGCAGTGTGGAAATATAGGGGTGTTGTCCCCACCACGCTGCAAATTGGAGTTTTACGTAACCAGAAATTCGCAGAAAAATATCTGCATCTGGTCGCGTGAAAATCATCAGTCCAATGACGATTGCAGTCCACAGGTGTTTGCCTTTAGAAAGGTCAATTCCTGTGAACCACAGTACGTACTTCACTGCGAAAATGATCCAAGCAATTCCTTGGCCAACGAGCCAAAAGAACATTTTGAACCAGTAATTCAGTGTTTCACCGTTTGGCATAACCACCTCCTGTAGTGAGATATATGGGTGATGCGTCCCAACACTCATCGAGTATTAGGAAGGCATCGGCCGACCCCCAAAAATGGGGAGGGAAAAGCAGTACTTTACACAGTAAAGTATTATTTATCCCCCCTCAAATCAAAGGGTTTTACCAGACGTAGTTTATTAAATGTGCAATTTATATAAAAGACATAATTATTATTTTTATTCATAATCATTTTGTTTTTTATACAAAAGCGTGAGAGAGAGGTGACCGAAGCCACCTCTCTCTTTACGGTCAGTATCTTACCTTCGCCTCTTACTTCCCGACGAATCGAAAAGGAGTCTTCCTAAACGTTTGGCTTCATTAAAGTCGATTTCAATCCCAAGCTCCAAAAACTTACCTGTTATGAAATCGGCTACGCCACTTTCGTTTCCCTCGGCTTTGGCCTTTTGATGTTCTTTGGCCCATTCAGCTTTGCGGTTGTTCACATAGCTTTTGCGGCCGTCTTCAGTCTGAAGAATTGCGGCAATCGCTGGATCAACTGCAACAACTGTCACAGGTTCTGGTTTTGCCTTGTGTGCGCGACCAGTGTTCTGTGGATCGATAGCATCAAGAACCTCATCGATTTCAATCGGTGGCGGTGCATACAGCCCGTCAAGAAGCCATTCCCAGATAGGCTGCGCCCAGTCCTTGGTTATCCCCATGAGGGTCGCCAATTCCTGAGTTTCCCGAGGCTGGTTCCCGGCTTCAATCAAGTAATATGCGATGTCATAGAGTGAGGAGACTTGGTCTTCCCCTAACTCTTCTATGAGCATTTGCCATATTTCCTGAGCTCGCTGTGGTCCAAGTCCAGTCATGCGAAGCTGGTGAGTGAAATCTGCTGGCTTTGGAATTAACCCCTCACCGTGAAGTGTACCGGATAGGTACAACTCTTTGGCTTTAAGGTAGTCCAATGGCCAGACAATTCCTTCTTCTGCGAGCCGGTTCCAAATCTTTTCACCCCATGAAACAGGAAGAACTAAAAGATCAATCAACTGCTCGACTGAACCTATTTCGTTATTTGCTACAGAGCCATCTTCAATTAGCGCTATAGCATGTTCCCGTTCCAATGGAAGTGCAAGATCAGGGACTTGCAGTTTAAGAGCAGCTTTCGCTCGTCCTCCAGTTTCGTTGTTCGGAATCATCTTCCGATGCTTCATGTCCGTGTAAAGCCAGCCAACAAGCCTCGAGTCTGTGTCAACGGTATTTCGCTTTCCGTTTTGCTCTTGGCGCAGACCAGTGATTAGCTTTTGTTGAGCTGACAGTGTGACAAGATCGACCGCGTCCTGTGGTTGTCTAAAAAGACACGCTTCCCAGGCAATCAAACCACCTGGGAGGATCGTTGCATTGTTGGCTTTAGGACGAAGGACGATGAGTCCTGTGATATCCCCAGCCCAGTCTGCAATCTGTCGATCCCCACTACTTCCCGGTTCAATGAGAAGTGTGACAATTGTCGTTAGGTTCACCCTTTTGGAGTTACCGGTACGATCGACAATCATTTGTGATCGTCCAGCCTGAACAATGGCCTGAATGATCAGGATACTAAATGGGTCACGACCACCGGAGAGAGTTCCAAAATCCCCACCGGGTTTGAGCATGTCAGCGGTACGTGCGAGACGAACGCCACTGTCAAACACAAGAACTACGTCGGCCTGGTCGCCATTGCTCTTTTGAGCGTAGTGTTCGGCCAGTCGTTCAGCTCGTGCGGTTGCAAGTTGAGCAACCTTCATACTTTTGTAAAGGTCCATCGCATCGTCTGTATCTGCAATGATAAATTCAACCTTTACGTTTGTTCGTTGATGACGTTCAAAGCAATCTCTGACTTCTCGGATGTAATCTCCTGCATCTTCTGCTCGTTCGTGATAGATTACGACAACAAAATGCAGATTCGTCTCAGGGTTACTGGTAAGTACCCCCTCAATGATTCCCAAGAGCAGAGTAGTTTTGCCACCACCAGCCTCAGCAGCGATTACATTTTTGCTTCCCCGACCAAGATATCCAATCATCTGAAGCAGCTGAATTGATGAGAGTTCGGGATCATTGCCAAGGTCGTATGAGCCTTGTGGATAGTACACATCTTCTTGCGGCTGGTCTCTCCAGTCTATGCGGTCACCAGGATGCGGAGCCTCACCATTGATGAGAAATTCCCACGACCCAAGACCCATTTTTCCAAAAAGACCAAGAGAGTCACTAACAGTTGGAAGTTTAATACTACCGCCAGACCTGCTGTTTGTGACCCGAACTTCTTTCTCGCCCATTGTGGGTGCACTAATCCAGTCACCTGGTCGAATGTCAAACTTTTCGACAATGTCGGCTGAGATTACTGCAACCGGACGCCACTGCTTGTTGCCAACTAATGCATAAACAAGCATTTCGCCGCCACGTTTAGCCATGGGTCCAAACTGCATGGTCACTTTCTGAACAATCTTGTCCTTGTCGAGCGTGAACTCGTCGTTGTGTCCAGCAATGCCTTCAACTTTTTCTATCCCTAACAGGTTTTGACTCAGGCTGTTTCCCTTCTGGGCATCAGCCATAGTCTGCCATAAACTCTTAGTTGTCACATGTTCACCTCCTCTATAGATGAATACTCTTTTTTAAGAGTGAATAAGATACTGATTTGTTAATGATGCAAAAAGCGATCAATAATTCTCGCTTATAAAAATCTTTATTTTTATAAAAACTTTTAAAAGCGTAGGAAGAAGGAGGCAGATGCCCCCTTCTTCCTACAAGACCAATACACGTTATTAGGCTGAGCCTTTTCGACCGAAGAAGAAAAAGCCGCCTCCAAGAGCGATCAGGGCAATTCCACCCAGAAACCAAGGACTGGTCAATGGAACTGCCTCACTGGTACCACTCACTAAAGCAGCTCCACCGCCGCCAACTAGTGAGCTAACGATACCAATGAGTACCAGAACTAAAGCAGCTCCGAGGAGACCCTTGAACATTCCTCCAATGCTAGCTAAGCTCGGAAGTGGAGGTTTGGGTAAATCTCCACCACCATTGCCACCACCGGTACCGGTTGGAGGTTTTGGTTTATCACCGCCACCTGGTTTTCCTGTAGGGGGTTTAGGTAAGTCAACCTTTGGCTTAGGCAAGTCTGTCTTTGGAGCCGGAGCCTTGGGAGCTGGGGTCGGTTTGGGTCCACCACCCTGAGGTTTGGGGGCCGGTTTCGGTGCACCACCTGCAGGCCTTGGAGCCGGAGCCTTGGGA